>Ga0073934_10008250_pt1 | contig 14010 bp, 14 predicted proteins | sample LarsenN4metaG_FD_76834 | JGI IMG/M metagenome (GOLD analysis project Ga0073934, IMG submission 76834) | Hot spring sediment bacterial and archeal communities from British Columbia, Canada, to study Microbial Dark Matter (Phase II) - Larsen... ...
CTGAACGCCTTCCTGACCGTCACCGCGGACCACGCCCGCGAGCTGGCGAGGGCGGCGGAGGCCCGGGCGCTACGGGGCGAGCTGCGCGGGCCGCTCGACGGCATCCCGTTCTCGATCAAGGACCTCGAGCCCACGGCCGGGATCCGGACGACCTACGGCTCCAAGTTCTTCGAGCAGAACGTCCCGGCCGAGGACGGCGCCCTCGCGGCCCGTCTCCGGGCGACGGGCGGCGTGCTCCTCGGCAAGACGAACACGCCGCATTTCGGCTACAAGGACATGTGCGACAACCTGATCGGCCCGCCCTGCCGCAACCCCTGGAACCTCGCGCGCACCTCCGGCGCCTCCTCGGGCGGGGCCGGCGCGGCGGTGGCCGCCGGCCTCGGCCCGCTCGCCCACGGCTCGGACGGCTCCGGCTCGATCCGGATCCCGTCGGCCCTCTGCGGCATCTTCGGCCTCAAGCCCTCGTTCGGCCGCGTCCCCTACTGGCCCAGCGCCGACTTCTGGGCCGCGCGCGCCCACAACGGCCCCATGACCCGCACCGTCCGCGACGGCGCCCTCCTGCTCCAGGCGATGGCCGGCCCGGACTCGCGCGATCCGCTCTCCATCGACGCGCCGCCAGTGGACTACTCCGCCGCCTGCGAGGGCGACCTCAAGGGGATGCGCGTCGGCTGGAGCCTCGACCTCGGCTTCGCCGCGGTCGACCCCGAGGTCGGCGAGATCGCGGCCCGCGCCGCGCGGCGCTTCGCGGACCTCGGCTGCCACGTCGAGGACGCGAAGATCGACTGGGGGCACCCGTACGAGTTCGACAAGATCATCTACTCGACGAGCATCGCCGCGCGGAACTACGAGCGCGCCCTGGCGCGCCCCGACTGGATCGAGACGACGCTCCTGCGCATGATCCTCGACGCGGGCCAGTGGAGCGCGATCGATCACGCCAAGGCGCTCCTGGCCCGGACGACCTTCGCCGAGCGCGTCCGGGCGACCTTCGAGCAGTACGACCTTCTCCTCACCCCGCAGATGCCGGTCGCCGCCTGGCCGGCCGATCCGGGGCCCTTCGAGGGCCTGTCCGACCTCGGGGGGAAGCCGGCCCACTCGATCTTCGACCGGGTCCCGTTCATGTACCCCTTCAACCTGACGGGCCAGCCGGCGGCCAATGTGCCGTGCGGCTTCACCCGCGAGGGGCTGCCGGTGGGGCTCCAGATCGTCGGTCGCTGGCACCGGGAGACCGACGTCCTCCGCGCCGCCGCGTGCTTCGAGGCCCTTCAGCCGTGGGCGCAGTATCGGCCGCCTCTTGACTGAGCGGCCGTGACCCCGGGCGCGCTCGGGCCGCGCGAGGGTCGGCCCGCGGCCTATCGCACGCCGAGCGTCGCCCGGGCGGTCGGCTTCATGTGCGGGGCGGCCGCGATGTTCGCGCTCCTCAACGCCGCGGTGAAGTACCTGAGCCACGACGTGCCCATGGCCGAGCTCCTCTGGGCGCGGACCGCGGGACACTTGGCCTTCGTCGTGGCCGCCTTCGGGCCGCGCGCGGGCCGCCGCCTCTTCGCGACCCAGCACCCCGTGTTCCAGCTCGTCCGATCGCTGATGCTCCTCGGCTCGACGGCCTTCAACTTCGCGGCGCTCCGCTACATCGGCCTCGCGACCGCGGCCACCATCAACTTCACCTCGCCCTTGATCGTGGCGCTCCTGGCCGCGCCCGTGCTGGGGGAACGGGTCGGCGCCCGGCGCTGGCCGGCGATCCTCGTCGGGTTCGCGGGGGTGCTGGTCGTCGTGAAGCCGGGAGCCGACGTGGCCCAGGTCGGATCGCTCCTCTCGCTCGGCACGGCGGCCTGCTACGCCGTCTACCAGCTGCTGACGCGCCGCGTGGCCGCCGCGGACCCGCCCGAGACGACGGTCGGCTACAGCGCCCTCGTCGGTACCGTGGTGACGACCGCCATCGTGCCGTTCGCGTGGACCACGCCCACGTCGGGCCTCGCGCTGGCGGTGCTCCTGAGCATGGGGCTGACGGGCGGCCTCGGGCACTATTTCGTGGCGCGCGCCTACCTCTGGGCGCCGGCCTCCGTCGTCTCGCCGTTCAACTACATCCAGCTCCTCGGCGCGGCGGCGACGGGCTACCTCATCTTCGGGGATGTGCCCGGCGCGAGCCTCTGGCTCGGCGCGAGCCTGATCATCGGGAGTGGCCTCGCCGTGGCCTACGCCGAGAGCCGCCGCGCGCACCCGTGAGGCCCGCGGCGCCGCTCATCGGACGGGCCTCAGTGGGATGGTAGAGATGGCGCCATCCGTGTGACCGCCCTTGCCCTTGCCCTGAAGCCGGAGGACGCGCCCCCCGCTCCCCTCGTGCAGCGTGGCGACGCCCTCCTCGTAGACGAAGTCGTAGAAGAGCTGGCCGTCCCGGATCTGGAGCTTCCCCTCGTGGCCCGCCCTTCGGAAGCGCTCGAGGCCCGTGTGGGGCGGGTTGTCGTAGATGAAGCGGAATGTCCCGTTCTCGCGGACGATCAGGGTCACCGTGTGGTCGTGCGGGTCGGCGCCGTCCGTCGCCGGCCCGTACTGCGCGGGGCCTTCCCAGGTCCCTGCGACCCGCCGGAAGTCCCCCGGTTGGAAGACGTGCGGGGGGGGCAACGCCTCGGGCGGCGCCGGCACCGCCGCGCAGCCGGCGGCGACCACCCCGAGCAGGAGCGCGACGACAGACCGCACGCTGGGTGGGTAGGGTCTCATCGTCCTCCTGTGACTATGGCACGCCGCGACAGCGAAATCCAGCCCAGGCGGCGAGCGCTACGTCGAGGCACACGCCCCTGGGGCAGAGGCCGGCGACCCCGGATTCGACGGACGGCGGGGCCGGCGCAGGGATCCATACCTCCCCATGATGGTAGATCAAGTCACGGCGCGATCCACAACCTTCATTGGACTGGGCCAGGACTGGGCCACGGAGCAACCGGCCCAAGGTATAGTCTGACTCAGTCAGCCGGCCTATCCTGGCGCCATGGCCCGTGCCCGCGAACACGGGCTCGGGAGGGCTTCCGGTGAACGTCTACGAGCGAGACGTGCTGCCCTGGGTGATCCACCTCGCCATGCAGGCCAAGGCCGCGCATCCCCGACAGCTCGGACGACCCCTGGGCTCGCGGCTACTCCGGGTGCCGCGTGTGTTATCGTGTTTCTGCGTCCCCGTCGTCTAGCCCGGCCCAGGACCCCAGATTTTCAATCTGGAAACACGGGTTCGAATCCCGTCGGGGACACCACCGACGAGTGTATCGATAACCTGATCTGAGCCTGACCGCCGGACGGGGCGCCGGCGGCCCCGCCCGTAGGACCGAGCCAGAAACCCCCGGACGGCCCGGTTGAAGCAGCCGGGCGCTTCGAGGTTCGTCAAGTGCGCCGCCTCCGGCCCTTGCGCGATGGGCTCAGGTGGGCGTCGGTCGCGGGCGTGCAGGTTGAAGTGTCCCGAAGAGCACATCTCCCAGCGGAACGACCACGTTGAAGTTGACGCGCGCCTGTCGATGATGAAGCCGATGGTGGGCATTGAGCCACCGGAATACCCGCGTGCGCTCGACCCACCGTCCGTTCGGGGTATGCATGCACCAGTGGAGGGATTCGTAGAGCGCGTAGTACCCCGCCAGGGCCAGCATGCCGCCCCCGAATACCGGGAGCTCGGTCACCCACTCCACCGCCCACACGAGGGGCGCGTGGACGACGAGCAAGAGCGGGGCCTGCCACCACTCGAAGAGGATGGCGTCCCGATCTTCCTTCCTTCGGGTCTGATCCGGCGGCCCCTGGCCGAAGACCCGATGGTGCAGGAAGACATGCACGCGATAAGGGTGGCGCAGCCATCGCCACGGGTAGTGCAGGATCCACCGGTGGAAGGCGTATTCGAACAGGCTCGCGTAGAGGAAGAAGCCGACGCCGGCGCCGAGGATGGTCACCGCGTTCATCACCCGCACCTCGCCGTCATCGCCACTTGTGTTGGGCGCCGCTCTATGATCGTCTCATCCGGCCAGAGCGGTCTCCGCCTTCGCCACGTTCGACACGGTCAGAACAACGAGCGCCGGGCCGGGGCCGTGCGTCGTGGCATATGCACACTTGATGTTGACTCGCGCCCGCGCCAGCTTCTCGGCGACTTCGGCGAGGGCTCCGGGCCGGTTCTCCAGCGTCAGCGCGAGCGCCTCCTCCTGGCCGACCCGGCACTTCGCCGCTTTGAGCGCCGCCACGGCACGGGCCGGGTCGTCCACGAGGAGGCGAACCTTCCCGGGTGCCGTTCCCGTCTCCGGTGCGCAGATCGCCTGGATGTTCACCTCGGACCCGGCGAGCGCCTTGGCGACCTGGGCGAGGACGCCGGGCTTCGAGGTGAGCGTGAGGGTCAGCTGAGTCGTCTTCGGCATGGTGGGCCCTCCGGCGTCAAGAGGGGAGACTGAAGCGATGATTGCATCGGCCCGGCAGGAGCCGCCCGAGGCGGCCTACGGGCCAAGAGGCGAACGCAGGACGGCGGCGCTCAGGCCCCGGAGTGCGCTGCCAGCTCAGGTGCGCGATCCGGCCGTCCCGTTGCAGCACGTACGGCCCGCCGAGGATCGGACGCCCGCAGAGGCTGCACGTGGGCGGGGCCGGATTCATCTCGCGACCCCCCAGACAGGGTCCACCCTGGGCGCGCACGCGCCCTGCTGGGTCTGGGGGTGACCGGACGCCCCGCCGGGTTGCCCGACGTCCCGAGTCAGCGGTGTCACCTGCCTCCGCTCCGGGCCGGGTAGCTGTAGCTCGACCCTACGCCGAGCCCGTGACGCCGTCAAGCTGGGTTTGACCCTAAGGCCTGCGCGCGCGCCCCTACTGCTTGACCGAGCCGGCCGCCAGCCCGGCGGACAGCTTGGTCTGGAGCGGCAGGAACAGCGCCAGGGTCGGCAGGGTGGCCAGGGCGGAGGCCGCCATCACCTGGCCCCACTCCGTCGTGTGTTCCCCGAAGAACGCGTAGAGCGCCAGGGGCATGGTCTTCATCTCGGTCTTGGTGAGGAACGCCAGCGCGAAGAGGTACTCCGACCAGCAAAGGAGGAAGGAGTACGTCGCCGTCGCCACCACGCCGGGCAGCATGATGGGGAACACGATGCGCCAGATCACCTGGAACGGAGGACAACCGTCGATGATGGCCGCCTCGTCGAGGCTCCGAGGCACCGATTCCAGGTAGCCTACCAGGAGGTAGACCGAGAACGGCAGGGTCACGGCCACGTAGCAGAAGATCATCCCCTTGTAGGTGTTCAAGAGGCCCAGGCGCGCGAACAGGATGAACACCGGGGTGACCAGGATGATCCAGGGGAACGTCTGCCCGAGCATCACCGACCCGAACACCGCAGCCTTCCACCGGAAGCGCTTGCGCGAGAACACGTAGGCGGCGATGACCGCCACGAACGTCGAGATGACGACCGCCATCAGGGCGATGGTGAGGCTATTGAGCACGAAGACCCCGAACCCGGACTCGAAGAGCCGCATGTAGTTGGCCAGGGTGTAGTCCGCGAACTCGCCCGAGAAGAGCGTCTCCTGGGTCTTGAAGGAGGCGAAGAAGATCCACGCGGTCGGGTACACCATCACGGTCAGCACGAGCAGGGCGACGGCGAGGATCAAGAATTCGGTCAGGAGGCTCCCCCACCTGCGCCGGCCGCGCACCCGCGGCAGGACCTGGACCTCCACCGCTTCCAGCTGTCGCGCCATCAGAACGCCTCGCGAAGCTGCCGCTGGGCGATCAGGCGCAGGTACACGAGGCCGAAGCCCGTCATCAGCGCCGCCATCACGATCCCGACCGCCGAGCTGTAGCCCAGCCGGTTGTCCACAAACGCCTTGAGGTACACCTCCGTCGCCATCACGTTGGTGTGGAGCCCGGGGCCGGCGCCGGTGGTGAGCCACACGTACGCGAAGTTGTTGAAGGTCCAGAAGGTGGACATCAGGGTCATGATGACGATGGCCGGCATCATGTGCGGGAGGACCACGTACCGGGCGCGCCGGAGCTTGGTGGCGCCGTCCACGGCGGCGGCCTCCAGGAGCTCGCCGGGCACGGACTTGAGGCTCGCGAGGAAGGTCAGCGTCACGAGCGGGAGCGTGTTCCAGGTGATGCTGGTGATCAGCGCCGGCCAGACGTAAGAGACGTCGGACAGGAAGGCCACCGGTGTCGCCACCAGGCCCGAGCCCACCAGGAGCGTGTTGACGACGCCGGCCCGCGGGTCCAGCATCCAGCGCCAGATCACCACCGCCACGATGGGCGGCGTCGCCCAGGGCACGATCAGGAGCACCTGGAACAGGGCCGTCAGCCGGTACTTCTTCAGGGTATCCGAGTTGATGAGGAAGGCCAGCAAGAGCCCGAGCACGATCCGCACCGACACCCCGGTCAGCGTCAGCCACACCGTGGTGTTGTAGAGGACGCGGCGGAACTCCTTGCCCGTCATCAGCTCGACGTAGTTCCTGACGCCGATCCAGTTCCCGCCCCGCCGCAGCCCGTAGAGGCTCAGGTCGGTGAAGCTGTTCATGAGGTTGTAGAGCGTCGGGTAGACGTAGAACAGGACCAGGAAGAAGAAGGCTGGGAGCAGCATAAACACGCGGTTCGGGGCCGTCCGGGTCTATCTCTTCTTGGCGAGCTCGGTCTGGATCAGGTCGTACACGTCTTGGGCGGCCGCCTTGGACGTCTTCTCGCCGATGAAGACCGAGCCGGCGGCCCGGCCCACCGCGTTCCACATCGTCGGGATCGCCACCGGCCCCGCGGAGTACGCCCCCCAGCTTCGGGCGAGGGCCAGCTGCTCGGGGTACCCCGCGTGCGCTGGACCCCGCTGGATCTTGGCGAGGAGGCTCTTCTGAGCGGGCCACTGCCCCGGAAAGTCCGGGGCGGTCAATGCCCGCGAGCTCACTGGAAGACGGCGGTCGGGGCCTCGCCGCGGTACGCACGGAAGGCGTCGGGGATGCGGGGGCCGTGACCGGCGTGCAGGGCGAGGGTCGCCACCGCCTCCTCGGTGAAGTAGCCGAAGCCTGACGTCTCGCCGGTGCGGGTCAACGCGCCGCCGACGGTGTCGCAGAGGAACACGAGGTGGTAGAGATGGGCAGCGTCCGGCGAGCCGACGCGCCGGGAGTCGTAGACCCCGACCAGCCGGGTGGCCCGCACGCGAAGCCCCGTCTCCTCCCGGACCTCGCGCTCGGCCGCCTCCGCCGGAGTTTCCCCCACGTCGGCGGCGCCCCCGGGCATGCCCCACCTGCCGTTGTCCCGCCGCTGGATGAGGAGGATGCGCCCTTGGACGTCAAAGATGGCGGCGTCCACCCCGACGAAGGGCGTCCGGAGGCCGAGGTCGCCCCGAACGGCTCGCTCGATTTCGGCGGCGTCCCGGGTGTCAGCCAGGCTGAGGAGCTCGGTGGCGAGCGCCAGCGCGCGCTCATAGCGCGCCCGATCGTACTCGGTCTCCGCCCAATGGAGCCCGTTCACGGCGATGGCGCGGAGAGACTCAGCGATCTGCGCCAGCCGCGTACCCCGGTCGGGAGTCTCGAAGTCCGATGACATGTCGGCGCCAAGGCGCTCACAAGACGGAGGAGCCCGCGGCCGCCGACGGGACAACGCTGCGCGTGGTGCGGTCGACGATCGCGAGGTCCCCCGAAAGACCGCAACCGGTCCTGTGCACGTTGCCTGCTTCCCTCCCCCGCCCTCCGTCGCCTCCGCGTGCGCCCCCGGACTCTAGCGCGCCGCTCACTCGTCCGGCAAGGACGTCGGGCGGTCGGCGAGCCGGGAGGCGGAACGCGTTGGACTTGCCGGGATCGGCCGTTTGAGGGTGAGGGCGGGGCGCCAGGCAGGATCGTGGTGCGCGTAGGCACCCCGGCGGCGGCCGTCGTGCACACGACCCTCGAAATCGCGGTGCCAGTCCTCGAAGCGCCGCACGTCGGAGAGCTCCAGGGGCGGCCCCACCAGGCGACCCGCCCTGGGGCTCAGATCCAGGCGGCCTGGCCCATCGAAGGGGTTCCGGAGGTGCTCGCCGGCGCGCTGATACGTGTCGGTGACGTTGCCGGCTTGGTGGCCTCCGGCGACGGGGACTTCGCCCGCGAAGACGGCGTTGCCGATCACCGTCTGCGCGAAGCGGCGTTCGCCCCCCTTGACCCTGACGCCGATCCCCGCCGCGACGATGGTGTTGCGGAAGACGCGGACCATGCGTGGCCGATCGTTGTGGGGCTGGATCCAGATGGCATCCCCCTGGTGGTTCACGAAGAGGTTGTGGTAGAGCGCGACATGCCCTTCCCCCTGGAACAGCGGCTCCCCGGAAGGGTTCTCGTAGAAGAAGTTCCCGTAGACCTGGTACACGTCGTTCGCGCCGGCCCCCGTCAGAGGCCAGTGTCCGACGAGCAGGTTCGGGCGCGCATCTCGGCCACCGGCCGCGTTCCGCGCTTTGCTCAAGACGTTGTGTCGAATCGTCGTCGCACAGGCACCGTCCGGGATCCCCGGAACATCGGGGCGGCGTCCCTGGTGCTTGATCTGGATGTTGTAGCCGAGGCTGTCCAGCACGAGATTGTGCTCGATCAACCCACTGACGAATGGCGTATCCCCGCGCGAGCCCCCGAAGTACATCCCGGTCCCCACGCGCTCGACGACCGTCAGCCGCACGACCCAGTTCCAGGCGTTGCACTTCGTGTTGATGCCGACCGAATGCTGAGCATGGTCGTGATCGTGGATGTACAGGTTCTCCAGCGTGATGTCGTGGACCGCGACGCACACGCGGTCCCCCTCGCCCTCGGCCTTCACGGCGTCCACATTCCTGTGCCGCCCATCCAGCTCGAGGTTGCGGAGGACGATGAAGCTCGAGTCGCAGAGGCTGACGGTGTGGTGCCCGTCACGGGCCCAGAACACCGCGCGGCTTCCCTCGGGCGGCCCCGCGATCGTGATCGGCCTGCCGGGCGCCCCGTGCACGTCATGGAGCCGCAGGCCATCCCGGTAGATGCCGGCATCCAGTGACAGGACGTCGCCTGGCTGCAAGATGGCCAGCAGATCGCGATAGGTCGAGGGGCTTCCCCGAAGAGCTCTGCCCGTGCTAGTAGCCCCGATCGGCCCCTCCTCCCGCTCCCTCCTCGGGGAGGGCGCGGGAGCTATTGTATCCGGTCCGGCGGGTCTCTCGCCGCTTGGGTCGCGTGGCTACGCGCACTCGGCGCACGGCCGGGGCATCGTCCGGGCGTCCAGCGGGTTGGTCCCGATCTCCTCCACGGCGTCGCCGCGCGCGTCGAGGACCGCGCAGTACACGATGGGGCCCAGGTTCGGCGAGCCCGGGTCGCCCCACTCCGCGATGATGACGGCGGTCCGGGCTTCGCGACGGGACTGGAGCACGTGCGCCTGATATTCGGGGCGCCCCTCCTCCCGGATGGAGAACGGGACCGGCGGTCGGACGAGCGCCCAGCCGGTTCCCGGCGCGAAGTTGCGGAGGACCTCCGGCCACGCCAGGGAACAGCCCGGCGGGACCGGGTCCGCCCGGGCCGTCGAGGTCACGAGCAGCAGGCCGAGGATCCACCGGCACGCGTGGCGGCGACCCTTCGTCATCGAGGCCACCTCCCTCCGCCGTGAACCGGGCTCACGGCAGTCTCGTAGACGGCCATCTCGTGGTCCTGATAGAAGAGCCGGAACCCCAGGGTCTCCCACAGCGCGCGCGCCTGCGGGGTCAGAGCCTGCCGTCGCTCCCGCCGACGCCGCTCCGCCGCCGCCGGGGCGCGCGCGACCCGCTGGTCGGCCTCTCGCCGGTCGAGGATCACGCGCACCCGCCCGTCCCCGTGGAGGCTCTCGCGAAGCTCCCGGTAGAGGTCGAGCCGATCGCGTTGGATGACGATGACCCATCGCCGAGCCCTCAGGCTCGCCATCGACACTTGCGCGGGGCCCCGCACCGCGTCATGCGTCCCGAGCGCCCCGTCACTCATTCCAGGAGGCCCTGATCCGGGGGGCCGAGGCTGAACGCGGGCGGCGAGCGGCGACGTGTCCTGCTTCACTGGCGTCCCCTACGGCCGCGCTCTGCGGTGAGCGCGATCCAGGCGGGACGAGCAATCCGCGTGCCGACTCGTGCCGAATGGCGTCGGACGGACTCCTCACTTGTTTCGTAGGGAGTTGCCTCGCGTCGCGACCGGAACGCGGTCGGAGGAGGGAGCGCGGACTGACACGCGAGGCCAGGAGGATGGCGCAAACTGTCACCTGGGCCCTGTTTCGCGTGAGGGGGCCGGCCGGGGCTCGGCCGATGTGACGGCGACTTGCCCCGGTCGGAGAATCGACGGCGTTGGCACGGGTGGTGCGCGGAGACACCCGGCGGAGGGTCCCGTGGGAGAGGTCGGGGTGAAAGAGGCTGAGCACGCGCGTACGGTCGAGGCGCCGTCGCCCCTGAGCGACGGGGAGCTTCTCGAGATCCGGCCGCGTGAGCGGCGGCGCGTCGGGGAGCGGCGTGGCCACGCCGTCGACCCGCAGCGTGGGCGCCAAGCCCTCGATCAGGTAGACGTCGGACGCGTTCTCGGCCACCGCCGCGCCGAGGATGGGGTCGGCGTCGGCGAGCTCGCGGCGCCAGATCCGCACGGTCGCCGCCTCGCCGTGGAGGGCCGAGAGGAGCAGGACCTCGGGACCGGTCCCCCCCGAGCCAGGGGCCTCTATCATCCCGTGACCGGCCCGCTCGAGGCAAGACGGGACCGAGGCTCCCCGACCGGCCCTGATGAGGGCCGGAGCGGCCGGCGCGGCTGGCCTCCCGAGTTGATTTCGCTGGGCGGCCGCGGTAGGGTGCGACGCGTGGAGCCGTCGACACGGGACTACGCCCAGGTCGCTACGCGGCACGGCGTCGCGCTGCTCTATCTCTTCGGGTCGCGGGCCGGGGAAACGGCCGCCGCGGGCTCGGACTGGGACTTCGCTGCGCTCTTCGACGCGGACCCCGGAGCCGAGCTTCTGCCTCGGTGCGCCGCCCTGCAGCTGGAGCTCGAGCGGTGCCTGGAGAACCGCGTCGACGTGACGGCGCTCAATGACGCCGACCCCGTGCTCCGGTTCGAGGTCATCGCCGGAGGACGGCCGGTGTACGCCCACTCGGAACGGGAGCGGGTCCTCTTCGAGGCGCGGGTCCTCCGCGAATACCACGACTCGGCGCACCGCCGGCGCGTGTACGCGGAGGCCACGCGCCGCTACTTCCGGGGGCCCGAACCGTGACTGCCCGCGACGTGATCGAGGGGTATCTGGCGGAGCTCAGGGAGAACCTGGCGATGCTCGAGCCGCTCCGGGCCATCCCCCTGGACGAGTACCGGGGAGATCGTCCCCGTCAGAAGGTCGTCGAGCGCTGCCTCCAGGTGGCCATCGAGTGCATGATCGACATTGCGGACCATCTCGTCAGCGAGCATGCCTGGCGCCGGCCGGTGAGCGCGGAGGAGGCCTTGGATGTCCTCAGCGAGACCGGCGTCCTCCCCGGGCCGTACCGCGAACGCATCCGAGGCATTGCGGGCTTCCGGAACGTCCTGGTCCACGGCTACGTCCGCCTCGACCCTCGCCGGGTGCACGCCTACCTCCAGCGCCTGGACGACCTCCGCGACTTCGGGCGACACGTCCAGGCGTTCCTCGACCGCGAGCCCACCGCATAGCCCGCGACGGCTCGCAGACGCTCACGCGGCCCAGCGGTCGAAGGCGAGCCACCGCCGGGCGACGCTCACCACGCCGAGGTTCACCGCCGCCACGATCACCGAGAACGCCGCCACGAGCGTGAACTGCGCCTCCTGGGCGAAGTCGTAGATCACGACCGCGGTGACCTCGTTGCCCCCGGTGTAGAGGAAGACCGAGCTCCCCAGCTCGCGGAAGCAGAGCACGAACTGGATCACCCCGGCCGCGAAGAGGCCACTCCGGATGAGCGGCACCGTGACGTCCCGGAAGGCGCGGAGCCACGTCCCGCCGAGGGTCCGGCTCGCCTCCTCCAGCTCCGGGTGGAGCTGCGTGAGGGCGCTTCGGGCATAGGCGAAGGTGACCGGCAGGCTCCGGATGACATAGGCCAGGAAGAGGATCGTCAGCGAGCCGGCGAGCCGCCACGGGGGGCCGCCGAAGGCGAGGACGAGCGCGACCCCGAGCGCCGCGCCGGGGAACGCGAGCGGCGCGAGGAGGCAGAGCGGCAGGAGCCCCCACGCCCGCGACCGTGCCCGCTCGACGAGCCATGCCCCGACGGTGCCCAGCGCCAGCGCCGCGAGGACGGCGGCGCTGGAGAGCCAGAAGCTGTGCCAGAGGGCCCGGGCCACCACGCTCTGATCGAAGAGGTAGCGGTAGTTGTCGAGACCGGCGAAGTTCGTCGGGGACAGCGGGCGGCCGAGGCTCCGCTGGAGCGAGACCGCGAGGAGCGTGCCGTAGGGGAGGAAGACCGCGAGGGCGATCACCCCGAGGCCGAGGGCGGCGATCCCGTACCGGCCGGCGCCCAGCCGGACCCGCCGCGGTCGCTCGGCCTTCCCTCCCGTCACCGTGAACCGCCGCCGCCCGAGCCACGCGCGCTGGACGAGGAGCAGGACCGCCAGCGTCAGGACCAGGGGCACGGTCATGGCCGCGGCGAGGTCGAGCCGCGGCGGCAGGCGCGTGAGGGTCAGCATCTTGGTCGGCAGGGTGTGAAACTGGACCGGCGCGCCGAGGACCGCCACCGGCCCGAAGATGACCATGGCCTCGACGAAGACGAGGATGCCGCCGGAGAGGATCGCGGGCGCGACGAGGGGGAGCGTCACCTCCCAGGTCGTCCGGAGGCTCCCGCCCCCGAGGACTCGCGAGGCGTCCTCGAGGCTCGCGTCGAGCTGCTCGAGGGCCGCCGCCACCGGGAAGAAGACCAGGGGGTACGAGAAGAGCGTGAGGACGAACACGATCCCCCAGGGCGAGAAGATGTCGAACGGCGCCGCTTCGAGGCCGAGCCAGTCGACCAGGAGCCGGTTCAGGGTCCCCGCCCGCGGCCCGAGGAGGAGCACCCACGCGAGCGCGCCGAGGAAGCTCGGGCTCGCCAGCGTGAGCGCGGAGAGCGTGCGGAGCGTCTCGCGGAGCGGCGCGTCGGTGCGGGCCACCGCCCAGGCCATCCCCACCCCGATCGCGACGGAGCCGCACGTCGTGAGACCGGCGACCCAGACGGTGTTCCAGAGGACCCGCACCAGGTCGGGATCATGCAGGAACTCGCGATAGACGGCGGCCGTCCAGCCGGTCGGGCCCTGGAGGGACTGGGCCAGCAGCGTCCCGACCGGGTAGACGACGAGCCCCGCGGTCGCGAGGAGGAGCCCGCCGAGGACGACGACCCGGACCCAGTCCGCCGCGCGGAGCCGCCAGGAGATCGACGTCACGCGGCCATCACGGCTTCTTCAGGTACCCCGCGAACCGGTCCAGCATCTCCTTCCGGTGCGTCGCCAGCCACGCAAAGTCGGGCGTGACCAGCTTCACCTCGGTGAGGCGGGGCAGCCCGGCCGGCGGCGGGACCTGCTTGAGGACCGAGCGCGAGGCGAGCTGGTCGTTGAGGAACCGCTGCGTCTCCTCGGCGACGTGGTACGCCACGAAGAGGCGCGCGGCATTCGGGCTCTTGGCCGTCTTCGCGACCGAGAGGTAGTAGGCGTTCACCGGCACGCCCTCCGCCGGGTACGCCATGGCGAGCGGCTCCCCGCGCTTCTGGGCCTCGATCACCTGGGGCTCGACGCCCGGCAGGGCGATCAGGGCCTCCCCCGTGATGACGAGCTGGGCGAGGGCGGTCGCGCTGTCCTGCACCAGCATCCCGCCGGCGCCGAGGCGCTGGTAGAGCTCCCAGCCGACGAGGTTCGTCACCGCGTTGACGAAGCCGGCCGTCGTCCCCGAGGTCGCCGGGTTGCCGTGAGCCACCTTGCCGCGGAAGACGGGGTCCAGGAGGTCCTTCCAGGCGCGCGGGGCCTGGTCGGGCGGCGCCTGCGCCCGGTTGTAGGCGATCCCGAGGACGTTCAGAGTGAACGGCACGGAGTCCCCCCCGGGCGCGACGAGCGACTCGACGACCTGGTCCGCGTTCGGGGGGAGGTACTTCTCGATCAGTCCCTGCTGACGCAGGTGGC
>Ga0073934_10008251_pt1 | contig 14006 bp, 11 predicted proteins | sample LarsenN4metaG_FD_76834 | JGI IMG/M metagenome (GOLD analysis project Ga0073934, IMG submission 76834) | Hot spring sediment bacterial and archeal communities from British Columbia, Canada, to study Microbial Dark Matter (Phase II) - Larsen... ...
CTCCGCGGGCTCGGAGGGCATGTCCACGCACTGGCCCGTCGCGTCGAACTTCCAGCCGTGGTAGACGCAGCGCAGGCCCTCCTCCTCGTTGCGGCCGAAGAAGAGTGAGGCGCCGCGGTGGGGGCAGGCGTTCTGGACGAGGCCGGCCCTGCCGGACGTCATCCGGAAGCCGATGAGCTCTTCGCCGAGGAGCTTGACGCGCAGGGGCGGGCAGTCCGGCGCCGGCAGTTCGTCGGAGCGGATGGCCGGTATCCAGTACTGCCGCATGAGCTCGCCCATGGGCGTGCCCGGCCCAACCCTGCAGAGGAACTCGTTATCTTCTTTGCTGAGCATGCTCGGAGCCTCCCGGCCTCTCGGCCTCGTTGCGCTCGCCCTCGCGAGACGGCTTCGACTACCGCCCAGCATACACCGGCGGGGGTGGGGCACGTCCGCGGCCGGGCGCGCGACGGCTTACAATCGCGGCAGAGGAGGCGTGCCGCCATGGCCTACACGGCTGAATTCCCGTCCGTCCGGGGCGAAGTGAGCGCCGCCGAATGGCAGGCGAGGGTGGAGCTGGCCGCCTGCTACCGCCTCGTCGACCGATTCGGGATGACGGACCTGACCTACAACCACATCACGAGCCGCGTGCCGGGCGAGGAAGGGCATCTGCTCATCAACCTCTACGGGCTGCTCTACAAGGAGATCACGGCCTCCAGCCTCGTGAAGATCGACCTGGACGGCAACATCCTCTGGAAGCCGGAGACGGACTATACGTACAACCGCTCCGGCTTCGTGATCCACGCGGCGGTGCACCGGGCGAGGCCGGACGTGGGCTGCGTCATCCACACGCACACGCGGGCCGGCATGGCCGTGTCCTGCATGGCCGAGGGCGTGCTGCCGATTACCCAGACCTCGATGCGGTTCCACGGCCACATCGGCTACCACGACTATGAAGGCCCCGCCATCGACCTCGACGAACAGGAGCGGCTCGTGCGCGACCTGGGGCCGCACAACGCCCTGGTCCTGCGCAACCACGGGCTCCTGACCTGCGGGCCGAGCGTCGCCGAGGCCTTCAACCTCATGTACCACCTGGAGCTGTCCTGCCGCGCTCAGGTAGACGTGATGGCGGCGGGGGCGAGCCTCGTCGTCCCCGACGGCGAGGTCGCGGCGCATACCGCGCACCTCTACCAGCCGGGCACGCGCCGCCCGTACGGCATCCTCGAGTGGCCGGCGATGCTGCGACTGCTGAAGTACGAGGCCAACCCGAACATCCCCCCGTACGATTCCTAGCACGGGGGCAGCCGCGCCTTCCGAGGCGGCCGCGGACGCTAGCCCGCGACCGTCGGGACGACGTGGGGCATGACCTCCTCGGCGAAGAGCGCGATCGAGCGCATGACCTGCGCGTCCGTGAGGTCGCCGAAAGTGAAGTTGGCGGCGAAGTAGTTCGCTCCGGTGACGTCGAGCTGGGCGGCGACCTGCTCTCGGATTTCGGCCGGCGTGCCGATCAGCAGCCCGCCGCTGCCGAGCTGGAGGTCGATGTCCTTGAGGTAGGCGTGGCTTTCCGCCTGGCCGTGCTGGGCCCAGAGGTAGAGGAAGCGCTCGCGGTGGGCGGCGTAGGCGGCCCTGGCTTCCCGCATGGCCCGTTCGTGGTCCTCGGCGACGTAGACCTGGCGCATGAGCCCGAATTTCGGCGCCGGGACGTGGGCGTTGAGCCGGTGGGCGTCGCCGCGGTTCTTGTCCCACGCCTCGAAGTAGGCGTCCACCACGGCGCGCGTGTCCGGGCCGGAGCCGAGCAGCGTCATCGTGTTGATGCCCTGGGAGCCGGCCCAGCGGGCCCTGTCGATATCGATCACGGGATACCACAGGGGCGGGTAGGGCCGCTGCACCGGCCGCATGACGATGTCCAGGGGCTCGTAGCGAAAATGCTTTCCCTCGAAGCCCGCAAGCCTGCCCGTGGAGAGGACCTCGATGAGGATGCGGAGGGCCTCCTCGTGGGCGCCGCGGGAGTCCTCGGCGTCGGCGCCGAGGAGACGCAGCTCGATGGGTGAGATGCCGCGGCCGGTGCCGAGGTCGAGGCGGCCGCCGCTTAGGTGGTCTAGCATGCAAATCTCCTGCGCCAGCCGGACAGGATGATAGAGGGGGAGCAGAAAGACCAGCGCCCCCAGGCGGATGCGCCGCGTGCGCTGCGAGGCCGCGGCGAGGAAGATGCCTGGCGAAGGCGCGGCGCTCAGGGTGGTGAGGTGGTGCTCGGCGAGGTGGTAGCAGTAGAAGCCCGCGGCGTCCGCGTACTCCAGCATCCGCAGCCGCTGCCGATACTGGGCGCCGACCTCCTCCGGGCGGCCGAAGTCGATCCAGTCGAATAGCCCGAAGGCGGCGTCGCGGTTGGAGTCAGTCATGGAGACCTCCCGGCTGCAGGGGCGGGGGCGCTGGCGTACTTTATACCCGGAGAGGATGGCCGAGAAAGACTCCCGCGATCTCCTGCTGTTCGACCTCGGCGGCGTGCTGGTCGAGTACACCGGCTTGAGCGATATCCGCTCCCTGCTGAGCAGGCCTTTGACGGACGAGGAGCTGCGCCAGCTGGTGGCGGCGACGTCCGAATGCTGGGCGTCGTTCGAGTGCGGAGCGCTGACGCCGGAGGCCTTCGCTGAAGGGTTCGCGGCCGTGTGGCCGCTGGCCTTGGGGCGCGAGGCTTTCCTGGCCGAGTTCGAGACCTGGACGCGCCGCCTGCTGCCGGGGGCGGAGGCCCTCTTGGCGCGGCTGCGCCGTCGCTACCGGCTGGCTGCGCTGAGCAACAGCAACGCCCTTCACTGGCGGCGCACCTGCCAGGTCCTGGGTGTGGATTCGCTGTTCGAGCGGGCGTTCGCTTCCCACGAGCTGGGCGTGCGCAAGCCCGCGCGCGAGGCCTACGAGCTGGTCTTGCGCGAGCTGTCGGCGCCCGCAGGAAGGACCACGTTCTTCGACGACGTGGAGGAAAACGTCGAGGCGGCCCGCGCCGTGGGGATGCGGGCCTACCGCGTGCGCGGCGTCGATGAACTCCAGCGCTGCCTGCGGGAGCTGGGCATGCTGGACGCCTCAGGCGCTTGACGCGCGGAAGGGCGCGGAAGAGGCGCGGGAGAGGCGCGGCGCTAGCCCTCGAGGAACTCGCGCACCACGCGCACGAACTCGTCCGGCCGCTCCACCATGGGCACGTGGGCCGTCTCCGGGATGATCGCTACTTTCGACCCCGGGATGAGCTTCTGGAAAGCCGCGGCGTAGACGGGCGGGATGAGGCCATCGTTCTCGCCCCAGACTATGAGGGTCGGCGCGTTGATGCGGTGGATGCGGCGCTTGAGGCCTTTATCCCAGATCGGCCAGGTGAATTTGCTCGCCGAGGCCAGCGCCATCTGGCGGTCTAGGGTCATCTTGGCCTGGGCTTCCTTGTCCTCCGGATCGGGCCTCGGCATGCGGGCGGCCATCGCCTCCGGGTCATGGAAGAGGGCCTTCTGGAGCTGGTCCTGGCCCGCGGCGTAGAAATCGAGGTAGGGGTGCTCGTCCAGCCAGATGCCGGCCGGCTCGCAGAGGACCAGCTTGCGGACGTACTCGCGGCCGAGGGAGGCGATCTCCGCCGCGAACATGCCTCCCAGGGAGCTGCCCAGAAGGTGGACGCCTCGGAGCCCCAGCGTGTCGAAGAGGTCGAGGTAGAAGAGCGCCATATCGACGACGTCGTCTATGTGGTCGATGCCTTCTGAGCCGGGCCAGCCGGGGCTTACCGGCGAATAGACCGTGTACCGCTCGGCGAGGAGGTCCATGAACGGGTCCCACGCCGCCTGGCCGCCGGCGCCGTGGAGGAAAACGAGCGGTTCGCCGGAGCCGCCGTGACGCACGGTCACGTTGAACATCCCGTCGCGGACGCTGACCCTGTCTTCGGTGTATGCCATGCCTTCGCTTCTCCGCCTGCTAACTGATTAGACCCCGCAGGCCCGCGCCGTCGACTCCGGGCCCGGGTGAGACTACTTCCCGGCCCCCGAAGCCCGCAGCGATGCCTCCAGCGGCCGGACCCACCATCTGTCCTCCCATTCGCTCCAGAGGTCACGGAGGTTGGGCAGGACTTTCTCCGCGACCAGCCGGATGTTACGCATCGTCCGCTCCTTGGACAGGTTGCCGAGCTGCAGGAGCAGCATCAGGTGGCCGACGCCCAGCTCCCTGCAGACTTCTCGCAGGCGCTCCGTCACCTGTTCCGGCGTGCCGGCCACGACCGACCCCTGCTCCACGCGCTCCTTCCATGAGAGCGAGCCGCCCCCGAGGCGGCTGGGCGTCTGGGGCTGCAAGCCGAACCCCTGCTGCGCAAGGCCTTCCTCGATCGCGCGGCGGGAGCGATAGCCGGGGACGTCGGCGAAGCCGCGGTAGATGTAGAGGCACTTGTCGAAGAAGTAGCTCACGGCCTCCGAGTACAGCTCTTCTGCCTCGCTCTCGGACCCGGCCACGAAGCACGCCTGCGTCATGCCGACGCGGTACGGGTTGGGCTCCTTGCCGGCGGCTTCGACGAGGGCGTAATAGCGGCCCAGCGTCCGGCGGGCGCTGGCGTGACCGCTGAGGCTGAGGTGGGCGTAGAGGTAGTCCTTTTCCACCACCCATTCCCACGTCTCCGGCGAGCTGCCGCCGGGCACCCAGACCGGCGGGTGAGGCTTCTGAAGCGGCCGCGGCCAGACGTTCACGTAGCGCAGCTGGGTGTACTTGCCGTTGAACGCGAAGGGCTCCGGTTCCGTCCAGGCCCGCAGGATGAGGTCGTGGGCTTCGTGATACTTGTCGCGGAGGGTCAGCGGCACCTGCCCGTAGGCGTAGTTGGTGTCCATCGCCGTGCCCAAGGGGAAGCCGGCCACCAGGCGGCCGCCGCTGATGACGTCCAGCATGGCGAACTCCTCCGCCACGCGCGTCGGCGGGTTGTACAGGGCGATGCTGTTCCCGAGGACGACGAGGCCCGCGTTTCGCGTCCTCCGCGCGAGCGAGGCCGCCATGAGGTTGGGCGACGGCACGAGGCCGTAAGCATTCGAGTGGTGCTCGTTGACGCAGACGCCGTCGAAGCCGAGCCGGTCGGCGTACTCGAGCTCGTCCAGGTAGTCGTTGTAGACCTGATGGCCCAGGGCGGGGTCGTACAGCTCGCTGGGGATATCGATGTAGACGCTGCGGTAGCGCTCGCGGAAGTCCTCCGGGAGGTTGGGGTACGGCATGAGGTGGAAGGAATGGACCTTCATCAGGACCTGCCGTGGCTGGACAGACGCGGGGGACGAGCCTTCCGGGGAAGGCGCCGTCCATGCTACCACCCGATGGCGCGTTCAAAAACGGCTAGGGCGTCAGGCGCGCCGCGAGTTCGTGCGTCTTGAGGCCGGACCCCGTGTTGAAGACGACAGCGCTCTCGGCCGGGTCGAGGGCGCCTTTGGCCAGCAGCTTCTTGTAGCCGGCGTAAGCGGCCGCCCCCTCCGGGGCCGCGAAGATGCCTTCCAGCCGCGCCAGCTCGGACATCGCGGCGAGGATTTCCGCGTCAGAGACCGCCACGGCCGTGCCGCCCGTGGCCCGGACGGCATCGAGGACCAGGTAGTCGGCGATCGCCGCGGGCACGCGGATGCCGGGTGCGATGGTCGCGGCGTTCTGCCAGCGCTCGGCGGTGCGGGAGCCCGACTCGAAAGCCTTGACGATGGGCGCGCAGCCCTCCGCCTGCACGCTGACGAAGCGGGGCCGCTCCGGGCCGGTCCAGCCCAGGGCCTCCATCTCGTCGAAGGCTTTCGCCATCCCCACGATGCCGGTGCCGCCGCCCGTGGGGTAGACGACGACGCCCGGGAGCCGCCAGCCCAGCTGCTGGGCCACCTCGTAGCCCATCGTCTTCTTGCCCTCGGCGCGATAGGGCTCGCGCAGGGTCGAGACGTCGAACCAGTCGCGGCCCGCTTTTTCCTCCCGCATCAGCCGTCCCGCGTCGTCGATGAGGCCATCGACGAGGCGGATATGGGCGCCGTAGGCCCGGCACTCGTTGAGCATCGCTTCGGGCGTGTCCCGCGGCATGTACAGCCAGGCCTGCAGCCCGGCGCGGGCGGCGTAAGCGGCGAGCGCCGCGGCGGCGTTGCCGGCGGAAGGGACGGCCACGCTGGTCACGCCCAGCTCCTTTGCGCGGGAGACGGCGGCGGAGATGCCGCGGGCCTTGAAGCTGCCGGTGGGGTTTAGGCCCTCCTCCTTGATCCAGACTTCCCGGGCGCCCAAGCGCTCCTCCAGGCGGCGGGCCCGCAGCAGCGGCGTGCCGCCTTCCCCCAGGGCCACCACGTTGGCCTCGTCACGGACGGGGAGCAGCTCCTGCCACCGCCACATGCCCTGCTGCCGCCGCTCGAACGACTCGCGGTCGAGCGCGCCGCGCGCCGCCTCGAGGTCGTAGCGGGCGAGCAAGACTTTGCCGCAGCGGCGGCAGAGCGTCTGCAGCTCGTCCGCGGGCCAAGCGGCGCCGCAGGCGCTGCACTCGAGGTGGGACAGGTAGCTGCGGCCCACGCTCAGCATGTTAGCGAGACCGGCGCCTACGCGCGCGAGAGGCGCCGCCGCCGGGACGGCGGCGGCGCGGCCGAGGCGTTGCCGAGCGGCCGCGCCGGCCCTTTCGCAGGAGCCCGGCGTCCAGCCGGCGTGCGGGCGGGGCGCTAATCCATCCCGTCATTGCGACCGGCCTTCGTCCCCCTCGGCCTTCGTGTTGACACGGTATCGGCCGCGGGATGAAAATTGTCTACAACATTAGTCAACAAAGTCCACTTTGGCGGCGGAGTACAGCCATGGTCAACGGAAAGCAGAGCGGGGACGGCCAGAAGAAGCACGACCGGGTGCCGGAGCTGAAGCCCGGCTACGTGCTGGCGGTCGACTTCGCGGAGATCGACGAGTTCGAGGAACGAGCGCGGCGCTTCCGGATCGGGGACGAAGACCCGACGGAGTTCCAGCTCTTCCGTCTCTCGCGCGGGACTTACGGCCAGCGCCAGGAAAACAACCAGATGATGCGCATCAAGCTGCCCTTCGGCGGTCTCACTGCCGACCAGATGGATGCGCTGGCCGAAGTGTCGGAGAAGTATTCCGGCCTCCATCGCGGCCACATCACCACTCGCGAGAACTTCCAGTTCCACTTCGTCAACCTGGACGATTCGGCGGAGGTGATGCGCGTGGTCGGCCGCGCCGGCCTGACCACGCGGGAGGCGTGCGCCCATACTGTGCGCAACATCACCGGCTGCCCCTACGCGGGCATCGCGCCGGAGGAGGTCTTCGATACGACGCCCTGGCTCACCGCCTACGCGCGCCACATGCTGCGCAATCCCATCTGCCAGCGGCTGCCGCGCAAGTTCAAGACCTCCTTCTCGAACTGCCCGAACGATTGCGCCGGCTCCAATTTCCACGACCTCGGCTTCATCGCCAAGAAGCAGGTGGACGCCAACGGCAACGAGGTCATCGGCTTCGAGATGCGGGTAGGCGGCGGCACGTCGACGATGCCGCGCAAGGCCGACACGATTTGGGAATTCGCCCGCTGCGAGGACGGCGAGTACATCAAGGTCGCCGAGGCCGTCCTCCGCGTCTTCGACCGCGAGGGCGACCTGCCGGGGCTGCTCCGAAAGAACCTGAACAAGGCGCGGATCAAGTTCCTGCTCCAGAAGATCGGGGCGGACGCGTTCCGCGAGAAGGTCGTCGAGGAGCTTGGCAAGGAGTGGGCGGACGAGCCGCTGGACATGGAGAAGCTGACCCAGCTCGCTCCCGAGGTGCCCAGCGACCCCGTGCCGGACGACGGCCTGGGCAAGGCGCCCGGCTACGAGCGGTGGCGCTGGACCAACGTGACGCCGCAGAAGCAGGCAGGCTTCTTCGCCGTAACGGTCACCATACCGATCGGCAACATCAGCACGTCCCAGTTCCGCGAGCTGGCCCGGATCATGCGCAAGTACTCCGGCGGCCACGCCCGCACCAACCAGAACCAGAACCTCATCCTGCGCTGGGTGCGCGAAGAGTCCCTGCCGATGCTCCACCGCGAGCTCCTGGCCATCGGCCTCGGCGACGCCGAGGCGGGCCTCCTGGCGGACGTCGTCGCCTGCCCCGGCGCCGACAGCTGCAAGCTGGCGATCACGTCCTCCAACCAGGCCGGTTACAGCATGCGCGAGGAGCTGATCAAGTTCGGCTACGACGACCCCGAAGTCAACAAGGTCAGCGTCAAGATCAGCGGCTGCCCCAACGGCTGCGGCCAGCACCACCTCGCCGGCATCGGCCTTCAGGGCTCGTCCTACAAGGTCGGCAAGCTCGAAGTGCCGTGCTACGACGTCTTTTTGGGCGGCGTCGGCTACGCCGGCATCGAGAAGTTCGCCACACGCGTCACCCGCGTCGCCGCGAAGAAGGCGCACCTGGCCATCGACCGCATCCTCCAGGTCTACCAGGCGGAGCGGTCCAGCCCGGCCGAGAGCTTCGTGGAGTTCGTGGAGCGCGTAGGCCCGAAACACTTCGAGGCGCCGCTGGAGGAGTTCAAGTGGGTCGGCTCTCTGGCAGAGGACCCCGAGATGTACATGGACTGGGGCCACACGGACCTCTTCGAAGTGATCCGCGGCGAAGGCGAGTGCGCCGCCGGCGAGGTGCCGCTGGTGCGCACCGCGGCCGCCCCCGTGGAGCTGCCGTAGGGCCCGCCGGCTGTAACGGCGTCTCAGCACTCAGCCCTGCGGCCCTGCGAGGGCCGGGCTACGTCTTGAAGACGTCAACCGGCTCGAAGTGGGCGCCGAGGATTTCGTCCGCCGGCGCTTCCAGCCAGCCCTCGAGCACGGCCGCGTACACGGAGCGAAAGTCGACCGTGTAGCGCAAGTTGCCGTCGTCGAGGTCGGTGAGGCTGGGCGGGTCGCCGTGAAGGCCCGGCTTGAGGGCGTTGCCGATCAGGAACATCGGCCCCACGGACCCGTGGTCCGTCCCCAGGTTCGCGTTCTCGCGCACCCGCCGGCCGAATTCGGACCACGTCATGACCAGCACTTCGTCCTCATGGCCGTGGGCGACGACGTCCTGCCAGAACGCCGAGAGCGCGGCGCCGAGCTGGGCCAGCAGGCCCTCCAGCACGGCCGGCTGCTGTGCATGCGTGTCGAAGCCGCCGAGGGTTACGTGGCCAACGCGGAGCGGCGATGCCCCCTCACCGCTGTCGATGAGCTCGGCGAGCAGTCGCAGGCCGGTCGCCAGCGAGCTGTCCGGGTAGGCAACGGCCGGCTCGTAGGCAGCGTGGGCGGCGATCAGCTCCGCGGAGCTTTGTACGGCGCCGTCCAGGGTTGCGTCCAGTAGGGCCGCGAACGGCGTCCCGGCCGGCCGGTAGACGTCATACATGCGCAGGAGGCCGGCCCGGCGGGGCCCCGCGTCGGCGCTGTTGCCTGGACCCTGGAGGGCGAACGATTCCAGGCTGCCGACGGCTGGAAGCGTCGCCTCCTCCGCCTGGAAGGCGCGCGGCAGGCTGCGGCCGATGCTGAGCCCCGCGAGCGGGTGTCCGGAGGCATCGACGAGGCCGTCGAAATAGCGGCCCAGCCAGCCGCTGGCCGCCTTGCCTTCCGGGTCGGCGCTCTGCCAGATGTCCATCGCCTTGAAGTGAGAAAAGTTGGGGTTCGGGTAGCCGGCTCCCTGGACCACGGCCAGGTGGCCGGCGTCCAGGAGCGCCTTGAAGTCCGCTAGGGCCGGGTGGAAGCCGAAGCCATCGCCTATGGGGAGCACTTCGTCCTCCGGGATGCCAAGGCGCGGCCGGTTGTCGCGGTAGGCGGGCGACGCGTACGGGACCAAGGCGTTGAGGCCATCGACGCCGCCCGCCAGCTGCACGACGACCAGGGTCCGGGCAGCGCCGGCGCTGGCCTCAGCGCGGGCGGCGAGGGCCGCCTTGGCGAAGACGCCCGGCACCGCCACGCCCAGCGAGACGACTGCCATGCTCCGGGTCAAGAAATCGCGGCGGCTGATCATCGCTGCCTCCTCAGGCGAGATGGAACTGGGGCGAGCCCAACAGCAAGTAGACGAGGCCCTGCTTCTTCTCCGGCGAGAGCACGGCGTCCAGGCCGCCGGCGTATTCGATGAGCGTTTGGCGCTGCTCGTCGGGCACGTTGTCGTCCAGGAGCAGAGGCAGGTACAGCGCCAGCGCCTCCGCGGCCGTCCGGAACGGCAGCTCCGGCTGCGCCCGGCGGAGGCCGCGCGGGGACAGGAGTCCGCGGCTGGCGGCGTCGATGAAGTTGAGGCGGGCAAACATCGTCGCGCTGTTTAGCCAGGCGGGGCCGCCCCGCCAGCCGGCCACGTTGGGCGGCTCCATCGGCACCTGGCCCATCTCCGCCAGGCGCCCGCCGGCGCCGCCGCGGCCCCCTTCCGGCCCCCCGGGCGCCGTCAGCAACGCCGGTGCTTCGCTTTCCAGCCCCAGCGCCTTCAGGGCGCCGATGGCGTACTCCAGGGGGCTCTTGATCAGCGCCCGGTAGGCCCGCGGCGAATAGAAAACGTCGGACCTGAGGAGGGCCTCCACCACCGGCCCGATCCTTCGGCCGCCGGCGAGGTAGACCTCCGTGAACGGCTCCAGTTCCTCGTCGCTCGGGTCGGGATAGACGAAGTAGGAGAACAAGCGCCTCACGATGTAGCGCGCGGAGGCAGGCTGCTGCGTAATCGTGTCGACAATGTCGTCCGGGCCGAGCTCACCGGTGCGGCCGAGGAACGTCTTGGTGCCGTCGTCATGCAGTCGCGGCACGAAGACGGGTTCTCCCAGGGCGGGGCCGAAATCGCGGCGCTGTCTCGGCACCCGCCAGCCGGTGAACGCCCGCGCGGCCTCGCGGACGTCCTGCTCCGTGTAGTTGCCGACGCCGAGGGCGAAGAGCTCCATCAGCTCGCGGGCGTAGTTCTCGTTCGGGGCGCCGCGCTGGCTGCCGTCGATGTCCAGGTAGACCATCATGGCGGCGTCGCGGCTGATGCCCTTGAGGATGTCCGGGAAGGAGCCGAACGCGTTGGCCCGGAAGAACTCGTTCTGGGCATGCATGGCGTTCCCGTCCCGCACCACGCTCAGCTGGCTGGTGAGGAGGCCGTGCCAGAAGAGGGTCATCTTCTCCTGCAGCGGACGCTTTGTGTTCGCCATGCGGACCACCCAGCGGGCGACGGGCGCGCCTCGGTTATCGATCGGGAGCGCGTCCGCCAGCCGTTCCGTCTCGGAGTCGTCGATCGTCTCGAAGCGCAGGAGTTCGTCCAGGGTGGCATCGAGGCCCATATTCACGTAGCGCGTGAGCTCAGGCTGGGAAATGCCGAAGCCCGCCCGCCGGAGGAGATGACTTATGCGCACCTCTTCCCGCTCGAGGGCGCGGGCCTCGTCGGCCGCCGCCGGCGCGTCCGCGCCGCCGAGGACGCGGTCGCCGAAGGCGGCGTAAAGGGCAGCGAGCGACGCGGCGGCGCCCGCGCCGGCGAGGACCGCGCGGCGGGTGCTCCGCCGGTAGAGGAGCGGCGTTTCGGCGCCGGGTTGGCCTTCCGTCATCTCGACCTCCGTTTCGGCGGGTCTGCAGGTAGAATCCGCCGCCGGCGTCCGAAAGTAACGGGGCCCGCTGCGGGCCTGAAGCTTAGCGCTTTCCGAGGCGTTTGGTCAGGGGAGGAACAGCATCGGGTCGACCACTTTTCCGTCGACCCGGATCTCGAAGTGGAGGTGGTTGCCGGTGGCGTAGCCGGTGCGGCCGCCGTTGCCGATCTTCTGGCCGCGTGCGACCGACTGGCCGGCCTGCACCGCGATGCTGGAAAAGTGAGCGTAAAGCGTCTGGGTGCCGTCCCCGTGGTCGATGACTACGTACAGGCCGTACGAGCAGCAGGGATTGCCGCCCGCGAACGTCACGATGCCGGACTTTGCGGCGACGATCGTCGCGTTGGGGTCTTCGTAGAGGTCGATGTCGATCCCCAGGGGATGGGACGGGCCGAAGGTGCTGGATATCGGCCCCTGGACCGGCCAGATGAAGCCGAAGTCGGAGGCCCGCCCCGGCCGCGGCGTCCGCGCCGGCGAGGGCGTGACCGTCGGCGTCCGGCGCGCGCTGCGAGTGGGCGTGGCCGCGGGAGTCTCGGGCTCTGGCGTGTCGGTGGGCGCCGGCGTCGGCTGCACGGTCGGCGTCTCTTGAGGCTGCGGCGTCTCCAGCGGCGGCGCGGCCGTGGTCGCCACTTGGGGGAGCTTCAGGGGGTTCGGGACGAGGAGGTCCTGGCCGAGGCGGATGGAGTCCGCGTCCGGGATGTTGTTCCCCGCAACGGCGACGATGGCCTCGGCGGTGACCCCGTAGGCGGCGGCGATTTCGCCCAGCGACTCCGGGACGAGCACGGTGTGCAGGATGCCGGACTGCTTCGGGACGCGGAGTCGCTGGCCGGGCACGATCTGGTCGGAGCTGACCACGTCCGGCTTGTTGCTCTGGGCGAGCATCTCCGCAGCCGAAAGGGAGGCGTTGCCCGAAAACGCCAGCTTCTGGGCGATGCCGGAGAGCGTGTCCCCGGAAACCACCGTGTAGATGCAGTAGAGGGGGTGGGTAGGGTCGTCCACGCACACGGGCGGCTCCGGGGTGGGCGTAGGGCTGGGCGAAGGGGTGGGCGTAGGTTCCACGGATGCCGCCGTCTCGATCTCCGAGCGCGGCGGGCCGGAGAGCGCCTGCGAAGCGAGGCCCAACGTCGCCAGGGCGTCGAAAGTCGCCAGGGACTCCTGTCCGGGGCGCGGCGCCGTCGCGGGAGACTCGCCCGCCGCGAGTCCTTGAGGGAGGACGGTAGCGCCGAGTCCGGCGAGCACGGCGATGCCCACCACCAGGAGATGGAAGACGTACCAGGGATGCTTCGGCGCCGGCGGATAAATGCGACCTCGAAATATACGGGCCTTGCCGGCGCGCAGGAGTCTTCGCCTTACCGGAATGCGGGGTTCCTCCGGTTAGCCTGGTTCGGCCCTACATAATGAGAGCCGCGGCATATTGTACCGTAATTGCCTTGCAATGCCAGGTCTGACGGAAAATGCGGCATGGCGGCGGACCGGCGCGAGCCCTCCTCGCCCCGCTCAAGGAGGGACCCGAAGGTCAGAACTAGGACGCCGGAGGACTCGATCGGTTATCGACCGGCCGGAGAGCCGCCTACATCAGGGAAGACCCTAGAATCGACTATTCGAGCACCGCGTCCGCTTCCAGTTCGACGAGCATTTCCGGCGTCGCCAGGCGGCTGACCTCGACGAGGGTGCAGGCCGGCATGATGCCCGCGAACGCCTCGCGGTGGGCGCGGGCCGCGTCTTCCCAGCGCCGCATATCGACGATGTAGATGCGGGTGCGGACGACATCCGCGAGCGAAGCGCCGGCCTTGTCCAGCGCCGCGGCGATGTTGGCGATGCACTGCTTGGCCTGGGCGTAGACATCGCCCTGGACTAGGGTCCCGTCCGGCCCCCAGGGGGCGGTGCCGGAGACGAAGACGTGGTTTCCGGCGCGGACGGCGCGGCTGAAGGCGATAACGGGCTCGAAGGGCGAGTTGGAGGAGACGTTCCGGCGCATCAGGCTGCTCCCATCCAGTACCCGATTCTAACCCGACCCCGGCGGCCCCACGTAGCATCGAACCCATCCTGCGCCCGTGACGACCGATCCCCGGTAGGGGCGCCGCATCCTGCGCCCAGGGGTGGTGGGGAGGGCGTCGCCGTCGTGGTCTGCGACGCGCCCTCATAAAGGCCGGGGCCGCGTCGTAGGAGCGCCCCATACTGCGCCTGTGACGACCGATCCCGGTAGGGGCGCAGCATGCTGCGCCCAGGGGGGTCGTGGGGAGGGCGTGGCCGCCGGCGTCTGCAGCGCACCGCTGTGGACGCCGAGGCCGCTGCAGGGTAGCAGCGCCGCATCCTGCCGCGTCGGCGTCGACGGATCCGCCGGTAGGGGCGCAGCATGCTGCGCCCAGGGTGTGGTGGGGAGGCCGGCGCCGCCGTCGTCCGCGACGCGCCGCCGTGGAGGCCGAGGCCGCGTCGGTGGGGCGCTGCATCCTGCGCCCGTGCCGACCGATCTCTGGTCTGGACGCAGCATGCTGCGCCCCTACAGAGCCTA
>Ga0073934_10008252_pt1 | contig 14004 bp, 11 predicted proteins | sample LarsenN4metaG_FD_76834 | JGI IMG/M metagenome (GOLD analysis project Ga0073934, IMG submission 76834) | Hot spring sediment bacterial and archeal communities from British Columbia, Canada, to study Microbial Dark Matter (Phase II) - Larsen... ...
TATGCCGCGGTGAAGTTCTTCCTTTACACCATGGCCGCATCCGTGCTGATGCTCGCGGCGATGGTTTACCTATTCAACAAGACGGGCACGTTCGACATGACCCTCTTGATGGATATGCTCGCTAAGGGCACGCTGACTTTCACTCCCGTCGAGCAGTTGTGGCTGTTCCTCGCGTTCTTCGTCGCCTTCGCGGTCAAGGTCCCACTGTTCCCGCTGCATACCTGGTTGCCCGACGCGCACGGCGAGGCTCCCACCGCCGGCTCAGTTATGCTGGCGTCGGTGATGCTGAAGATGGGCACCTACGGTTTGGTTCGCATTTGCCTGCCGATGTTCCCCGAAGCTGCCCGCAACTGCGCGCCGTGGATTATCGCTCTGGCGTTGGCAGGAATCATCTATGGCGCGCTGGTCGCCATGGTGCAGCCGAACATGAAGCGGCTGGTGGCGTACTCCTCGGTGAGTCACCTCGGGTTTGTGGTACTCGGCATTTTCTCTTTCAACCAGGTAGCGCTCGATGGCGCTGTTTACCAGATGTTGAATCACGGTATCTCAACCGGCGCACTCTTCATCATGGTTGGCTACCTGTATGAACGGCAGCACTCGCTCGAAATCAAGGACTTCGGCGGCGTCGGCACGGTGGCCCCTTGGTTGAGCACATTGTTTGTGATCACCACCCTTGCCAGTATCGGGTTGCCCATGCTCAACAACTTCATCGGCGAATACCTGGTGCTGCAAGGCGCTGCCCAAGTCAACTTCACCTGGAGCGTCATCGCCGCCGTCGGTGTAATCCTCTCCGCCTGTTACATGCTGTGGATGGTCCAGCGCACCTTCTATGGCGAAACACCGGAGAGCGTCCGCAAACACGTGTTTGACCTGAATACCCGCGAATGGGCTGCCATGCTGCCGCTGCTGGTGCTGATGGTCTGGATGGGAACGCTGACGCAAAGCTTCCTGCCGCCCATCAGCGCGGCCAATGCGCGCATTCTCGAATCCGCCGGCGTCAAGCCGGTCGCTACCTCCCCCGCCCCTGTAGCGCAAATCAAGGAGACTCCGCATGCCCGATAGCTTTGTGCCAACCTCGGCGGAGATCTATCGCTTTCTCCCTGAGATCTTTCTCTCAATTGTCGGCACGTTGCTGATGGTGCTGGAACCGTTGACCCCGCCGCGCCGCAAGATGGCGCTGGCGATGTTTTCTTTCGGCGCGCTCGCTGGGGCTTTCGGCCTGGCTATTGCCGCGCACGGCAATCCCGGACCCGCCTTTTCCAACATGCTTATGGTGGACGGTTTCGCCACCTTCTTCCGCATCCTGGTAATCGGCGTCGGTATGCTGACCGTGCTGATTTCGACGCGTTATCTGAAGCTGGAAGATGCCGTCTCCGGCGAGTATTTCGCGTTGCTGCTGTTTTCCGTTGTGGGCCAGTGTCTGATGGCCACGTCGAACGAATTGGTGATGATGTTTATTGGTCTTGAGACCTCGTCCATCGCCACCTACGTCATGGCGGGCTACTTGCGCGACGACAAGCGCAATAACGAATCCGCGCTTAAGTACTTCCTGCTGGGCTCCTTCGCCACAGCTTTTCTGCTCTACGGAGTTGCCTGGATTTACGGCACCACTGGAACCACGAATCTTTCGGAAATCCGCCGCGTGCTGCTGGATCCGGCGGTAGCTCCCAACCAGGTTGTGATCGGCGCCGCCACTGCGCTGATGTTTGTCGGCTTCGCCTTCAAAGTGTCGGCCGCACCATTCCAGATGTGGGCGCCGGACGTCTATCAGGGCGCACCCGCGCCCGTGAGCGCGTTCATGTCTGCGGGTCCGAAAGCAGCAGCCTTCGCGATGTTTCTGCGCGTGTTCATGACTGCCTTCGAGCCGGTGAAGTCAAGCTGGGAGCCGCTCTTCTGGCTCTCCGCGTTGGCGACCATGATCATCGGCAACTTCGCCGCCCTACGCCAATCGAACGTCAAGCGACTGCTGGCCTATAGTTCCATCGCTCATGCCGGATACGTCATGGTGGCCATCACAGCTCATTCCACCGTCGGTACCGCCGCGGCGATGTTTTATCTTGCCTCATACGCGCTCATGAACATCGGCGCCTTCGCAGTCGTGACGCACGTCGCGCGCAAGGGCGAGCGCTATGTGGAGGTCGACGACCTGGCCGGTCTCGGCCAGCGCAAGCCAGTCCTGGCGGCATTGCTTACGATCTTTCTGCTCTCGCTGATCGGCGTCCCGCTTACGGGCGGCTTCTTCGGCAAGTTCTATATCTTCAAAGCAGCCCTGGACGCAAACTTGATCTGGTTGACGATCCTGGGCCTTCTGAACAGCGCCGTAGCAGCTTATTACTACCTGCGTCTGATCGTTGTGATGTACATGCAGCCACCGGTGGAAGAAGCCGAATCAGTTCCTGCGATCAACCCGCATATGGGGATGGCTCTGGTTGCATCCGCCATCGGCACCATTCTTCTCGGGGTCTACCCGAATCTGGTGTTGGACCCTGCCAGCGCCTGGGCTCAAATCGCCCGTTAGCCTGCGGCCTATTCCAACTGATCCTCTGTCGGAGGTCCTTTCCGCGCCCCTTCAGCCTTGCAAGCGCCGGTTACCGGTTCTGTGGCTAGTGGGCGCTTATGCAGCCGGAGTCGGACTCCGCGGAATAACGAGGTGGTCGCGCGCCTCACTAATTGCCGCGCGCGGGCCTCTCGTACGGAGCCTTCAGGTACTTGGCGGCCTCTTCCTGCGCGCCTTGTGTATTGTCCTTGGTCCGCACAGCCTGGCGATACTCGTTCAAAGCGCGTTCACGCTGCTGGGTGATATCGAAGATCTTGCCGAGCTGAATGTGCGCCCACACTTCGGTCCACTTGGGCTCGTAGTCGCCGTTCAGCACCTCACGAAACTCGTTCGCCGCCGATTGATAGTTCCCTTGCAGGAAGAAAATCTCGCCCACTCGATAGTGCGCCAGAGAGCTGGCTCGGTTCACGTCCAGCGCCTTCTGATACTCCTTCAGCGCCTCGTTAAACTCTCCGATTTCGGCGAACTGCTCGCCCCGGCGAATGGCAACCGCCACTCTCATCTCGGGCGAAAATCGAAGCACTCGTCCACTCGGATCGATCACCACCTTCTTGGGTTTTCCGAATGTATCGACGATGAACTCCGACGACGTGCCGACAACTTCCACCCGCTTTTCTTCAGGATTTCCTTCGGTCTCAATCCGGATGTCCACGGGCATGCGGAACGTATCCAGGTCCTGCGAAATCTTGCCGCGCACGCGGAAGCCCTGAGCAGTGCGGTACGTGGTGTACTCCAACTGGAATTCCGGCGCGCCGGTCGATTCCAGCCATTGAATGAAGAAGCCCTGCAGGCTTTGGCCGTACGTAGCCTCGGCGATCTTTCGGAACTCATCCGACCCGATCGACTGGTTCGCGTATGAGTCGGTCAGCGTCTTCAGCATCTTGCCGAACTTCTCGTCGCCCATAATCCAGCGCAGCATGTTCAACACCGCCGCGCCCTTGCTACCGGTCAAGGCCACTAACTCCGGTGAGTAGTCCTCCAGGCGCGAAGCCTGCCGCAACGGCACATCTGTGACCGTCAGCGCGTCGACATAGAGATCGCGAACCTCCGGTTCCACGGCGTTCGGACCGTTCAGATGCTCCTGGTAAAGTGTCTCGGAATAACGCGCGATCCCGTTAGGAATCCACAGATGATTGCGGCTCGCGGGAGAAATCAGATTACCCCACCACTGCCGGGCCAACTGATTCGCCAGCACGCGTTGCTGCGGTTGAGAGCCGATGCCGCCGGGCGAGAGGAACAGAAGGCCGGGAGCGGAATAGCCCGTAGGGGCGCCAGCCTCGGTCTGGATCAGAATCAGGTTGGAACTCGGCGGCAGACCAAAAATTGAGGTCAGGTACGTCATCACCTTGCCCGCCTCCTCGCCTACCGGCTGCGCCATCGACGCCTTGTCGCCGCGGAAATACACGTCGCAGGTAATGCCGCCCGAACTTACACGCTGCGCGGCGCCCGAAACGATACCGATGCTTCCAGGGAACGCAGGCCGGTTCGTGGTGAATATGTAGGTGTTGCCTTCTTTGCGCTCGATGCCGCTGGAAACGGCGCGTAGCTCGGCCGGCAAAGTAATGCGTATTTCGGCCGTGTAGCGGTCTGTCGTGTAGCCGCTGATAGGAAACCACCGCGCTGGATACAACAAGTAGCCAAAGTCAGGTTGAATCGACGCGAAACGGACCCCGTAAACAGGCGATTCCTCCTGCCCGGTCAAGCGCCCGTCGTATTGGAACTGAATCGTTTGCGGCGTTCCCTTTGCCAGCGGTTCGGGGAACGTCACCCGCACGCTGTGTTCTTGCTGCTGGCGGGCGGCTGAAAGCGGTCTGCCGGCGCCGTCCGTGACGCTGGCGACATTCATTGCGTTGTTCAGCTCGAACACAGCGGACAGCGTGCGGTCCTCCTGCGGCACGAATGTGATGTTTACCTTTGCAGCAAGGTTCTGCAAACGAGGGTCGAGGGTCGCTTCAATACGGTACGACTCGACGTCGATCTGCGGGCGACGATCGGCAGGCTGGGCAAACACGGCTGAAGTCACGGCCGCCATAAGTGCGGCAAGCCGCTTTGAGGAACCTAAAACACTTCGATAGTTCGACACGATCGTCATCCAACTAATTCCTTTCCAACAAGCGTGACATTAATTCAGTCGACCGTTCCAGCGGATCGTGCTCTGTCGCCAGCTCCCGCGCCACCGCGTCCAGCCGCGCGCGCATCTCAGCGAGGGCATCCGGACTGTTCAGCAGCCGCAAAGCCTCTTCACTCAAACGCTCCGGTGTCATGGCATCCTGTATCAACTCCGGTACGATCCGTTCCCCGGCTATCAGATTCACCATCGAATAGAACGGTACTTTTACCAGCAATTTCCCCATCAGCCAGCTTGCCCCGGTTACGCGGTAAAACGCGATCATGGGAGCCCCGAGCAGAGCCGCCTCTACGGTGACGGTACCACTGGCTACCAGTGACAGGTCAGCCGCTCCCAACAGATCCCAGGTTTCCCCCTCCACACGTCGAATCGGGGTGCCAGCGCAGATCCCGTCAATCGAACTCGTTCCGTGTTTCGCACTGAATCCGGCGGGCGTGCCCAGGACAAATGAGGCTGGGCGGACTGCAGCGATCCTCCGCACGGCCTCCACCACAATCGGAAGGTGCCGGTTAATCTCTCCCGGACGGCTGCCCGGGCATAAAGCGATCAACGCCTGTTCCCGCGGCAACCCGTGACGGGCGCGAAACTCGTGTTGGTTCTCCGCTCTCCGAATCAGCCGCGACAAAGGATGGCCGATGTAGGTGGCCTCCACGCCGTGCCGCCGGAAAAATTTCTCCTCGAAAGGAAAGATGCAGTGCAACTGATCTACGTTTCGGCGCAATGACTTGACCCGGCCTTCCCGCCACGCCCAAAGCTGCGGAGCCACCAGGTAGACCACTGGAATCCCCTGTCGCTTTAGGGAAGCCGCCAGCCGCAGGTGAAAGTCCGGGCTGTCGGTCAGAATCGCCAAAGCCGGGTGTTCCCGCCGTGCTGCCGCAACCAGCTTCCGAAACTCTCCATAAATCCTGGGGACATGATGAACCACTTCCACCAGCCCCACGACCGCCAGGCTCGAGGTGTCGACCACCGTTTCCACCCCGCTAGCCTGCATTTCGTGCCCCGCGCAGCCGAAGAAACTAGCCTGTGGAAATCGGCGGCGGATTGTATCCACCAGGCGTGCAGCGTAGCGGTCGCCGGACGCTTCGCCGGCCGAGACAAGGATCCTGGGGGGCACCTACTTTAGTGTAGTTCCTGGCAGCCGCGGCCACGACACGGAAAGCCTTCAGGAACGGTCTGTTAGACTGGAAATGCTCCTTCAATGCCCTCGCCCAACAGCCTGCAGTCGCTAAGCCTCGGCCAGTTTGCCGAACGCTTCAGCGGAGAGATGATCCCGCTTGGCAATCGCTTCTCCTATTTCTGTGCTGCCGTGACATTGACCGAGGAAGACCTGAAGGAGTACCTGGAAGAACCGGTTGCAGCCTTGCCACCAGTGATTGCCTCCGGGTTGCCCAAAATTCAGATTCTGCTTGTGCCCTACCTCCAGCGCAAGCTCAGCGATGAACCCGGTCCGCGCCGGCGCCTCTCTGGGGAAGTGGTTGTTGCGACGGAGAAACCGTCGCGCGGTCTGGCGCCGATGGCCGGGACGGTATTCAAGAATGGCGACGCGGTGCTGGCGTTCGCGGTGAAAGATCAGGAAGTCGCCGACTATCACTACCAGTTCTACCGCGCGATTGCAGAAATTGTGGCCGAGCAGCGCCAGGACGACGTGTTCACAGCCTACCTGCCCCTGATTCGAGAGGAACTGAGCGGGAATGTCCATGGTGAGGTGGACGAAGCCAGTTGGCGGCTGAAACAGGGTCTGCACCGCCGTGGCGGACGGCGTGAGTCGAAAGCTTTCCGTGAGTATTGCCGCCAGTCGTTCATCGACACGCTGACTCTGTACCTCCACGGACTGTGCTGCGACATTGATGTCGAAACCGGGCCGCGGCAATTGCCCAGCCGACACCTGCGCCGGCGGTTGCAGATGCTCCGCCAGACCTATCCGCCGCCCTCAGGCTATCCGCTGTTCCCGGAAGAATCGAACACTTAGCGAATAGACGTTATCTTAATCCTACGACACTTTTCGACAGTTTTACGGTATTTCAGCGGCCGCTGTAGTTGCGCTCGTAGTAAGTCTGGTATTCGCCGGACTTGACCCGAGTCACCCAATCCCGGTTCTGCCGGTACCACTCGATGGTGCGGGCAAGTCCTTCTTCAAACTCCACTTGCGGCGACCAGCCGCAGGCGCGCGTCAGTTTTTCACTCGACAGTGCGTAGCGCCGGTCATGACCCGGGCGGTCCTTGACCGGAGTCATCAGCGAGTACGGCTTACCTAGTGCGTCCAAAATGCGTTCCACCACGGTGCGATTGGGTAACGAGCAACTCCCCCCAATGTTGTACACCTCTCCCGCAGTGCCGTGCTCCAGAACCGCGCGGATTGCGCGGCAATGATCGTCGACGAACAGCCAATCGCGCACCTGCATACCATCGCCGTAAATTGGCAGCGGCTTGTCTTCCATCGCGTTGGCAATCATGAGCGGAATCAGTTTCTCAGGAAACTGGTACGGTCCGAAGTTGTTCGAAGCGCGGGTGACGCACACTGGCAGCCGGTAAGTGGTGTGATAACTGAGCGCCAACAGGTCCGATCCGGCCTTCGAAGCGGAATAGGGACTGCTCGGCTTGAGTGGATAGCTCTCGTCCGCCTCGTGCGGCGGCTCGATACTACCATAGACCTCGTCCGTCGAGATATGAACGAACCGCTGCAAGCCTTCGGCGCGCGCCGCCTCCAACAACGAGAAGGTACCGCGCAGATTGGTCTCGAAGAAGGCGGCGGGTCCCAGGATGCTGCGGTCAACGTGCGATTCCGCGGCGAAATGCACTATGGTGTCCGGCCGCTCCTCGCGAAGCAAACGCGCGACCGTGGACGAGTCGCAAATGTCGCCCTGCACAAAGCGGTAGCGCGGGTCTTGTTCAATAGAGACCAGGTTTTCGAGATTGCCGGCGTAGGTCAGCTTGTCGAAATTCACCACTCGCGTGGCCCAGTCTTCCGCCAGCGCCAGCCGCACAAATGCCGATCCGATGAAGCCTGCGCCGCCCGTGACGAGCAGCCTCATTTATGCTGCAACTCCCAGTCGTAATTGATGCCGGGGTCATCGTAGGCTATGCGTCCCTCGTCTTCCGGGTTGTAGAGGCGGTCCGTCATATAGACCAGCAGCGCGGAACTCTCGCCGATTACTTTGTATCCGTGCCCGACGCCGGGCGGTATCAGCAACTGCCACGGGCGGAGCGCACCGATGTATAAAGTGTTGCGCACCCCTTCGGTGGGAGATCCGGCGCGCAGGTCGACTAGCGCAACCTGAAGCATGCCCGAAACCACCTGCCACAAGTCAGTCTGATGGCGGTGGAAATGGAAGGCTTTGATCGTGCCGGGATAGCTCAGCGCCGCCGACACCTGTGTCGATTCGGCCGGGTAATGGGTGACCAGCCCGCGGCCCAGCCGCGCGATCTCCTGAAAATAGCCGCGGTCGTCAGGCCAGACCGAAACCTGCTCGGCGCGCACGCCGCTGATCCAATGCGGAGAACTGAGGGTTTGAATTACGCTGCCGATGCCGCGCTCGCAAACCGGCCTGCGAATCTCGATCAGGCTGGTGGGTTCGTGCGCCACGGTGGTTTGACGGGCGCTCACGCAGTCAGTTCCTCAGCGCTCTTGACAGCAGCTTCAAACGACTTCCGCCGGCTTGCGGCGACCAGGTTGGTGGCGCGCAGCAGCGAGTCAAAAGTGCCGGCGTCGGTCCACCAGCCTTCGAGGAACGAAAACGACATCGTGCCTTCCCGGATGTAGGCGTTGTTGACATCGGTGATTTCGAGTTCGCCGCGCGACGATGGTCTTAGCGCTTTAGTCTTCTCGAACACTGTCTTGTCGTAGAAGTAGATGCCAGTGACCGCGTAATGCGACTTCGGCACGCGCGGCTTCTCTTCGATGTTGACGATGCGGTCGCCGGCGATTTCAGCGACGCCGAAACGCTCCGCGTCGGGAACTTCCTTCAGCAGAATCTTGGCGCCGCGCTCCTGCTGGCGGAACTCGTCAGCCGCTTTCTTGATATCGCCTTCGATGATGTTGTCGCCCAGCACCACGCACAGTTTCTTGCCGTCAGCGAAATGCTCGGCCAGAGCCAGAGCTTCGGCAATGCCGCCTTCGCCTTCCTGGTAGGTGTAATCGAGGTGCGCCAGGCCGAATTCCTTGCCATTGGCCAACAGGCGCAGAAAATCGCCCGCATTGCGCCCGCCCGTGACAATCAGGATGTCGCGAATCCCCGCATCCACAAGGATCTGGATGGGGTAATAGATCATCGGCTTGTCGTAGACGGGCAGCAGGTGCTTGTTGGTTATCTTAGTGAGCGGAAAAAGGCGGCTGCCCGTTCCGCCCGCGAGTACGATGCCCTTCATAAACTGCTGCTGCCGCTTGGGGTTAGATGACAACCCTAATGATACAATACGCGCCGTGGGCAAACACGCATGGGACCAAGTCCCGCTGGAACAGATGAACGCGCTGATCACGCGGCGCATGCTGCATACCAAGAACACAACGGTGGCACGCCTGACACTGAAAAAGGGCGCCGTAGTGCCCGAGCACCGCCACGAAAACGAGCAGGTCTCGATGATCCTGAGCGGCAGCCTGCTGTTCCGCTTTCCGGATGAGGAAGTGCTGGTCTCGGCGGGCGAGGTGCTCACCATCGAATCGAACCGCCCGCACAGCGCGGAAGCGGTTGAGGATTGCCTCGCGATCGACCTGTTCTCTCCGCCCAGGGAAGACTGGATCCGCGGGGACGACGCCTATCTGCGGCGCTAGGGGTTCCGGTAGCCGCAAGGGCGGGGTTGCTCGTGCCTCACCCAAGGGAGATGCTTGCGTTACCGCTGCTTTTGGTGTATTGCTGGAATGAGGGGAACTTTATACTGAGTCTCTGCAACCGTCTTTTTGTCATTTCACCAGCCTGCGCCTCGGTCCGTCCTTCCGGGCGCGCCTTAGTCCGCGCAACTCTCCAGCAATTCCGACCGCATGTATCCTTCTAGATTTCCACCGCGGCGGGTCAAAGTCCGCGAGAACGTAAACGAGGCGATCCGCGCTCGTGAAGTGCGCGCCGTCTTCCCTGATGGCACGGTCGAGATCATGCCCACTCCGGCGGCTGTGAGGCGCGCTCAGGATATGGGCCTCGATTTGATTCTGATCGCTCCGACCGCTGAGCCTCCTGTCGCGAAAGCGATGGATTACGGGCAGTGGCAGTACGAGCAGAAGAAGAAACAGCACGAAGCAAAGAAGAAGCAGCACGTGATTCAGGTGAAGGAACTCAAGTTCCGGCCGAACACCGACGATCACGATTACGAGTTCAAGAAGAACCACGCAATCCGGTTCCTGGGTGAAGGGAACCGCGTGAAAGCGGTGGTGCAGTTCCGCGGGCGCGAGATCGCGCACGTCGACTTAGGCCGTAATCTTCTGCTTCGATTCGCCCAGGACTTGGCCGCGCACGGCGCCGTCGAAGGGCAGCCGAAACTGGAAGGCCGCAACGCGCACGTAATCATCAGCCCGGTGAAGAAAGACAAGCCCGCGGGCGGCGATAAGCCGAAGCAGGCCAAACCACAGGCGCAGCCTCTGGACCAGCCTCAAAGCTGATCTTCCGCTTCCTGAAGGGTGCTTGAACAAACGGGACTGATTACTCTGTTCCGGCTGCGGAACTGGAACGGTGGCCGTAGGCCTGCCTTACACCCGCAAGCATTCTCATAACGCGAGTGCATTCAAATCGCGTCTTTTAATAGAACAGGTATTTCTTCCACTGATCGTCGCTCTTGGCCAGCAAACGCATCAGGTGCCTGGAAGTGTGGAGGCTGAACGGCCGCGGATTACGGGCCAGTTTCATATTGGCCTCTTCCGGCGTCCGGTTGCCCTTCTTGTTATTGCAGGGATGGCAGCAGGCGACCAGGTTTTCCCAGGTGGTTTCGCCGGCGCGGGAACGGGGCACGACATGATCTAGCGTCAGTTCGCCGCTGGGAAGCACTTTGTGGCAATACTGGCAGGTGTAGCGGTCGCGCATCAAAATGTTTTTGCGCGACAAGGCTCGAGTCTGGTGCGGAATGCGGCGGTATTCGAGCAGCCGGATGACGCTGGGTAACGCGATCTTCGAGCGTTGCCCATGCAGGAATGTCTGGGTATGTTCCTCGGCCGATGCCACGCCCTTCAAGATCAGTACGAGGGCCCGGCGTGCGGCACAGATATTGATCGGCTCGTAGCTCGCATTCAGCACGAGTACGGGCCGGTGCAATCGTTCCGGATTCGAAGTCATCCTCTCACCCCTGCCAAATTGGAATCATAGACATCAAGAACACTGTTCGAGACTGCCACCAGACGGCGGTCCGCCCGCGCGACAGTCAGCACGGTAATTCTCTTTGCGCCGGCGCGTTTCAACGCCCAGGCTGCCGCGTTCAGCGTCGCTCCGGTGGTCAGGACATCGTCAACCAGAAGCACGCGGCTGCCAGCCAGTTTGGAACCCGGAACGCACGCGCGGAATGCTCCGGCGACGTTGCGACGCCGTTTCGCCGCAGTCAAGCCGGCTTGCTGCGGCGTCCGTTTCACGCGTTGAAGCCAGAGCCGCAGGGGAATTCCCGTACGGCGGGAAACTTCGCGGGCGAGCAGCTCGGACTGGTTGAACCGCCGCGTCAGCCAGCGAGTCCAATGCAGCGGAACCGGAACGATCGCGTCATAGCCGCGCTCGCGTGGGAGCGCCTGCGCCAACCAGTGTCCCAGCGGGGCAGCCAAAGTTTCGATGCGCCGGAACTTGAGCAGATGAATCAGTTCCCGTAGCGTTCCCTCATAGGCGCCGTAACTGTAAGCGGCATCGTAGCCCGTTGCGCCTACACGACAGAGCGCGCACACACCTTCCTCATCGAGCGGCGCACTGTTGAGGAACGGAGTCCGGCATCGCGCACAGAAGTAATCCGGCGCGAATGCTTCAGGTTGCGCCAGGCAGCCGGGACACACAGGGATCCGGCTCAGGTTAGTGAGGGCCAAGCCACAAATCTGGCAATCTTCCGGAAAAATCGTCGCGAACAGGGGGGCGCAGGCTCGTTTGAGCCAGGAGTGGAGCGGAGATTCGGGTTTCGCGAGGCGAAAACTCGAGAAGACTCACCTCCGTAAAACACCAATTATACATTGAATTGAAGTCGCCGATTTCGACCCCAACCGGCAGTGTGCTTTCAGCGCGGCTGCCAGGGACTCGATCTGTCCGGTCGCAACACCTTGCGCTGACCATGGCCCCCACACGAGGAGGGCGCCGAGCACGGTAAGCCTCATCAATTGCCCCCGCACGCTTTTGCGACCCTTGGCTCCACCGCTCGCAATACCTCCATCAGCAGCCTCTTGATGGCATCCTGGCGCGTTGGGTTAGGACGCAGCCCGTAGCCTTCGCCGATGGCCAGGAGCCGGCGGGTGGTGCTCTTCACAAACCCGCTTTCAAACAGGGAGCCGGCAACTTGCCTGGCGGTTGCGGTTACCTGTCCGTCTCCACACGCATAGTTGAGGTGCGGCCCGCCGTCGAGATCGTGCTCGATCCGGACGGACAAGCGGCCAAATTCCGCGCCACCATCGTAGGCACAGAACGAGCGGAAAAAGCTTATACCACCCTCCTGGTGCAGGAATATGGGCACAGTTGGAGCCGGATTCGCGGGCTTATACTCCGCTGTGGCGGGGCACTGAAATGCACAGCGCGGGTCGTCGTCGCAGATGCGCGCCGGGACCTGGGTGCCACATGGTTCGGCAAAATTGGCGATTTGGGCCACCAACTGCGGCTCAGCCGGTCGGCGAAGTTGCTCCGTCATCCAAGGGTTGAGGGATTCGAGCTGCAAGATGGGAATCCCAGTGGCCGTTGGAGGACGACGTGCGGGTATCGGAGTCACCAAGCTCAAGGAAGCCTTGACTCCCGCGGTACACGAGAAGTTCGCCTGATAGCCGCGCTCGATCCAGCGTAGTTCCAGCAGCACTGGTTCGCGCCGGGTCGCCGGATTGGTGTCCTGGTAGACACAATCCGCGCCCGAAACGCCGCCCATCAGTGGCGCCCGGACGGCCTGAACCTGTTCGCGCCGCCAGGAGTTGCCTAATTCCGGGCAAGCGATTTGGCGGACCGGTGGCGGTGGTTGCGTGAAGGCTTGCGGCACGCGCCGGGTAACTGCCGGAAGAGGAGCGTCGAAGAGCGTGATCCGGACCTCGGCGCCAGGGGTTAATGCTTGCCCGGGTGGGGGATCTTGCGAGTCCACGAGATTCGCCAACTCCGGTGTTGGAGCGGGCCTCCCGATTTCCGGTTTGACGATGAGACCAGCCTGCTCGATCTCGCGGCGAGCGTCGCCGGCGGCCTTGCCGCGCACGTTAGGAACTGTTCCCCGGAGTGGGGCTGCGGGGGTGGCGGGCGGTGGCCGGCGCGCCGGGTTAACCCCGAAGCCACCATCGTCCAGCGGAGTCAGCCCGCCCGGACCGGGGCCGGGTGTCGCTGGAGTAACTGGATTCGAAGCGTCGACTCCTGCCTGTGCCGGACGTGGCTGCGGCTGTGGAGGCGGTTGAGGTTGTGCCTGGCGCGGTGTGGGCGGAGGTTGCAGAGGAGCCGCCGGCAGAGTAGGAACCGGTGGCTTGGCCTGACTTACCAAGGCCGCAGGCGGTGGAACCGGCGGCGCCGGACACGCATCCGTGGACAAGCCTCCAGCGTCGGCGAAACTGGCGGCTTGCTGCCCCGGCGCCAACTGCTGATAGATTGCAGTCCAGGTGCGCCGCGACAACCCGGAGATGTTGTTGGCGCTGAACTGGCCTTGGCCGTCCGGCATGTGAACCCAGACAGTCAAGTCGACCCGCAATTCCTTCATCGCAGGTAAGATGTCTCCAGTTCCGAGCAATGCCGGTTCGGCTTCAGGCTGGAGCCGAATTCGCATCTTGTAGCGGCCCGCTACGGGACCCGATGCCGGGTTATCGCCGGCGCCTCGAATCTCGGAACGGTACTCATACGTGATGGGGGGGCGGCTTGTCTCGGGCTCATAGCGGAACGAGATTGCCACGTTGCGGGTGGAACTGACCTGCAATCCCTCACGCGAGGGCGCTTGCAGTCGCGCAATGGCTGTCGCGCTGGCGCCAGCCATCGCCACGGACCCGTAATGCTCCAACCGCTGGTTTGGTAACTCTGGTCCCCCGTTGTGGGCTACGTTGACGCCGCTGCACAGTCCAATGGCGAAGTTCCGTCCGGGTTCTATGCGCGCCGGAAGGTGAAACCGAACCACAGACGAATATCCGACCCGGGTCGCAGGGGCGAGGACGGCCGATCCGAGGCGGAACTCGAACTGAGTCTGTTCGCGATCGCCCATCGCGGCCACA
>Ga0073934_10008253_pt1 | contig 14004 bp, 11 predicted proteins | sample LarsenN4metaG_FD_76834 | JGI IMG/M metagenome (GOLD analysis project Ga0073934, IMG submission 76834) | Hot spring sediment bacterial and archeal communities from British Columbia, Canada, to study Microbial Dark Matter (Phase II) - Larsen... ...
CCGTACCCCGTGCAGCGGGCCAAGAGCCGAGACCGACGACCCACTCGAAGAGAGGCTCTGCGATGCCGCGTCACTTCATTCGCATGACCGATTTCACCCGAGGCGAGCTCCTCGGCATCCTAGAGCTCGCGATCGACCTCAAAGGCCGTCGCGCGAGGGGTGAAGCCCACCGTCTTCTGGAGGGGAAGAGCCTCGCGATGCTCTTCGAGAAGAGCTCGACGCGGACCCGCGTTTCCTTCGACGTGGCGATGCGGCAGCTCGGCGGACAGACGATCGGACTGAACGGCACCGACCTGCAGCTCGGGCGCGGCGAGCCGATCGCGGACACGGCGCGGGTGCTCTCGCGCTACGTCGACGCGATCATGATCCGCGCCAACATGCACGAGACGGTGACCGAACTTGCGAGCAACGCGACCGTGCCGGTCATCAACGGCCTGACGGAAAAGAGCCATCCCTGCCAGATCGTCGCCGACATCATGACGTTCGAGGAGCGGCTCGGGCCGATCTCGGGGCGCTCGGTGGCGTGGGTCGGTGACGGCAACAACGTCGCGGTGTCGTGGATGCATGCGGCGGCGCGGCTCGGGTTCGAGCTTCGGATCGCGTGTCCGGGTCAGCTCCGGCCCGAGAAGTCGGTCATCGACAGCGTGCAGAAGGATGGCGGCCGGGTGACGGTGTCCGACGATCCGATCGCCGCGGTGACGGGCGTCGATTGCGTGGTCACCGACACGTGGGTGTCGATGGGTCAGACGGATGGGACGCGGCGCAAGCAGCTGCTCGGCCCTTATGCGGTCGATCAGAAGCTGATGAGCCGGGCGGCCAAGAACGCGATCTTCATGCACTGCCTGCCGGCCTACCGCGGCCACGAGGTGACGAGCGACGTCATCGACGGTCCGCAGTCGGTCGTTTTCGATGAAGCGGAGAACCGGCTGCACGCGCAGAAGTCCATTCTCGCGTGGTGCCTCGGAGGCATCGACTGATGGCTGCCGACGCGCCCGGATCCGATCTGCCGCCGGACGATCTGGTGCTGCCGTTCCAGACCGTCACGTCTCGCATGGTCGGCCGCGTGGTGCGTCTCGGGCTTTCCGCCGATACGATCCTGAAGCGGCACGAGTATCCGGTGCCGGTGAGCGAGACGCTCGGCCAGTCACTTGCGCTCGCGGCACTGCTCGGGACGGCGCTCAATTTCGAGGGTCGGCTGATCATCCAGACGAAGAGCGACGGTCCCCTAGGCTTCCTCGTCGTGCAGTTCGAGACGCCGGGGCTGGTGCGCGGCTATGCGTCATTCGACGGCGTGCGAGTGGAGGCGCTGGGCAAGGCCGGCGGCCAAAGCGCGCTGCTGGGCAGTGGTCACTTCGCGATGACCATCGATCCGACCGAAGGCAAGGAGCGCTATCAGGGCATCGTCCCGCTCGACGGCGGCACGGTGATCGATGCGGCCGAGGGCTACTTCCGCCAATCCGAGCAGCTGCCGACGTTCATTCGCCTCGCGGTGGCACGCCATTTCTCGTCGGGCGGCGGCGATCGCGGCTGGCATTGGCGGGTCGGCGGCATCCTCGTCCAGCACGTGGCGCCGGAGGCGGCGTCGGTCGCGGAGACCGAGGAAGACGAAGAGTTCCTGCTCGGCGACAAGGACGACCATTGGGAGCGCGTGCGGCTGCTCGCTTCGACCGTCGAGGACCACGAGCTGACGGACCCGACGCTGTCGCCGGAGGAGCTGCTCTATCGCCTTTTCCATGAGGAGGGTGTGCGGGTGATGCCGGCGCGGCCGATCGCGGTGCATTGCAAGTGTTCACGCGAGCGCGTGCTCGGCTTTCTGAAGAGCTTCGGCGCGGACGAGCTCAGCGACATGCGCGAGGATGACGGACAGATTGGCGTCACCTGCGAGTTCTGCAACAGCAAGTACCGCTTCAACCCAGAAGAGATCGGCTGAGCCGACGTCTTTCTTCTTCTCCCCGCGTGCGGGCAGAAGGGCGGCCAAGACGGGTTACCGCGGCTGCCGCTTGCGCCTTGCATCGACCGGCGAGCCCAGCTGAATTCTGGATCCTCGGGACAAGCCCGAGGATGACAGTCCGATAAGGAAAAAGCCGCGGCGAGGGCCGCGGCTTTGTTTGGTTCCTGCCGTCGATCTGGCGCTGGGTACGCGATCAGACGGGTTTGTCGGGGGTCGCCTCGTCGGGCGCGGCCGGGGCCTCGCCGTTGACGTCTTGGGCGGCCTCGCGGCGCGGACGGCGAACGGGGCGGCGCAGGAACTCCGGCTGCTCGTAGCCCTGGCCGAAGCGGTCGCGCCGGCGCTCGCCGCGCGGAGCGCCGCCTTCGGGGGCGGCGGCTTGCGGTTCCGGTGCGGGTTGAGGCGCGGGCGGCTGGCCGTTCACGTCGGCGACCGGGGGCCGCTCGCGGGGTTCGCGGAATTCCCGCGGCTCGCGCTGTTCGCGCGGTTCACGGGGCTCGCGATGCTCACGAGGTTCCCTGGGTTCGCGCGGCTCACGGTGCTCCCGCGGTTCGCGATGCTCGCGGGGCTGATGATCACGGTTGTCGCGATGGCGGAAGTCGCGGCCCTCGCGCGGGTGCTGACGGTAGCCCTCGCCGCCACCCTGGCGCTCGTGACCGCCGCCCTGGTGATGGGGGCGCTCGTGACGCGGCGGGCGCTGGATCGGGTTGCCCTGCTCGTCGAAGCGGCCGAACGGCTGCTGCTGACTGCCGGGGTCATACATCCGCGGCTGAGATTCCATGCCTCGCACGGACGACTGGAAATCGCCGCCGAACTCGTCGCCCTCGTCATCACCGTAGTCGTCGCCACCCTCGCCCTGCTCGCCGAACGGACGGCGCTGCATGGCATTCGGATCGCCGCCCATCTGCTGCATCTGCTGCTCGCGATAGGCCATGATGATGCGGGTGTAATGCTCCGCGTGCTGCAGGTAGTTCTCGGCGAGGACGGGGTCGCCGGAGGCCTGGGCGTCACGTGCCAGAGAGAGATACTTCTCGGCGATATGGGCGGGCGTGCCCCGGATTTTCACATCCGGTCCGTTCGATTCGAAGCTGCGCGCCAGCGGATTTTGACCTTTGCGGTTGTTGTTGTGACGACCGCGGCCTCTACGATTCTGCTGTCCCTGCCTCATGCGATCCCAGTGCTCGACCCTCGTTGACTGCACGTCCTGTGTGTCCGTTCGGCAGGCTGATTGGGCATCGACCAACCGGCTGTGGTGGTCCGCAGCCTTCCTGCCGTCCGTCCTTCGGGGTCAGCCAGGCTGATCGCCGTACGAACGGTCTCACGTGCTGATAGTTCGACCCGATGCGGTCCTAGAAACGACCTTCTCAGTGGTTGCGCGTCCCGAGGCTTCGTGCGCAGCGAAGAAGGTGGCCTTTCAAGAAACCTTCCACTGCCAACTGATCGGCGAAAATTCGATCTCGGCAGTTCGCTGGGTATGGCCGCTCGGGCGCTTCAGCAGGAACCTTGCCTGCGGTTGTTACCCTGTCGCACTTCAGAAGTTTATAGCACACCCCCTGGTGATCCAAGCTTTTTTTCAGGTGTGGATACAATTGTGTCTTGATGGCCACACAACGCTCGATCCCGGCGAGGTCCCGGAAGATCGTCGGCCGGCGCGCGCCCTCGATCCGCGCGCGGGCCGCGAGCTTGACAACGTCGTCCGACTGACCAGCTCCGACTTCCAGACAGAGCCATCCGGCAGGCGCAAGATTGCAGATTCCGGCGACCAATTCCCGGTAGACGGAAAGGCCATCTTCGCCACCGTCGAGTGCGGTCGCCGGATCGAAACGCGCGACCTCGGGATCGAGTTCTGCGATGGCGCGTGAGGGGATGTAGGGCGGGTTCGACACCACGAGATCGAACGGCCCCTGGACGCCTTGGAAAGTGCGCGCGAGTTGCCAGGAGGCGCGCGTCTCGACGCCGTGGCGGGCGGCATTCTCCGCCGCGACCTCGAGGGCCGCCGACACGATGTCAGTGCCGACGCCGGTGGCGAGAGGAAGCTCCGCGAGCAGCGTCACGAGGATGACGCCCGTTCCAGTGCCGACGTCGAGAATGCGGATGGGGCGGTCGCGCCAGCCCTCGCGCGTCGCGATTGCGAGAGCGGCCTCGACCACGGTCTCGGTATCCGGGCGCGGGTCGAGGGAGGCCGGGGTGACGCGGAACTCGCGACCGTAGAAGCCCCGCCGGCCGAGGATGCGGGCGACGGGCTCGCGGTCGAGGCGGCGCCGGCACGCGTCGGCGATCCGAAGGCGGACGTCGTCGCCCAGCGGCACCGGCGAGACGACGACGAAGGCAGGATCGAGACCGGCGAGGCCAGCCACCAGGAGGCGCGCGTCGCGGTCGGGGCTGTCGATGCCAACGTCGCGGAAGACGGTCGTCAACTGCCGCACGGCGTCGGCCGACAGCACGGGCACGTCACACGGGGCACGATCAGGCGCGGGCATCGGCTTCCATCGCGGCGAGCTGGGTGGCCTGGTGGTCCGTAATCAGAGCTTCGACGAGTTCGTCGAGGGCGGGGCCTTCGAGGACCTGATCCAGCTTGTGCAGGGTGAGGTTGATGCGGTGGTCAGTCACGCGGCCCTGCGGGAAGTTATAGGTGCGGATGCGCTGCGAGCGATCTCCCGAGCCGACCTGATCCTTGCGCTGGGCGGCGCGTTCGCTCGCGAGCTTGTCTCGCTGCATCTCGAACAGGCGGGCCTTCAAGACCTGCATGGCCAGCCGCCGGTTCTGGTGCTGCGACTTCTCGGCGGAGACGACGATGAGGCCGGTCGGCAAATGCGTGATACGGACTGCGCTCTCGGTCTTGTTGACGTGCTGGCCGCCGGCGCCGGAGGCACGCATCGTATCGATGCGGATCTCTTCCGGGCGGATGTCGACGTCGACGTCCTCCGCCTCGGGAAGAACGGCGACGGTGGCGGCGGATGTGTGAATGCGGCCGCTCGCCTCCGTGGTGGGGACGCGCTGCACGCGATGGACGCCCGACTCGAACTTGAGACGGGCGAACACGCCTTCGCCCGTCACCGAGGCGGTGACTTCCTTGATGCCGCCAAGGTCGTTTTCGGAGAGCGAGATCACCTCGACCCTCCAGCCGCGGTGCTCGGCATAGCGCGAATACATGCGGAAAAGGTCGGCGGCGAACAGGGCTGCTTCGTCGCCGCCCGTGCCGGCGCGCACTTCGAGAATGGCGCTACGTTCGTCGGCGGCGTCCTTCGGCAGAAGCTGAATGCGGAGCTTCTGGGTCAGCTCGTCGAGGCGGGACGACAGCTCTCCGATCTCCTCGCGGGCGAGAGCGACCATATCGCGGTCGCTGCCGGGATCTGCCAGCATCGCTTCGAGGTCGGAGCGCTCGGTCTCCGTCTTGCGCAGTGCGCGGATCGTCTCGACGACGGGCGTGAGGTCGGAGAACTCGCGCGAGAGCTTTGCGAACTGCGGCTGGGCGGCGCCGCGGCTCATCTCGTCCTGGAGCATCTCCCAACGATTTACGAGGCGTTCGAGTTTTTCCTCGGGCAGCTTGCTCATGGCGTCATCGGATCAGAGCTGCACGCCGTCGCGCGTGGCAAAGTTCAACAGGTCGGCGCGGACGGAGCCGGTGGCGTGTGTCAGGAGCTCGTTCATGCGCGCTTCGATGCGCCCGGCGTCGAGCGAAAGGACCATCGCTTTGACCGGGCCGACGGACGCGGGCGCCATCGAGATCGAGCGGAAACCGACGCCGATCAGCGCCATGGCTTCGAGCGGGCGCCCGGCCATCTCGCCGCATAGGTTGACCTGGACGTGGTGTCGGCGGCCGGCCTCCGTGATGGTCCTCAGGGCACGGAGGGAGGCGACGGACAGCGGATCGTAAAGGCCCGCGACCTTTGGGTTCGAGCGATCGGCGGCGTAGAGGAACTGCATCAGGTCGTTGCTGCCGACCGAGATGAAGTCGACGCGCGACATCAAAGATTCGATCTCGAAGAGGATGCTCGGCACCTCGATCATCGCCCCGACGCGGACGCGCGACGCAGGGCGACCCGTGCGCTTCTCCATGCGCGAGCGCTCGTGCTCGATCCAGACGCGGGCCTCGTCGATCTCGGAAGCGACGGTGATCATCGGGATCATGACGTCGAGCGGGCGGCCGTCGGCGGCTTGCAGCAAGGCGCGGATCTGGGCGCGCAGGAGGGCGGGTCGGGCGAGCGAGAGACGGATCGCGCGCCAGCCGAGGGCCGGGTTCTCCTCAGGCGGCATGCGGATGTAGGGCAGGACCTTGTCGCCGCCGACGTCGAGCGCGCGGAAGACGACCGGCTTGTCGCCGACTGCGTCCAGCACGGTCTTGTACATCTGCGTCTGGCGCTCGACGCGCGGGAACGTCGACGCGATCATGAACTGGAGTTCGGTGCGGAAAAGCCCGATGCCGTCGGCGCCGGACTCGACGAGATGCGGAATGTCGACGGGCAGGCCCGCGTTCATGTGCAGGCGGATGCGCTGGCCGTCGCGGGTAATGGCGGCCTTGTCACGGAGCGCCTGGTATTGCCGCTGACGACGGGCGCGGAAGCGGACCTTGTCGGAATAGGCGGCGACGACGTCGCTCGACGGGCGGACGTGGACTTCGCCGGTCTCGCCATCGACGATGATCGGGTCGCCGTTGGCGACGCGCTCGACGAGGTGCGGGACACCGCCGACGGCCGGCAGGCCGAGTGCCTTGGCAACGATGGCGACGTGGCTCTGGCCGCTGCCGTCCTCGATGACGAGGGCGCGGAGGCGGGAGCGGTCGTAGTCGAGCAATTCCGCCGGGCCCATGGTGCGGGCGACGAGGATGGTGTCGTTCGGCAGATTGAGCCGGTCAGGACCACTCGCCTTGCCGACGAGGAGGCGCAGCAGCCGGTCGGAGAGATCGTCGAGGTCGCGGAGGCGCTCGCGCCAGAAGGGATCGTTCTGGCGCAGCATGCGGGCACGGGTGGCGTTCGACACGCGCTCGACCGCGGCTTCTGCCGTCAGACCTTCCGCGACCGCGTCACGCAGGCGGCGCAGCCAGCCGCGATCGTTGGCGAACATGCGGTAGGCTTCGAGCACCTCGCGGTGGGCGCCGGCGCTCTGGACGCCTTCGCGCGCCAGCATCTCGTCGAGGTGGCTGCGCAGATCGACGACGGCGGCATCGAGCCGCTCGAGTTCGGCCGGAATGTCTTCTGCGAGCAGGTTCGTGACGACGACGCGCGGCTCGTGCAACACGACATGGCCGAGGGCGATGCCGTCGGAAATCGGCTCGCCTTCGAGCAGCGCCGACAGCGAGCGGCTGATCTCGGCGGCGCCGCCGACACCGGCGACGGCGCCGGAGACCAGATGTTCGGCGATCACCATCGCGGTCGTCTGCAGGACCTCGACGTCCTCGTCGCTGTAGGTGCGCGGCGTGCGGTTCTGAATGACGAGAACGCCGAGCACGGTACCGGCGCGCAGGACCGGAACGGCGAGCAGCGAGTGATAGATCTCTTCGCCCGTTTCCGGCCGGTACGAGAAGGCCGGGTGGCTCGGCGCGTCGGGGACGTTCACGGGGGCCGCGAGTTCGGCGCAGCGGCCGACGAGACCTTCGCCGCGCTTCATGCGCGTCTGATGGACCGCCTCTTTCTTGAGGCCTTCGGTGGCGAACAGTTCGAGGGACGCGTCCTGGCGCTTCAGGTAGATGGAGCAGACCTCGGCGACCATCAGGCCGGCGATCTGGCGGACGATCTTGTCGAGGCGCGCCTGGCCGTCACCCGGTTCGGCCATGATCTCGCGAAGCCGGCGCATGATGACGCGCAGCGTGGTTTCGCCGGCATGTCCCCGCGAGTCATCCCCGCGCCTCGTCTGCATGGGCGGCTGCCGTTCCTCGCCTCAGGTTCCGGACAGGCGTCCGTTTCACCTGCTCTGATCGCAGATCCGGTCCGAGCCTATACGGCTCATGACGCAATTTGAATGCGCGGCGGAAGATTTCCAGGCCGCCGCCGGCGGATGCCCGCTATTCGGCGTCGAGGCCGTACAGCGAATGCAGCGTCCGCACCGCCAGTTCGGCGTAGGCCGCGTCGATCAACACGCTGATTTTGATCTCGGATGTGCTGATGGCGAGAATATTGATGCCCTTGTCGGCGAGGGCTTTGAACATCGAGGCGGCGACGCCCGCATGGCTGCGCATGCCGATGCCGATGACCGAGACCTTCACGACATCGGCCGAGCTGTTGAGGTCGAAGTAGCCGATGTCGTCGCGGGCCGACTTCAGGACCTGAAGGGCGCGCGGCAGCTCGCTTGCCTGAACGGTGAATGTCATGTCGGTGTGGCGCCCGTCGGCCGACAGGTTCTGGACGATCATGTCGACGTTGATGTTGGCCTCGGCGAGCGGACCGAAGACGCGGGCGGCGATGCCCGGTTTGTCGGCGACCTTCAGAATGGTGACCTTGGCTTCGTCCTTGGCGTAGGCGATCCCGCTGACGACTTGCTGTTCCACGATCTCATCCTCGTCGCAAACGATAGTGCCGATGTCAGTCTGTTCGCCGGGCCGGACGGGCGGCATCGCGTCGGGGGCCACGAAGCTCGACAGCACGCGCGTGCGGACGCGGTGCACCATGGCGAGTTCGACCGAGCGGGTCTGCAGCACCTTGGAGCCCAGCGAGGCCATCTCCAGCATCTCTTCATACGAGATTTTCGAGAGGCGGCGGGCCTTCGGGACGATCCTCGGGTCGGTCGTGTAGACGCCGTCGACGTCCGTATAGATGTCGCAGATATCGGCCTTGAGGGCGACGGCGACGGCGACCGCGCTCGTATCCGAGCCACCGCGGCCGAGGGTGGCGATGCGGTTGTGCTCCGGCTCGATGCCCTGGAAGCCGGTGATGACGGCAACTTCGCCGGCGTCGATGCGCTCGCGGAGCTTGTCGCCGGGAACATCCATGATGCGTGCGGCGCCATGGGCCTTGTCGGTCAGGATCGGGATCTGCCAGCCCTGCCAGGAGCGGGCGGGGACGCCCATCGACTGCAGGACGATGGCAAGGAGGCCGGCCGTGACCTGCTCGCCCGAGGCGACGATGGCATCGTACTCGCGGGAGTCGTGCAGAAGAGAGGCCTCGCGGACCCAGGCGACGAGCTGGTTGGTCGCGCCGGCCATCGCGGAGACGACGACGGCCACGCCATTGCCGGCGTCGACCTCACGCTTCACGTGGCGGGCGACGTTGCGAATGCGCTCCACATTGGCGACGGAGGTGCCGCCGAATTTCATGACGACGATGGCCATGCCGTGAACCGCTCGCCGCGCCTCGTCCGGCGCGCGGACACCCGTCCGCACCGGTCGTTCGCGCGACCCTTCCCGATGAAATATCCTCTTTGCGGGGCGTACTCTTATCGGTAACGGTCGAGGCCTGCAACCCGAGCGACGGAGGCGTCGAGCCGTGACGTCAGAGGCGATGGATCGGACGCTGGATCGGGAGGAAGTCGAGCGTTTCGGGCGGCTTGCCGATCGCTGGTGGGACGCGTCGGGGGACTTCCGCCCGCTGCATCTCCTGGGGCCGGCGCGGCTCGCCTACGTGCGTCGCGAAGTGCTTCGGCATTTCGGCCGGCCGGACCAGGGGTTCCGTCCCTTCGCCGGGCTGACCCTGCTCGACGTCGGCTGCGGCGGGGGCCTGATCGCGGAGCCGCTCGCCCGCCTCGGCGGAACGGTCACCGGCATCGATCCTTCGCCGGACAACATTGCGGCGGCCCGGGCGCATGCGGAGGCCGTTGGGCTCAACGTCACCTACAAGGCGGAGCGGCTCGAGGACGTCGTCGCGGTCGGCGGGCAATTCGACGTCGTCACCTGCCTCGAGGTGCTCGAACATATTCCGGACCCGGCGGCATTCGTCGGGCTGCTCGCCAGAGTCGTGCGTCCGGGCGGTCTCGTCATTCTCTCGACGCTCAACCGGACGGCGCCCGCCTATGCGCTCGCCATCGTGGCGGCGGAGCGCCTGCTCGGCTGGCTGCCGGTCGGGACGCACCAGTGGGATCGCTTCATCACGCCGGACGAACTCGCGGGATACTGCCGCGAAGCCGCGCTGACGCCGGCGCCGGCACAGGGGCTCGTCTACGACGTCCGCAGCGATCGCTGGCAGCTCGGGACCTCGACCGAGATCAACTACCTGATGGCGGCGGCGCGCTCCGGCAGCGGCGGGTGAGCCGTGAGAGGTTGTCCGGCGATCGAGGCGACCTCGCGCATGACCTGTTCGCGTGCTGCGAAATGCACCATATGGCCAACGCCCGGCAGCAGGCGCGCGGTGGCGTTGCCGATTTCCTCGCCGAAGCGCTCGCTGTGGCGGTGCGGATCGGTGACGGCATCGTTCGCGCCGGCGAGGAGTGAGACCGGCATGCGCAGCTCGTCGTAGCGGTGCTGCAGGCCATCTGCCGTCGGCATCATCAAGGCGGCGTCCTCCGCGATGGCGCGGATGGTCAGCGGCCGCACCGCCATCTCAACCGGCACGTCCTCGTAAAACCGTCCGGGAACGGCATGCGGCGCGAACATGCGCTTGTACATCGCCGGGACGGTCATGCGATTGACCCACGGCATCACGGAGTAGCGCAGGATATCGCCGAGCACCGGGATCACCGGCGGCGACATCATCATGATGTCGGTGCGGGGCGTCGGATAGAGGTACGGGGCAAGCAGGACGAGGCCCGCGACTTCTCCCGGGTGCTGAAGGGCCCAGGCGAGGGCCACGAGCGAGCCCCACGAATGGCCGACCAGCACGATCCGCTCCGAGGTGCCGCGCTGCACGAGCGCATTGCGGATGACGCGAGCTTGCTCCTCGGCCGTCCACACGCGGTCACGCGGGCGGTCGCTGTGACCGTAGCCCGGCCGGTCGACGGCGGAGACCCGGAACTGCTGGGCGAGGGCGGCGAAGAGGCCGCTCGACACGAAATCGTCGAGGGCCGTGCCGAGCCCATGCAGCAGCACGACCGACGGCCCCTGGCCGCGCTCGTAGACGTGGAGGCGGCAGGCGGCGCTGGTGACGAAGCGACCCCGCGGCGGCGCGGCGGAGGCGGCACGGCGCGCGAGGCCATAGTTCGCGAGTGCGGAGCCGGCGAGACCGGCGGTCGCGAGGCCGACGACGGCGCGTAGCGTGCGACCGGACGATCCCGCGCCGTTCGGGGTCGCCGATGATTTCGCGTGGGTATCCGGTCGCTGGTGACGCTCACGCGCGTCGCGTTTCCTGCGGCGAACCGGGACATCGTCACGCAGCGCCAGAGCCGTGTGTCGATGGGCTGCTTCCAGATGATCGCGGCGCGCGTCGTCGCGGGGCTCTCTTTCTCGGCGCTCGGAGCGGTCCCACAGGAAACGACCGGTCATGGCTTCGTGCCTTTCTGTCGCAATCCGTCGCATCGTCACCCGGTGCGGTCGGCAACGTTTCGAAGGACCGCCCGGTTCCTGGTCCGAACAGGCCCTTGGGAACCAGAGGAGGATGTTGCGCGTTCCGGTTCACAGAGATGCAGACCTTCGACTTCGATCCTCACCAAAATGCCCTTTTCCTCGATCTCGACGGCACGGTGATCGACATCGCCGAGACGCCGCAGGGCGTGCGGGTTTCACCCGATCTCCCGGGCGTTCTCGCGGCGGTCGCGGCGCGCCTCGGCGGGGCGATGGCGGTTATCTCCGGACGCCCGATCGCGGATATCGACCGTCTCCTCGATCCCTGCCGCTTCGCGGCGGCCGGCGTGCACGGCGCGGAGCTCCGCTTCGCTCCGTATGCCGAGGTTCAGCGGATGGTGGCGACGTTCCCGAAGGAGTTGGCGGCCCGGATCGCCCGGCTCGCTGAAATTCCCGGAGTCATCGTCGAGAACAAGGCGGCGGCCGTGGCCGTTCACTACCGCAATGCGCCGGACGGCAGCGGCGCGGCGATCGAGGCCGCGCTGGGCGAGTTGATGCGGCAGCCGGACGGGGAGGGCCTGACGTTGCTATCCGGAAAATGCGTGCACGAGGTGAAGCCGGCGCGGCTCGGCAAGGACACGGCGCTCGCGGCGATCATGGCCGTCGCGCCATTCGCCGGCCGGCGCCCGGTCGTCGTCGGCGACGACGTCACCGACGAAGCGGCCTTTCGCGTCGCGCCCGATCACGGCGGGTTCGGCGTCGCGGTCGGCCGCATGCGGCCGTTCGCCCGCGCGCTGCTCGCGGGGCCGGCCGACGTTCGGGCTTGGCTCGGACGGATCGCGGGGACACCATGACCGCAAGCGGGCTCGACTACGGCCTCATCGGCAACGGCCGCATCGCTGCGCTCTGCGATCGTCAGGCGCGCATCGTGTGGTGGTGCTTTCCCCGCTTCGATGCCAACCCGGTTTTCTCGCGGCTGCTCGCAGGCCACGCAGAAAAAGGGTTCACCGACGTCGTGCTCGATCGCCAGGTGCGGTCGCGCGCCGGGTATATTCGCAATACGGCGATCCTCGAAACAGTGCTGACCGACGAAGACGGAGCGTCCGTTCGCGTGCTCGACTTCGCACCGCGGTTTCGCCAGTACGGTCGCATCTTCCATCCGGCCGATATCGTGCGTCGCATCGAGCCGCTGTCGGGCCATCCGCGCATCACGATCCGTGTGCGGCCGACCTTCGGCTACGGCAAATCTGCGGCGGCGCGGACGCTCGGGTCGAGCCATATCCGTTACGAAGGCAGTGGAGAAGCGCTGCGGGTGACGACCGATGCGCCGCTCTCCTACGTCGCGGAGGAGATGCCGTTTGTCGCCACGCGGCCGATGACGCTGGTGTTTCATCCCGACGAGCCGTTCGTCGGGCCGATCGAAGCGACGGGGCGTGCGTTCGAAACGCAGACGGCGGACTACTGGCGCGACTGGGTGCGCGGGCTCGCGGTGCCGCTCGAGTGGCAAAGTGAGGTCATTCGCGCGGCCATTACGCTGAAGCTCTGCAGCTTCGACGAGACGGGCGCCATTATTGCCGCGCACACGACCTCAGTGCCGGAGTCCGCGGGGTCGGGTCGCACCTGGGATTATCGCTATTGCTGGCTGAGAGACGCCTATTTCGTCGTGCAGGCGCTGAACCGGCTCGGCGCCACGCGGACGATGGTGTCGTACCTCGACTACATCACCAACGCGACGGCCGGCGGTGGGCGGCTTGCGCCCGTTTACGGGCTCGTTCCCGGATCCTCGCTCGATGAATGGATCGCGCCGGATCTCGACGGCTTCGAGGGGCACGGTCCCGTGCGGATCGGCAACGCGGCGGCCGGACAGGCGCAGCACGACGTTTACGGCAGCGTGGTGCTCGCCGCGCAGCAAATGTTCCTCGATCAGCGGCTCGCGCGGATGGGTGACGTGTCGCTCTATCGCGCGCTGGAGCGGCTGGCCGAGGAGGCGTGGCAGCTCGCGCTCGTGCCCGACGCGGGGATCTGGGAGTATCGCGGCTCGACGCGGCTGCACACCCATTCGGCGGCGATGTGCTGGGCCGCGTGCCATCGCGTCGGACACATCGCGCGCATGCTCGAACTTCGGGATGAGGCCAGCCGCTGGCTCGGACGCGCCGGCAAACTCAGGGCCGACATCCTCGACCGATGTTGGAACCGAAGCCGGAATGCGTTCACCGCGGCGCCGGAGACCGATGCGCTCGATGCGAGCGTGCTGCTGCTCGCGGAACTCGGGTTCGTGACGCCGGACGATCCGCGCTTCACCGCGACAGTGTCGGCGATCGAGCGCGAACTCGTCCGTGACGGCCACGTGATGCGCTACACGGCGCCCGATGATTTCGGCGACCCCGAAAGCGCGTTCGTGATCTGCCGCTTCTGGCTGATCGACGCGCTGTGGGCGATCGGGCGGCGCGGTGATGCGCGCGCCCACCTCGAAGAACTGCTGCGCCACCTCAATCCGTTCGGCCTGCTCTCCGAGGACATCGATCCTAAGTCCGGTCGGCTGTGGGGCAACCTTCCGCAGACCTACTCGATGGCCGGGCTGTGCGTCTCGGCGACCCGATTGTCTCGAACCTGGGAGGAAGCATGGCCGCCCGGCTGATCGTCGTTTCGAACCGCGTGGCGCAGCCCGCGAAACATCGTCCCGCAGCCGGCG
>Ga0073934_10008258_pt1 | contig 13999 bp, 7 predicted proteins | sample LarsenN4metaG_FD_76834 | JGI IMG/M metagenome (GOLD analysis project Ga0073934, IMG submission 76834) | Hot spring sediment bacterial and archeal communities from British Columbia, Canada, to study Microbial Dark Matter (Phase II) - Larsen... ...
GATGCGCGCGCGCGAGCTGGAGACTGTGGCCCAGGTGAGCGCCGCTGCCACCACCGTTCTCGACGTGGATCGGCTGCTGCACCAGGTCGCGCACCTCACCCAGAAGAGCTTCGGCCTGTACCACGCGCAGGTCTATTTGCTGGAAGGCGACCATCTGGCGCTGGCTGCCGGCGCCGGCGAGCCTGGCCGCCTGATGAAGGAGCAGCAGCATCAGATCGCGCTCAACCACGAGCACTCCCTGGTGGCGCGCGCGGCCCGCTCTCGTCAGGCCGTCATCTCCAACGATGTTGCCAGCGAGCCGGACTTCCTGCCGAACCCGCTGCTGCCCCACACCCGCTCCGAAATGTCTATCCCCATGCTGGTCGGCGACACGCTCGTCGGCGTCCTCGATGTGCAGGCCGACGATATGAATTACTTTACCGACCACGACACCCGCGTCATGGGCACGCTGGCCGATCAGGTCGCCGTCGCTGTGCAGAACGCCCGCGCTTACGAACAGACGCAGAAGGCGCTGGAGGCGCTGCGCGAAAATCAGTCGCAGCTTGCCGAGGCGCACCGCATCGCGCAGCTTGGCCGCTGGATGTGGAATCCGCTCACCAATGAGGTGGCGTGGAACGATCAGTTGTATGAACTCTACGGCGTGTCCAACGATACTCCTGCCAGCTTCGATCTCTACATGCGCCTCATCCATCCAGAGGACACCCCGAAAGTCATGGCCTCGCTCCAGGAAGCGCTGCAATCCGGCGACGACACCATAACCAGCGAATATCGCATTGTGCGCAGCGGCGGCGAGGTGCGTTACAACTCGGTCATTGGCCGGATCAGGCGCAGTCAGGACGGCGCGCCTGTCGAGGTGGTTGGCATCGTGCAGGACATCACCGAGCGCAAGCAGTCCGAAGCCGCGCTGGCCGCAGAGCGCAACCTGCTGCGCACGCTCATAGACAACCTGCCCGACTACGTGTATGTCCGTGACCGCCAGAACCGTTTTCTCATCGCCAACCAGTCGTTAGCGCGCGCAATCGGCGTTGACACCCCCGAAGCCCTGGTCGGCAAGACCGACTTCGACTTCTTCCCCCACGAGTTGGCCGCAGGCTACCATGCCGACGACATGGCCGTGATGGAGAGCGGCCAGCCGCTCAAAAACCGAGAGGAAACCGCTGTTGATTCGGAAGGGAACGTCCAGTGGCTCCTGACGACCAAAGTCCCCTTCCGCAACCAGCAGGGCGAAGTGATCGGGCTGATCGGCAATGGCCGCGACATCACCGAGCGGCGGCGGAGCGAGCACGAACGCCAGGTGCTCTTCGACGCTGCCAACCGCTTCAATAACGCCCGCACCACCGATGAACTGCTTGATGCCGTAACCGGATACGCCGTCGAGCGCGGGATGAGCCGCGCCAGCCTGCTCTACATTGACAACAACCGCCAGGGCGAGCCGGAATGGGCTGAAGTGGTGTCGTCCTGGTCCGCTGATGGCGCTTCTGGCTCGCCGGTTGGCACCCGTTATCACCTGTCGGACTTCCCGTTCGCCGCGCTTCTGCTCTCCAATCCGCTGAACCCGACGCTGGTGGACGATTCCGAAGCCAGCGGCGTGATGGACGAGACCACGCGCGCGCTCATGCAGCGGTTGGGGATACGCGGCCTGGTGCTGCTGCCGCTTTACACGCAGGGCCGCTGGATTGGCATGATTAGCCTGTCCTGGAGCGAGCCGACGGACTTCACCGATCAGGATCAGCGCATCTACACCCAGTTTACCCGCCAGGCGACGGTCAAAGCCGATGCCTTCCGCTCTGCCGAGGCGACCCAGCGCGCCCGCGAAGAGGCGGAAATCCTCTACCGTGTCTCCAGAAACCTGACCTACGCCCGCACGCTGGACGAAGTGCTCGAAGCAACCGTTCGCTACGCCCGCCGTAAGAACCTCTATTCCGCCTCGCTCCTGTTCATTGACAGCGATGGCGAGGGCAAGCCGGAATGGGCGGAGATCGTTTCGACCTGGGTCACGGACGGCGGTGTGACCGCGCCGGTTGGCACCCGCTTCTACCTCCCCGAATTCCCCTTCGCCCGGCTCTGGACCGCCAACCCGCAGGAGCCGACGCTGCTGGGCGATTCCATGAACGCCCCTGAAATGGATGAGGGGACGCGCGAGCTCTTCAGGCAGTTCAACCTCGCCGGTATCGCCCTGCTGCCGCTCTACCGGCAGGATCGCTGGGTCGGGCTGCTCACCTTTAGCTGGGACAAGCCGACCACCTTCACCGAACAGGATGAGCGCGTCTTCCGCTCGATGGCCCGGCAGGCAACCTCGGTGGTGGAGGCCATGCGCGCCGCAGCCCTGACGCAGAAGCGCGCCATTGAACTGGCGACGGTGGCTCAGGTGAGCACGGCGGCCACCACCATCCTCAACGTGGAGGAGTTGTTGCAGCAGGTATCCGACCTCACCAGAGCCAGCTTCGATCTCTACCACGTGCATGTCTACCTGCTGGACGATGCCGGCGACAGGCTGGTGCTCGCGGCTGGGGCAGGCGAGGTCGGGCGCATCATGAAGGAGCAGGGACGCAGCATCCCCCTGAACCGGGCGAACAGTCTGGTGGCCCGCGCTGCCCGCGAGCGCCGGGGCGTCATCGTCAACGACGTGACGCAGGACCCCGACTTCCTGCCCAACCCGATGCTCCCCGACACCAAAGCGGAAATGGCGATCCCGCTGCTGGTCGGAGACGAACTGGTTGGCGTTCTCGACGTGCAGGCGAGCGTCACCAACCGCTTTACCGACGAGGATGTGCGCACCAAGTCCACGCTGGCGGCGCAGGTTGCCGTCGCCGTCCGCAACGCCCGCGCCTTCGAGCGCGAGCGCCAGACTGCCGAACGGCTGCGCGAGGTTGACCGCCTCAAGTCGCAGTTCCTTGCCAATATGAGCCACGAGCTGCGCACGCCGCTCAACTCCATCATCGGCTACTCCGAGGTGCTGCTGGACGGTGGCGATGGCGATCTGGGCGAGGAGGCTGTCGAGGACATTCAGACCATTCACGGCAGCGGCCAGCACCTGCTCTCCATCATCAACGACATCCTTGACCTGGCGAAAATCGAGGCCGGGCAGATGCAGATCAACCCGCAGGCCGCCGATCTGGTCAGGTTCCTGCAAGAAGTCGTCCACGCCGGGCAGGTCCTCGTCAAGGACAAACCGGTGACTCTCGAACTGGTCGCGGACAGCGACGTGCCCCAGGTCTGCGCCGACCCCATCCGTCTCCGCCAGATCGTCTGGAATCTGGTCAGCAACGCCGTGAAGTTCACCGAACAGGGCAGCGTGACCGTCTCCGTCGGCCTGATGGACGACCAGGCGTATGTCAGAGTCACGGATACCGGCATCGGTATCCAGCCGGAGCATGTCGGCCTCGTCTTCGAGCAGTTCAGTCAGGTGGATGGCTCGTCCACGCGCCGCGCCGGCGGCACCGGGCTTGGCCTGACCATTACCCGCCACCTGGTTCGTATGCACGGCGGCGAAATCTATGTAGAGAGCGAATTCGGCGTCGGCTCGACCTTCTGGTTCACGCTGCCGCTCTACACGCCGGAGAAGGCGTGATCTATCAACTTTTACCTTCCCTGTAGGGGCGAGGCGCGCCTCGCCCCCGCTCAAACCGGACGGGCATCAATGACCTCTTGCTTCAACAAAATCGTCTGTCTCGAATGTCAGCATGAAATGCCGGCTGACATTGATGCGATTTCCTGTCCCAACTGCGGCTCGCAGTGGCTCGACGCCCGCTACGACTACGCGGCGGTAGCGAAGCTCTGGCCCGCCGCGCTTGTCAACCGCCGCCATTCCCTGTGGCGCTATGCCGAACTGCTGCCCATCGGCGAGCCTGATCCCGAAGTCTCGATGGGGGAGGGCTACACCTCGCTCATCCGCCTGTTCCAGTACGAGCGGATGTACGGGCATCCCCACATCTACGTCAAGGATGAGCGCCAGGGGCCGACCAGTTCCTTCAAAGACCGTCAGGCTGCCCTCGCCGTCACCGCTATGCGCCGCGCCGGGATTACCGAGTGCGTGCTGGCCTCGACGGGCAACGCCGCTGCCGCCTACGCTGCCTACTGCGCCCGCGCCGGCATCAAGCTCTGGTTGTTCCTGACCAGTCTCGTGCCGCAGGAGAAGATGCGCGAAGCGGCGCTCTACGGCGCGGAGGTGGTCAAGGTCTCCGGCTCGTATGACGACACCAAGCAGGTAGCCGCCGAGTTTGCCCGCCGCAAAGGCATCTATCTGGATCGCGGCGCGAAGGCCATCCCCGGCAAGGAAAGCATGAAGACGCTGGCCTTCGAGATCGCCGAGCAGCTTGGCTTTCAGTTGAACACCGGCGGCATCTGGCGCAGCCCGGACTGGTACATTCAGGCCGTCAGCGGCGGCATTGGCCCGCTCGGAGTCTGGAAAGGCTTCACCGAACTCAAAGAGATGGGGCTGATTGATCGTATGCCCCGGCTCGGCATCGTCCAGGCGTCAGGCTGCGCCCCGATGGTGAAAGCCTTCGCCGCCGGAAAAGAGACCGCCGAGAAGGTCATTCCCCGCACGCTCATTACCGTCCTGGCAACCGGCGACCCTGGCTTCAGCTACGTCCAGCTTCGTCAGGCCGTCCTCTCTAACGGCGGGACCATGATCGCTGTCGAGGATGGCGATACCTTTGCTGCCATGCGCCGCCTCGCCACCCGCGCCGGTTTCTCCGTCGAACCCGCCACCGCCGTTGCCTTCGCCGGACTGGAAAAGCTGCTCTCGGATGGCACGATTGGCCCCGACGAAAGCCTGGTCGTCAACTGCTCCGGCCACACTTTCACCGCCGAGAGCCACATCCTCGGCGACCAGTATCTCCTCAGTCTCGACCTGGATGGAGGCCAGGCAGACCCCTATGAGGAAGGTCTGGGCGCTGCGCTCAAGCATCTCGACGAGCAGGTGACGACGGTGCTGGTGGTGGACGATAACCTGAATGACCGCCGCCTGGTGCGCCGCCTGCTGCAAAACTACAAAGGCTACCGGGTCTTCGAGGCGCAGAGCGGCGTTGAAGCGCTGCAAATGGTGCGCCAGCGCCGCCCCGATCTCGTGGTGGCCGATCTGACCATGCCGGAGATGGACGGCTTCACCCTGCTGGAAAAGCTCAAGCACGACCCCGAAACAGCCACCATCCCCGTGATTGTCGTCTCGGCAAAGGCGCTCACGATCCAGGATCGCCAGATGCTTGAAGCCTATTCGGAGTCCATCTGGCAGAAGGGCGGTTTTGATACCCGCCAGCTTGTCGAGCATGTCGTGCGCACGCTGGGACATACGCCGCTGGATGTGATCCACCCGCGCCGGCCCGTTTCTGAGCCGGTCAAAAAGGATAGCGGCGGCAGGGAAGATGGGGAGCGCGTCATCATCGTCATTGACGATAACCCCAGTGATCTCCGGCTGGCGCGCCGCCTGCTGGAAACCAGCGGCAGCTATCGCGTCATTCAGGCGGCCTCCGGGCGCGAGGGCTTGAAGGCCATTTACGAGCACGAGCCGGATTTGATTATCCTCGATCTGATGCTCCCCGACGTGGACGGGTTCGAGGTGCTCGAATCGCTTCAGAACGATCACAAGCTGCGCGACATCCCTGTGGTCGTCTTCTCGGCCAAAGACCTGACCCCGGACGAGCGCGCCCGTTTGCAGGCGCAGATCGGCTCGGTCATGGAGAAATCTTCATTTGATCGCAAGCGGTTTCTCTCTATAATTGAGGAAGAGTTGAGCTAAAACGAATGTCGAAAGCGGTCTTATGCCTTTTGCGCGGCAGTACGAGCGACTGTTACGGTTGAGGGGGTTGACGAATGTGCGCCAGAATTCTCTACGTCGAGGACAACCCGCAGAACATGCGTCTGGTACGCAAATTTCTCTCCATGGCGGGCTACGAAATGCTGGAAGCTGCCGACGGCCTGACGGCGCTTGACATGGCCGGCAGCCAGTGCCCTGACCTCATCCTCCTGGACATCAACCTTCCCGATATAGATGGGGTCGAAGTGACCGCTCGCCTAAAAGCGACACCGGAGCTGTCCCATATCCCCGTCGTTGCTCTGACCGCCAACGCCATGCACGGTGACCGCGAGCGCTTTCTCGCTGCTGGCTGCGAGGGCTATATCCCCAAGCCAATCACCAAGAACGAACTACTCAACACCATCGCGCACCTGCTCCCTCAGCGCTAGAAAAAGGAACAAATGTTCGCCATCGTTTAGAAATTATGTGCTATGCTGTGGCTTAACGGAGGAATGGCCGGTCTGCGCTGCACGGTGAAACGCAATTGCATCTGCCAGATGTAGGGACGCCATTCTGGGCGTCCGGCGCAATCGGTGAGGGAAACTTTTGCTGCCGCAATCACGTTTGCGGCAATGTCAGGCACTTTTTGCAGGATTGCAGTTGCCGCAACAAAACGAATTTGCCAGCGAAGGTTCAGGAGTATCGCCGTGAGCGTAATCGTCGTGATCGAGGATAACCGGGACAATGCCCGTCTGGTCGCCAAGCTGCTTCGCCCCGCCGGACATCAGGTGCTCCTCGCCGAAGACGGCGAAACCGGCCTGATGACCGTCTTCGAGAACCGGCCCGATCTGGTGCTGGTAGACCTGGGCTTGCCCGACATAGACGGCCAGACCGTCGTCGGCATGATTCGCCAGCAGCCCGGCCTGGAGCGCACGCCGCTCGTCGCCTGTACCGCCTGGCCGGAAGAGACCGCGCTGGACATGGCTCACGCCTACGGCTGCGATGGAGTCATCACCAAGCCGATTGACACGCGCGCTTTTGTTGCCCGGATCAATGATTACCTGCGGCATTCCGGGCCACGCGCATGACCGCAGAACTCGTCGCCCGGTCTCTCAGCTACCACACGGCGGTTCCGGCCAGCCTGTTCAATTTCGAGCAGCTTGCGGCGATCTATAACGAGGCGCGTGTGGATTACATCGTGCCCATGCCCATGAACGCGCCCCGCATGGAAGCCTACGTGCGCGAGCACGATGTTGATCTGAACGCTTCGGTGGTCGCCCTCAACCGCGACGATGCGCCGATTGGTCTGGGAATGCTCGGCCTGCGCGGTGCGCGAGGCTGGATTACCCGCCTGGGTGTCATGCCTGCCCACCGCGGCCACCACAGCGGCGAGTTCATCATGCGCACCCTGCTTCAGAATGCTGTCGAACGCGCTGCGGCGCGGCTTCAACTGGAAGTCATCATCGGCAACGAGCCGGCCTACCGCCTCTTCCTCAAGCTCGGCTTCCAGCCCGTCCGCGAGCTGCGGGTGATCCGCCGTCCGCCGGGCCGCCCGAACCCCGGCCTTCCTGCGCCCGACGCGGTTATTGTCCCGCTCAGGCCCGATGAAATCGCCCCTTATCTGAACAGCCGCACCCCCGGCGCTGCCTGGATTGAAGAAACGCGCTCCATCCTCCACGCCGGCAAGCTCAAGGGCTTCGCCGTGCAGCTTCCGTCGGGGCAGGGGGGCTGGATGATCTTTCAGTGCACGCTCTTCCAGCTTGCTCACTTTGTCCTCTCGACTGAGGACGAAGACACTGCCTACGCCCTTCTTCACAGCCTCCACCAGCAGTATCCCGCTCAGGATACCAAAGTCGAGAATATCCCTGCCGATGACCCCCTCTGGCCCGTCTTCCAGAGAATCGGCTACGTCGAAGCCTTCCGCCGCATCGAGATGGCGCTGCCTCTTGCGTAATTGGGTCTTGTCCATTTTGCGAGGCGGGTCGTGTATAATCTTCTGACTTAACCCTGGTCGAAGGACATCACTTTGGAACGCCACATCACACTCAGCGACACTCTCGCCCTCGCCATCGGCGCGGGAATCTTAGGCACGGGCGGAGGCGGGAACACCTATGTCGGGCGCATCTGGCTGGAGCGGGAACTGCGCCGCTTCGGCAGGCCGTGCCGCGTCATTGAGGCCGACGACGTGGACGATGACGCTTACGTCTGCGCCATTGGCACGATGGGCGCGCCCACCGTCGGCAACGAGAAGCTCTACAACGGCGATGAATTCATCTGGGCAATGCGCGCTCTCGAAACGCATATCGAAGCGCCCATTGAGGCGGCGCTCATCGGCGAAATCGGCGGCGCGAATGCGCTCAAACCGCTCATCTGCGGGCTGCAAATGAACCTGCCTGTGGTAGACGGCGACGGCATGGGACGCGCCTTTCCCGAACTCCAGATGGACACCTTCTCGATCAGCGGCCTGCCGCTCACGCCGATGGGACTGGCCGACAATCACGGCAATGTCGTCATCTTCCATCAGGTGGATACCCCCCTGCGCGTCGAGCAGTATGCCCGCAACCTGACAATCGAGATGGGTGGGAGCGCGGCGCTGGCGATGCCGCTCATGCGCGGGCGAGAGATGAAGGCCGCCATCATCCGGGGGACGCTCTCGCTGGCGCAGCGCCTCGGCAGTGCGGTGCTGGCTGCGCGGCGCAGCGACGCCGAGCCGTCCGATGTCGTGGCCGAACTCGGACACGGGCGCGTGCTCTTCCGGGGCAAGATCGCAGATGTCGAGCGGCGCACGGTGCAGGGTTTCGCGCGCGGCCGGCTCAAGCTGGTGGCCTTTGGAAACCCAGCCGACACAATGGAAATCGTCTTCCAGAATGAGAATCTGGTCGCCTGGCGCAGCGGCGAAATCGTGTGTACGGTTCCCGACCTGATCTGCATTCTGGCGCTGGAGGACGGCGAACCCATCGGCACGGAGATGCTGCGCTACGGCTTGCAGGTGGCCGTCATCGGCCTGCCCGCGCCCCGCGAACTGAAGACACCGGCAGCGCTGGCTGTCGTCGGGCCGCGCGCCTTTGGCTACGACGTTGAGTTTCAGCCTTTGCCCGGCAGCCTGCTCTAAATGCCCCAGCCATCTTCCAGCAGCTCGCGGGTCTCCGCAACGGCCACCTTCCACAGCGCCAGCATTTCCTCGTCGGAACGCTGGTAAAGGCCGCCGAAGTTGCCGTCGCCCAGATAGGCGCGCACCTGCCTGGCGTGAAGCTGCTCCATGCGCGACACATCCACACGCGGTTTCTGCTCTGTGGGCATGGCGACGCCTGCCAGCCGCGTCCAGGGGAAATTCTCCATCCATGAGGCGTGCGTGCCTATTATGTCGGTTGCCTGCACCTGCGCCCACGTTTTTGGCGCGTTCCACCAGTTGTGGAACTTCACCAGCATCCCCGGATGATCGGCCAGCCATTCGCGCACCAGCCCGTTCGCCGGGTTGTTGCCCCCGTGTCCGTTGACGATTAGGATGCGCTTGAAGCCGGTCTCCGCCATGCCGTCGAGAATATCGCGCACGAGCCGGATATAGGTTTCCACCCGCAGCGAAATCGTCCCCGGATAGGCCCGAAAATAGGGCGTGATGCCGTAGTGCACGACGGGAAATACCGGGACGCCTACCGGCTCGGCAGCCTCCAGCGCCACCCGCTCGGAGAGCAGGCTGTCCACGCTCAGGCTCAGATAGGCGTGCTGTTCGGTGCTGCCGAGCGGCAGCAGGCAGCGGTCATCACGCTTGAGATAGTCTTCAACCTGCATCCAGTTCATATCGGTGATGCGCATCGGTTTATCCTCTCATGTTCAGCGCTCATCTCACTCTTGCGAAAACGTATATACCTGCACGCTGTCGTCCTCCACACGCTCATCGGCAGGTGTCACGGGCAGCCTCGCGCCATCCTGCAAGCGATACAGGCCAACGAGTACGCGGTATGTTCCGGGTGGCAACGGCTCGTTGAACGGAAGGGTATGGATGTCCTCAATCAGCGTCTCCGCCCGCCACTGGCTCGTCGGGTAGCGGTTGTTCGCCGGCCCCGAATCATCCTGGGCGACGATCTGCCCGCCGTCTACCACGTGCACGAACACCTGATAATCCTCAGGCAGCGGCGCGCTGGCTTCCCAGTACAGCGTGACCTGTAGATGATCCTCGTCCTCGCTGGCCGTATAGCTGCGCAGGAGAATGCTGTCCCCAAAATGCAGGCCGCCGGGTATAGCATCCGGGGGAGCTTCCGCAGCCGCCGGACGGTTGAGCACCACCGGCTGAATGGACGGCTCGAAGGGAATGGCCGGATTGTACATCGGCTCGATATAGACCAGCGCCGGTGTCAGCGGCGGAATATCCTCCGGCAGGCGCAGGGTCACACTCGCCCGTGTCAGCGCGCCAGGGATAAACTGCGCCGGGACATCCAGGGAGGCATACTGCGTGGCCGCATCGAGGCTGACGATCTGAATGCGCCAGCGCCGCACCACATAGCCGGCCGGTGGAGTCGGGTCGCCGAATGTGGCGCAGACCGTCAGCGTGTGATCGTCCTCATTCTGTAGCGTGGAGACATCCATCGTGTAAAGCGCGCCCGTGTCCGCCAGGCGCAGCGGCGGAATCGGCCAGGGATTAATGGACACCGAATTCGGAGTTTCAGCGCAGGCCGGGTAAAGCGGTGGCGGCTGGTCGGGCTGCCTCTCTGCGGCTTGCGCCTGCTCCACAAGATACTGCACCGAGTCAGCTGCGCCCCAATCCATCGCCCGCTGGTAAGCATCTTCGGCCTCGTTCCAGTGGCGCTCCTGATAGGCGGAGCCTCCCCGCAGCAGCTCGTACATCTGCGCCGCCGTGTTGTTCTCCCATCGGTCAGGATGCAGGAAGCGCTGCGCCGCCGTTGCGTCGGCGTCTTCAGCCGGTTGCAGCAGTGCTAACGCGCGTTCCACATCTCCCTGCGCCAGCGCAATCGAGGCCAGGGTTGTCAAATCGCTGGGGGTGGTTTCCACCTTCGGCAGTCTCTCCAGCCAATCCGCCGCCGCGTCCAGCATTCCGGCTCCGATGAGCAGACTGGCCTGGCGGCGCAGATCGTCAGGTGAATCGCTGCCAAGCTGCTCCCACGCATCCGGCGCAGCCTGTGTGACTGCGACTACCTGCTCAAGTTCCTCTCCCTCCATCCCGTAGAAGAAATCCGCCGTCAGCAGATGTCTGGCCGCCAGAAGGCGCACTGCCGGCTCATCGCTGTTAAGCGCCCTGACGAGTGTCTGGACGGCTTCGTCGCCACGCCCCAGCGCTAACTGCGTGTAGGCGACAGCCTCGACGAATGCGCCCACCTGCGGGTAGCGCTCGTGGAGCGTCTGCCAGAGCGCCAGCGCCCGCTCGTCCTCGCCCATAAGGGTCTCGGCGACGGCCAGCCCATAGCGCGCGCGGTCATTCTCCGGGTCGCGTTCCAGCAGCGCCGACCATTCCCCGGCGAAGTCCTCCCAGGGGATGGGGTTAGCCGGGCGGTTGAGTTCAAACACGCCGCGATTCCAGCGCTGGTCGCCCTGTTCGCCGTAGGTCAGATTCATCTGCTGGAAGCGCGCGTCAATCGAATCGGGCTGTATCGGCGCGACCACGCGGAAGACCAGATACCCAGCCGGCTGATCGAGCAGTTCGAAGCGCTCCGGCTGGAATAGAAGCTGGGGCAGCCGGGTGTCGCGGGCTTCAAGAACGATATAGGAGACGCCGTATTCTGCGAGAAATCCGAGATCAAGATCGTCGAGCCAGGGCGCGGCCTTGCCGAGCAGATTGGCATCGTCGCTGAAGAAGCGCAGCGTGGCATCAAATGCCCACTTGTTGCCCATGCCGCGCCTCCCACCCGTCACCACTGCGCCGGGCACGCTCTCCAGCACGTAATTGGCAACCGGGTTGGGGGTCAGCAGCACGTTCATCTGGCCGCGCGGCACATGCGCCGTGAGGCTGTCGAGAAGCTGCTGGTCGGTAGCGTGCATATCGCGCAGTGCTTGCAGTTCATTGGACGCCTGTATCTGGTCGCGGGCGCTGGCAGGGATAGGGACCGGCTCAAAGAGCAGGAGCAGGATCGCGGCCATTAGGATCACCGCACTCATGTCAGCAGACCCGATTTTCTGAAACCAGTGACCGGGCGCGCGCCTCTTTGACCACCGATTCCACATTTGAATACCCTGACGCAGTGCCAGGTCGAGCGCCACCCCCAGCGTCACGGCAACCGGGAAGCCGAACACCATGCCGGGAAGCGCCGGCAAGGCGGTGACGCGCGCTGTCAGAGCCGTCATGCCGGGGACAAACAGCACCATCAGAAACGCGGCTGTAGAGCCGAAGAGGTATTGTGAGGCGAGGTTCTTCCGCCACCACAAGCCTGCTCCCAACCCCAGGATCACGGCCAGGAGAATGACCGGATGGTAGAAGATCAACGGCGGGCTGATGACGTAGGTCGTGCCGATCACCGGCACATCTTTCACCGGAAGCACATACCAGGGGACACTATAGTGGGCGGGCGCATCTTCTTCGCTTTCAATCCCCTCCGTCACCTGTTCCGTATAGCGGGTGACAGGAGTAGTTTGCGCGCGCTGTATGTAAGGCAACGCAAGAAGGGAGGCCAGCACTACCGCCAGCCCCGTTGCCTGCCGGAGACGTATTCGCGTCGGCTGCGCCAGCCACCAGACCGCGCCTGTTCCCCCCATGCTGATGAGGAAAATCATCACCTGCTGTGGGTGCATCATGGCAACGGCCATCCCGGCCAGGAAGACCGGCAGGAGGTCGCGCCATCGCGGCGCCTGCAGGTACGCCAGCGCGGCGAAGAGCGCTAACGGCAGCACCAGCGCCCGTGAAGCCATGCGCAGCGTGTTCAGTTGCAGCAGGGCGTACTGCCCAAAGGCCAGATTGTTCTGCCGGTACACCAGCGAGTCGGCGGTCATCAGCCCGAAGAGGGTCAGCGCGGCGGCGCCCCAGGCCGCTGTGGTTTCCCGCCCGCTGATCTCGTAACCCAGCGCGAAGAAGACCAGCGGGATTGTCCACACGAAGAGCGGCGTGATGTCATACCAGAGCAGTCTCACTGCCGAGACGCCGCTCGTCCACACCCAGGCCGCATTGTTGTAGGTCCAGCCGTCGGTGCTCAGGCGCACATCTTCGCCGTTGGACCGGATCGTGCCTGCCATGCGGACTGAAATCTCCGGCGATTCGGGCATGGTCGCCAGCCAGTCGGCATAGCCGACAAACACGGTCTGGTCAGCGAAGTTGTTGAAACGGATGCGGCTGCGTTCGTACCCGGCAATCGTAACCGCTATACAGCATACCAACAGCAGCAGATAGAGTGGGATATGCTGTCGTGTGAGCCGCCATGAGCCAGCTTCCGGTTCAGGCTGCCTCTCTCCGAGCAGCGCCAGCCCGACCATCACAGCATGAAGCACGAGTACATAGGTGGACACGGGCACGTGCAGCAGCCGCAGGATACCTCCCAGACTGATGACCAGCCCCGTTCCTGCTGCCAACATCCACGCGAAGCGCGAGACCGGATGTGGCGCTGCATGTTTGCCCAGCGCCCGCGCCAGCAGCCAGCCGGGGAGGTAAAGCTGCGTCAGCATCGTCAGGACAAGCGCGGCGACTGTCCCGTACAGCGGCCCGCTGTGCAGCAGCGCGAACGCCAGCGACAGGGCGATGAGGATCAGTAGGTTTCGGGAATGCAGGTGTGGCTTGGTCAATAGTCTCAGCGTTTAGTCCGGGCAGGAGCATCATGTTTATGGGCAGGTGTATGAGTTCGCAGTATACTGCACTACCGCAGCGCGGAACAAGATCATCTGCAATCCGCTCTTGAGTGGAGGGGAATACGCTCCAATGCTGAATTTTGCAATGACCGGCGTCGCCGGGTTCATTGCTCCCAAACACCTGAAAGCCATTCGTGACACGGGCAATACGCTGATCGCTGCGGTAGATCCGCATGACTCGGTTGGCTTATTGGATAGCTATTTTCCCGATGCCCGGTTTTTTACCGAGCCGGAACGGTTTGAGCGCTTTTTGGAAAAGCGCCGTTTCCAGGGTGAAGACCAGCGCATTCACTACATCAGCATCTGCTCGCCCAACTACCTGCACGATGCGCATATTCGCATGGCGCTGCGCGAAAAGGCCCACGCCATATGCGAGAAACCGATGGTTATCAACCCCTGGAATCTCGATCCACTCCAGGAATTGGAGCACGAAACTGGCTGCCGGGTCTTCACCGTGCTGCAACTGCGCTTGCACCCGCC
>Ga0073934_10008259_pt1 | contig 13998 bp, 11 predicted proteins | sample LarsenN4metaG_FD_76834 | JGI IMG/M metagenome (GOLD analysis project Ga0073934, IMG submission 76834) | Hot spring sediment bacterial and archeal communities from British Columbia, Canada, to study Microbial Dark Matter (Phase II) - Larsen... ...
AAGCTCGGGATCGACCTGGTCTGGTTCTGCACGCTCGTCGCCGTCTGTCTGCAGACGGCCTGGCTGTCGCCACCCGTCGCGCTCTCCGCCTACTTCCTGAAAGGCGTCGTTCCGAAGTGGGATCTCGGGGACATCTATCGCGGCATGGCGCAGTTCATGGTTCTGCAACTCATCGGACTGGGGCTGCTGCTGATGTTCCCGCAGATCGCGCTCTGGCTGCCGGCCCAGTTGAAGTGACAAGGAGCCGGCGCGTGTGACGGCGGCCTGACGCCCCGGTTCTCAGCGCGCGCCCGGTTCGCACAAGAGCTCGACGAGTTTCAGGCGTTGGACCTTACCGGATGGGCCCTTCGGCAGGTCGTCGACGACGTAGATCTTCGCGGGCGTCTTGTATTTCCCGAGTTCCGAAGTTGCCCATTCGCGCAGTGCCACTGCGTCGATCCCCGCGCCGGGCTTCGCAATGACCGCGACCGCGATGTCCTGTCCATAGCTGGCGTGCGGGATGGCGAAGGCCGCGGCTTCGAGCACGTCCGGATGGCGCAACAGGGCTTCGTCGATCTCTCGCGGCGCGATGTTCTCGCCGCCCTTGATGATCAGTTCCTTGAGCCGCCCTGTCACGTAGTAGTAGCCGTCGACGTCGCGATAGCCGAGGTCGCCCGTGCGTAGCCAGCCTTCGGCATCGATCGCTTCCGCGGTCCGGACCGGATCATCGAGATAGCCGATCATCACATTCGGGCCCCTGAGCGCGAGCTCGCCCGTTTGGCCAGTGTCGAGCGTTCTGCCGTCGGGTCCGATGACCTTCGCCTCGACACCGCAGGGAAGTCCGGGGCTGCCGTAGCGACGCGCATCATGCGGGTTGCAGAAGACGGTCGAGGCGCATTCGGTCATGCCCATGCCTTCGATGACGGGAATGCCGAAGCGCTCTTCGAAGGCGCGGCACTGGTCGGCCGGCAGCGGGGCCGATGCTGATCGTCCGAACCTTACATTCGGCTGGCTTTTCTTTTCTTCGCCGCTGGCATTGAGCAGATAGGCGATGATCGTCGGCACCATGTTGAGCCAGGTGCAGCGATAGCGCTCGACGAGTCCCCACCATGCGCTCGCCGAAAAGCGATGCGGCGCGACGATGCTGCCGCCCGAAACAAACGGGGCGAGTGTGCCGATCACCTGTCCGTTGATGTGATAGATCGGCAGTGAGCTGAGGACGCGGTCGGCCATCGTGAGACCATGCCAGCCGGCCACGGCGCGTGCTCCGGCCAGCAAGTTGGCATGGGAGAGCATCACCCCCTTCGGCATGCCCGTCGTGCCGGAGGTATACATCAGGAGCGCGACGTCGGACGGACCGGCCTTGAGGTCGAACTGGGTCGATCGGAGGGGCTCGGGGAACGCGAAAGGAGCGTCGACGTCGATGACCACGACTTCCGGCGGGTCCGCGAGGTCCTGCATGGCAGCGTCGAGCTGAGGGACCTGCTCCGAGCAGGAGATCACGAGCCGTGGCCGACAATGGTCGAGCACGGCGGCGAGTTGCGATCGTTGCGACAGCAGGTTGAGCGGCGCGACGGTCCGGCCCGTCGCCATCACGCCGAGGAATAGCGCCGCCGTCTGGCAGCCGTTGTGCAGAAAGAAGGCGACGGTATCGCCTCGCGCGATGCCCTTCGCATCGAAGAACGCCGCGAGCCGCCGGGTCTGGCTGGCGAGGTCACGGTAGGTCAGCGTCAATCCCGGTTCCGGGCCGATCGCCCACGTGGCGTCGCCTTGACGCAGCGCGAGTGCCTCCATGACGGCGCCGATCGTCGCGCCGATATTGCCGGCCAGCGGCGTCATGCGCCGTAGCGAGTCAGGTAGTCGCCGAGCACGTCCTCGACGGTCGGCACTTTCTCCGGGATCGGACGAGCGATCCGCGTGATGTTGAGGTAGTGACGATAGTTCATGTTGTCGCTGAAGTTATTGCGCCCCCACGTGCCGCAGCCCATCGACAGCGAGAAGGGAAGGCCATTGTCGAAGCTCCCGCCGGTCGCGATGCAGTGGGCTTGGTTGACGATGACGCGGCTGACCGGAAGCTCTTCGGCGAGCCGCGCCGCATGGGCCGGCTCGCGTGTATGCAGGCCGACGGAATGGCCGGCGCCCTGATAGGCATAGATGCGCTGCACGATGCCGGCCGCTTCCTCGAAGTCTTTGGCCCGGTAGACCGCGAGGACGGGCGCGAGCTTTTCCCCTGAGAAGGGATGTGCCCTGCCGATGCCCGTCTCTTCGACCATGAGAAACGATCCGCTGGCGGCCTGCGGTCGGCCGATACCGGCTGCCTCTGCGAGGACGTTCGCAGGCTTGGCGGTGAGCTTCGCGGACAGCTTGCCGTCAGGCCACATGGCTGTTTGGAGGCGCGCCGCTTCCTCGGTGGTCAGCAGGCGGCCGCCGGCGGCCGTGAGCGCTGCAACGGCTTCATCGTAGACGGCAGCCTCGATCACGACACTGTTCTCCGAAGAACAGCTCGTGGCGTTGTCGAACGTCTTGGAGCGGGCGATCTTGCGGGCGGCATCGGTCAGGTCGGCGCTCGCAGTGACGATGCTCGCGACGTTGCCTGCCCCAACGCCGAACGCCGGCGTCCCGCTCGAGTAGGCCGCCCTGATGTTCGCCTGCGATCCTGTCGCGACGATGAGGTCGGCCTGCCGCATCAATTCCTGAGTCGTGTCCTTCGTGACGGGCGCTGGCAGCATCTGCACGAGGTCACGCGGCGCACCGACCTTGTCGAGTTCGGTGTGCACGAACTCGAGAAGGAGCGCGCAGGTGCTCCAACCCTTCGGTGAGGGGGCGACGATGACCGCGTTGCGCCCCTTGAGGGCATTGATGATCTTGTTCGCCGGTGTCGCGCCCGGGTTGGTCGAGGGCGTGATGGCGCAGACGACGCCGACGGGCCGGGCGATCTCGGTGATCCCGCTGGCAGCGTCCTCGCGAATGACGCCGACGCTCTTCGCCGCCTTGAGGTCGCGAAGGAGACCGAGGGTCTTGCGATGGTTCTTGAGGATCTTGTCCGGGACGTTGCCCAGACCGGTATCCGCGACTGCCAGTTCTGCGAGCCGCCGGTTGCGATCCGGCTCCATGATCGCCCATCCGGCCGCGGCGACCAGGAGATCGGTCTGGCGCTGATCGTAGCGGGCGATACGGGCTTGCGCGGCGCGCGCGCGGCCTACGAGTTCGGCGACGATGCGCCGTGCATCCGGCGCAGGACCTGGCGAAGACATCATGCGCTCCTTCGATCGGAAGCTCGCCCGGAGGATGCAGCTGACGGCGAACGACGCAAGCAGAAAAGGAGGGGCTGCCGGCGGGGCATCAGCGTTCGCTCGTCGCGTGACGGATTGCGGTGGGCTGTGGCAGTTTCCGCCGATGGCATGCAACCCGGTCAGCATCGTCACCGTCACGCATAATGGATACCTGTTCGTCCGGCTTCTCGTGGAGAAGGTCCGTGCGCTCACGGCCGACCGGCCCTACGAGATCATCGTGGTCGATCGGGGGAGCACCGACGGGACGCGGGAGTGGCTCGGTCAGCAACCCGATGTCCGGGTAATCAGGAAGCGCTACTGGTGGCGCAAGGGGCATGCGCACGGCGAAGCGGCCGAAGCGGGTGTGCAGGCCGCCCAATACGAACGCATTGTCCTGCTCGATTCCGACGCACACCCGCTAACTGGTGACTGGCTCACGGAATCGGCCGATCGATTGGACGACAATCACCGCCTCGCCGGCGCAGTCTTTCGAGACGCGCACGCCGGAAATCCGCACGGTTGGTACATCCATCCGCACTTCATGGCCTTCTTCAAAAGCGATCTCGGCGGCCTCATTGTGCTGCGCAAGCTGCGGGGGCACGCAACGGATACGGGAGAGGAAGCGACGTTGCGCGTGCTCGATGCCGGGAAGGGCGTCATCGGTCACGAGATCCGCTTCGCGCAACAGTTCGATGTCGGCCACCCGCGCGTGCCGACGATCGCGGGTGGGGTGTTCCACGCCTGGTACGTGACGCGCCTGCTGAAGGACGATCGTGACGTTGCGCGCGAGACCGGCGGCGTCGTCAGCCGTGCCACGTATCTGGAGCCGCTTATGGCCAAATTGCGCAGTCACCATGCCCTGAGCTACTAGAGCGCCTGGTGAATTACAGACGGGGCTTTCATGACGAGGTCTGTGCCGGTCACGCTCTCGAGCCTGGCCGAACTGGTGAGCGGTCGTGTCGATGGCTGCGGCGACGTCGTGATCCAGTCTGCCCGACCGATCACGTCGGCAGGCCCCGGCGATATCACGTTCGTCGAGAACGCGGGCAATATCGACGCGCTCAAGACCTGCAAGGCAGCGGCGGCCATCGTTCCGGAGGCGGTCGAGGTCTCGGGGCTTCCGGTGCTCCGCTCTGCGAACCCGCTCGCCGCCTTCATCGCGATCTATCGCCTGCTGCATGAAATCCGAGACCCGGAACCCGTCGGCATCGACGCGCGTGCCGTGATCCATCCAGAGGCGGTGATCGGCGCGGGCGCCAACATCCATCCGTATGCGCAGGTCGGTGCGAGAACCGTCATCGGTGCACGCTGCACCCTCGGCCCCGGGGCCGTCGTCGGTCCCGACTGCCGTCTTGGCGACGACGTCGTCATCCATGCCAACGCCGTGCTCTACGAGCGGTGCATCCTGGGTGACCGCGTGATCATTCATGCCGGCGCCATTATCGGGGCTGACGGGTTCGGCTACCGGATGGTTGGCGGCCGGCACGTCAAGGTTCCGCAGCTCGGCCACGTCGAGATCGGAAACGACGTCGAAATCGGGGCGTCCACCGCCATCGATCGCTCGACCTTCGATGCAACGCGGATCGGCGACGGAACGAAGATCGATAATCTCGTTCAAGTGGCGCACAATTGTCAGATCGGCCGTCACAACATTTTTGTCGGCCAGTGCGGGATCGCCGGCAGTGTCACGACCGGCGATTATGTCGTGATCGCAGGGCAGGCCGGCATCAAGGATCACGTCACCATCGGGACCGCTGCCATCGTGGGGGCGCAAGCCGGTGTCATGCACGACGTAAGGCCGAAAGAACGTGTCCTCGGCACACCAGCTGTGAGCTGGCGAGACTTCACACACAACATGTGGCTCGCGAGCCGTCTGGGAGACTGGCGCAAGGATCTCAAAAAGATCAAGGCTCAGCTCGGCCTCAAGTAACCGGCGCGGCGGCTGGCGACCTGCATTCTGCAAGGATGGCATCCGCGGCCCGCAACGATGCCCCGGCTTGGCCGAGGCGAGCGCGCAACTCGGACGCGGCTGCCGTGCTCGCCCGGGCAGCGCCGGAATCGTTCAGCAAGCGGATCGCGTCTTCCGCCAGGTTGGCTGGGGTGCAGTCCTCCTGCAGAAATTCGCGCGCGATCGTCCGGCCTGCAATCAGATTGGCAAGGCCTAGCCACTTCACGCGGATCAGCCGGCGGACCAGGAACGCTGTGATCGCGTCGGCACGGTAGACGATAGTCATGGGAGTGCCGACCAAGGCCGTCTGCAGGGTTGCCGTTCCGGATGCGACCCACATGGCCTGTGAGACGGCCATCACATCGTTTGCACGATCGTCCCACACGGTGACAGGAACCGGCGCGCGCGCGAGGAGTTCGTTCACGAGCGCCAATGGTATAGAGCGCGCCTTGCCGAGCACGAACAGATAGCGCCGGTGGCCGTCCGCCGATTGGGCGAGGCGCCCAGCGGCCTCCAGCATGATCGGAAGCAGTGTGCGCACCTCTCGCTGGCGGCTGCCAGGGAGCAGTCCGACGACGGTCGTTTGTTGAGATGAACCGAGTTCCCGGCGAAGGCCTGCGACATCGAAGTTTTCTGGCAGCTCGTCGATCAGCGGGTGGCCGACGAAGGTGCACGGAACACCGGCTCGGCGGTAGATGTCTTCCTCGAAGGGCAGGATGACCAGCACATGGTCGACGACTTTTTGAATGACGCGGATCCGGCGGTAGTTCCAGGCCCAGAGTTGAGGGGCGATGTAGTATACGACGCGATGTCCGGCGCGCTTCGCGACTTTCGCGAGCTTGAGGTTCAGCCCCGGATTGTCGATGAAGACAACCGCATCGTAGCGGTTCGCGCGCAGATGATCGGACAACGTCCGGAGCGTCTGCAGGGCTTTTGCCAGCTCAGCGGGAGAAGGCAGACCAACAATATCGAGCCGCTCGATACCCTGGAGTAGCGTGACGCCGGCCTTCCGCATGAGCTGTCCCCCCAGGCCGAAGAGGTGTACGGCCGGATCGCGCGCCTTCAGTGCACGCGCGAGGGCCGCGCCGTGCTGATCGCCGGAAGCTTCTCCGGCCATGATGAGGATTCGCGTCATGGGGCTATGTCATGAGGGGTGCAAGCGGCGACACTACCATGCGTAGGCACACACGCGAACGGCGCTGGACCTCGCCGCTGGTTTCTGCTTGGTGGGTCGATGGTCGTGCGGTCTGACGGATGTCACATTGCCGGCAGGTTTCGTGTCGTCGGCCGAGCGCTGCTCGGGTGGGATTTCTCTATGTCGAAGCGCGTGCGGATCGCGGTGGTGGGGGTCGGCTATTTCGGCCGGTTTCATGCCCGACATATCGCCGGACACCGCGAAGCCGAACTCGTCGCCGTTGTCGATATCGATCGGGACGCTGCGCAAAGCGTCGCAGGCGAGCATCGTTGCCTTGCTTTGGAGGACTACCGGCAACTCGTGGGTCGCGTCGATGCCGCCGTGGTCGCCGTACCGACGCCCGAGCACTTTTCGGTCGCCCGAGACCTGATCGAAGCGGGTCTTCACGTCCTCGTCGAAAAGCCGCTCACGCTCGATGTTGGGTCGGCTGATCAGCTCGCGGCTCTCGCCGCCACCCGCGGGGTGCTTCTGCAGGTCGGACACATCGAGCGGTATTCCGCAGCATTCCGTACGCTCGCTCCTTTGATCGTCGAGCCGCGCTATATCGAGAGCTATCGGATCGCGCCCTGGCGGGAGCGCGGCACGGAAGCGGACGTGATCTTCGATTTGATGATCCACGACATCGACATCATCATGGGGCTCGTTCGTTCGCCGGTCGCCGACGTTGCCGCCGTCGGCACGCCGCTCTACAGCAGCAAGATCGATCTCGCGAATGCCCGGATATCTTTCTCGTCCGGATGCGTCGCGACCGTGACCGCTAGCCGCGTGAGCCACAAGACCGAGCGTACACTCCGCATCTTCCAGCCGAGCGGCTACGTCGTATGCGATTTCGCCGCCGGGAAAATCGTTCAGTACACGCTGGGCACGATCGAAAGCGGAGAAGCGTCGATCGCTGCCCGCACCATCGACGTCCCGGAGGAAGACAGCCTCGCCAATGAGATCGCCGACTTCATCTCCTGCATCGCGAAGGGCCGCAAACCGCTCGTCGATGGTCGGGTCGGCGCCGATGCCGTTCGCGTGGCCTCCCGAATGCATGAGTGCATCGACGCCAATTTGCGCGTGATCGCGACGGGGCAGGGGCGCGGGGCGCCAGCGTAAGGCTTCTCAGCCGGCCTTCAGGAATTCGACGTACCGAGAGACGCCATCCTCCAGCGTCGTCGGCGCGTGGTCGAAACCCGCCCCCCGGAGCTTCGTCATCTCAGCCTTCGTGAAGTACTGGTAGTGTCGGCGCACGGCTTCCGGCGTCGGCACGTACTCGATCTCCGGCGTGAGATCGAGTGCGGTGAAGACGGCGCGTGCCGCATCGGCAAAGCTGCGGGCCGTGCCCGAGCCGACATTGTAAAGGCCGCTCGGACGGGTTCCCTCGAGGAACCAAAGCGTGGCCGCGACGGCGTCGCCGACCCACACGAAGTCCCGCAGTTGTCGGCCGTCCTCGTAGTCCGGATGATGGGATTTGAAGAGACGCGCCGGTTGGCCCGCCCGGACTTGATCGTAGATCTGCGCAATGACGGATCGTTGCGGTCCCTTGTGAGCCTCGCGGGGGCCGTAAACGTTGAAGTACTTGAGACCCGCCCAGACCGGCGGCGTCCGCTCACTTCGGCGCACCTGCTCGACCGCCCAGCGATCGAACAGGTGCTTGCTCCACCCATAAGGATTGAGCGGTTCGAGGCGCGCGAGATAGGCGGGATCCTCGGTGTCGTGAAAACCATGCGTGCCGTCGCCATACGTTGCCGCCGAGGAGGCATAGACGAACGGCACGTGCCTGTTTGAGCACCATGTCCAGAGCTTGCTCGAGACCTGGAAATTCGTCGCCAGGATCAGATCGACGTCGCGTTCGGTGGTCGATGAGATCGCGCCCATATGGATCACCGCCGAGATCTCGCCGCTAGCGAGGACATCGTCCAGGCGTTCGGGGGGCACGATGTCGGCACAACGGCAGCCTCTGAGGTTGTGCCATTTGTCGCCATGGCCCAACCAGTCGACGACCACGACGTCGTGCCCCTCGGCGGCGAGCGCTAAGGCGATATTGGAGCCGATGAAGCCAGCGCCTCCGGTGACAACGATGCGTTTCAACCGCCACCCCGCATGGCGCGATCTATGGCGGCAGTCGTCGAGTATCCCTTTTCGATCGGCACCAGCACGAGCCTGCCGCCTGCCGCTTCGACCACCTCGCGCCCGACCACCTGATGGGGGGCGTAATCGCTGCCTTTGACGAGAACGTCCGGCCTCAGTGCCTCGATCAAGTCGATCGGTGTGTCGTCGTCGAAAGGGACGACCAGGTCGACGACGGACAGCGCCGAGAGCACGCAAGCCCGGGCCGCTAGGCTATTGATCGGACGACCGGGCCCTTTGAGCCGCGCCACCGAGGCATCGGTATTGATCGCCACGACCAGGACATCGCCTTCAGACTTCGCGCGCTGGAGGAGCCGGATGTGCCCGGGGTGCAATAGATCGAAGCACCCGTTGGTGAACACGATCCGCCGTCCTTCGCTGCGCCAGAGCGAAACGAGGGCGATGGCAAGATCCGTCGACACTAGCTTGTCTTCCACGTGCGCAGGCACGGCGTGCTGGACGGCGGCCACGAGTTCGCCGGCGTCGACCACGGTCGTACCGCGCTTGCCGACTGCGATGCCGGCGGCGATGTTCGCAAGCCGCGCCGCATCGGGGATGTCGACGCTTGCGGCCATGGCGAGCGCGAGCGTCGCGACCGCCGTATCGCCGGCGCCGGTGACATCGTGGACCTGGCGCATGATGGCCGGGAGGTGCACAGCGTCGTCCTCCACGAGGATGCTCATGCCGCGGGCGCCCCGCGTGATCACGACCGCACTGCCGCCTGTCTGTTGGCGGATCAGGCGCGCCGCAGCTTCGGCCGCCTCGTCGGTGGCGCAATCGATCCCCGTGGCTTGTGCCGCCTCGGTCGCGTTGGGTGTCAGCACCGTCGCGCCCGCGTAGCGGCTGAGGTCCCGATGCTTCGGATCGACCACCACGGTCCGTCCGCGCGCACGGGCAGATCGGATGGCGCGCTGTATAACGTCGGGGGAGAGCACGCCCTTTGCGTAATCGCTGAGCACGACGACGCTGGCCGAGCGGAGGGCTTCGTCGAGCGCCTCCAGCAAGATCGCTACGATCGTGTCGTCGAAAGGACCGGTCGTCTCCTCGTCGATCCGCAACAGCTGCTGGCCCTGGGCGACGACACGGGTCTTGAGCGTGGTCGGTCGGTTTACATCGGTGGCGAGACGCGGTGTGAGACGCGGAACCGAACGGATGGCGGTTGCGACGGCGGCTGCGGCCTCGTCAGCGCCGATGGCCCCGATCAGCGTCGAGCGACCGCCGAGCCGACACACGTTGTGCGCGACGTTCGCCGCGCCGCCCAGCGTGTCCACCTGACTGCGGGAACGGACGACCGGGATTGGCGCCTCGGGCGATACCCGGTGGACATCACCGGTCACCGTCCGATCGAGCATGACGTCGCCGACCACGGCGATGTGTGCGCGCGGGAACGAGGCAATGGCGGCGAGATCGCGGGCGGCCATGGCGGTGCTCAGCCTTGCGCCAGGCTCGACGGTCGCTGCCCGGCCAGCAGATGGCGCTCCAGGCTCGCGCATAGCGTATGGCCGAGCAGCAGATGGATCTCCTGAATGCGGACCGTCGACGTCGATGGCACGATGATGGCGTGGTCCACGAGGCCTGCCAGCCGACCGCCGTCGCCCCCGGTCATCGCGGCCGTCTTGAGGCCGAGCGTCCGCGCGGCGCTCACGCCGGCATTGACGTTTGCACTGCGCCCGGAAGTCGAGATGCCGAGGGCGAGATCGCCGGGGCGACCGAGGGCCTCGATCTGGCGCGCGAAGACCTGCTCGAAGCCCATGTCGTTGGCAGCCGCCGTCAAAAGACTAGCGTCACTGGCGAGCGACAAGCCGGCAATGGCGGGCCGATTGATCTTTAACCGAACGGCGAGTTCGAGCGCGATATGCTGGGCCTGGGACGCGCTGCCGCCGTTCCCGAACAACAGGATCTTTCCGCCGCCGGACACGCAGTCGACCCACATCTCGTGCATGCGGGCGAGATCGTCGGCGAGGTCCCGCCGCACGGATTCGACGAGGCGTGCGTGCTCTGCGGCTTCCTGTTGGAACAACGCCGCTGCCTCTGTCTCGGAAACGCCCACGCTTGGTTACTCCTGGCCGTTCTGCACCGAAGCCCGGTGCGCCATCGGCGAAGACAAGTATAAAGGCTCCCCGCGCGAGCCGCGACAGCCCGCTGATGTTTCCCACCATGCATGTCCCACGAGACGGATGACCAAGAGCCCCGAGGACGCCACCCTGATCGTCGGTCCGAGCTGGATCGGCGACATGGTGATGTCTCAAAGCCTGCTGAAGGCGCTCAAGAGACAGGAGGGGCATGCGCCGATCGACGTGCTGGCACCGCCCGCGCTCGAGCGGCTGGTTGGGCGCATGCCTGAGGTGCGAGCTTTCATTCCCGCCGGTTTCGGGCACGGCGACTTCACGCCGCTTCGGCGGTTCGCTCTCGGTCGATCACTGCGCGGCCGGTACACGCAGGCGTACGTGCTTCCGGGAAGCTGGAAGTCCGCACTCGTTCCCTTCGCGGCCCGTATCGGACGGAGAACGGGCTATCTCCGCGAGCAGCGCTGGGGCGTCCTGAACGATATTCGATCGCTGCCACGGGATCTCCTCCGCAAGACTGCGCTGCTCTATCAGGCTCTTGCCGACCCGGCGGTGCTCGGCGCGCCTGATCGTCTGCTGTCCCCGCGGCTCATGGTCGATCCGGCACGGCAAGCGGCGCTGCTGGCCGAACATGGCCTCGAAGCTAAAGCCTTCGCCGTTGTCGTTCCGGGCGCCGGGTTCGGATCGGCGAAGCGCTGGCCTCTCGTGCATTGGCGCGCTCTGGCGAGGGAATTCGCGGTCGTTGGGCTCACTACAGTGGTTGTGGGGAGCGCTCAAGACCGGGGGGCCGCGAGGGAGATCGCGACTGGATGCGAGGATGTCGTCGATCTCACCGGGTGCACCAGTCTGGATGGCGTGATCGATCTGATGTCAGCCGCCCGGCTCGTCGCCGCCAACGACACCGGCCTATTGCACGTCGCGGCGGCGGTCGACGTCCCGGTGCTGGGCGTCTATGGATCGACCTCGCCGGCGGATACACCACCGCTATCATCCAGCGCCGAGACGGTCTCACTCGGCCTGCCGTGCTCGCCTTGCCACGCGCGCGAGTGCCCGCTGGGCCATCACGCTTGCATGACAGATCTTCTGCCTGCCGAGGTGATGCGCCGGGCTCGGATGCTTCTCGGGAGCTGATCCGTCAGTGCGCCAGAGCTGCTTTGATCCGCTCCGCGACGTCGGCGGCCCGGATGTTTCGCATGCAGGCATGGTCGAAGCCACAGCGCTGGTAATCGCGCAGATAACACGGCGAGCAGACGGTGCCGGCGCTCACGACCGCCTCGGGTTGTCCGTAGGGTCCGACCCACGTGGGGTTCGTCGGCCCGAATATCGAGACGACAGGGCGGCCCATCGCGGCCGCTATGTGCATCGGACCGGAGTCGTTCGTGAGACAGACCGCGGCCTTCTTCAGGAGTGCCGCCAATTCAACGACGGATGTCTGACCGCTGACGTCCACAGCGCCGGGGGCCGCCGCCGCTAAGGTTGCGCATTCCCCCTGCTCGGACGGTGAGCCGGCGATGACGACGGCATGGCCGCGCCCGATGCAGTGGCGCGCAACCTCGGCAAAGCCCTCTGCGCGCCAGCGTTTGGTTTCCCAGAGCGCCGCCGGCGCGATCACCACCAGAGGCTGCTCTGCTCGAACGCCGGCGCTCGCGAGCAGGGCTATCACACGGTCTTCGGCGGACTGTGGAATGCGGAACGCGATGTCGGCCGGCTCTCCGCGAAAACCGAGGAGGTCGCCGACTTTCAAGTAGCGATCGATCGCATGCAGGTCGAGCGTGTCGAGGGGGATATGATGCGTGTAGGCGTGCCACGCGCCTTCGCGGGCCCCCTTCCACGCCCGCTGGATGGTGCCGGCCGGCAGCTTCGCACCTGCCGGCTGCCAAACTTCTGGCCGCGGCTTCCCGAAGCCGATCCGTACCGGAGCCCCCGTGACAAGAGTAACGAAGGCAGTGCGCATTTGGCCGTGCACGTCGACGACCAGGTCGTAGCGCGCAGATCTCAGCTTGCGGAGCAGACCCAGAAAGCGCCCGTCCGTCATGAGGTTCAACCAGTGCAGCACGCCTTCGAGATTGTAGCGTGGTGCTTCAGTGTGGTTTTCGCCGTACACGAGGGCGTTCGTCACGGCCGGCTGGTGGCGGATCAGTTCGGCCGTGCTCGGCTTCGAGAGCCAGTCGATGCGCGCATCGGGGTAGCGGCGCCGGAGCGCGTTCAGCAGCGCGAACGTGTGGACGACGTCGCCGAGGGCCGACAGCTTGATGAGGAGGATCCGCTTGAACTCGCGGCGGGTCAGTTCGGCCATCGGCAAGCGCGTCTCCTCAGCGGTCCGCCGAGACCGCACGGTCGGGCATTGCCTCAGCCCCCGTCATGAGGCAACGGACTAGAATGCCGCAGACGCGACGCTGTTCGAGATGACGGAATGACCGCCAGCCCCCGCGTGAGTGTGCTCATGCCCGTTCGCAACGGCGGGGCTTGGCTGGCCGAGGCCTGCCGGAGCGTGACGTCACAGACGCTGGCGGACCTCGAACTCATCGTGGTCGACGACGGATCGATTGATGAAACGCTCGACATCGCCCGATCCCTGGCCGCCGCCGATGCACGGGTTCGCGTCGAGCACCAGCCGCCGCGGGGCCTCGTGGCGGCGCTCAACCATGGTCTTGCCCTGGCGCGCGCGGCGCTCGTGGCGCGGCTCGATGCCGACGACGTCGCCATGCCCCGTCGGCTCGAACGTCAGGCCGAAGTCATGGCTGCCGACGAGAAGCTAGTCCTGCTCGGGACCTGGGCCACCAAGATTGATGTCGAGGGAAACGTCTGTGGCCGGCTGCATCCGGACTTCGCGGGAGCGGCCGTTGCGCGGTGCCTCGCCGATCGCAATCCGTTCGTGCACTCGTCCGTCATGATGCGCCGCACGGCGGTCCTTGCCGTCGGCTCCTACCGCGCTGCGTGTCAGGGAGCCGAGGATTACGATCTATGGCTGCGGCTCGCGGAAGCGGGAGCCATCGATATTCTCCACGAAGAGCTCGTTGCCTATCGGGTGCACACGGCGAGCGCGACTCGCACTGCGGCTGTCCGGCAGTGCTTCGCAGCGCGGCTCGCGAGATTGGCCGCTGCCGAGCGTCGCGCGGGACGGCCCGATCCGGCTGCGGGCTTCGCGACCGCACCGGATTGGTGGGATGACCACGTCGCCAGTGGCGCTCTCGAAGCCTCGGCGCTCCTGTGTCGTCTGCTCGACTTCGCAGACCGCGACGCCGACCGGCGCTCTGCGCTCGACGCAGTAAGGCTCCCGGATTGGAACGCGGTCGGGCCGATGGTCCATGCGGAGAAGGTGCTGCTGCGGCGCGCCGTCCTCAACATCATGCGGATGAAAGGGCGCCCGCCGCTTCTCGGAATGCCGGCACTTCTGCAAGCTCTCCACGCGTCAGTCGTCGCTTG
>Ga0073934_10008260_pt1 | contig 13995 bp, 10 predicted proteins | sample LarsenN4metaG_FD_76834 | JGI IMG/M metagenome (GOLD analysis project Ga0073934, IMG submission 76834) | Hot spring sediment bacterial and archeal communities from British Columbia, Canada, to study Microbial Dark Matter (Phase II) - Larsen... ...
CGGCTGGAATGACGGAGGATGTCAGTTATGTTTAGAACCGATGAGATTATCAAAGCCTCGAAGCTGCCGCCGGAAGGCGTCGCGATGTCCCGGCACATCGACTACATTTATTTCATTCCGATTTTGTTTGTCACCATCGTCGGCACGTTCCATATGCACTTCGACCTGCTGGCGGGCGACTGGGACTTCTGGTTGGACTGGAAGGATCGGCAGTGGTGGCCGATCGTGACGCCGATCACGGCCATTACCTTCTGCGCCGCCCTGCAGTACTACAATTGGGTGAACTATCGCCAGCCCTTTGGCGCCACGATCACCATCTTAGCGCTGCTTGCCGGGAAATGGGTCACGATCGTGGCCGCGTGGTGGTGGTGGTCGAACTATCCCTACAATTTCGTCATGCCGGCCACGTTGCTGCCGAGCGCGCTGGTGTTGGACATCACCCTGTTGTTGACCCGAAACTGGACGCTGACGGCGGTGATCGGCGCCTGGATGTTTGCGGCCCTGTTCTATCCGACCAACTGGCCCATCTTCGCCTATAGCCATACGCCGCTCGTGGTCGATGGCACCTTGCTGTCGTGGGCGGACTACATGGGCTTCGCGTACGTGCGGACCGGGACGCCGGAGTACATTCGGATGATCGAGGTCGGCTCGCTGCGCACCTTCGGCGGGCACAGCACCATGATCTCCTCCTTCTTTGCGGCGTTCGCCTCCTCGTTGATGTACATCCTGTGGTGGCACTTCGGGAAGTTCTTCTGCACCGCGTACTTCTACCTCACGGATGACCGGCAGCGCACCACGAAGGTCCATGATATTTTCGCGTATGCCACGTTGGCCCATGCCGACAAGGCCAAAATCGGGGGGAAAGCATGAACGCTACACACGCCTTTAAACTCTGGGAAAGAGCTTCGCAGAGTTAGGCAATCTGAGGCTACGGCCCATTGTGGGAGGCTACTCTTGAAAAGCAAAACACAAAAACTAGCGTTTTGGATGCTGGTAGGCCTGTCCATGATATTTCTCCTCAACCTATGGAATATGCCTACGCGCACATTACTTGAGGAAGAGATTATTTTTAGCGATTTTATGGCGAAACTCGACAAAGGCGATATCAAGAAAGTCATCATTCAGGGACATCGTATCAGCGGCGTGTTGAAGGATAACTTCCGACTTCATACCTACTCGGCGGACTATCCCGATCTCGTCCAGGTGCTGCGAGAGAAAGATGTTCAGATCGAGGTCAAACCACTCGATAAAAGCCCATGGTACATCCAATTTCTGATGGCCTGGGGGCCGTTCGTTCTCTTTTTGGGCCTATTCTTATTCTTCATGCGCCGGATGCAGGTCGGGAATCAAGCCCTGTCTCTCGTGAAGAGCAAGGCCCGCATGCCGACGGAAGAGCAGAAAAAGGTGATGTTTTCCGATGTGGCGGGAATTGATGAAGCGAAAGAGGAGGTACAGGAAACGGTTGAGTTTCTGAAAGACCCACGAAAGTTTCAGAAACTCGGCGGACGCATTCCCAAGGGGGTATTGGTCGTGGGGCCGCCGGGAACCGGGAAGACATTATTGGCGAAGGCGATTGCCGGGGAGGCGGGTGTGCCTTTCTTCAGCATCAGCGGGTCGGATTTTGTCGAAATGTTCGTGGGCGTCGGAGCCTCTCGAGTTCGTAGTATGTTCGAGCAAGCGAAAAAGCATGCTCCCTGTATCGTTTTCATCGATGAGATCGACGCCGTCGGACGCTCGAGGGGAGCGGGGCTTGGCGGTGGGCACGATGAACGAGAGCAAACGCTCAACCAGTTGCTGGTCGAAATGGACGGATTTGATACGACGGAGGGCGTCATTCTGGTCGCAGCTACCAATCGGCCGGATGTACTCGACCCGGCCCTGCTCAGGCCGGGTCGATTCGACAGGCAAGTGACGGTGAATCATCCGGACCTTCGAGGCCGTTCAGAGATCCTGAAGGTGCATACGAAGAAAGTGCCGATTGCAGCCGACGTAGAACTGGAGAAGATTGCTCGAGGGACTCCCGGTTTCTCAGGTGCGGACTTGGAGAACTTGGTCAATGAGGCTGCGCTCTGGGCTGCTCGTCAGAACAAAAACGAAGTCGGAACCGTAGACTTCGAAATGGCGAAGGACAAGATCATGATGGGTGTCGAGCGCAAGAGCATGATGCTCACGGACGAGGAAAAGCGGGTCACCGCCTATCACGAGGCGGGCCATGCTTTGATGGCCAGACTTCTGCCTGGCACCGATCCGGTCCACAAAGTGTCGATTATTCCGAGAGGCCGAGCTCTAGGAGTGACCATGCAGTTGCCGACCGACGACCGCCACAATTATTCCCAAGAGTTTTTGTACAACACGTTGGCGATTCTCATGGGCGGCAGAGTCGCAGAAGAACTGGTATTCAAACACGTCACGACCGGGGCGGGCAATGATTTGGAGCGAGCGACGACTCTTGCGCGTAAAATGGTCTGCGAATGGGGCATGAGTGAAAAGCTGGGGCCGCTGACGTTCGGGCAGAAAGAGGAATCGATGTTTCTCAGGCGCTCCTTTGGGGCCAAGCGTGATATCAGTGATGACATGGCGTTGGAAATCGATCTGGAAATCAAGCGCCTCGTCGCAGAAAACTACGAGAGGGCCAAACGAATCCTGACCGAACAGATGGTGGCGTTGAAGGCGCTGGCGGAAGCACTCTTGGAAAAAGAGGTGCTGGATGCGCTGGAAATCGACGAGATTATTTTACAATCTTCCTCTCACGCGGTCCCAGCCTAATGTTGATTTCGATCGTGTCGGTTTCCATTCATGGAATGGGAGCCGACAAGACTCGACTTGAAGGGCCGCGCGACTCCAAGGAATAGCTCTCCGATAGGTCAACGCGTTGCTCACCCTGCCGACGAAAATTACACACTTGCCACGGACCCCTTGCTTGCACGTCACAGATTCCTACCTGAGAAGCGGCACTTCGTTCGGTTTATCGCCTACTTCGTCGTTGTTCCCTAGTTCCCTGCCGGCTTATTGAGGTTGCTGTGGATTACCGGCTCCGTAAGCAAGCCTTAGGCGGGGTTTGACAAAAGCGCTTGGCGGTGGAGTACACTGCCACCCCTATAGCCCCCCATTCACTCCTACTGTCTAAGGAGGCCTCCATGCAGAACCGCTTCTGGGTGAAGATGCTCAGCGCAGCAAGTCTGTTTCTCTTGTGTGTTTCGAGTTGGGTCGGTGCCGAGGAGCCGGCGGGTGCCGTCAACGAGGCACGCTTGGTCGCCCAATATAACTATTCGATTCACATCCTGGCCATGTTGGTGGTCGGGTTCGGATTTCTCATGGTGTTCGTCCGACGGTACGGCTTCGGTGCAACGACCGGCACATACCTGGTGGTTGCGACCGGGTTACCTCTCTACATGTTCCTGCGGGCCAACGGAGTGGTTGGGCATGAGATCAAGGCGCATTCGGTCGAAACGTTGATGCTGGCGGAATTTTCTGTCGCGACGGCGTTGATCGCAATGGGGGCGGTGCTTGGACGACTGCGGGTGTTCCAGTATGCATTGCTTACGCTGTTGCTGGTGCCTCTTTATGCACTCAATGAATATTTGGTATTGGACAATGGCTCGGGACTGACGAAGGGGTTTCAGGATTCGGCCGGATCCATCGTTATCCACGCGTTCGGCGCCTATTTCGGGTTGGCCGCGTCCCTGGTTCTCACGACCGAGCAGCAGCGTCGTCAGCCGATCGAATCCGATCCGACGTCTGACCGGTTCGCGATGCTCGGTTCCATGGTTCTGTGGCTGTTTTGGCCGAGTTTTGCAACCGCGATTGTGCCGTTCGAGCAAATGCCCCAAACCATCGTGAATACGATCCTTGCCTTGAGCGGGGCCACGCTGGCCACCTATTTTCTGAGTACCTATTTCCATCATGGCAAAACTTCAATGGTCGATATGGCCAACGCCGCATTGGCGGGCGGAGTGTCCATTGGCTCGACCTGTAACCTTGTGAGTCCTACTGGAGCGTTTTCAATTGGATTGCTCGCCGGTGCCCTGTCCGTCATCGGGTTCGTGTTTATTCTGCCAATGCTGGAATCTAAGATTAAGCTGGTCGATACCTGCGGAGTTCACAATCTCCACGGGATGCCTGGCTTACTAGGCGGACTCACTGCAATTGTCGTGGTTCCCGGTGTGGTCGGTGCACAACTGACCGGGATCGCACTTACCCTGATCATTGCGGTGATTGGCGGTGTGATCGCCGGCGCCGTGATCAAGGCGACCGGCACCACCGAACAGGCCTATGAAGACTCCCATGAATTTTCCCATGTGCCGGGGCCGGAGAGTGAACGCAAGGTTGAAGAGCTGGCGTTGGGTGCAAAGGCCGATATCGAGGCCTTGCAAAAGGAAGTGCTTGCCAGGACAGGGGCGCAGATTCGTTCCATGTGAGAGGAGACGAGACCGATTGCGTAGGTCAGGTCATCTCTATCGCAAGATATAAATAAGATGAGCCGGTGCCGGACAGCGCGGAATATTCCCACTGTCCGGCATCCGTGCACTTCTCAGTACTGTCGGATGCCGTGTTCCGCTATTGAACCAGTTTCCTTCGTGGCCGACACGTCTCGTTTTTCTCCTTCATAGACTCGCTTGCCCGAGCTCCCTTCGCACCAGAAGATTCCGGCGCTGTGTGAAAGGTGGGCGTGAAGACCTTGCATGGACGTATGGCCAACCGGTAGCATCATGATGCTGCCGATTGTAAGAAATCATAAAGCGGAGGGATGTTCCACCCATGGATCGAGGTAAACGCTTGCTGATCGGATTGGTGACATGGTACATCGGCCTGTTCGCCTGGTTGGCTTATGCCCCTGTGGATCGCCAGTTCTGGGCGATGGCCAGTGTTCTACCGGTGCTTTTCGTGGTTCTGCTCATCGCAAGCTACCGATATGTGCCGCTCTCCCCGTTCTCTTATGTCTTGATCATGGGATTTTTGACGCTCCATACGGTCGGGGTCCATTACACCTACGCGCAAGTTCCAGTAGGAGCCTGGTTGAACGACTTGTTGCACCTGGGGCGCAATCACTTCGACCGCATCGTGCACTTCAGTTTCGGGTTTCTGTTGGCCTATCCCATGGAAGAGACCTTTCGCCTGCTGGGCCATGCACGAGGATGGGTGCTCTACTACTTGCCCGTCATCACGGTATTGGGACTGAGCGCTCTATGGGAAATCTTGGAGGCCTGGGTGACTCAGTCAGTCCATCCGGAGCTCGGCCCGGCCTACTTAGGGGCACAGGGTGATGTGTGGGACGCCCAAAAGGATATGGCTGCTGCCATGTACGGATCCCTGTTGTGCATGGGCATACTCCTGGGTTTCCGTATCTTGCGCAGGTTTTCTCCCGGAGTCGCGCCCGGAATGGAGGAACGTGAGCCGGTGAATCAGGTGCGGCGTTCTCTATCCTGAGAAGAGGCTTCACCACATCTCGTACGGTGGGCGATGCAGACCCGCATTTCTGTTCCCCATGTTTTATTGATTTGGTACGTCGTGTGGTGGAGCCTTCTCGCGATCGCTCCGCTTGACCGCAAAGATTGGGCATTGGAAAATGCGTTGGCGTTGGTGTTGGTCGGCACGTTGATCGCGACGCATCGACGATTTCGATTTTCATCTCTTTCTTACCTGCTCATCACGCTCTTTATGACTCTCCACGCGGTGGGAGCTCATTATACCTATGCGGAAGTTCCGCTTGGTTTCTGGCTGAAAGATATACTGTCGCTGAGCCGAAACCCGTTCGACCGTATCGTGCATTTTGCTTTCGGCTTCTTGTTGGTCTATCCGCTGAAGGAACTGCTCGTACGAACCGGTCATGTGCGTGGTTTTTGGGCCGTCTACCTTCCCATTAGCGGTACACTGGCCCAAAGTGGATTGTTCGAGGTCGTTGAAGCGATCGTCGCACAACTCGTAAGTCCCGACTTGGGTGCCGCGTATCTCGGTACGCAAGGGGATGAGTGGGACGCGCAGAAGGACATGGCCGCAGCACTCGGAGGTGCCGTGCTCATGACTATTCTCGTGCGGCTGTTTCCGCACACGTTCAGGATCTGAATTGCACAAACCTCTCGTAAGGCTAGGGGTATCCCTAGTCTAATTATTCTCTAGCGGCTGTCATGATACGTAGTGTGCATTAATAATGCACGGAACGTGATACGAAAAGCAGATGGCCGTATAACCCATAGGATTTGTTATGTATAACGCGAGAATTTTGCTTGCTGACGATCATCCATTAGTTTTAGAGAGCGTAAAGCAATTGCTCGAGCCCGAATTTTCAGTCGTAGGGACCGCCAAGACAGGGCAGGAAGTGCTGGACGAAGCCAAGAGGTTGCAACCGGATATCGTGCTCCTTGATGTCAACATGCCGGGGATGAACGGTTTTGAAGCGGCTCGACAGCTGAAAAGCCTCTTGCCTGCAGTGAAGATCATCTTTGTCACGATGCTCACCGAAGCTGTGGCGGTCAGCGAGGGGTTCCGTGCGGGAGCGATGGGCTATGTGTTAAAGCAAGATGCCGCTGACGAGCTCTATGCCGCAGTCAACAGTGTCATGGCGAATCGAAGATTTGTGTCCTCCAAACTCGATATGGAGGTCCGCGAAGCCATGGAATGCCAGTGGTCGCGCCCCGAAGGGTATACGACCAACTTGACCGAGCGGCAGCGTCAAATCCTTGCGATGCTTGCCAACGGGTCGTCTACTAAGAATATCGCCAAGGAACTCAACATTTCGATGAAGACCGTCGAATTTCACAAAGCCAACATTACCCGCAAGCTCGGCGTCCGGACTACATCCGATTTGATTCGTGTTGCGCTCGCGTCGGGTATGACCGCCCTGTAAGTGGACAAACACCGAGCGGTTCAGTACATCGATTCGGACTAGTGAATGGTGATAAGCCCATTCGCGATGGCGTATTTTGTGAGTTGAGCCGCCGACCGCATGCCGAGCTGCCTCATGATTCGTGTTTTGTGAAACTCGACGGTTTTGATCGACACGTTCAAGACGGCCGCCACTTCTTTAATGGACTTTCCTTCTGCCACGAGCTGCAGCACCTCCCGCTGTCGCAAACTGAGTGCGTGAGCGAATCCTTTAGGCGCTTCTTCAGCTTCGCCATCAGCGTCGGAACGGATCGTTTGGTCCACGAGGATCGGGGACACGAATGTGTCGCCGTTCAAGACGACTTTGAGAGCCTCCACTAATTCGGACCCGACCGACTGCTTGAGGACATAGCCCGACACTCCTATGCGGAGTGCCTCCGCGACGAAACTCTGTTCCGAATGCATCGTCAGGACGATGACTTTGATGTTGGGATGATGCTTTAGAATGTGGCGGGATGCATCCAATCCATTGAGCAGCGGGAGAGAAATATCCACGATGGCCACGTCCGGCTGACATTCTTCGATAGCCTTGAGCAAGGCGCGCCCGTCCGGAACAATCCTCAGCAGTTCGAATTCCGGCTCCAATAGTTTTTGGATCCCCTGGGCTACAAGGACATGATCATCCGCCAGCAAGACGGTAGGTTGAGTATTCATCACTACACCTCCTTCTTTGCTCATCACATCTGAATCTACTGGCATGCTTGTGCCGAAGCAAGTCTGGTTTTGCCAGCGACTCTCAAGGGAGCATCCTAGTCGTTGAACTATACGGGGTTGTTATACTGCCATCATGATGGTGGTTGATCATCACGATATTTATCCATCTCTCGTACGTCCGAAGCCGGATCCCGATCCCGACCCCATACCTCCCGATCCCAATCCGTTTCCTCCTCCCCATCCCCCATTACCTGATCCTCCTCCACCTTCGCCTCCCAATCGACCGCCAATCCCACAAGTGCCGGCGGCACATCGAAGCGGCTCTCGCGATGGAAAGTATGACCTGATCAAGGTCCTGCGTTGCAACACAAGGAGAACACTATGCGATATTTTATTTTATGGCTATTAGGCGTGCCTGCCAGCCTTCTCATATTGTTATATGTTTTCGGCATTTTTTAATGACGCCGTGATGCGATAAAATTAAATAGTATTTCCTCGATGTCTTGGTCACTACTAGGTGCTTCCCTAGTTAACAGGCACAGTTTTCAGAGCAGCGAGACACAGCGGCCCACACGAAAGGTACAGAGTGTCATGATCTTGTCGCAACGGCGTCGTGAATCATGTCATATAACTGGTCGACGGCGGCTTCCTTTGTCAACAAGGCGGCCGCGCCGGCTTGAATCATGGCCGCTTGATTGTCTTCACCGGCGTTCACCGACAGTCCCAGAACGATGATATCGGGATGTCGTGATTTGATGATTGCCGTGGCGTCGATGCCGTTCATCTTCGGCATATTCAGATCCATGACGACGACCGAAGGCCGCACGTGCTCGACAGAGACGAGCGATTCTTTTCCATCGCTGGCTTCGCCGACGACTTCGATGTCGGAATAGCTTTCCAGAACGCTGCGCAGACCTTGGCGCACCATCGCGTGGTCATCCACCAACAAGACCCGGATGCGCGGTTTCTCGTGGAACGCCGAGTCCCGAACGGTGTGTTCTGGGTGCTGCAGGAATGGTGCAGATTCGAGGCTATGAGCTTGGGACGATGGCTCGACGTTTGGCATGGGGCGTTCAGCGCTTATGGCGCTCGGTCGTACCGGCCAATAAGGCATGAGCAAGGTGACTCTTGTACCTTGACCGACGGCGGAATCGATGGAAAGTCGTCCCCCCATGGTTGCCATGCGTTCCTTCAGGCTAAAGAGACCGAAACCAGCCGAGTCGGCGCTTTGCCGCTCCAGCGCCGCCGTGTCGAATCCGTTGCCTTTACCCTCGACCGTGATGAGCAGTTCACTGTTCGGGGTGATCGTCATCGATACCGTCGCCCTGTCCGTGTGGGCGTGTTTGAGCACGTTGTCGAGGAGTTCGCGTACGGATTGAAACAGTAAGATGGCTTGATCTTCCGGTAAGGACAGCGTGTCGGCTGCCGGCTGTATGTTCACCGTGAGGCCATGTTGCCGTAGTTGGGATGCCAGCCACTCAACCGACTGTAAGAGCCCGAATTCATTCAGTGTCGGTGGAGCTAATTCGGCGACCAATGATCGGGTATAGTTCAAGGCTTGTGTCAACGCTTGATCCGCCTCTTTCAGGAGAGTTGTTGCTTTCCCGATCGGGACAAGCGGCACGGCCTGACGAAGCTTCATGCGCATCACAACCAGCAATTGCGCCAAAGAATCATGGAGATCCGTCGCCAGCCGCTTTCGCTCACGTTGCTCGGTCAAATTGAGATCGGCCGTCAGCGCCCGTAGCCGGTCCTGGGATTGCATCAGTTCCATTGTTTTGAGGTTCACCGCCCGTTGCAGCTCGCCGCCCCAGCGTTGAAGATGTTCTTGCACCTGCTTGCTCTCGGTAATATCGAGCACGGTGCCGATGAATCGGACAGCTTGTCGTTTCCCGTTGTGTTCTTCAAAAAAGGCCCGGCCCATCACTCGGATCCACACTTCGTGATGGTCGGTCCTCACGATCCGGCACTCAATATCGTAGGAGCCGTCCCCGGTAGGATCGGTCGATCGCTTGGCGGCGGCAATCACACGTGCGCGGTCATCCGGATGAATCATCGCGAGGAAATCCTCCTGCGATACATCGGTATCCGACGGTAATCCGAACATCGCCTTACATCGGCGATCCCAACGATGAATCCCGCTGATGAGATTCAGGTCCCATGTGCCGATGGCGGCCGACTCCATGGCCAGGCGCAGCCGTTCTTCCGTATCCTTGAGCGTCTGTTCCACCTCTTTGCGCTCAGTGATATCCACCATGACGCCCACCATGCGTGTGCAGTGTCCGTCTGCGTCATACTCGTATCGCCCGCGTCCGGCCACCCAATGGATGCTTCCATCCGGCCACACGACACGAAAGTCCGCGCGATATTCTTCATGCGCCGACATCGTTTGCCGGAGTATCGCCTCCACTCGTGCCAGATCGTCCGGGTGCACTCGGGAAGCCCAATTCTCGTACGAGGGACGGACCTGATTGGTCCGTAGGCCGAGCAGAGAAAAACAGCCGGCCGACCATTGCACCTCGCCAGTGAGGACATTCCAGTCCCACGATCCCATCTGTCCAACCGTCATGGCAAGGGTGAAGCGCTCTTCACTGACGTGTAGAGCGTGGAGCGCCAAGCGGGTGCCGGTGACATCCTGCATGGCACCGACCATTCGCGTCACGTTCCCCTCCGAATCGCGAACCATATAGCCCCGATCCATCACCCAGGCATAGCGCCCATCGGCTTGCTGAAACCGGTATTCATCGTTCCAGCGAACAACGGATGCTTCTTTCAACGATGCAGAGAACCGTTCAGCGACACGACGCCGATCGTCGGGATGCACCCGGTCCATCCACCAGGCGATAGGTTGAGGATTTTCCACGACATCACTCCAACCGAAACGCTCCGCTCCGGCTTGACTCCAAACGAGATGATCCGCCACCGCATCCCACTCCCACACCACGTCGTTGGTCGCCTTCAGGGCCAATTCGCGCCGTTGCTCACTGTGTTGTAAGCGCAATAACGCTTTAACGGTCGCGAGAAATTCTTCTGGTTCAATGGGTTCAATCAGATAGCCATCGGCCCCTTCCTCCAACCCAAGGATCTTGTCTTTGATGCCTATGCGTGATGCAGAAACCAACAAGACCATGGTCGATGCGGTGTCAGGGGTGATTTTGATGGTGCGACAGGCTTCCAGGCCGTCCATGTCGGGCAAATGCACGTCGAGCACCACAAGCTGTGGATGATGGGAACGGGTGAGTCGTACGGCGTCCATACCGGTGGCGGCATCGAGTACTCGATACCCAGCCTTGCGGAGGAGCCGGGTCTTGACAGAACGACCAGTCCGGCTGTCGTCTACATTAAGAATAGTCACGGCATTAACTTGAAAGGGCTCTGTGGTACGTCTCATGACGTCTCGTCAGTCACGATCGTTGGGGCAGTTGCACCACCGCCATCGTTTTTACCAGGATGCTGAAATAGCTGATGTGCTGCCTCAATACTTTTTCAGAACTCCTTCATTCCGCTGGCCGGAGTCCCTCACGCATACCACCCTCGCATCCTCCAGTCCACGAGTAAAATCCCCGGTAGAGGATGCCGGCTCCATCGCGGTGCCCTTGCCGGGTCGAGTTCTCTCTGGTGGTCCGTTGCGGGACTCCGGGTGACGGTCAGGCCGCTCCACTCACTCTGTCAACATGGGACGGTCCGAACGGCTTAAGCCGAGATTCAAAATTCCATGGAGAATGGTTCGTCCGTTGAGGTCGATGTCGGTAGTCGAGCCATGCCTCCAAACAGTCGAGCGTATCTACAGCTGCCTCGACGGCAAGGAGCTGAAAGCTCGGCTCTTCTACTGTCCCTGTCATCGCCGTTTTGAACACCTGCTGTGACTGGTCCCCAGGTGGCTCGGAAGTCGAGAAGAATGATCCGCCTTGGGATGGATGGATGCCGAGCTTTTCAAGTACATGCATGTCGGCGATTCGTCCACCCACAGGAGCGCCTTCGATCACGTACAACACGCCGAAAGCCCGCGGAGGAGTGGGAACAGCCGGTAGACGTCCACAAAGCGGCAGCGCCGCAATGGCGGCTTCGGTCATCCCGAGCGCCAGCAGGTCTTGCTTCAAACGGGAAGCCTTGCTCCGTTGTGGTGAGTAGGGTGAAAAAAGGAGAGGGTCAGCGAGGACGCTGAGCTTACGTTCCAACGGTTGGTAAAATCCCCAAAAGTCTTGGAGCAGCCGTCGATAGTTGCAGACGTCGAGGTTCTACGAGCCGTACGACTCCAGGCGGAATCGAAGGGGACCAGCTTGGCGCCGAGCAGGTCCAGCCAGAGGCGAAGATCACCCAATACCCCCACATCGACGATGTAATGTTCATCCACTTCGGCTGGGGAGACATCCAGATGCACGATCTTTTTATTTCGACGTGGATTCCATAAACATGGAGCATATTCCACAAAGTCATAGCCGAGTGTCAGGACAACGTCGGCCTGCTCCATCACGATCGCGGTGTAGTCTCGGGCTTGAAAGCCGAGCGTATAGAGCGAAAGCGGATCACTGTCCGACACGACGCCCTTCGCCATGAAGGTGTGTAGGACCGGTACCTGCAGTCGCTGGGCAAACCGACGTACTGCGTCGGACGCTCCTCCACGAACGACGCCGTTTCCGGCAAGGATGACCGGGCGCTTGGCTTTGCCGATCGTTTCGACGGCGCGCGAGACTTGACTCGGAGCCGGCTCGGGTAACACCGGTGCTTGCACGAGGAGGGGAGTGAAGGAACCTGTGTCCTCCATAGAGTGGTCCGCCACATCCTCCGGCAATTCGAGATGAGTGGGGCCGGGTTTTTCCGTTTGGGCGATCTTAAACGCTTTCCGAACCGCTTCCGGGATGACTTCGGGCTTTGTGATGGAGGTGTTCCACTTGGTCACCGGCTTCAGCATCGATATCACGTCGATGTATTGGTGCGATTCCTTATGACGCCGATTCAAGGACGCTTGCCCTGTAATGGCTACCAAAGGAGCGCGATCCAGGAAAGCATCCCCTATACCGGTGACGAGATTCGTGGCGCCAGGTCCAAGCGTGGAAACACAGACTCCGGCTTTTCCACTGAGTCGCCCATAGACATCCGCCATGAAGGCGGCTCCTTGCTCATGCCTGGCGGTGATGAGTCGGATCGATGAATCGACAAGCGCATCCATGAGTCCGAGGGTTTCTTCGCCCGGGAGAGCGAACAAAAACCGGACTCCCTCATTTTCCAAGCACCGAACCAACAGCTCAGCCATATTCATATCTCGCGACCTCTATCCAACACGAGATGCGTTCAGGATCATGACGTGTACCCCTCGAATTTGAGATTGAGAGACTGAGTTGAGGCCATGCTGGGTGGGTTCCGTTCATCCGAACGTACACATACTCTTCACCCTGTTTGAAAGCGACTAGGGTGCGGCCTAGTTCGATTGGTCCGTAGAGACTCCCTAGGGTGATGATTAAGGAACTATAGTTTTATGGTGATTGTGGTGTTCGGAGTGACCGGCACAGGAAAAACACGGGTTGGTTCTGCTCTCGCAGAGTCGCTTGGCTGGTCCTTTGTGGACGCCGACGATTTCCACAACGACGCCAATCTTGCCAAACTAAAGAAAGGGGTACCTTTAGACGACGCTGACCGGTGGCCCTGGTTGGCTCGGATTCGAACTGAGATTCAACGCTATGTGACCCAGGGCTATAACGCCGTCGTCGCCTGCTCGGCTCTTAAGCGTGTCTACCGTCAATACCTGTGCGTCAGTTCCGACGTGGTCCTTGTTTATCTACGCGCTGAAGCCAGGGTGCTCGAAGATCGGCTGAGACGGAGACGGGGCCATTTCATGAACCCCGGGTTGCTCAAGAGCCAATTGGACACACTGGAGGAACCAACGGACGATACGCTCGCCGTGGATACTGCACGTAGTCCTGCCGACATCGTCGCCATCATTCGTAAGGCATTGAACCTCTAACGATAGATGCGTCACACTTTCGTCGACGAAGACACGGGGCGCTCACGGGATACGGCCCGCTCACGAAGACACCGCCGCCTCACCGGCTCGGCGGCGTCCACAAACGTAAGGCTCTTATTCGTCGCCTCGCGGACCTCGGGGTTTCCCGAGTATCGAGTAGAGGAACCGGACGCGTAGATTCCCATTATTATGAGATCAGTACGGGCATTGGCGATGGTGATGGCAGGCGGAAAAGGTCAGCGGCTGATGCCGCTGACGGCCGTACGCAGTAAACCGGCCGTGCCGTTCGGGGGCAAATATCGCATCATCGATTTCGTCCTCAGTAACATGCTCAATTCCGGCATCACCGCCATTTACGTGCTCGTACAATACCGCTCACAATCGTTGATTGAACACCTGCGGGAATCGTGGAGTATCGCAGGACGGCTCAGGGATCAGTTTGTGACGGTCGTGCCTCCGCAAATGCGGGCCCACGGCGGATGGTACGAAGGAACGGC
>Ga0073934_10008261_pt1 | contig 13992 bp, 9 predicted proteins | sample LarsenN4metaG_FD_76834 | JGI IMG/M metagenome (GOLD analysis project Ga0073934, IMG submission 76834) | Hot spring sediment bacterial and archeal communities from British Columbia, Canada, to study Microbial Dark Matter (Phase II) - Larsen... ...
ATTTCTACGTGAGCCAGTCCGATAAGGGCGGTCTTGTGTTCGGCGGCGATATCGACGGCTACAACTCGTATGCCCAGCGCGGCAACCTGCCGGTGATCGAGGATGTGATGGAAGGCGCGATGGCGGTGTGGCCAGGCGTCGGCCGCATTCGCGTGCTGCGCCACTGGGGCGGCATCATGGACATGTCGATGGACGGCTCGCCGATCATCGACCGCACGCCGGTCGAGGGCCTCTATCTCAATGCCGGCTGGTGCTATGGCGGCTTCAAGGCGACGCCGGCGTCGGGTGACTGCTTCGCGCATCTGATCGCGCGCGACGAAATGCATCCTGTCGCGACCGCCTTCCGGCTCGATCGCTTCGCCACCGGTGCGGTGATCGACGAAAAGGGCGTCGGCGCCCAGGCCAATCTGCATTGAGGCCGCGCCGATGAGAATTCCCTGTCCCTATTGCGGAGAGCGCGACCGTCGCGAATTCACGGTGCTCGGCGATGCCGATCCGGTGCGTCCAGACGGCATGGATGCCGATCCGAAGGCGATGTTCGACTATGTCTATCAGCGCGACAATCCGGCGGGCGCGTTGCGCGAATACTGGTATCACGGCGCGGGCTGTCATGCCTGGCTGGTGGTCGAGCGCGATACCCGCACGCATGCGATCGGCAAGGTCACCAGTGCGAAGCAGATCGCATTGTCGCGCGCGCGGGGAGGGGCGTGATGGCATACCGCCTCCCGTCCGGCGGACGTGTCGACCGTTCTCGTCCGCTGCGCTTCACGTTCGACGGCAAGAGCTATCAGGGCTTTCACGGCGACACGCTGGCATCGGCGCTACTGACGAACGACGTGCGCCTCGTGGGCCGCTCGTTCAAGTATCACCGGCCGCGCGGCATTCTCGCGGCAGGCAGCGAGGAGCCAAACGTGCTGGTCGAGCTGCGCAGTGGTGCGCGGCGCGAGCCCAATACGCGGGCGACTGTCGTCGAGCTTTATGACGGTCTTGACGCCACGTCCCAGAACCGCTGGCCGTCGTTGCGCTTCGATCTCCTGTCGATGACGGCGCCGTTGTCACCGTTCATGGTCGCTGGCTTCTACTACAAGACCTTCATGTGGCCCGCGCGCTTCTGGGAGAAGCTGTACGAGCCTTTGATCCGCCGTGCCGCTGGCCTTGGCCGCGCCTCTGGCCAGCCAGATCCCGATCATTACGAGAAGGCGTTTCTCCATTGCGACGTGCTGGTGATCGGTGCCGGTCCATCTGGTCTTGCCGCTGCGCTTGCCGCAGGACGCTCAGGCGCGCGTGTCGTTCTCTGCGACGAGAGTTTCGAGCTCGGCGGCCGCTTGCTCTCGGAACGATGCGAGATCGATGGCGCGCCGGCCGACGCGTGGCTCGCGTCGGTGACCGCCGAGCTTGCCTCGCTGCCGGAGGTCCGGCTGATGCCGCGCACCACGGTGTTCGGCGTCTATGACGGCGGCACCTATGGCGCGCTGGAGCGCGTCGCCGATCATCTGCTCGTGCCGCCGCCATTCCAGCCGCGCCAGCGCTATTGGCAGATCGTCGCGAAGCGCGCCGTGCTCGCGTCCGGCGCCATCGAGCGGCCCCTTCTGTTCGGCGGCAACGACCGGCCCGGCGTGATGCTGGCCGGGGCGGTCCGCGTCTATCTCAACCGCTTCGGAGTGATGCCTGGGCGGCAATCCGTGGTCGTCACGACATGTGACGATGGCTGGCGGACTGCATTTGACTTGCACGCGGCTGGCGGCCGTGTGTCGGCAATCGTGGATGCGCGCGCGGAGATCAGCCCAGCGTTGCGCAAAAGCGCGGATAAGGCCGCCAGTCGCGTGATGCTGGGATCGCAGGCGCAGACCGTGCAGGGCCGCACTCTGGTCAGGGGAATCGACGTGGCCGATACGTCCGGCAAAACCGAGCATCTGCCCTGCGATCTCGTTGCGATGTCCAATGGCTGGAATCCGGCGATCCATCTGACCACCCATCTCGGCGGCAAGCCGGTTTGGGACGCGGTGCGCCACGTTTTCATGCCGCCGCAGCAATTGCCGCCGGGGATGTCGGTTGTAGGCGCAGCGGCGGGCGAATGTCGTCTTGCGAACGCGATCGAGGCGGGTGGAACGGCCGGTGCCGCGGCCGCGGCCGATTGCGGTTTCGATGCAAAGCCGCTGCCGCGCGTTTCGTCTGATGATGCTGGCACAAGCTGCAACCCGGTCTGGATGCCGCCGTCCGGTAAGGGCAAAGCCTTCGTCGATTTCCAGAACGACGTGACCGCGTCCGACATCAAGCTCGCGCATACGGAAGGCTTCCGCGCGGTCGAGCATCTGAAGCGCTACACCACGCTCGGTATGGCGACGGATCAGGGCAAGACCTCGAACTTTGCGGGCCATGCGATGATGGCGGCCTTGTGCGGCGTCGATATTGGGCGCGCCGGCACCACGGTGTTCCGCCCGCCCTATACCCCGGTGGCGATCGGTGCACTGGCCGGACATCATCGTGGCAAGGATTTCCGGCCCTATAGGCTCACGCCCTCGCACGACTGGGCCAAGGAGCAGGGCGCGGTCTTCGTCGAAACCGGATTGTGGCTGCGCGCGCAGTATTTCCCGCAGGCTGGAGACAAGGACTGGCTCGATGCGGTGATCCGAGAGGTTAATGCTGTGCGCAGCAATGTCGGCGTCTGCGATGTCTCCACCCTCGGCAAGATCGACATCCAGGGCAAGGATGCCGCCGAGTTCCTCAACCGCGTCTATATTAACGGATGGAGCAATCTCGCGGTTGGCAAGGCCCGCTACGGCCTGATGCTGCGCGAGGACGGCTTCGTCATGGACGACGGCACGACCGCGCGGCTAGCGGACACCCATTTCGTGATGACAACGACGACCGCGAATGCGGCGCGGGTGATGCAGCATCTCGAACTCTGCCACCAGGCGCTGTGGCCATCGCTCGATGTCCGCATGGTATCGGTGACCGAGCAATGGGCGCAGTTCTCGATTGCGGGTCCGCGCGCGCGCTACGTGCTGCGCGATGTCATCGATCCGCAGCACAACATCTCGAACGAGGCGTTTCCGTATCTCGCGTGTGGTCCCGTGACAGTCGGCGGCGGCATTCCGGCGCGCCTGTTCCGGATTTCGTTCTCGGGCGAACTCGCCTATGAGCTCGCGGTACCGGCGTCGTACGGGGACGCGGCGATCCGGGCGATCATGGCGGCCGGGAAACGCTACGGCATCCATCCCTATGGCACCGAAGCGCTCGGCGTGATGCGGATCGAGAAGGGGCACGTTGCCGGCAACGAACTGAACGGGCAAACGACCGCGCGCGACCTCGGTCTCGACAAGATGATGTCGCGCAAGAAGGACTATATCGGCCGGATCATGGCGGCACGGCCAGCGCTGCTCGATTCGGCGCGGCCGCGTTTCGTCGGTTTCCGTCCAGTCGATCCGACAGACCGCCTGCGGGCCGGCGCGCATTTCGTCTCGGCCGGCAAGCCTGCAACAGCTGAACACGACGAGGGCTTCATGACATCGGTCGCGTATTCGCCCACCCTGAAGCACTGGATCGGGCTCGGCCTGTTGCGCAACGGTCCCGAGCGCATCGGCGAGCGCATTCGTTGCGTCGATCCGCTGCGCAATGCGGCGTTCGACGTGGAAGTCTGCTCGCCGGTCTTTGTCGATCCGAATGAGGAGCGGCTGCGTGTCTGAACGACGCTCCTCATGGTGGCGCAAGGGCGCCTGGGACGGTATCGCCAAGGCCGGGCGGTCTGGCGCTGACAGCGCGGAGCCTGGCGTGTTGATCACGCCACGGTATGACTTCTCACTCGCCACTGTCATTGCGGGCGATAACGACCGCGACCTGACAAACCGCTTTGTGTCGCAATATGGCATCGAGCCGCCGCACGCACCGCGCGCTGTATCGGGAGAAAAGCTCGATCTTTTATGGGCCGGCCCGTCGCAATGGCTTGCGGTGTCGGTGCTGCCCGGTATGCCCGCCGAACTCGCCGCCGGCATGCAGGGGGTCGCAGCGGTGTCGGATCAGACCGATGCGCGCGCCGTGCTGCGGCTGCGCGGGCCGCGCGTTTGCAACGCATTGGCCAAGGGATGTCCAGTCGACCCGCATCCGCGGGCGTTCCGTCGCGGCGATACTTTCATCACGGCGATCGGAGGGATCGGCGTTCAGATCTGGTGGGCGGATGTCGATGACGCCCTGCATCTTGCGGTGCCTCGCAGCATGGCAGGGAGCTTCTGGTCGTGGCTTGTGCCATCGGCTCAGGAATTCGGCGTCGAGGTCATGCCAGCCAAAGGCGGCTAGCTCTTTACAGCTTCACGAGATAGTGCGTGCGCGAGGAAATGACGATCGACTTCGCGCTTCTGAGGCACGAGTCGGCGTCGTGCTCCTCCCAAGGTGCCTCGTCGAGCCCGCAATTGCAGCGATCCGTGTGACTATCGCTATGCTCTTCCGGAAGGAAGAAATGCCCTAGCGGATCGGCGCGTCCAAGAAGAGTAAGGCGCTCGGCCATGAACCCCTCCATCGTTATCGCAGCTCCAACCTGTAAATAATGCATGCGTTCCGCGACCACACCAAACGAATTGGTGAAGTCACGCTGCTGTGACGGTTGTCGAATAGTGTGCCGGATTTGACTCTGCGCCGGCGCAAGCCGCAGCCGAAGGCAAGACGGCGCAGCCGCAATGCGGCATACGCCGTTCGGTTATACTCCTTTGTTGTAGGCGGCTCATCCGTACGGACTGAAAACGTTCGACTAGACTGTTCTCAAGGAAGGAGTGCGTCTTCGGCCCGGGAGCGAAATATGTTGATCGATGTTATCGATGATTTTGCGTCCTTCGAGCGATTGAAGCCCGATTGGGACGAGATTTATCAGGCCGACCCCGACGCGCAGATCTTCCTGTCCTGGACGTGGATGTCGCAATGGATTCCGATGTCGTCCGGTTCGTGGTTTATACTCGCCGCAAAGCCGGAGCCGGACGCCAGATATGTTGCGATTTTTCCTTTGCGGTGGCGGCTTAAGGAAGACAAGGCCGGCTTTTACAACGAAATTGTCATGACCGGAAACTATGCCGCTGACTATACCGGATTCATCTGCAGACCCGAATTTGATGACCGTGCCGTAAGCGCGTTTGCGCGGCATTTCAAGCGGCTGAACTGGCGCAGGCTTCACCTCGATTATGTCCGTATGACCGAATCGCGTTCGCGTGCATTTCTGCTCAACTTCTCCGACAAGCGCTTCGAGACAAAAGCGGGAAGCCGGATCAACAAACAGGACAACATAAACAATTTGCTTTGCCCATCGGTATCGCTGCCGGATCAATGGGACGCTTATCTCGCAACATGCACCAGTACCAATATGCGGCAGAAATTGCGCCGGTTCCTTCGCCAAATCGAAGCGGATCCATTGTTCAGGATCACGCATTCAAAAGGCGAGGAGGTCGAGCGCGATCTCAAAATTTTGCTAAAGTTCTGGGCCGCGAAATGGGGGTCTCGGAAAGGCGACCGGCTGTCGAGTATCCTGAAGTCCAATTTTACGATGCTGCGGCGATGCGCAGAGGCCGGGCTTTTGTTTCTTCCGATGCTCTGGCGCGGCGATCAGCCGCTGGGCGGGCTCGCGAGCCTCGTGGATCCATGGAAAAAGGCAATTCATTTCTACCTTGCTGGGCGCGATGAATCCTTCAACGATCCGCCCCCTGGTCTCGTTCTGCACGCCCACAGCATCCGCTACGCGATCGGGCAGGGCATCAAGACCTACGACTTTTTGCGCGGTAATGAGCCTTACAAATACTCCTTTGGTGCAAAGGAGCGGCCGATTGCGTGCATTGTGGTTAGCACCAGAAGCGATCGCAACCTGGGTGACAAGCTTGCTCCCGGGTGCCTGCCCGCGGTGTTTGCGCGTGCGGTCGAGTTGCACAAGGCCGGAAAGATAGCAATTGCGGAGCGTGGCTATCGTCAGATCCTGGATACTGATCCGGGCCATGCACAGGCGCTGTATTGCCTCGGCCAATTGATGGCGGCCAAAGGCAGATTTGGCGCTGCTAAACGGCTCTTTACGGCTTTAACAGAACTGAGGCCGCGGTCCGAGAAGGCGTGGGCTTGGCTTGCTCAGTCGCTCGAGGCGCGCGACAGGTTAATTGAAGCCGCTGACGCGTACCGAACGATTATAAAGATAAACCCGGATTCCGCGGGCGCGCATAATAGGCTGGGCGGCCTGTTATTCAAGCTGCGCCGCTTCGATGAAGCCGTGAAAGCGTTCGATCGCGCTCTTGAGCTGGATCCGGATTATCTTGAGGCCGACGTCAGCCGGGCCAATACGCTATTCATGCTCGGGAAGTTGCCGGCGGATAGATGGGAGCATTACGCGGCGAAGAATGCCGATCTGGGCGACAAGGGACGTCAGAACGGCTCCGCCAATATTGCCGTGAGCTGCTACCGGCAGGCGATTGCAATGAAGGATGATTGTGTGCGAGCGCATTACGGTCTCGGAGCTGTGTTACAGGCGAAAGGCGAAGCCCGAGCGGCCATCGACAGCTACCGCCGCGCTGCGGAAATCGATCCGGACTACCTTGATGTAGCCGAACGTCTTGGCGAAGCGGCTGGACGTTACGCGCGGCATGTGCAGCCTTCGGAGCACGAAGCGCGCGCGGCGCTCTAGAGCGGTCGCGGCTCACGACTATTCGCAAGGCGATGCCGGCCAATGAGGCGGACTGCAAGCGTGACCGCAAGTCTGCGTCGGTCGGCTATACCACCAAAGATGTGCCTCCCCCGATACTCGAATGTGCATCTATGCGCTGCACGGGATGTCGGGAAAACTTTCGATTGTCGGGTCAGGATCAGTATTTGCGTTCCCTGGCCCTGCTATCAAAGAGGAGGCGCCAGCCACAGAGACGGGCCAGTGAATGAGCCGATCGCGTGCGAACGGTCCGGTGCCTTGCGAAGCGGGTATCTGACGGTCGAGCCGGTCAAAGCGTGAAGCAGTTCAGTCAATCATCGCACAGCGGCATCGCGTCACGTTTGTTATCGCAGACGCAGAAGATCAGCGATTTCGAACCGGTCCGATGCTCCTGATGCTCAGCAGGAGCTAAGATTATGGGACGTCACTATAGGAAGCCGAAGGACGATCAGGATCAGAAACAGGATCAGAAGCAAGATCAGGATCAGAAGCAGGATCAGCTGCAGGCTCAATTGCAGGGACAGCTGCAAGGCCAGGCCCAGGGCCAAGGCCAGTATCAGTTTGCCGTTCAGTCGGTCGACACCAAGGTTGACAACGACAACAAGAACGACAACGAAAACGACAATAAGAACGAGAACGACAACAAGAACGAAAACGAGAACTACAACAAGAACGATGTCGAGAATAAGGTCGACAATAAGGTCGAAAATTCCGTCGACAACAAGATCGATAACAAGATCGAGAATCACGTCGAGAACAAGGTCGATGTGAAGGTCGATGTCGATATCGATCTCGATATCGATGGGAACCTCGCCGGAGTTGCCGACAACGACATCATCGACGTCGACTCGATCGACATCAAGGAAATCTACGGCAGCGTGGTGTCGGCCGAAGCCGTGTACCAGAGCGTTTCCGGCGGGAACGCCTACAACCTCGATCAGGTCAACAATCTTGCCGACAACGACTTCCTGTGGAGGGCGGACCTCAAGAACGACTCGAAGTTCGAGGTTGAGGCAACGGGCGGCGACATCAAGTTCGACGATCCGAAGATCGACGCCAAGGTGGGCGACATCGACGGCGATCTGAATACGATCGGTGACCTGGTTTCGACCACAGCCGATGGTATCGCGAATGTCGAGGCCTTCACCCAGAACATTGTTATGGGTGCCAACATCCAGTTCAACAACGTCGAGATCGGGAACCATACGGTGACCGAGCTCGATGATCCGACATCTTGACCGAAGCAATGGCCCCGCGCGGTTCGCCGCGCGGGGCGCTCCGCTCGCTTTCCGACATACGATTTTAGGACATTCCGCACCGATTACAGGATCGAAAGACTTTAGCTCCGACCGGTGGATTTCGCCGAACTCTGGCGGGAGGCGTCAATGGTTCCTGGCGGCGTAACCGAGACGATCTGGCACTTTGCGGGTTACTTCTATCACATCGACGACGTGATGAAGAACCGGATCGTGTACGAGCACGGCGGATTGAGCATGCGTCCGGACGATTATGCCGCGCAGCTCAAGGCATATCTGTCGAAAAACGACCTGGACGAGTTTGACACTGACAGGCTGAAGCTGCACCCGCCGCTGGCATCGGAGGAAGTGTCCGCCGGCATGCTGGGTAAGTACCCGTTACGGTCGTCGCCTGCGATCGAGGAAACGGATTTTGAAGCGGACCGGATCGGGCGCATTCCGGTGCCGAGGGTTCCGCTGCCGCCAATCGACCTGCCGCCCGCTCCGGGCTCGGCGCTGCATATCACGGTCAACTATTCGGTCTCTCACGGTCAGCAACTTCTCGATATCGACCAGTTCAACCATCTGCTTGACGGCGACCGCTTCGGTGTTCTGCCGGATGTGGGGGTAGAGACCTTTCATGACGCCGACATCGACGCGGCACTGGAACGGCTTATTGGTGAATCGAAAGCGGCGATTCCGGATAGTCTGACACTGGATCAACCCAGCACCACGGCCGTGGTCGATTTTGTCGTCGCATCGGATGTGGCCATGGCCGACGCTGGTGGCCCGAACCCGCATTCGGTCGACCCTGGCCATTATGTTAATGGTGTCCTGGCGGATCGGCCGACCGAGCAAGAAGAACCGCGAAAGCCGGTTCCGGAGCCAGATCACAAGCTGAAGGGTCAATGGGCGATACTTGGCGAGAACGAGGCAACCAATGCCGCCCTGATCGCTGATCTGAAGGAAGGGTCCAACACGATGATTGTGCTGGGCGACTTCTACAAGACCAATGTGATCGTCCAGACAAATTCGTATATCGACAACGACACGGTCGACATCTCCTCCGCGAGTATTGGGACTGTCGTCAGCGGCGGGACCATCGCCGACAATATTGCAGACTTCGAGCAGCTGGACGGACCCTTCGCCGGGTTACCATCATTCTATGCAGGTCTGACCTGGAACGTAGAAATCGTCGATGGCGACTTCTATGACGTCAACGTCGTCGTCCAGCAGAACATGCTGCGCGACAATGACGTCACGGTGCAGAATACCAGTATCACGCATTTCGAAGTGCGGACGGGTGAAAACGATCAGATCAACATTGCGCAGGTCATCGACGGGGAAGTCAAGTACGACCTCATCATTATTGGCGGTGACTATCACGGCGCCAACTGGATCTTCCAACACAACGTAATTCTTGACCCGGATATTCTGAAGATCGGCGCGACAGGTGACGCCGCCGCTGTGACAGGCCAGTCTGCGTCGTCCGGCGAAAACGAGCTCCTGAACAACGCAAGAATTATCAGTTACGGCGATAACATCTTCGCCGAGCCAACCGAGGGCATGCACAGCGTCGTTGACGCCCTGTCGGCCGGCGACAACACGCTCGATACGTCCTATGGCTGGTTCGTCCCGGGAAATGGATCGAATGTGCTGAACGTTCTTTACGTCACCGGCAATTACTACGACATAAACGCGATCTGGCAGTTCAATGTCGTCTCGGATGTCGATACCGCAATTCAGTTTTTAGATCAGACACCACCCGCCGATATCGCCGGCGACGGAAGCCTCACCCAGTCGGTTTCGAGCGGAAGCAATGTGGCGGCTAACGAGGCAATCATTGTGGATGCCGGAGCCACGTCATCTTTCGTTATGGGTGACGTGTATCAGGACACGATCCTCATTCAGGGAAACCTGACCGGTGAGAACAACGACAAAGTAACGGTCGGAGACCCGTCCGCCCTGATTCCCGAGATCGTCGCCTTCACCGGCGAGGAATGTCCTGTAGAAGAAGTGACCGACATCAGAGCTCCGGTGGTGGCCGATGACACATTGGCCAGCATTCTGACCTGAAAGCCGAAGGACGCGACTTGGCATGCTTAGGCCAAATCGCGGGTGGGAGAGGGGAAGAAGCGAGATGCACGGAGATTACGGAGATCGGCGCGGTCGCTCCGTCGAAGTCAGGACGCCGGCGCATGATTCGATCGAAGGGTCCTCGAACGGAAGCGGACTGTATTCGCCATCGCCGGAGGCATTCGCGGCCGCAGCACATCAGCCGCAGCTCGATGGCAAGATCGTGTCTCTGCGTGATCGGCTGAGCACTATTGAGGCGGACGGGCTTCGGACCCCCGAGAGCGTCTCTGGCACACGAGCCGCGTCTGCCAGCGCGGACGAGGCGCAGCGGCCGGCGGCTGGCGGCGGAGTCGCTGCAGAAACGTCGTCCATGCCTCAGGCTAGGCAAGTGGAGCCGTCACCTTCTGATCCGCAAAGTCACGGGCCGCAGAACCATGGCAAGCCGAACGGTCAGTCGGCGGTCAGCAAGCTGCGTGCTCCGGCTGAATCGGACGCGCGAACACCTGTCTCGGGCTCGAACGGTAACGGACGCTCGCTGAATGGCGGCGGCGGCGGCGGTGGCGGTGGCGGTGGCGGTGGCTCGAGCCCGCTGGAGCAGCATTCCTATGATAAGGACTTCCGTGAGGTCTTGCGCAAGGGACTTGCTGTCTGCCGCCGGAATCTCGTGACCGTCGGCATCTTCTCGCTCGCGACCAACCTGCTGCTGCTGGCCATCCCAGTATATCTCTTCAATGTCTCCGATCGCGTGCTGACGAGTCGAAGCTCAGACACGCTGATTATGCTAACGCTTGTAGTGTTCGGAGCGGTCGCAGCACATGTTCTGCTCGACATGATGCGCCGCTTCATCCTGATGCGGATCGCCGTCGAGGCAGAGGCAAAGCTCGGCGCGCCCGTTCTCAGCGCAGCTGCTAAGTCTGCTCAGGGCGGATCGATCCGTGAGTTCCAGACGGTCGCCGATCTACAGCAGCTGCGCACGTTCATTACCGGGCCGGTAATTCTGACGATGTTCGACGCCCCGGTGTCACCCGTCTATCTTGTTGTGGTCTTTTTGATTCATCCGCAACTTGGCTTCATCGTTGCCGCGTCGGCGATCATTTTGATCGCCATCGCCCTGATCAATCAGAAGATTACAGCAGTCGCTTTCGCAAGAGCAAACGCGTTCGCGACCCGAGCCAATCTTCAGGCGGAGTCGATGGCGCGGAACGCCCAGGTCGTCAACGCGATGGGCATGATCCCCGAAGGCGTTCTGCACTGGGGCCGCGAGACAGTCGAATCGCTGAAGGCGCAAGTTGAAGGCCATGACCGGAATATCATCATGACCGGCCTGTCGAAGTTCGTCCGGCTATCGACTCAGGTGATCATCCTGGCCTGGGGCGCGGTGCTGGTGCTGGAAAGTCATCTTACCGGCGGCATGATCATTGCGGCTTCGATCGTCGCAAGCCGCGCGCTGGCACCCATGGAAGGAACGATCGAAGGCTGGCGGAGCTTTGTTCAGGCCCGCTCCGCCTATGCGCGGGTCAAGTCGCTGCTGCAGAATTCGCCACTGAATCTGTCGCGGCTCCGCTTGCCGCGGCCGGAGGGGCGGCTCAATGTGGAGCGGGTGCTTTATGTACCGCCTCCGAACAAGAAGGTGATCCTGAACGGAGTGAGCTTTCAGCTCGATCCCGGCGAGTCGCTTGCGATCATTGGCGCGTCCGGAACCGGCAAGTCGACGCTGGCCCGAATGCTGGTCGGCTCCATTTCCCCGACAGCAGGCAATGTCCGCCTCGACATGATGGATCTCAGAAATTGGGATCCGCGGCAGTTCGGCGAGAGCGTTGGCTATCTTCCGCAGGATGTCCAGCTTTTCCCCGCATCGATCAAGCAGAATATCGCTCGCATGAGGGAGGATGCCACCGACGCGGCGATCTTCGATGCAGCGGAAATGGCCGACGTGCACGAAATGATATCCGAGTTTGCGCAGGGTTACGAAACGCAGATCGCGATCGACGGCAGCCCGTTATCCGGCGGGCAAAAGCAGCGCATCGGGTTGGCGCGCGCCTTTTACGGCAACCCGCGTCTCATCGTGCTCGATGAGCCGAATTCCAACTTGGACTCCCGTGGCGAGCGGGCGCTCGCGGATGCGTTGCTGCGCGCAAAGGAGCGAAGCCTGACCGTAGTGACCATAACGCAGCGGCCGGCCTTGCTGCGGAGCGTGGACAAGATCATGATTCTCAATAACGGAACCGTCCAGGCCTTTGGAAAACGCGACGAGTTACTGCCCTTGATCGCGAGCGGGAAGGCGGTGAATGGCAAGCAGCCTCCGATTGAAGACACGCCTGTGATGGACAGTTAGAGGGCGAGGGTAGCCATGTCATATGCATCGGGCGGCGAACGGGTCTGGTACGCAAGCGTGCCGCGGTCGGCGCGCATGTTCACGTTATTTGGTTCGGTTGTCCTCCTTGGAACGGTGCTGGGATTCGGCGTCTGGGGGGGGACTGCGCCGATCGCCGGCGCCGTGGTCGCATCGGGGGTTTTTGTCGTCACCGGTCAGAACAAGATCGTTCAGCATCTTGAGGGCGGCGTGATCCGCGACATCAGTGTCCGGGAAGGGGACCGGGTCGAACCGCAACAGGTCCTGATCAATCTCGACGATACAGCTGCGAAGGCGGAACTTCGCCGGCTGGAACTGCGCTTCGCCCGGCTTCAGGCGATGGCGGCCCGGCTTGTCAGCGAGATGAAAGAAAAGGATGAGGTGGAGTTTCCCCCATTCATTCTTGAAATGGCCCAAGATGGGGATATCGCTCCGATCATAGAAAGTCAAAGGCTGACCTTTGAGGCACGGCGTCAGTCCCTGACCAGCGAGATTGCAACGATCGAGGAAGGAATCAGCGCGCTGAGCGAACGGGTCGAAGGCGCCAGGCTGCAGATGATCGGCGTCAAGGAGCAGCTGAGGTTGCTAGCGGAGGAAATCGAGGGCAAGGCGCAGCTCGTGAAGAGCGGGTTCATCCGTAAGCCTGAGCTTTTGTCATTGCAACGTATAGAGGCCAACCTGCAGGGTGAGCTCGGCCGTCTGCAAGGCGAGATGGGCGATGCAAAGGAGCGGATGGCGCGGGGCCGCGAACAGATTGCCGCTGCGAGAAAGGCGGCAATCAAAACAGCGGTCGAACAGCTTCACGAGGTACGAGCCGAGCTTAGCGACGTTCGCGAACGGATCCGGACTGCGCGCGGAGTGCTGGACCGCATCCAGATCGTGGCCCCGGTCAAGGGTGTTGTCGTGAAGCTTCGCTATCACACGCCGGGCGGCGTGATCGAGGCGGGCAAACCCATAATGGAAATCCTACCGCTCCAGACCGAAGTCATTATCGAGGTCCGGATACGGCCGCAGGACATCGATCACGTCAAACGCGGTCAGCGCGCGATGGTGCGTCTGACGGCGCTTAATCAACGCTTGACCCCGATGATTGCGGGCTATGTCGTCTACGTGTCGGCCGATGCGGTACCTGACGAAAAGAAGGGCGCACAGCAGACGCCGAACGACATCTATCTCGCGCGGATTGCGCTCGATCCTCAGGATGCCGCGACGTTGCCGGGATTTACGCCAACGCCCGGAATGCCTGCCGAAGTGTACATCACGACAAGCGAACGCACATTTTTCGAATATCTCACGCGGCCGATCCGGGACAGCATGGCCCGGGCGTTCCGTGAGAATTGATGCCGCTTAAGGAATGGGATTGGTCCCGGCTTATCCCCTAGCCCCCAACCTCCTGAGCTCGGGACCAAGCGACTGGCTCCTCCTTCCCCCTCCCCCAAGGGGCCAGTCGCACTTTATTTCTCTCGTGGACTGAGGGGGCACGAGGATTGGACGTGCGCAATTTGGGTGGGGGGAATCGACGATGCAATGCCGGCTAACGGTGGAGTCCCGTCAGCCCTGATAATCTGCAGCAACAGTGACGTGTTCTTGGGGACGACAATGGACCACAGGCAGAGTCACAAGACCGGGCATCGCTGGATAGTGAGGCGACGACGTGATCGGCATCG
>Ga0073934_10008262_pt1 | contig 13991 bp, 8 predicted proteins | sample LarsenN4metaG_FD_76834 | JGI IMG/M metagenome (GOLD analysis project Ga0073934, IMG submission 76834) | Hot spring sediment bacterial and archeal communities from British Columbia, Canada, to study Microbial Dark Matter (Phase II) - Larsen... ...
CGCGACGAGCAGCTTTCATTTCGCGCCGGCGCTGCCGATCGTCGCCTTGATCGGCTCGGCATCGTTGGTGATGACCGTGTCCACGCGAAGCACAACGCCCGCGTCTTGAACGCTCGGCAGCGGCAAGCGCACCGGAATGCCCGCCGGTGCGTCGATCTGCAGTTCGTACTTCTGCCCGGCCTGCGGCGTAAACTCGAAAAGTCCCGTGCCCTGGTTGGCAGCCGGCTGTTTTTCGTCGTTGAATGTCGCGATTGACGCAACCGCCTTGCCCTGGCTGTCGAGAATGCGGCCGCGAATCTCCGCCGGTTTGCCGACGGGAGTGCGTGCCGAAAAGTAGACCCGATTGGCGACGCCCGCAACCAGGTCGCCGCCCTCCGGATAGAAATCGACGCGAATCCGGCGAACGACAATCGGTATCGGGCGGACGATCGTTTCGACATTTCCGCCATCCGTGAATTGCACCGACAGGCTGGCTTCGCCGTACTCGATCTTCGTCGGCAGCCGGAACTGGACGGCAACCTGGCCTTCCGAATCGGTCGTCAGGTCGATCTTGGCGTCGTCGGCGGGTTCGCCGTCGGCCTTGATGCGTTTGCCGTCGAGCAAGATCGTTGCCTGGACCGGCTGATTGGCGAGCGGTCGATCGCCCTCGATGCGTTTGACCTTGCACGCCGCCAGCACTAGGTCGCCGGGCCCGTATGATCGTCGCGTGAATTCCAGTTCCTTGTGCAAGCGCGGCGGCTGGTAGCGCTGCACCAAAAACGTGCGAACCTCCGGGGCAAAGCGGCCGCGGCGTTCGCTGACGTTCAGCTTGTACTCGCCGCCCGGAGCGTTGGCGGGTATCGCGAATTCGCTCACGCCGATGCCGCGGATCGTTTTGTTGTCCGGCCCCATCATGAACCGGCCCGATTCGATCGATTTGTTGTCGAGCAGAGTCGCCGATCCTTCATGTCGAAAGACGATCTGCCCGGCCGGGTTGACGATCGAAAACAGAAGCTGAAGGTCCTCCTCCGGCGCCTGCAATGAAAATCGCTGCAACGTCAGCGACCGAAAGGCAACCACCTCGCCGGGCTGATACATCGGCTTGTCGGTGAAGAGATGCGTCAAGTAACCGGCCTGTTCGAGCGGCAACTTCTCGCGAACAGTCACCATTTCCTTTTCGAGCTCGCGCTGCGCCGTCACTTCGAGCGTCAATTCATCCGTCGGGCCAAGGGTCGTCGAAACCGGCACGCTGATCTCGTAGTTGCCCCGGCTCTCGACGGTTTCTTTGGCGAGCTCCTTGCCCGACTTGTCTTTCAACGACCAGGTTAATCGCGCACTGATGTTTTGTTCGTTCAGATCCGAAGTGGAGACGCGATAACGGTTCGGCGCACCCGGTTGCAGCGCCTTCGGACCGGTGATCGCAAGGTACATCTGGTCGCCGCGGACCTTTTTCTGCTCCTGTTCGATGGCGTCGCGTTCCTTCGCCGGCAGCGAGTTGAGTTCCGTGTTGAGGCTCTTGGTTCGACTGGCGTAGTACTCCTTGATTCCTTGCGGAACCAAGGCGATCAACAGAACGATCGCCAGACCGCCGGCCCCGGTCCACACCCAGGCCGGCACACGTCGCCGGGCCGGGACTGCGGTTGGCTTTCGGCTCGGCGTCACGCCGACGGTAGTCTTGAAATGATCCACTCGCGGCTCCGCCATGTCGGTGGGGACTGCCAACGATTTGCCGCAGGTGGGGCAAGTGAATTTCGTGCCCGCCAAGGCGGCATCGATAGTGAACGTTCGCCCACACGAGCACGTGAGGTTGTAATTGGCCATCCTGTGATCCCCTGTTTCGTGGTCGAACGGTGCTTCCGACGGGATATCCATGATGCCGTATGCGCCGGCGCCCCGCCACGTTGTATGGCAAATTGAAGAAAAATCCGCCTGGCACATTGACGTAGGCCGGCCCGTTCAACATGATCACGAAATTGACGCCGCTTTGGTTTGCGAGGTTTCCATGATTCGCATTCGTTGGATGCTCGTCTCGCTGCTTTTGGTCCCCGCTGCCTGGGCGGCCGACCCCGAACCGCTGAGCCGGATCGGTTTTGGCTCGTGCGTGCACCAGGACAAGAAGCAGGTGATCTGGGACCGAATCATCGAAGCCAGGCCGCAGATGTTTTTGCTGCTCGGCGACAATATGTATGCCGACTACCCGGAAAAGACGCCGATCGACGAGGCCTATCGCAAGATGAACGCCGTTCGCGGGTTCAAGAAACTCCGCGAATCGTGTCCGCTGCTCGGCACGTGGGACGACCATGACTACGGCGTCAACGATGCCGGCGTCGAGTATCCGGACAAGAAAAAGTCACAGCAGTTACTACTCGATTTTTTCAACGTGCCTGCCGATTCGCCCCGGCGAAAGCGCGAAGGCGTCTACCACGCGGAGATTCATGGCCCGCCCGGCAAGCGCGTGCAATTCATCATGCTGGATGGCCGCTACCATCGCAGCCAGTTGAAGAAAGGGCCGCGCGGCTCGGCGCCCGGCTATCCGAGGCTCGTGCCCTACGTCGCAAACAACGATCCGGCGGCGACGTTCCTCGGCATCGACCAGTGGCGCTGGCTCGAAGAGCAACTCAAACAACCCGCGGAGTTACGCCTGATCGGATCCGGCATTCAGGTCATTAGCGAGGATCATCCATTCGAAAAATGGATGAACATTCCGCACGAACGCGAGCGACTCTTTGCGCTGTTGCGCTCGACCAAAGCGGCCGGCGTCATCTTTCTCAGCGGCGATCGCCACATGGCCGACCTGTCCGTCATGGATGCCGGCATCGGTTATCCGCTTTACGACCTGACCGCCAGCGGCTTCAATCAGGCGAGCGAGGATTATCGAGTGCCGGAGAAGAACCGGCATCGCGTGGCGACGCTGAGTTGGGGCCACCACTTCGGTTTCATCGAGATCGACTGGAACCAAAAAGATCCGCTGATTCGCTTGCAGATTCGCGAAGAAGACGGGCAGATCGCATTTCAGCATAAAGTGCCGTTCAGCGCACTGAAACCGGACGAGTCGCGGGCCGACAAACCGGTGGGCCCCGGCGCCATCAGCACGGGAGAAGCATCGCGGCGAATCGGAGAAAAGGTCACGCTGGAAATGACGGTGCAGGCGACCGGCGGCAACCCGAAGAAGCGCTTCTTCTTGAATTCGGAAAAGAATTTTCGCGACGAGCGCAACTTCACCATCGTGCTGGAAATGGGCATGGCAGCGGAGAAGTTCGCAGCCGCGAAAATCACCGACCCGGCCAAATACTACGCGGGCAAGACAATCCGCGTCACCGGCACGGTCACGAAGTACATGGATCGGCCGGAAATCATCGTGACCGATCCGAAGCAGATTCAGATCGTCGAAAAGTAAAGTGAGCAGCGGCGGGGCGGCGAATCACAGATTCATTCCGATGGCCGGCTTGCTGTCCAGCGTCGCCCGCACCGCGGCGACGAGGTCGCTGGCGCGATAGGGCTTGTGGACGACGCAACAGATTTCGTCCGCGCCGGACAGCGATTCCGTGGCGTAGCCGCTGGACATGATGACGCGGACTTTCGGATCGATTTGCTTCAGTCGCAAAAACGTCTCGCGGCCGGACAGGCGCGGCATTCTCATGTCGAGGATGACCAGGTCGATCGCGCCGTTCTGATCCTGGTACGCTTTCAGCGCCTGCTCGCCATCTTCCGCTTCGACCACGCTGTAGCCATGTGCCTTGAGAATGGTCGCGGCCAACGTTCGCACCATGGACTCGTCATCGACCAGGAGGATGGTTTCCGTTCCCACTTTTGGCGTCGCGTCGGCCGGCGCCGAATACACTTTGGAATGCTTGGAGCGCGGCAGGTAAATGCGAAAACAGGTTCCGGCGCCCGGCTCGCTGTCGCACTCGATCCAGCCGCGATGCTGTTGCACGACGCCGAACGTCATGGCGAGCCCCAGGCCCGTGCCCTTGCCCGGGCCTTTTGTCGTGAAAAACGACTCGAATATGCGGCGTTTAATTTCCGGGGACATGCCGCAGCCAGTGTCCTTGACTTTCAAACAGACGAATTCGCCCACGCGTGCATCCTGGACGCCGGCCGCCTGACTCTCGTCCACGAACGTATTGCCCGCTTCGACCGTCAGCGATCCGCCTTCCGGCATCGCGTCGCGGGCATTCAGGCAGAGATTCAACAAGACCGATTGCAATTGCCCGGAGTCACCGTCCACCGTCCACAGTTTCGAATCGCAGTGCATTTCCAGATTGATTCGCGGATCGATGGTTCGCCGCAATAGCCTGGCCACTTCATCGACGATGCCATCGAGCGAAATCGTTTCCAGGTAGACGGCCCTTCGCCGGGCAAATCCGAGGAGTTGACTGGTCAGGTCCGCTGCCCGGCCGGCCGCCCGCTCCGTGTCTCGAAGGAACTTTCGAACCGGATGATCGGAAGGCAGCGCACTCTGGGCCAGAGAGAGATTTCCCAAAATGACGGTGAGCAGGTTGTTGAAGTCGTGCGCCACGCCGCCGGCGAGCTGGCCCAGCGCTTCGAGCTTGCGCGATTGCTGCAGTTGCTCCTCGGCGATTTTGCGCGCCGTGATGTCGATCAGCGTTCCTTCCAAATAGGGCGGGGCAGTGCCTTTTTGCCGCCGCGTCACGTTTTCCAGCACCCAGATCGGTGTCCGGTCGCGCCTGCACATGCGCACTTCGACGCTTTCAGCGCTGCCGCTCGATTCGACCTGATCGAGCAGGTGTTTGCGGTCTTCCGGAGTGAAATAGAACTCGAGTGAAGAGCGGCCGATCAACTCGGCGCCGGCCTCGAACCCGAACATGCGCGCGCAGGCATCGTTGCATTCCAGGATCGTGCCGTCCAGGGAGGTGCGAAAGACTCCGGCCACGTTGTGCTCGAACAGATCTCGATACCGCTCCTCCGAGGCCCGTAAAGCCGCCGTCGTTTGCTCGCGATCGGTCACGTTGCGAAAATTGACCACCAGCGCACTGACCGCCGGATCGTTCAAATGGTTGGAAAGCACTGCGTCGATAAAGCGATATTCGCCATCTTTGGCGCGCAATCGAATCATCTGTTGGGCGACCCGACTCGGTTCTTCCAGCGAATGCCGAAAGTCGGCCAACACTCTTTCGAGGTCGTCCGGATGCACCAGACTGAACCCCTGAATGCCGACAAACTCGCTCTGCGAATATCCGAGCGCCTCTTCGCACGACGGCGACGCGTACAGGATGACCGCCTGGGTGTCGATGAGCGCAATCGCGTCCGAACTGCGCTCGACCAGGGCGCGAAAATGCTGCTCCCGCCTTCGTAGCGAGTTTTCCGCCTCCACGCGCGCTGAAATATCCGTGTAACTGACGACCGATCCGACCACTTGCCCGGCGCCGTCCCAAAGCGGCACCACGCTGCAACTGACGTGCACTTGCGACCCGTCCGGCCGAGTGATTAGTCGTTCCAGCCCATATAACGGCTGACCGGTTTCGATGGCGATCTTGTCGCCGTGTTGCTCGGTCGGCACCGGCTGGCCGTCCGGCAAGGTCGCCGTCCAGCGCCGCTGGCTCCACGATCGTCCGACAATCTCCGAACGCGGCACGCCGAGCAGTTTCTCCACCGCGTGATTGGCGAAAATTACATAGCGGTTGGGATCGATGAACAAAATGGCGTCGGCAACGGTTTCGAGCACCTGCGTCAATAATTGCTCGTTCTGTCGCAAGCGTCGTTCGGAATTCTTTCGGTCGGTAATGTCGGTAATCGCCGCGACCAGGCTCTGGATGCGTCCCGACTCGTTGCGGCGGCACGCCGTCCGCACGTGGACCCAGCGTTCGCGCCCGTCGGCGTGCATGATTCGATATTCTTGAACCAAGAGCGACCGACTCGAATTGAGGAACTCATTGGACTCAAGCTGCGTGGCTGCAAAGTCCTCCGGATGCACCAATTCGGCCCAGTGGCGAAAATCATCGTAGAACCAGTCGGCCGCATAGCCGGTGATGGTCGAGATGCTTTGGAAATGGACCGGCTGTGCCAAATCCCGGCGGAATCCAGGTCGGCTTCCCAGATGCAATCGGCCAGTGCCGCCAGTCGATTGACATCGACATGGGCGCGAGTCGGAGTGGACAAGGCGACCTCGGGCCGGCGTCGGCAGAAAACGTCCGGCCTATCCGCCCGGCTGCAAAGCCGATACGGACGGTTGATCCCTCGTGCCGTCGCCGGCGACCAGCAAGCGCCGCCCGACGCCGCGAAAGCGTTCGATCAGAACGTAGAACACTGGGACTAGAATCAACGTTATTAAAGTAGATAGCACAATTCCGCCGATGATGCCACGCGCCATCGGCGCCCGGGTCTCGGCCCCCGGCCCCAGCCCTAGCGCCGCCGGCACCGCCCCGGCAACCGTTGCCACCGAAGTCATGAGAATCGGCCGCAGCCGGATCGGGCACGCCCTGAGGACCGCCTCCTCCACGCTCAGCCCTTCCGAACGAAGTTGATTCGTGTAATCCACCAGGATAATCGAGTTTTTCTTCACCAGCCCCATCAGCAGGATCAGGCCGATCATGCTCATCATGTTCAACGTGTCGCCCGTCGCCCATAGCGTCACCAGCGCGCCGGTGACGGCGAACGGCATCGCCAACAAGACGGTGAACGGGTGCACAAACGAGTTGAATTGAACACCGAGGATCATGTAAGCAATCGCCACGCCCATGATCAACGCGAAGATCAAACTGTTGATCGTGTCGCGCATGGCCTGGGCATTGCCCAATTCCACCAGGCTGAACTCGTTGGGCGGCAAAACCTTCTCGGCGATCTGCCGGGACCTGGCAATCGCCTCGCCCTGGGAGACCCCGGGCGCCGGATTCGCCGTGATCTCGATCTTTCGCTGATGGTTGTAGCGGTTGATGACCGGCAACGTCGGCACGATCCGGCGATTGACGACATCGGCCAGCGGCGCCAGCTTGTCGTCCTGAGCGCGAATCATCAGCGTGTCCAGTGCGTCGGGCGAATCGCGAAAGTATAACTGCAATCGGGCCCGCACGTCGTAGCGCCGGCCGCGGTCGGTGTACTTGCCGATGCGTTTGCCCCCCACCAAGAGGCTCATGCTGTCGGCCACGCGATTGACCGGCATGCCGATCATGGCGAGCTTCTCGCGGTCGGGCTGGATCTGCAGTTCCGGCATGCCGGGCCGATAGTCGCTGTCCACGTCCTGCACCACTCCGCTTTCGCGCATCTCGCGCACGATTCGGTCGGCGTACCTGGGCAATTGCTCCCAGTCTCCCTGGATCGCAAAATCGACCGGGTCGCCCCGCTGCGCCGTGAAGCCTTCGGTGGAAAGATCGCGCATGACGACGCGGATGCCCGGAATCGTGTCCAGTTGCCGGCGAACCTCGTCCATGATTTGTCGTTGTGTCAGCCGCCGTTCGGCGTGCGGCTTCAGATGAACGAAAATGTCCGCCTCGTTCATCAACTGGCCCTGTTCCGTCGCCACGGTCGTCAAGAACCCCGCCACGTCGTCGCGATCGGCCAGCATGTTCTCGCACTCCTGCAATTGCTGGCTGACGTGGTGAATGCTCGAACCGATTTCACAGTGAACGTGCACGATGAACCGGCTCTGATCCTCGCTGGGCACCAGTTCCTGACCCAGCACGTCGAAGTAAATGATCGCCGCCGCGACCAGGATCAGAATCACGCTCAAGATCAATACCGCCGGCCACATTTTCAGCGATTGCTTCAATAGCCAGGCATATAGTTGCGTGGTCTTCGCCAGGATCCAGTCGGTCGGCCGCAAGAGCAGCGGGTAAAGCACGTAACGATCCAGTTTCGAATAGGCCGCCGCGCCGAAGCGAACGAGCAACAGACCGACAACGAATTCGACGGCGATCGAGGATCCCCACCATTGCCGCAGCGCCCGGCCGGCCGCGGCCGGCGCTTCGAATCCGTTCAACCACCAGCCGAGCCCGCGAAGCTCCGGGATTTTTCCTTCCATCAGCCGCAGCGACGAGAAGCCGGCGACAATGAGCACCGCGATCAAGGCCGCCAGCGCCCAGCCGATCGGCCGCGCCGTCGCGTTTTTATCGCGCACATTCAGAAACAGCGCACAGAGCATCGGCGTCAGCGTCAGAGCGCAGATCAGCGACAGAAAAACCGCGACGCTGACCGTGACGCCGAACTGGAAGAAAAACTTGCCGATCGTGCCCGACATGAATGCGACGGGCAAGAAGATGGCCATGATCGAGAGCGTCGCCGCGATCGCGGCGAAGGTGATTTCCTTGGCGCCGCGCAGGGCCGCGTTCCGCCTCGGTTCGCCGTGCTCGCGGTGGCGGTAGATGTTTTCCAGGACCAGAATCGCATCATCGACGACCACGCCGACCGACAGCGACAAGGCCAGCAGCGTCATCAGGTTGATCGTGAACGGCTGGATGCCGAACAGCTGCACGCCATACTTGATGACGAAAAACGTGCCGATGAGCGACGTCGGAATGGACAGACAGATGTTTAACGTTGTTCCCAGCGAGCCGAGAAAGAAGAAGCAGACAATCGCGGTCAGGATAATGCCGAGAAACAAGGTCAATTTGAGTTCATCGACGTTTTCGCGGACGAAGAGCGAATAATCGACGGGTACATGAAGCTCGACACCGGCGGGCAAGGTCTTCCGCAAACGCGGCAGTTCCTTTTTGACGTTTTCGCAAACAGCCACGAGGTTGCCGCCGATCGATTTGCGAACGCCGACGGCGACGGCCGGCACGCGGTTGTAGCGGGCCAGGCTCCGCCGATCCTGCAAGCCGTCCTCGATGCTGGCAACGTCGCGAAGATACACTTGCTGGTGATTCCGCTGAGCGACCAGAAGTTTTTCGAAATCGGCAATCGTGTAGGCTTCACCCATCGTGCGGACGTTGATCTCGCGCGACTGGCTGTTGATGTAGCCGCCGGGCAATTCCAGGTGCTGCCGCTGCAGTGCCTGCACCACGTCGTCGGCCGAGAGGTTATGGGCCTGCAGCTTGTCGGCATTGATCCAGATGCGCACGTTGCGAGATTGCAGTCCGCCGAATTGGACCCCGCCCACTTCGGGAATGGCCGCGACCTGCTGTTTGAATTCCTTCTCGGCAAAGTCGCTGATCTTGTGCAGCGGCAGCCGCTCGGATGACAGCGTCAGCCACATGACGGGCAGATTATTCGGATTGACCTTCGCGATCACCGGCGGATCGATTTCGATCGGCAACCGCCGCCGTGCCGCCGAGACCGCGTTTTGCACTTCTTGCACGGCCACATCGATGTCGCGGCTCAGGCGAAAGTAAACGGTAACGATGCTGACGCCTTCGAGGCTCTGCGACATGATATAGTCAACGCCCTCGACGCCGGAGACCGCGTCTTCGACCACGTCGGTCACGTCGCCGTCCATGATTTCCGGCGAGGCGTTTTCATTGGTGATGATCACGCTGACAACTGGGAAATCGACTTCGGGGAACTGGCTCACCCCCATGTCGCGGTAGCCCAGGTAACCGAAAAAGATCATCGCCGCCGACAGCATGACCGCGAAGACCGGGTTTTTGATGGAAAGGTCGGAAAGGTTCATTGCTTGCGTCGTCAGTTGTCAAACGGTGGGAAACATTGCGGTTCAAACCGGGAAACCGAGAACGGACCGTCCTCGATTCCCGGTTTCCGGTGATGGTCCGATTACTCTAGCAGTTTCTTCGCCTTTTTGGCATCGTCGGAGATCACGGCCAGTTCGACCAGGTCGTCCACGCGGCCCGTGAGATAAAGAGCCTGCAGATTGACCCCGGCGTTGGAAAGCTTGTCGGCCATCTCGGCCAGTTCACCGGCCCGATTTTCGAGCAGCACGGTGACGACCTCGTGTTCTTCGAACTTCATGTTGCTCTGCTGCAATGCGCTGCGTGTCGCTTCGATGTCGTCGGGCAAGACGCGGATCAGCCCCTGGTTGCCGAAGGCCATGGCCGAGACTGCCTTGAGATTGACGCCGGCTTTTCCGAGGATGTTGCCGATACGTCCAATTTCGCCGGGGCGATGGGTCGCTTGAATGACGAACTCGCGCATGGTCGTGCCTCCTCAAGGTGCAAAATGCAAAGGTGCGAAGGTGTCTGATTAAGCTAACCGGCCGGATTGGTCCCGTCAAAGATTCTTTCCACTCGTTATGGTCGAATTTCCGTGCCACGTCCTGAGGCAGCGATTGCTCAAAAAATGAAATGCGATGCAATGCGATGCACGGCGACGGTAGGGGGTGGCAAGCGTTGCCGCCCATCAATTACCACGGAGGAATGCCGGCCTTCTTAAGCGCATTTCAGGTTCGTGTAGCGGAACTCGCAAGAGTTCCGGACCGGAATTCTGGCGAATTCCGCTACACCAAAGCAAAACGGGCACTAATTCCGGAAGCATCCGGGCAAGTCAGGATCCGGGTAAATGTATCGATCGTCGGCGCGCTTGACCGCGCGGGCAATGGCAAGATATCGAGATGCCGTCGGCCGAGCGAATCCGAGATGTCGTTTGATCCAACATTTGGCATTCGACCACAGGCTCGCGTCTCGCGACACGGAAGCGATGTCCTCGCCATGCACGACTTCAAAGAAAGAGCACTCCAACCATTCGTGTAAACAGGGCACGGTCGGCAACCACCAGTTGGACGCATCGTCCTTGTGCTTGTGGCGGTAACTGAATCGGGCAACGGCGTCCTTGCGGCCATGGAGCACCTCGCCCTCGATGATGAGCAGTCCGCCTTCGCGCATGACTTCGCGGATTCGCGCCAACGCGAGGAGCGGGTTCTTCAAGTGGTAGTAGACGCCGAGGAACAGAACGACATCGAAATCGCGCTCTTCGAACTTGTCGAGATCGTAAACGGACAAATTGGGATGGTAACGTACGCGGGAGCGCAACGCCTGATGCGCCACTTGAAATGTTGGTTGATCGCGATGCGGCCGCTGCGACGTATCATCCGTCGCGTGCACCTCGCGGGCGCCGCGCTTTTCGGCTTCGAACGACCAGAGCCCGTCCCAGCAGCCGATGTCGAGAACTTTTTTGCCGCGAAAGTCGAGCGACTCGAATGCGCGAAGAATGAGCGGGCTGGGCGGCCAGGCGCCGGGAGTGACGATGCCGTTGCCGAGGTCGATCGTGTGGACCCAGGGCAAAACGGCGATCCGTGCGGCCAGATCGGCATCCGTGCAGGTTCGCATGACCGTTGTTTCGTGAATGGCGAACAACTGCGGTTGTTTCGACCTATCGTAAGAAGCGGCCGCCGTTCACGTCAAGGATCGAACCGGTAACAAAGCTGGCGCCGTCGCCCGCGAGGAACAAGACCGCTTGAGCCACTTCCTCGGCCGTGCCATTTCGACCCATCGGCGTTTGCTTGCGATATTGGTCCATTTTCTCCGGCGTGCTGTAACGCTCGTGATGCGGCGTCGCGATGACTCCCGGCATGACCGCATTCACGCGGATGTGCGGCGCAAGTTCACGAGCTAGCGATCGGGTCCAGGCTTGCAGAGCGCCCTTCGCCGCGACATAGGGACCGGTTCCCTGTCCGCCGGTCTGCACCGACAGAGAGAGATTATTGATAATCGCGCCATGTCCGCTTGCACGAAGATGCGGGATCGCCCGCCGAGTCACCCAAAATGCCGAGTGGATGTTGACTGCGAATGCGTTGAGCCAAAGCTCGGTCGAACATTCTTCCGTTCGGCTGTGCTCCAGCGGCGAGCCGGCGTTGTTGAAGAGAACGTCCAGTCGGCCCAGTTCCGCGACGCAGCGATCGACGACTTGCTCGGCGTCTGCCTCGCGCGTCAAATCGCCGGGCAACAGCACGCCGCGGCCGCCGGCGGATTCGATTTCCGATCGTGTGCGTCGGGCTTTTTCGGAACTGCTGAAGTGGTGCAGGCCGATCGCCGCGCCGGCGTTCGCAAGGGCCAATGCCGTCGCGCGGCCGATGCCGGTACCGGCGCCGGTAACCAGGGCCACGCGGCCGGCAAGAGTGCTGGCGGAAAGTTGGCTCATGGCTTTGATACGCGTCCTATGTTCGCCGCCGCGCCGGACCGCCAGTAATCTGGTACAGACTAGCGTTGGCGTTGACACCGACGCTGGTGTGGACGAGGATGCCGCTGTTAATGACCTTGCCGGTGCGGGGGTCCTTTACCGTCATTTGTTGGCCGACATAATCGAAAACCAGCCCAGGAATCCCAGAAGTGTTCGAGGTATTTACGTCTTGAGTCGACGGTCCGACACCCCTGGAAAAGAGCGGCGAGGCACGCCAGTGATCCTGAGGATGAGTGTGGAACCAGGCAACGTAGTAAATGCCGCTCTTGTTGGTCGTATTCACTTGGTCGCCGGGACCAACGACGGACACTGTCGCCGTCGTCGGTATTCCATTTATTAAGGAATTCAGCGGGCCGGTGCTCGTTGGACCGAATGAGTACGTTCCGGTCGAAGTATCGAGGTAAATGTATGCGCCGAGCTCGCGCCAGTTCTGACCATTGCTCGATGTCAGGATGGTTTTCGTCTGATTCCACAGACCCTGCGCGGCCTGTACGACTTTCGTATCCGCCGCTATCGTCGTCAATTCAGGGAATTGAACCGTAACCTGATGGGTTGCGCCATAAAAACGAACGCCCGACGCAATTGCTGACGGCAGATAATCGACTTTGTCGGCCAAGCGCGGAATTACCGTGAATTTCGATGCGCTGCTGCCGGCCACAATCGTGTAGTCGGTATCTGCTTGTCCACGTTGGCGAAGTTCAATACGGAACCCGCTTGCGGCAACGCCGCCGGTCGTGACAGTGAAAGTCTCGTTGTCCATCAGCGTCAGGCCGTTTTTGCCAGGGTCAATCATCACGCCGATGGGTGGTAAGTCCAGCTTCGTGCTGTTGTTGCCTTCGTTGTCTTCTTCGACCTTTTTGTCGTTATCAGCGACTACGACCAGGTAAGGTTCGTGAATTCTGCCTTGAAGCGGGCTCTTGGTATCCAGCTTGATCGTCTGACCGGCGCCGGAGACCTCAGTTTCGGCCAGCTTGCTGCCCGGAGTCTTTCCATCCGTAGAGCGATACAAGCCGATCTTGAATTTTTCCTGGAACTTGGAAGGATCACCGCCACTAACCTTAAATGTTACTTCGACACCCGTGGGGTTCTTGTGATCCTTCTCGCTGCCACCGAAGTACTTGGCGCCAGAAACTGTGATGTCGGGAAGCTTGATTTTGGCGGTTCCCCAGTAAGGGTAGCTTCCTTCGATTACCTTGCCCGCATTCTTGACATCAACTGTGAATTGGCCGGATGTCTTCGCCGTGATGGTATACGCTGCGAATGCCAACCTTTCCTCCGATTGGATCGGTGCAAAGGACGGGTTCGATCGGACTGCCGCCCCTTTCGGGTCTTTAAGTGTAACGGAAGCCTTGAATTGGCCGGTCGTGTCTTTTGATCCGCCGAAATAGATCTCCACCATCGTTCCGGATGGCAAGTCTTTCGCCTTGGCGGGAAATGAATGAACGCCGCCTTTCATAAGGTTGCCGATGCCAAATGGAGTGTCCGGAATCGACGGCACCTCGCGGGCTTCGAGGCGCTCGAGACGCAGTACACAAGTATTGCGTCGCGCCGGTGTCGGCGAATTGATCCAACGACGAAGCAGATCGATCATTTTCTGTTGCTCAAATCGATGTCTGGCAGCTAAAGTCAGCAGCGCGCATGGACTGCTGATTATCGAACTAGCGGATGACGCGGTCAAGCGAGGGGCAGGAAGATTTCCAAAAACTTTTTTATCGCGATTCCCGTGCCGAGGGACAAAGGGGACATCCTAAGGCCCCTTTGGTTAGTGAAATCCAAACGGACCGATAGTCCATTCCTGATCGCGGGCGGCCAATAATCGGCGTCGTGGTGGGTCGCCTGGGTAGATGTCAGCTTCAGCACTGGGATCCCAGCCCGTGGTAATGCCGACAGCGTTGGAGTAGAGACCATTTCAAAACTGGTATTGCAACATAAGCTTGAGTCAGCTGGAATGGTCGGCGAAAGGAGCCGATCATGTCACGGAAGACCAA
>Ga0073934_10008264_pt1 | contig 13989 bp, 10 predicted proteins | sample LarsenN4metaG_FD_76834 | JGI IMG/M metagenome (GOLD analysis project Ga0073934, IMG submission 76834) | Hot spring sediment bacterial and archeal communities from British Columbia, Canada, to study Microbial Dark Matter (Phase II) - Larsen... ...
CGAGGACGCGGCCTTCATCGAGCCGGCCAACTACGAGGAGCACTTGGCGCGCCTCGCGGAATGCGACCTCGTCATCGAGGCCATCGCCGAGCGCATGGACTGGAAGCTCGCCCTGTACCAGCGCATCGCGCCGGCGCTCGCCCCGCACACGCTGGTGGCGAGCAACACCTCGGGCCTGTCGATCACCAAGCTCTCCGACGCGCTGCCCGAGGCGATCAAGCCGCGCTTCTGCGGCATCCACTTCTTCAACCCGCCGCGCTACATGGCGCTGGTGGAGCTGATCGCCACGCCGGCCACGCAGCCCGAGGTGCTCGACCGCATCGAGAGCTTCGTCACCAGCACGCTCGGCAAGAGCGTGGTGCGCGCCAAGGACACGCCCAACTTCATCGCCAACCGCATCGGCATCGCCGGCATGCTGGCAACGATGAAGCAGGCCGAGAACTTCGGCCTCTCCTACGACGTGGTCGACGACCTCACCGGCAAGAAGATGGGCCGCGCCTCGAGCGGCACCTTCCGCACCGCCGACGTGGTGGGGCTGGACACCATGGCGCACGTCGTCAAGACGATGCAGGACAACCTGCAGGCCGACCCGTTCTACGCCAACTTCGCCACCCCGCCGGCGCTGGCCAAGCTGACCGAGCAGGGCGCGCTCGGCCAGAAGACCGGGGCCGGCTTCTACAAGAAGGTGGGCAAGGACATCCTGCGCCTCGACCCGGCCAAGGGCGACTACGTTCCGGCGGGCGGCAAGGCCGAGCCGATCGTCGACCGCATGCTCAAGAAGCCGGCCGCCGAACGGCTGAAGCTGCTGCGCGAGTCGAGCAACCCGCAGGCGCAGTTCGTGTGGGCCATCCTGCGCGACGGCTTCCACTACGCCGCGGTGCACCTGGAGAGCATCGCCGACAACGCGCGCGACGTCGACCTCGCCATGCGCTGGGGCTTCGGCCTCAAGCAGGGTCCTTTCGAGCTGTGGCAGGAGGCCGGCTGGCAGCAGGTGGCGCAGTGGGTCCAGGAAGACATCGACGCCGGCAAGGCGCTGTCGAAGGCGCCGCTGCCGGCCTGGGTGTTCGACGGCCCCGTGCCCCAGAAGGGCGTGCACACGCCCGAAGGCTCCTGGAGCCCGAGCCGCAAGGCCTACGTGCCGCGCAGCAGCCTCGAGGTCTACTGCCGCCAGCACTTCCCCGAGAGCGTGCTCGGCAGCGGCGCGGTCGATCCGCTCGAGAGCGGCAAGGAGCTGTACCGCAACGACGACATGCGCGTGTGGACGCTGGACGGCGAAGTCGCCATCGCCAGCATCACCTGCAAGCTGCACCTCATCAGCCCGGCCGTCATCGAGGGCCTGGCCAAGGCGGTGGAGATCGCCGAGAACGGCTTCCAGGGCCTGGTGATCTGGTCGCCGGACGACGTGTTCTCGGCCGGCGCCAACCTCGAGTCGCTGATGCCGGTATTCATGAAGCTCGGCGCCAAGGGCATCGCGCCGGAGATCAAGAAGCTGCAGGACACCGTGCTGAAGATGCGCTACGCGCAGGTGCCGGTGGTGGCGGCCACGCGCGGCATCGCGCTCGGCGGCGGCTGCGAGCTGGCGGTGTACTGCGCCAAGCGCGTGGCGGCGATGGAGAGCTACATCGGCCTCGTGGAAGTGGGCGTGGGCCTGATCCCGGGCGGCGGCGGCCTGGCCTACATCGCGCGCCGCGCCGCCGAAATGGCCGCGGCCGGCAACGCCAACGCCGACCTCCTCAAGTTCGTGACCGACGGCTTCACCAACGCCGCGATGGCCAAGGTGGGCACCAGCGCCATCGAGTCGCGCAAGCTCGGCTACCTGCTGTGGAGCGACGTCATCGTGCCGCACAAGGACGAGCTGCTGCACGTGGCGCTCAACGAGGCCAAGGCGATGCACGCGAGCGGTTACCGCCCGCCGCTCAAGACGCTGTTCCCGGTGGCCGGCCGCAACGCCATCGCCACCATCAAGGGGCAGCTCGCGAACATGCGCGACGGTGGCTTCATCAGCGCGCACGACTTCCACATCAGCACGCTGATCGCCGAGGTGGTGTGCGGCGGCGACGTGGACGCCGGCTCGCTGGTCAGCGAGGAGTACCTGATGACGATGGAGCGCGAGCGCTTCTGCTCGCTGCTCGAGCACCCCAAGAGCCAGGAACGCATGATGGGCATGCTGCAGACCGGCAAGCCGGTACGCAACTGAGGCCACGAGGAACACGATCATGAGCAAACAAGTGCAAGACGCCTACATCGTGGCCGCCACGCGCACGCCGATCGGCAAGGCGCCGCGCGGCGCGTTCCGCCACATGCGGCCCGACGACCTGCTGGTGGCCGCCGTGCGCAGCGCCTTGAAGCAGGTGCCGAGCCTGGACCCCAAGGCGATCGAGGACGCCATCATCGGCTGCAGCTTCCCCGAGGGCGAGCAGGGCATGAACATGGCGCGCGCGGCGATGGTCATCGCCGGCCTGCCGCACTCGGTGGGCGGCGTCACGATCAACCGCTTCTGCGCCAGCGGCCTCACGGCACTGGCGATGGCAGCCGACCGCATCCGCGTCGGGGAGGCCGACGTGATGATCGCCGGCGGCGCCGAGAGCATGAGCATGGTGCCGATGGGCGGCAACAAGCCCTCGTTCAACCCCGAGGTCTTCGCGCACGACGAGAACGTGGGCATCGCCTACGGCATGGGCCTCACGGCCGAGAAGGTGGCCGCGCAGTGGAAGGTGGGCCGCGAGGCGCAGGACGCGTTTGCGCTCGCCTCGCACCAGAAGGCGCTGAAGGCCCAGGCCGCCGGCGAGTTCGACGCCGAGATGACGCCCATCGAGGTGATCGAGCGCTTCCCGGATCTGGCCAGCGGCAAGGCGGGCACGAAGACGCGCACGATCAAGCTCGACGAAGGCGCGCGCCCCGACACCAGCCTCGAAGGCCTGGCCAAGTTGAAGCCCGTGTTCGCGGCCAAGGGCAGCGTCACCGCCGGCAACAGCAGCCAGACGAGCGACGGCGCCGGCGCGCTCATCGTCGCGAGCGAGAAGGCCGTCAAGCAGTTCGACCTGAAGCCGCTGGCGCGCTTCGTCAGCTTCGCGGTGCGCGGCGTGCCGCCCGAGATCATGGGCATCGGCCCGATCGAGGCCATTCCCGCCGCCCTGCGCCACGCCGGCCTGAAACTCGACGACATCGGCTGGATCGAGCTCAACGAAGCCTTCGCCGCGCAGGCGCTGGCGGTGATCAACACCGTGGGCCTCGATGCGAGCAAGGTCAACCCGATGGGCGGCGCCATCGCGCTCGGCCACCCGCTGGGCGCCACCGGCGCCATCCGCTCGGCCACCGTGGTGCACGCGCTGCAGCGCCACAAGCTGAAGTACGGCATGGTGACGATGTGCGTCGGCATGGGCCAGGGCGCCGCCGGCATCATCGAACGCATGTGAGGACACGATGAGCATCAAGACCGGCATCCTCGACGGCGTGGCGACGATCGAGATCGCGCGCCCGGAGAAGAAGAACGCACTCACGCAGCCGATGTACACCGCGATGTCCGACGCGCTCGACGCGGCGCGCGACGACGCCGCGGTGCGCGCCGTGCTCTTCACCGGCCAGCCGGGCATCTTCACCTCGGGCAACGACATCGAGGACTTCGCGGCGCGCGGGCGCGGCGATGGCGGTGCCGGCAGCGCGGTGACCGACACGCCAGTCGGCCGCTTCCTCTTCACGCTGGCGCGCTTCGACAAGCCCGTGGTGGTGGCCGTCACCGGCGCGGCCATCGGCATCGGCACGACGATGCTGCTGCACAGCGACCTCGTCTACGTCTCCGACGAGGCACGCCTCGTGATGCCCTTCGTCAGCCTGGGCCTGGTGCCCGAGTTCGCCTCCAGCCTGCTGGTGCCGCAGCTGATGGGCGGGCGGCGCGCGGCCGAGAAGCTGCTGCTCGGCGAGCCCATCACGCCCGAGCAGGCGGTGGAGTACGGCATCGCCAACGCCATCCTGCCCGCGGGCGAGGTGGTGAACCACGCGCGCCGCATGGCCGCGCGCTTCAACGCACTGCCGCCCGGCGCGGTGCGCGAGGCCAAGCGATTGATGCGCGCGCCGCAGCGCGAGCTGATCGAGCAGACCATCCAGACCGAAGGCCGCATCTTCGGCGAGCGCTTGAAGAGCCCGGAGGCGATGGAGGCCTTCATGGCCTTCCTGCAGAAGCGCAAGCCGGACTTCTCCAAGTTCTGACTGCAAGGCCGCAACGATGTCGCTCGCCGCCAAGCTGCTGCTCACGCCGCTGCTCATCGCACAGGCGCTGCAGGCGCGCGCGCGGCTGCCGCGGCTGCCCGAGGCCGACGGCGCGCGCAGCGGCGTCGAAGGCCAGGGGCTCGGCCGCAGGCCGCTGCACCTGCTGATCGCCGGCGACTCGTCGGCCGCCGGCGTGGGCGTGTTCTCGCAGCAGCAGGCGCTCGCCGGCCAGCTCACGAGCCGGCTCGCCGCGGCGGGGCTCGAGGTGCACTGGCACCTGGTCGCGCGCTCGGGGCTGACCAGCGCGCAGACCTTCGCGCTGCTGCGCGAGGCGGCCGAGACCGATCTGAACCGGCACTTCGACTACGCCGTCATCGTCACCGGCGTCAACGACGTCATCGACCAGATCCCGTCGCACCACGCGGTGGCAGCGCGCGACGCGCTCGCCAACTGGCTGCGCAACCGGCTCGGCGTGATGCACGTGGTGTTCGCGCCGCTGCCGCCGGTGCACCGCTTCCCGGGCCTGCCGCAGCCGCTGCGCTGGGTGGCCGGGCGCGACGCCGAGCGTCACAACCGCGCGCTCGACGCCTGGGCGGCCACGCGCAGCGACGTCTCGCGCGCCGCCATCGACCTCGAGCTCGACACCACCAGCATGGCGGTGGACGGCTTCCACCCCGGCACGCCGGTGTACCGCCAGTGCGCGGCCGACATCGCCCACCACATCCTGCGCCAGCTGGCCGCGGCCGGCTGGGCCATCGACATTGCGGAAGGACACCATGCACCAGAACCTGAAGGGCAAGACGCTGTTCGTGACCGGCGCGAGCCGCGGCATCGGCCTGGCCATCGCCAAGCGGGCGGCGGCCGACGGCGCCAACATCGTCATCGTGGCCAAGACCACGGAGCCCAACCCGAAGCTGCCCGGTACGCTGTACAGCGCCGCTGAGGAGATCGTCGCCGCGGGCGGCCAGGCGCTGCCCGTGCCCACCGACATCCGCGACGAGGACGCGGTGGCCGCCGCGGTGAAGGCCGGCGTCGAGCGCTTCGGCGGCATCGACATCCTGGTCAACAACGCCAGCGCCATCAGCCTGACGCCGACGCCGGCCACGCCGATGAAGCGCTTCGACCTGATGTTCGGCGTGAACGTGCGCGGCACCTACTGCTGCACGCAGGCCTGCCTGCCCGAATTGATCAAGAGCGCCAAGGCCGGCCGCAACCCGCACGTGCTGAACATGAGCCCGCCGCTCGCGATGAAGGAGCACTGGTTCAAGGGCCACGTGGCCTACACGATGGCCAAGTACGGCATGAGCGAGTGCACGCTCGGCCACGCCGGCGAGTTCAGACCGTACGGCATCGGCGTCAACAGCCTGTGGCCGCGCACGGCGATCGCCACCGCGGCGCTGCAGATGATCCCGGGCGTGGAGCTGAACCTGTGCCGCAAGCCCGAGATCCTGTCGGATGCGGCCTACCTGATCCTCACGAGCGACGCCAAGACGACGACCGGCAACTTCTTCATCGACGACGAGCTCCTCGCCCGCCACGGCGTGACGGACTTCGACCGTTATGCGGTGGTGCCGGGCACGAAGAACCTGATTCCGGACTTCTTCGTCGACTGATCGCGCGGCGCGCGTCGGCGCGCACTCACCACTTGTTGCGCAGCTCGCGCAGCTTGAGGAACACCGTTCGCGGATCCGGCCGTTCGGGCAGATCGGGGAAGGCCTGGCGCAGCCCGGCGATCACGCTTTCGCTCGTCAGCCGGAAGAAGGTGTTGATGCGCCCTTCCACGCCCAGCGTGGACACGAAGGGCCGGTCCGGATCCTGCCCGCTTACCTGCTCGAGCAGCGCCTTGGCGTCGGCGTTGTCGCGTTCGCGGTCGAGCGTGAAGCGCAGGTTGTTCTCGATGTAGTCGTGCCCCGGGTAGACCTGCGTGTCTTCGGGCAGGCGCGCGAGCTGGCGCGCGAAGGTGTCGTAGAGCGCCTCGGGATGACCACCGTTGTGGCAATTGCCGGCGCCGGCGTTGAACAGCGTGTCGCCGCTGAAGAGCGCCTTGCGCTCGCCGTGCGCGCACAGGCAGACGTGGCACATCGTGTGGCCGGGCGTGTCGAGCACCTCGAGCTCCACCGTGCGGCCCACCTTGACCACGTCGCCCGCCGCCAGGCCGCGGTCAATGCCGGCGATCTTGTCCCTGGCGCCGGCATGCGCCAGCAGCTTGGCGCCGGTGGCGGCGATCAGCGCCTCGTTGCCGCCGGTGTGGTCGCGGTGCTCGTGGGTGTTGAGCACCTGGGTGATCGACCAGCCTGCGTCCTTCGCGGCGCGCAGGCACTTGGCGTGGTCGAGCGGGTCGATGGCCAGCGCCTCGCCGCTCTCGGGGCAGGCGATCAGGTAGTTGAAGTTGCGGTAGGCGTTGCCGGTCCAGATCTGCTTGACGATCACGCGGCGCTCCGGGCAGGGGTGGCCGCGCGAGTCTCGGCGATGCCGGCGCGGAGCGTCAACCCGTGCCGGCCGGCGCGGCCAGCAGGTCGCGCAGCCGGCGGTGCTGGATCTTGCCGGTGGCGGTGCGCGGCATCTGCCCTTCGTCGAGCAGCACCACGCGCCGCGGCCGCTTGTAGCCGGCGAGCAGCGGGCGGCACCAGTCGATCAGCGCGGCCTCGGTGGCTTCGGCCGCCGCGGCGCCCGGGCGCAGCACGACCACCGCGCAGACCGACTCGCCCCACTTGGCGTCGGGCAGGCCGACCACGGCCACGTCCTGCACCGCGGGGTGCGCGGCGAGCGCCGCCTCCACCTCCGACGGGTAGATGTTCTCGCCGCCGCTGATGATCATGTTGCTCTTGCGGTCGACGAGGTGGATGAAACCCTCGGCATCGCGCCGCGCCATGTCGCCCACCGAGCACCAGGCACCGCGGAAGGCCTCGGCGGTCTTCTCCTCGTTCTTCCAGTAGCCGTCGAAGACGTAGGGCGTGCGCGAGTGCAGCTCGCCCACCTCGCCGTCGGGCACCTCGCGGCCTTCGGGGTCGAGCAGGCGGATGGCGCCCGAGCCGGCCCACTCGCGGCCCACCGAGCCGAGGTGGGCCAGCTGCTCGTCGGGGCGCAACACCGTGACCCAGCCGGCCTCGGTGGAGCCGTACAGCTCGAACAGCCGGCCGTTGGGGAACAGCTCGAGGATGGCGCGCTTGGTCTCGACGCGCGCCGGTGCCGAGCTGACGAGCAGCTTGCCCACCGCGCTCAGGTCGTGGCGCGCCTTCACCGCGGCCGGCAGGTCGAGCATCATGATGTAGTGCGTCGGCACCAGCGAGGTGAAGGTGATGCGCTCGCGGGCCAGCAGCGCGAGCAAAGCCTCGGGGTCGAAGCTGCGGCGGTCGTCCACGACGATGGTGGCGCCCAGCATCGTGAAGGTGAGCATGAAGTAGAGCGAGTTGGCGTGGCACAGCGGCATCACCAGCAGGCCGGTGTCGTCGCGCCCGAGCCCGAACTCGAGCGCGGTGGCCAGCGCGAGCAGCGCGTTGCCCTGGTGGCTGCGCATCGCGCCCTTGGGGCGGCCGGTGGTGCCCGAGGTGTACATGAGCGCGAACAGGTCCGTCGGCGCCACCGTCACCGCGGGGGGCGTGGCGGCGGCGTCGGCGAGCAGCGCCTCGTAGTCGCGCCAGCGGCCGGGCCCGGGGGCGCTGCGGCCGTCGCGCGCGGCGATGCAGACGTAGGCGCCGGGGTCGACCGGCAGATCGGCGCGCAGCGGCTCCACCACGTGGGCCAGCTCGCCCTGCACGATGAAGGCGCGCGCCTCGGCGTGCCGGACGATGTAGGCGACCTCGGGCCCGCTCAGCCGGAAGTTGATCGGCACTGCCACCAGCCCGGCGCGCGCCAGCGCGGTGTAGATCTCGAGCCACTCGAGCGTGTTGTAGGCGAGCAGGGCCACGCGGTCGCCCGGGGCGAGGCCGAGGCCGAGCAGCGCGCCGGCCAGGCGGCTCGCGCGTTCGTCCCAGGCGGCCCAGCTGAGCGAGCGGCGCGAGTCGCGCGCAGCCAGGCGCGCCGGCGCCAGGCGCGCGTGCGTGGCCACCGATTCCGAGAGCGTCAGCAGCGGTGCGGTCATGGTCAGCCCCGGCGCTGCTGTTCGGCCTCGTCCCAGGCGGTGAGGGCCTGGCGGTCGGGCACCCAGCCCAGGCCCTTGCCGGCATCCGAGCTGAGCGCGTCCTGCGTGACCACCACGTCGATCAGCGCCGGCGCGTGGGCGAACGCCTCCTGCAGCGCCGCGGGCAGGCGCGCCGGGTCGGTCACGCGCTCGGCGTGCAGGCCGAAGGCGCGCGCCATCATCGCGTAGTCGCTGTCGGCCAGCAGCGTGCCGACGACGCGGCCGCCGTAGTTCATCTCCTGGTCCAGGCGCTCGATGTTCCAGGCCGCGTTGTTGGAGACGATGAACACCACCTTGGCGCCGTGGCGCTTGGCGCTGTCGATCTCCATGGCGTTGATGCCGAAGGCGCCGTCGCCGGTCACCACCACCACCTGGCGGCCCGGGTGCGCGAGCGCTGCGGCCACGCCGTACGGCGTGCCCACGCCCAGGCAGCCGAAGGCGCCGGCGTCGAGGTAGTGCAGCGTCTCCAGGCCCATGCGCGCGAAGCTCAGCAGGTCGCCGCCGTCGGCGATGGTGACGGCGTCGGGCTCGAGCACGCGGTTGAGCGCGGCGAAGATGCGGTTGGGGTGCATGCGGCCGTCGCGCCCGGGCTCGGCGCGCGCCATCGCCTCGGCGTGGCGGGCGGCGCGCTTGACGTGCTCGGCGCGCAGGGCGGCGGCCCAGGCGGCGTCGCGCTCGCCCGGGGTCGACGCCAGCGCCCGCGCGATCGCGTCGAGCGCCGCCGCCGGATCGGCGAGCAGCTCCACCGCGCCGCGCCGGTTGTCGCGCAGCTCGTCGGCGTGGTCGGCGATGCGCACGAAGCGCGCGTTCTTGAACACCGCCGGCGAGCCGTAGGCGAGCTGGTAGTCGAGCTTGCGGCCGACCACGATCACCAGGTCGGCCTCCTGCATGGCGCGCGCGCGCACCGCGCCCACCACCGCGGGATGCGCCGGGTCGACGAGGCCGCGGCTTTCCTGCGTGTCGAGGTAGACCGCGCCGCTGGCGTCGAGGAAGCGCGCGAGCGCGCCGGCGCAGCCGCGGCTGGCGCGCGCGCCGCGGCCGGTGATGACGAGCACGCGGCGGGCCTGCGCGACGAGCGCCGCGGCTTCGGCCACGTCTTCGGCAGCCGGCGCGGCGCGGCGGCGCGGCGGCCGCGCGCGCAGGTGTTCGTCGAGCACCACCGCGTCGGGCACGGTCTGGCGCAGCACGTCGGTGGGGATCTCGAGGTAGACCGGGCCGGGCGGGTTGCCGTCGCCCTCGGCCATCGCCCAGGCCTTGTCGAGATCGCGCGCGATCTGGTCGGCGGTGCGCAGCGTGCGCGCCAGGCGCGTCACCGGCGCGAGGATGCTGACGTGGTCGATGCCCTGCAGCGGGCCCAGATCGTCCTGCGCGCAGGGCGGGCAGCCGCCGATCAGCAGCACCGGCACGCGCTCCAGGTGCGCGTTGGTGATGGCGGTGACGCAGTTGGTGACGCCGGGGCCGGCGGTGGCCATGCACACGCCGACGCGGGCCTTGGGCGTAGCGGCGTCCTCGCTGGCTTCGTTCTTGTCGCCCGCTTCGCCCACCAGCACCGCGTGCGCGTGCGCCATGTGAACGGCCGCACCCTCGTCGCGCACGTCGACGATGCGCACGCCCAGCAGCGCGAGGTGGTCCCAGATCGGCTGGATGTGGCCGCCCTGCAGGCCGAAGATGCGGTCGACGCCGCGCGCCACCAGGAAGCGGGCCACGATCTCGGCGACCGTGCGGCCGCGCGGCGCGGCGGGCGAAGAGGAAGGGACGGCGGGCATGGCGCTCTCCTGGGCGGTTGGATGGGGGGTGGATGGCGGCGGATGCGGGTGCGGCGGGTGGGTGCCGGACGGAGCGGGGCCGAGTCTAACACCGAACTCTGAATTCAGAGTTCAGTATTTTTCGGCAGCCGGCGGCCGCCGCCTTGGTGCACACTGCGGGCCGCGTCACGCCCGCGCCGCATGAAAGCCCTCACCACCGCCCCCAACCTCACCGAGCAGGTGCTCGAGGCGCTGCTGGCCGAGATCGCGTCCGGCCGCCTCGCCGCCGGCGACCGCGTGCTGCAGGAGCAGGTGGCGCAGACGCTCGGCGTGTCGCGCCAGCCGGTGCAGCAGGCGCTCCTGCTGCTGCGCAAGCAGGGCGTGCTGCGCGACGCGCCGGGCCGCGGCCTGGAGGTGGCGCCGCTCGACCCCGCCGAGGTGCGCCACATGTACGAGCTGCGCGCCGTGGTCGAGGGCCTGGCCGCGCGCCGCGCCGCCGAGGGCGCGGCCGCGCGCGCCGCCGCGCAGGGGCCGGCGCTGATCGAGGCCGGGCGCAAGGCGGCCCAGGCCGGCTCGGTGGCGAAGATGATCGCCGCCGACATGCGCTTCCACGAGTTCCTCTACGACCTCTCGGGCAACCCGCTGCTGGCCGCCACGATGGGCACGCACTGGACCGCCATGCAGCGCGTGATGGGCGAGGTGCTGACGCGCGACGAGCGCCCGCGCGACATCTGGGACCAGCACGCAGCCATCCTCGCCGCCATCGCCGCCGGCGACGCGGCTCGCGCGGAGAAGCTGGCGCGCGAGCACATCACGCTGGCCGCGGGCTACATGGTGGCGCGGCTGGCGCAGGCGGCACCGGACGCGGCAACGGCCGCGGCACCGACTGCCGCGAAGGCGCGGGCCGCTCAGTCGCGCGGCACGGCGCGCGGGCGGCCTTCGCGGTCGATCGCCACGTAGGTCAGCGAGGCCTCGGTCACCTTCACCACCTGCAGGTTGGCCGGGTTGCGCTCGGCGTAGACCTCCACGTGCGCGGTGATCGAGGTCTTGCCCACGCGCTCGACCTTGGCATAGAAGCTCAGCAGGTCGCCCACCGAGACGGCCTGCTTGAAGACGAACTGGTTGACCGCCACGGTGACGATGCGGCCCTTGGCGATGCGGCTGGGCAGCACGGCGCCGGCGATGTCCACCTGGGCCATGATCCAGCCGCCGAAGATGTCGCCGTTGGCGTTGCTGTCGGCCGGCATCGGCATCACGCGCAGCACCAGCTCGCGGTCGTCCGACAGGCTCGGGGGCGCCATCATCAGGCGTCGGGGTTGTGCTGGCGCCATGCCGGTCCCTTCCTCGCGGCGACAATCGCCGCATGCGATGGTGGGGCACTGTAGCGGGTGATCGTGCGGTTGATCGTGCGGGCGGCGGCCACGGCGAACTGGCGCGCCGGCTGCGCCGGCTCGAGCGCGTGTTCGCGCTGCCGGCGCTGCGCGCCGAGCGGCTGGGCGCGCGCGAGGTGGTGCACTACTACGAGCAGTGCTTCGACGCCTACCGCAAGTACCACTCGCGCGAGGGCGCGGTGCACATGGCGCTCAACGAAGGCGGCCGCTTCGACGCCGCCGGCTACTTCGCGCAGCCGCGGCTGATCGAGCAGGGCTTCGGCGCCACGCCGCCCGCTCGCGTGCTCGAGCTGGCGTTCGGCCAGGGCTTCAACCTCGCCTACCTCGCCGAGCGCCACCCGGGCGTGCACTTCCACGGCGTGGACCTGACACCCGCCCACGTGCGCATCACGCGCGAGCGCACCGCCGCGCTGCCCAACGTCACGCTGACCCTGGGCGACATGCAAGCGCTGCCGCTCGCCGACGCCCGCTTCGACCTCGTGTTCTGCGTCGAGGCCTTCTGCTATGCGCTGGACACGCCGCGCGCGCTGGCCGAGGCGGCGCGCGTGCTGCGCCCGGGCGGGCGGCTGGTGCTGTTCGACGGCTACCTGCCGCGCCCGGCCGCCGAGATGGCCGCCGACGAGGCGCTGGCCGTCGATCTGGTGGCGCGCGGCATGGCGCTCGAGCGCTTCCAGGTGCTCGGCGAGTTCCTGGCCGCGGCGCGCGACGCCGGCTTCACGCTCGCGCAGATGGACACGCTGGACCGCCAGATCCTGCCGAGCCTGGCGCGCCTGGAGCGGCTCACCGGCGCCGTGATCCGCTGGCCCTGGCTCGGGCGGCGCGCGCTGGCGCGGCGCAGCGCGGCGCGCGGGCGCAACGTGCTCGCCGGCTACCTGATGCGCTGCACGCTCGAGATGGGGCTGTTGACCTACCGCCACTTGGTGCTGGAGAAAACGCCCGCAACGCCAGCACCGCCCGCCCCGCCCCTGTCATGAGACACGCCACCGCCAGCACCGCCGCCCTGCCGGTGCACGACCCCCGGCAGCGCCGCAGCGACTGGCGCACGCTCGCCAAGCTGCTGCCCTACCTCTGGCGCTACCGCTGGCGCGTGGGCATCGCGCTCACGTTCCTGCTCGGCGCCAAGGTGGCCACGGTGGGCGTGCCCCTGCTGCTCAAGCAGCTGGTCGACGCGATGTCGATCAAGCCGGGCGACGTGGCCGCGGTGCTGGTGGTGCCGGTCGGCCTGCTCGTCGCCTACGGCGCGCTGCGCCTGTCGACCACCCTGTTCACCGAGCTGCGCGAGCTGATCTTCGCCAAGGCCACCGAGGGCACCGCGCGCACCATCTCGCTCGAGGTGTTCCGCCACCTGCACGCGCTGTCGCTGCGCTTCCACCTCGAGCGCCAGACCGGCGGCATGACGCGCGACATCGAGCGCGGCACGCGCGCCGTGCACTCGCTGATCAGCTACTCGCTCTACAGCATCTTCCCCACCGTCGTCGAGGTGGCACTGGTGCTCGGCCTGCTGGCCTGGCAGTTCGACGCCGGTTTCGCCTGGATCACGCTGACGGCGCTGGCCTGCTACATCGTCTTCACGGTCGGCGTGACCGAGTGGCGCACCCAGTTCCGGCGCCAGATGAACGAGCTGGACAGCTCGGCGCACACGCGCGCCGTCGACTCGCTGCTCAACTACGAGACCGTCAAGTACTTCAACAACGAGGACTACGAGGCCCGCCGCTACGACGAGAGCCTGGAGCGGCTGCGCCGCGCCGCGCTCAAGAGCCAGAGCACGCTGTCGCTGCTCAACACCGGGCAGCAGCTCGTCATCGCGGTGGCGCTGATCGCGATGCTGTGGCGCGCCACCGAGGGCGTGGCCGCGGGGCGGCTGACGCTCGGCGACCTGGTGATGATCAACGCCTTCATGATCCAGCTGTACATCCCGCTCAACTTCCTGGGCGTGATGTACCGCGAGATCAAGCAGGCGCTGACCGACCTGGACAAGATGTTCGGCCTGCTCGAGCGCCACCGCGAGATCGACGACGCGCCGGGCGCCAGGCCGCTGGCGGTGAAGCGGGCCGCGGTGCGCTTCGACCGCGTGAGCTTCGCCTACGAGCCCTCGCGGCCGATCCTGCACGACGTGAGCTTCGAGATCCCGCCGGGCAAGACGGTGGCGGTGGTGGGGCCGAGCGGCGCCGGCAAGAGCACGCTGGCGCGCCTGCTGTTCCGCTTCTACGACATCACGGGCGGCGCGATCACCATCGACGGCCAGGACATCCGCGAGGTCACCCAGGCGAGCCTGCGCGCGGCCATCGGCATCGTGCCGCAGGACACGGTGCTGTTCAACGACACGGTGCTCTACAACATCGCCTACGGCCGGCCCGGCGCCACCCGCGCGGAGGTCGAATCTGCGGCGCGCGCCGCGCACATCCACGACTTCATCGCCGCCACGCCCAGGGGCTACGAGACGATGGTCGGCGAGCGCGGCCTCAAGCTCTCGGGCGGCGAGAAGCAGCGCGTGGCCATCGCGCGCACGCTGCTGAAGAACCCGCCG
>Ga0073934_10008265_pt1 | contig 13987 bp, 15 predicted proteins | sample LarsenN4metaG_FD_76834 | JGI IMG/M metagenome (GOLD analysis project Ga0073934, IMG submission 76834) | Hot spring sediment bacterial and archeal communities from British Columbia, Canada, to study Microbial Dark Matter (Phase II) - Larsen... ...
CGGGCAGGCGAGATTGTAGATCTGGTCGAAGCGGCCGTCCGGCAGGCGGTCGCGGACGTCGCCCTCGATGAAGGTGAAGCGGGGCGACCGCATCGCGTCGGCGAGATTCGACTTGAATCCGGTTTCAAGATTGTCGAGGCAGACGACGACGGCGCCGGTTGACAGCAGGCGGTCGCAAAGATGGGACCCGACGAACCCCGCCCCGCCGGTAACTAGGATCCGAATGCCCGATTGACCCAAGACAACCCCCACACCACAAAACTTGGCCACAGAGTTATGCACAGGGCAAGCCAAAGACGTAGCCTCGCCGGCGCACAACCGGACTGCAGGCGCGCCTGTTGCGCTTTTTGGCGCCGCCTGGCGGCCGTTGCGTCCGTCTGAAGGAAGAACGCAGATGAATCGCGTGTCGCCTTGGCGGTTCTGCGTCGCCCCGATGATGGACGGGACCGACCGGCATTGCCGGTTTTTTCACCGTCTGCTGACGCGGCGCGCGCGGCTCTATACCGAAATGATCGTCGCCGAGGCGGCCTTGCATGGGGACAGGGCGCGGCTCCTCGGCTTTAACGAAGTCGAGCATCCCGTCGCCCTTCAGCTCGGCGGTTCGGAGCCCGGGAAGCTCGCCGAGGCCGCGCGCATCGGCGAGGGATTCGGCTATGACGAGATCAATCTCAATGTCGGTTGTCCCTCTGACCGCGTCCAGTCAGGTGCGTTCGGCGCCTGCCTGATGAAGACGCCGGCGCTCGTCGCCGATTGCGTTGCGGCCATGCGCGCGGCGGTGAGCGTTCCTGTCACGGTCAAATGCCGGATCGGCGTCGACGATCAGGATCCGGAAGAGAGCCTTTTCGGCTTCGTGGAAGAGGTCGCCGCCTCAGGGTGCGGCGTCTTCATCGTTCATGCGCGCAAGGCCTGGCTGCAAGGCCTCAGCCCCAAGGAGAACCGCGAAATCCCGCCGCTCGAATACGATCTCGTCCGCAGGCTGAAGAGGTCAAGGCCGGACCTGACCATCGTTCTCAACGGCGGGCTCCTATCCGTCGCGCATGCGCTCGAAGAAAGTCGCGGCGTCGACGGGGTGATGCTCGGCCGGGCGGCCTATGGCGAGCCGGCGATCCTTGCCGATGTCGACCGGCTCTTCTTCGGCGAGGAAGCGTCGGCGCCGGCGCTCCCTGGCGTCGTGACGGCGATGTCAGACTATGTGAAACGCGCCGCCGCCGACGGCGTCCGGCCGCACCATGTCGTGCGCCACATGCTGGGGCTGTTTCATGGAAAGGCAGGCGCCAGAACCTGGCGGCGGCTGCTGTCGCAGCAGGGCGCAGGGACGCCGCCGGATATTCTGGATGCGGCGCTTGGCGCGATCGGCGGCGGTTACTGCACCCGCTCGACCTTGTAGCCCTTACGCTGCAGCATCTCGACGACGCCGTCGGCGCCGATGAAGTGGCCGGTTCCAGCCGCGATGAAATAGTCGTCCGATCCCTTCATGATCTCTTCGATCTGCAAGGTCCAATCGACGTTGCGGTCGACGATCAGCGCCTTGTACGCGCCCGGCGCGCTCTTGCGCATCGGCGTCAGCATTTCCTCTTCGATTATCCTGACTTCGCCCTTCCGCCAGGCTTCGACCGTGCGCTTGGTGAAGCCTTCCAAGTCGGCGATCTGCGCCATGTTGCGCTCGAAATCGGCGAGCCACTCCTGCGTGCTGAGGCCAGCGAGCGCACGGATCTGGAATTCCGCCGTTTCGAGGTGGGCGATGCGGTCGTTTTGCGCCGCCGCTTTCGACAGGATGGATTGCTCGGCGCCGGCGTCGGGGGAGAATCCCTCGGCCTGCATCGCGCCGACCGAGAGCGAGAGAAGCGCAAGCCAGGGACGCATTGGTTCGAGCGCGGCCATCGGAATGCCGTAACGCTCGCAAACGGCTGCGAACTGTTTTGACCTTTCCGGGCCGAGTTGCGATGAAAGTGTGAGGCCAGGCGGATTGAGCCCGAGTTCCTGCACAAGCGCGGCGACTTTCTGCTTGGATTCCGGGCTGTCGGTGTCCGCCTCCGTCATGGTGATCGGCGTTTTCGCCATGGCTTCATCAAGCGTCGGCGTCGTCCATGCGATCGTCGGCGGCAGGATATGGAACGTGCCAAACAGATAGATGTCGGAATCAGCGTCAGAGACGCGCCACATCGCCGGACCCTCCGCCGCCGCTGGCGCAAAGGCCATCGCTGCGACGACGGCCGCCGCCTGCATGATCCGTGCTCGGAGAAGCTTGTTCATCGAGACTCTCTTTTGCTGGGGTGGGTGCGTTCGGTTGACGGAAAGGCGGCGGGTTAGAAGAGGCTGAGCTTTCGGGCGATCTGCAAGAGCGTTCCGCCCACAATCACGCCGCAGGCGAAGAGGATGAAGGCGGTCACCCAAGCCGGACGGGCTTTCTGGCTGCGTTTCAGATCGGAATTCACGCGGCGTCTCCATCCATGAAAATGGCTTCGACAGGCATTTGAAAAAGTCTTGCGATCTTCAGCGCCAATGGCAGCGACGGGTCGTAGCGTTCCTTTTCGATGGCGTTGACCGTCTGGCGCGAGACCCCGAGCGCAGCCGCAAGATCGCCCTGGCTCCATCCGCGGCCCGATCGCAATTGCGGCAGCAAGTTTTTCACGATGTCTTCCACGCCGCCACCATCCACGCGACCGAGCTTACGGCGGCGGCGAACAGGAAAACGCCGATCATCGGGATCTCCGGCAAACCGAACAGGAGGTCTGCGACCCCGTAAAGGCCGGCGGCGACCAGCGTCGCGAGGCCCGCAATCGCCAGGCTTGCCACCAGCGTGCGTCGGATCAGTTCATCAGACCGCTGATAAAAATGGCGATATTCGTTCGCGACGATGACCGTGACGACGATCGTCAGGACCGCGATGCCGATCGCCACAGGCTGGCTCGCGGGAGCAAGGCCGACATCGAACCGGCCATAAGCGAGCCCCAGGACGAAGGAGGAAAGGCCGACCCGCCAGGCCATCCGGCGGACATGGGGCTGGGAGGAATCTCCGCCCAGAAACAGGAAACTCAAGCGACTCATCGGGTATGCCCCGCCTTCAGGCTGACAAGCAACCTTTACAACCGGAAGGGCGGTCTGTCAAGCACCCTTTCCAGCCACCGTCATATTTTCTGGTTATAGGCCCCAACCTCGGGGCGCCGGCGCAAGATGGCGTCGAGCTCGGCGAACATCGCGCGCATGGTGGCCTCGGACACCGGGCTTTCAACGACGACGACAAGCTCAGGCTTGTTCGACGAGGCGCGGATGAGGCCCCACGTGCCGTCCTGCGCCGTGATGCGCACGCCGTTCACCGTGACGACATCCCGGATTTTCTGGCCGATAATCGTATCGCCGCGTTTGGCGCGCGCTTCGATCTCGGCGACGATGCCGTCGACGACGGCGTACTTCGCTTCGTCGGCGCATTTCGGCGACATGGTCGGCGACTGCCATGTCTTCGGCAGCGACTTCCTGAGGTCCGACAGTTTCTTGTCCGGGTTGCGTTCGAGCATTTTCAGGATCGCAATCGCGGCGACCAGGCCGTCGTCATAACCGCGTCCGATCGGTTTGTTGAAGAAGAAGTGGCCGGACTTTTCAAAGCCGGCGAGCGCGCCAAGTTCATGGCTCTTGCGCTTGATGTAGGAATGGCCCGTTTTCCAGTAGAGCGTCTTCGCCCTGTTCTGCTGCAGCATGGGATCGGTAAGGAAGAGGCCCGTCGATTTCACGTCGACGACGAATTGCGCGCCGGGATTGAGCGCCGACAGGTCGCGCGCAAGGAGAACGCCGATCTTGTCAGCGAAGATTTCTTCGCCCTCATCGTCAACGACGCCGCAGCGGTCGCCGTCGCCGTCAAAACCAAGGGCGAGATCGGCGCCGTGCTCCTTCACCGCGTGCTGCATGGCGTGCAGCATTTCGAGATCTTCAGGATTCGGATTGTATTTCGGGAACGAGTGATCGAGTTCGGCGTCCATCGGGATGACGTCGACGCCGAGACGCGTCAGCGCCTCGGGCGCGAAGGCGCCGGCGGTGCCGTTGCCGCAGGCGGCGATCACCTTGAGCTTGCGCTTGATCGCTCCGGCTTGCGCGAGATCGTCGAGATAACGCTCGCGCAGGCCCGGAACCCATTTGTAGGACCCGCCGGCGGCGGCCTTGCCCTTGGCGCCCAGCACGATCTCCTTAAGCCGGCCCATTTCCTCGGGACCGAAGGTCAAGGGCTTGTCGTAGCCCATTTTCACGCCGGTCCAGCCGTTCTCGTTGTGGCTCGCCGTGACCATGGCGACAGCGGGGATGTCGAGCGCGAATTGCGCGAAATAGGCGACCGGCGACAACGCAAGGCCGATGTCGTTGACCTCGATTCCTGCCGTCATCAGCCCGACGGTCAGCGCCTGCTTGATTGAAGTCGAATAGCCGCGGAAATCATGCCCGACGACGATTCGCGGCGGCTTGCCGGCCTCGCGGATCAGCGTTCCGAGGCCGAGCCCCAGCGCCTGAACGCCGAGCAGGTTGATCTCCGGCCCGAAGAGCCAGCGGGCGTCATACTCCCGAAAGCCGGTCGCCTTGACGAGCGGCGTCGTCTCATAGTCGAGCGTGTTCGGTTTGAGGTCGGCGCGCGGGGCGGGCAGGACGTCGGTCATGGATTTGCTTCTTTCGTGATGCGGCCGGCACAATAGGCGCCATCGCCCGGCGCGCAACCCGGGAAGCGACCCTGGGCGCAAGGGTTGCATTCCATCGGCCCTTTACCATAGTGCCTCGCAAGGGCCGCGGGGGCCGGGGCGGGCAGGGGCGTCAATGGAATTGCCGTTCGAACTGGCGAGCATCGGCCCGCGTGCGCAGAGCGCCATCGGCCTTCTTGCATTCACGCTGATCGCTTGGGTCTTCTCGGCGAAGAAGCTCCGATTTCCGCTGCTGACGGTCTTGTGGACGATCGCGGCGCAGATCGCCATCGCCGCGCTGCTCCTTTATGTCCCGCCAGCGCAGCAGGCCCTGGCTTCGCTGCAGGTCGTCGTCGACGCGCTCGCGGCGGCGACCCGCGCCGGCACGTCATTCGTGTTCGGCTATCTTGGGGGCGCGGAAGCGCCCTTCGCGGTCGAGAGGCCTGGCGCGATGTTTAATTTCGCCTTCGGCGCGCTGCCGCTCGTCATCTTTTTTTCGGGGCTTTCGGCGCTCCTGTGGCATTGGGGCGTCCTGAAGGTCTTCGTCAAAGGCATGGCCTTCTTCCTGGAGCGCACCTTCCGCGTCGGCGGCGCAGTGGCGCTCTCTTCGGCAGCGAACACTTTTCTCGGTCAGACCGAGGCGCCGCTGCTCATCCGCCCCTTCCTGTCGAAGGTGACGCGCGCCGAGCTTTTCATCATCATCACCGTCGGCTTTGCGACCGTCGCCGGCTCGGTGATGGCCGTCTATGCGACGATCCTCTCAGAGGTCGTCCCGTCAATTCTCGGCCACATCATCGTCGCCTCGATCATCTCGGTGCCGGCCGCGATCCTGATGGCGCAGGTCATGATCCCGGAGGAAAAGGGCGTGACGCCGACCCCGGCGAGCGCCGCCGACGATTTCAAATACGCCAGTTCCATGGACGCCTTCGTGCGCGGCGTGACGGACGGGCTCGGTCTTTATCTCAACATCATCGCGTCGCTGATCGCGTTCACGGCCTTCGCCGCGCTGATCAACATCATTCTGTCCGCGGCGCCCGATGTCGCCGGCGCGCCGTTGACGCTCGAACGGCTGCTCGGCTGGGTCTTCGCGCCCTTGATGTGGCTCGCCGGCGTGCCGTGGTCGGAAGCCTTCAACGCCGGATCGCTGATGGGGATCAAGACCGCGGTCAACGAGCTCGTCGCCTATGTCGAGCTGGCCAAGCAAGGGCCGGACGCCTTCAGCGGGCGCTCCTTCCTCATCGTCGTTTATTCACTGTGCGGCTTTGCGAATTTCGCCAGCCTCGGGATCGTCGTCGGCGGCTTCACCGCGCTTGCGCCTGACCGGCGTCAGGACGTCATCGAACTCGCGCCGCGGGCGCTCATTTCGGGGACGCTGGCGACCTTGATGACCGGGGCCGTCATCGGGCTCATCTGGGGGGCGTGAGGCTCTATGAAACTCTTTGTCGTCATCGTCGGCGGCGAGGTCGAAGGGTGCCATGTCGAGCTGCATGACACGCGTTTCGTCCCCGGCGAGCGCATCGAAGACTGCCATGAAGCGCTGAAGGCGCAATGGTGGGGCAAGCCGGAAAGCCTTCATGTCGACGCCTGGGGTCCGCTTGAATGGGCGGACGGCTATGACGTCAGCGTCGTTCGAGCAAGCGAGGCGCCGGACGATCTCCAGCGCCTTTGGTTCCTTAATCTCGGCGGCTATGACCCGCTGAGGTTCGAGGAGCTTCATCGGAACTTTTTCATGGTCGCGCCGGACTGGCGCAGCGCCAAGACGCGCGCCATCGCGGAAGTGAAGGACTGGGTTTCTCCGCACAAGGATTACGCCTTCGATGTCGACCGCGCGATCGATGTCACGGGCGCGCTGGGCGAGGAGTGGCGCGTGAAGCTGTCCCCCGCCGAAGCGCGCAAGCCGTTCGCCTTCGAGGCGCGCTACGTCCCGATCGGGAAGATGAAATGAACCTTCCCGTCGCGCTTTCCATACGCTTCGCCTGAAGAGCCTTGCGGGCCGGGATCGGGGATGACAGGCTCGCTAAACCTCAGGAATTAGGCCTATGAAACGGAAACTGGAAGCGTCCAAAACGCCGGTCGAGGTGAGGCTCGCCGCGCTCTGGACGTCGTTGATGTTCCTTTATCTCTACGGCGACTACTTCAATATGTATTCGCCGGGAAAGATCGAGAAGATGGCGGCCGGGGACGTCGGCCCGGTCAACGCCGCCAATGAACCGGCGATGCTGGCGATCTCAATGATGATGGCGGTTCCCGCGCTGATGGTCGCGCTGTCGATCCTTCTGCCGGCGGTCGTTGCGAAATGGCTGAACGTCGTCCTCGGCGTCGCTTACGCCGCGATCCTCGCCGTGACTTTGCCCGGCGCGCCGCTTTTCTATTGGGGCTATGGGGCGCTTGAAATTCCGGTGTCGCTCCTCATTACGCTTGTCGCGCTTAACTGGCCGAAATCTGGCCGGGAGCGGAAATGACCGTCAGAATGCAGGGGCGCTTCGCAGGCCTCATCTACCTTGGCGTCGTGCTGACCGGGATCTTCACGCTCGCCTATGTTCCCGGCAGGCTGATGACGTCGGAAGATCCGGCGACGATTGCGCAATCGCTCTCATCGAATGCGGCGCTGTTCGGCGCCGCCAATGTCGCGGCGCTCGCGATGACGGGCTTCTTTCTCGCGCTGCCCTTCTCGCTTTCGGCTTTTCTCGCCGCGCATGGCAAGCGGGCGGCGATCTTGATGACCCTCTTTGTCGCCGCCAGCATTCCCTTTTCGCTGGCCGCCATCTTGCAGCATTTCGAGCTCGCCTCGATGACGGCGGGCGGGAAGGCGGACCTGCAAAGAGTTGCCGAGCTTGTCGGCGCTTATGACCGGTGGATGGGGCTGGCGTCGATCTTCTGGGGTCTTTGGCTCGCGCCGCTCGGCTGGCTCATTCTGAAGTCGGGGGCCGTTCCCCGCGCCCTCGGCGCGCTCCTCATCCTTGGCTGTCTCGGCTATCTGATAAAATACTTCGGGCCGCTCATTTATGATGGATACGCCGACATCCCGTTCCGGCGCCTCATTTCGCTGCCGGGGTCGATCGGCGAGATCGGCTTATGCATCTGGCTGCTGATCGTCGGCGCGCGCGAGCCGATCGGCAATTGACAACTCCGACGAGGCGGCGTGTCCTTGCGCGATGACGCGAAGCTGGAAGAAGGGCGGCTGCCATTGCGGCGCCGTGGCGTGGCAGGCCGAGACTGACGATGAAGTCGTCGTCGAGGCCTGCAACTGCTCGATCTGCTCGATGACAGGCTTTCTGCATCTCATCGTTCCTGGGTCGCGATTCCGGCTGCTCACGGACTGGAACGCGCTCGCCGCCTATTCGTTCAACACCGGCGTCGCCAAGCACCTGTTCTGCAGGATCTGCGGCGTCAAGTCATTCTACGTGCCGCGTTCCAATCCGGACGGTTATTCGCTCAATCTCAACTGCATGGACCGAGCGCAGTTCAAGTCGATCGACATTCGTCCGTTCGACGGACAGAATTGGGAAGCGAACGCCGCGGGGCTCGCGCATCTCTCAAGAGAATGACGAGGCCCGACGTTGACGCGCTCGCTGCGAGCATTCGCGCCTGCCGGCTTTGCATCGAGGCGCCGGCCGGAACGCCGCTTCCGCATGAGCCGCGACCGGTGCTGCAAGTCTCCCGAACCGCGCGGCTCGCGATTTTTGGTCAGGCGCCCGGCGTGCGGGTTCATGCCAGCGGAAGGCCCTTCAGCGACCCCTCCGGCGACCGGCTTCGCCGATGGCTTGGAGTCAGCGAGGAGGTCTTCTATGACGCGTCGATTGTCGCCATCGCGCCGATGGGCTTCTGCTTCCCTGGGCAGGACGCCAGGGGCGGCGATTTGCCGCCGCGCCGCGAATGCGCCCCGCGATGGCGCCATGACCTTATGACCGCCCTTCCGGACATTAAGACCGCCATCCTCGTCGGCGCCCATGCGCAGGCCTGGCACCTCGGCGAGGCGGCCGCGGGAGGGCTGACGGCGACGGTGAGGCGCTGGCGCGACTTTGCGCCCCGCTATTTCCCGACGCCGCATCCCTCCTGGCGCAACAATGCGTGGCTGAAGAACAATACATGGTTCGAAGCCGAGCTGTTGCCGGCCATGAAGTCCGCTGTCGCGCGCGTGATCGCTTCGCCGACCCACGCCTCCTGAAGGCATCCGATGCCGCCTCGTCCAAACAGTGGCATAAGCGTGCGCAAGGCCCGCCCGGGCGATATCGACGCGGTCGACATGATCGAGCAGCGATCCTTCACCGCTGACCGGTTTGCGCGCCCGGCCCTGAAAAGGCTCCTTGCTTCTCCCTCGGCGCATGCGCTCATCGCGGAGATCGCCGGCGCCGCGGCGGGCTATGCGATCGTTCTTTTACGTTCGGGATCGTCCGTGGCGCGCCTTTATTCAATCGCCGTCGATCCCGCTGCGCGCGGACAGGGGGTGGCGAGCGCGCTGCTCCTCGCCGCCGAACGGGCGGCGTGCGCCCGCGGCCGCCGTCTCCTCCGCCTCGAAGTTCGCGCTTCCAACCGATCGGCGCTCAGCCTATATCGGCGGGCGGGATTCACTCTTTTTGAGAGAAAGCGCAGCTATTACCCGGACGGCGAGGACGCCTTGCGCCTCGAGAAGCGTCTGGAGCCGCGCAAGTCGGGCGGCAGGAGCGCCCATTGATGCCGAGCAGCGACAGGGCGCCGACGTCTGAGGCCTGGCCGTGAGCGACTGGCTCATTCTCGTCGAATATACGGGCGACCTTGCGCAGCACGAAACGCCGCACAAGGTGATGCGCATCAGGGATTACCTGACGACGCCGACCCTGTTCACCGGCCGCCGCCCGAACATCATCAACCTCGCGCGCAGCTACGCCTACCAGTCGGAGGGCTATTACGCTTCGCTCCTTGCCGAGGCGCGCCGACATCGCGTTGCGCCAACCGTGCAGGCGATGGTCGAGCTCAGGCAGAAATCGCTCTACGCGCACGCCGTCCCGGAACTCGAGGCCGCCCTTCAGCGCGACATTGAAGCGGGTTCAGCCCCGGTCGAGCGGATGCTCGTTGCGTTCACGACGACGCTGCCGCGCGGCTATGACCGTTTCGCAAAACTCCTGTTCGACTGGTTCCGCGCGCCGGTGATCGAGGTCGAGGTGACGGGCGGCGTCAAGCCGAAGATCCAGTCATTGCGCATCGCCCCGCCGCACAAGCTGAAGGGGGAGGAACGCCGGTTTTTTCTCGCCGCGCTCGACCAGCACACCAGCCGGCGCTGGACCGCGCCGAAGACGAAAACCGCCGCAAAATGGTCGCTCGCCGTCCTTATTGACCCGAAGGAGGAGGAGCCGCCGTCCTCGCCCGCCTCGATCAAGCGGCTGGCCGCCGTCGCCGACAAGATGGGCGTCGAGGTCGAGCCGCTCTATCCGAACGAAATCGCAAGTCTCGCTGAGTTCGATGCACTCTTCATCCGCGCGACGACGGCGATCGACAATTTCACCTATCGCTTTGCGCGCCGCGCCGAACAGGAAGGCATGCCGGTCATCGATGACACCGAATCGATGATCCGTTGCACCAACAAGGTCTATCTGAAGGAGCTGCTCGACAACGCGCGCATCCCCGCGCCGAAGACCGAGATCCTTGATGAGAAGTCGAGCTTCGCCGACGTGATGGCGCGCCTCGGCTCGCCGGTCGTCCTGAAGGCGCCCGACGGCTCGTTCTCGCGCTCGGTGCACAAGGTGTCCTCGCTCGAGGAGTTCCAGTCGACGGCGAACAAGCTCTTCGACGACACTGCGCTCATTCTCGCGCAGGAATACATGCCGACCCAGTTCGACTGGCGCGTCGGCGTCCTCGGCGGCGAACCCTTGTTCGCCGCGCAGTACAAGATGGCGCGCGGGCACTGGCAGATCGCCAAGCAGGACAAGGACGGCGGGCTGTCCTTCGGGGGCGTCAGCACGGTCGCCGTCGAGAACGCGCCGAAATCGGTCATCGACGCCGCCGTCCGGTCGGCCCGCCTCATTGGCGACGGCCTTTACGGGATCGACCTCAAGGAGAACGAGCGCGGCGTCTTCGTGATCGAGATCAACGATAATCCCAATCTCGAATCCGAAGACGAGGGCGCGATCCTCAAGGACGAGCTATGGCGGCGGATCATCCGGTGGTTCGAGGGCCGGCTTGAAAAGCGCATGGGCGGGGCTCCAGCAAGCCCGCTTACGGTTGTTCCCGCGGCCCCGGGGGCGCTGCTTTCAAAGTCGGGCGTCAAATAGCCGCACGGTTAACGGGGCTGCGGCTTGCGTCCATCGGCCTTCGCGTCGGCGACGGAGTTGCAGCCCTGATCCGTTAAATCGTCGTCAGGTCGCAAACGGGGAACGGCGCATGCGGGTGATCGTATTGACAATCATGTCAATCGTGCTGGCCGCGGGGCCGGCGGCGGCGCGGGAGAAAGTTCGCGACCGCATCGCCGAGCGGCGGGAGGCGACGACGGATAACCAGCGCCTCACGGGCCCCGGCGATTATGAATTCACGCTGGTCCATGACGGTCTCCTGCGCCGCTATCTCGTCCATGTGCCGAGTTCGTTCGACCGCTCGCGGCCGGGCGCCGTCGTCATAGGGTTGCATGGCGGCGGCGGCCACGCGGCCCATTTCGCCAACGACGGCAATTACGGGGTCATCACGGCGTCGGAGAAATACGGCTTCATCGCCGTCTTCCCGAACGGATACTCCCGCAATCGCCGCGGGCTGTTCGCCACCTGGAACGCCGGCGCCTGTTGCGGCGACGCGCGCGACAGGAATGTCGATGATGTCGGTTTCATCGCCGCGGTCGTCGCGCGCGTGAAGAGGCAGGCCCTGGTCGACGACGCGCGCGTCTATGCGATCGGCATGTCGAACGGCGCGCTCATGGCCTACCGGCTCGCCTGCGAGATACCGGACGTCGTTCGCGGCATCATGGCGGTCGCCGGCACGGACAACACACTCTCCTGCGCGCCGAAGCGGCCGACCCCGGCGCTGCATATTCACGCGGTCAACGACACTCATGTGCTCTTCAACGGCGGGGCGGGGGAGGACGCCTTCCGTGACGTCTCGAAAGTGACCGACTTTGTCTCCGTCCCGGCGACGATTGAGAAGTGGGTTCGCCTCAATGGCGCGCAGGAGCGCTCCGAGCGCGTCCTCGACGTCCCCGGCGCCTATTGCGACCTCCATCGCGCAGAGGCCGGCGGCGCGCCGGTCCAGCTTTGCGTGACGGCGGGCGGCGGCCATTCATGGCCGGGCGCGAAACGAGGAGGCCGCGGCAAGGAGCCGCCGTCGCAGGCGATCAATGCGAACGACGTTATGTGGGCGTTCTTCGCCGGCCAGCCGGTCCAGGATCACTCCCAATAATATTTCTTCCGCTTGCGGCCGGCGCCGCCGACCTCGTTCATCGTTTCCGCCTCGAAGAGGCGCCCGCCCAGCATCACGCTGTCGATCGCGTCGGTGGCGCCGATGTCTTCTAGCGGGTTGGCGTCGAGTATGACGAGATCGGCGAGCTTCCCTTTCTCCAGCGTGCCGATGTCCTTGATGTAGCCGAGCGCGGTCGCCGGCGTCGTCGTCGCGGCCTTCAGCGCTTCGAGCGGGCTCATGCCGCCGCGCACGAAGGACCACATCTCCCAATGCGAGCCGAGGCCTTCCTCCTGTCCATGCGCGCCGATCGAGACCATAACGCCCCGGTCGGCGAGCTTCTTCGACTCGCGCGCGCTGATTCGATCGACGAAGTCCTCCTCCGGCGCCTTGGTGCGACGCACATTCGCCGGCTGCAAAATGTGCGGCGGCACGTGCCTGGACAGGATCGGATGCGTCCAGACATCGGTCGCGTAGCGCCAATAGGGATCGCCGGCGAGGCCGCCATAGGTGACGACGAGCGTCGGCGTATAGGCGACCTTCGTCTGCGAGAAGAACGACAGCACGTCCTCGTAGAGCACGGCCTGCGGGATGTTGTGTTCGAGCGTCGAATTGCCGTCGGCGATGAGCGTCATGTCCATCGTGAACAGCGAACCGCCCTCGGCGACGACGGTCATGTTCTCGGCGATCGCGGCGGCGACGACCTGCTGACGCTGCTCGCGCCGCGGCTGGTTGTAATTCTTGATCGAGCGCGCGCCCTGCGCCTTCAGGCGCCGAACATGGGCGAGCGCATCGTCATAATTGCTGATCTCGGAAAAGAACCCCGGCGCTTTCGCGCCATAGACGACGTCGCCGGTCGAGAAGAGGCGCGGCGCGAGTATCTTTCCAGTGCGCTGCAGCTCCATCGCCGGAAAGATCTCGAGCGCGTCATTCGATGGGTCATGGATCGTGGTGACGCCGAGCGCGAGATGGCCGATCGCCGTGTAGTTCTGCTCCGGGATGATCCCGTCCTCGGCCTGCGCGCCATGGGCGTGCGCGTCGATATAGCCCGGAACGATCGTCTTGCCAGCGGCGTCGATGACGCGCGCGCCGGCGGGAACGATCGCCTCGCCCGCGCCGACGGCGGCGATGCGGTCGCCGCGAATGACGATGTGGCCGTTCTCGATGACCCCGCCGTCCGCGCCGGCCATGGTTATGATGCGCGCCCCGCGGATGACCGTGACGCCCTTGGGCTTGTCGGCGGTCACGCGCATCGACAGCGACACGCCCGTCGTCGGGGGGACGAACTTTTTCGCGTCTTTAGCCTCTGGATCGGCAGGCGCGGTCGGGATCATGTCCCTGAGCGCCGCCGAAAAGAGCGTCGGGCCGAGCGACCAGTGAATGGCGCCGGCGTTCGTCCAGCCGAGAAAGGCCGCGCCGCCGGCGCTCGCCTTGACGACCGGAACGGCGGAGGCGGACTTGCCGGCGCCGATCTCCTGCGGGCCCGGCGTCATCGGCATCACATAGGCGGCCCAGTTCTCGCGGAAGGCGACATGCCGCCCGTCGGGGGAAACCTGATAGTCAGCGAGGAGATCGCCCGAAGCGTGCACGCGCCGCGCCTCGCCGTTCAGGTCGACGCTGACGAGCTTCAGCATCCGGTCCTCATAGACGGACATGAAAATGCGCCCGTCCTCGGCGCCGAAATGCGGGTTGGCGCCGTCCGGCGAGACGCGCGTCATCGCGCCGCCGCCGGCGGGAATCCGGTAAACGCCGGGCGCTTCGGCGTAGCGCCCTGACAGGCGGTCGCCGCTTGCGCCCTTCTCGAAGACGATCGTCCGCCCGTCAGGGGAGAAGCGCGGCCGGCGATAGACGCCGGGCGTCTGCGTGACCGCCGATCCCGATCCGCCGCTCGCCGCTACGGTGCGGATGACGCCCATGCCGTCATCGGTCCACGACACATAGACGATCCGCTTGCCGTCGCGCGAAAAGGACGGGAA
>Ga0073934_10008267_pt1 | contig 13985 bp, 14 predicted proteins | sample LarsenN4metaG_FD_76834 | JGI IMG/M metagenome (GOLD analysis project Ga0073934, IMG submission 76834) | Hot spring sediment bacterial and archeal communities from British Columbia, Canada, to study Microbial Dark Matter (Phase II) - Larsen... ...
CGACATGTTACAACGTATTTTCGCTCCAGCTCGTGATACTCACGCTCGAACCAGAAAGCGCGACACCAACCGTTAAGGCCCGCACGGAATCACCTGCCGTCGCCGTAACGCTCACCGTGCGCGACGAACCCGATCCACTGACCGTTATTGTACAGGAAGCGCTGCCGCCGCTCAATGAACCGCCGGTGTACGCGCTGTTGCGCTTGAGGCGGAGCAAGGCTTCGTCCACGCAACTGTCTGCGAGCTGAAACGCTTGCTCGGATTGCTGCTCACCGTACCCCATCAACAACTCGCCGACACCAACAAACTGAACGCTCACGGCAATCACCAGCGTCACAGCAAAAATCACCATGGTCGTCGCAATGGAGACGATGCCGTGTTGAGCGTGAATCGTGAAGCATGAATCGTGAGCGTCCATACTATTTTCCTCTTAACTCAGCGGCGGAATCCAAAGAATACACCAAATCAACACTTCCGCCGGTCGGATCCGAATGCAAAACCGTGAGGGTGAAAGCAATGTTTTTACTTCTGCCGTTGCCGACCGTTCGATTGTCGAACGTTAAATTACTCACGACCACATCATCAGACGTGAGCGCGACCGCCGGATTGGCGCCCTGCTGGAGATACAAGACGCCGCCCACGACCGAAAAAACGGTTGGGTCGTTTCCGGAAACCGTCATGTCGAGCTCAACCGTTGCGCTGGGCGTGGTCGCAAGATTGACGCCAAAGTCAGATGCCACTTCAACGCCCCGCGCTCGCCGGATTTCGTACACCAAACGGCTCACGGCCAACCGCGCGTGCTCCTGCATCTCCGCGCGTGCCTGTGCTTTGGCGCGTCCCGTAAGAATCGAGAGAAACACGGAGATCGCGATCCCGCCGATCACCGCAAACACCGCCACCACGACGATCAACTCGACGAGGGTAAAGCCGCGCGGCGCTTGTGGCGAACGAGGAGCGATCATATTAGTAGGGCGTATACGTGATCGTGATGTCCGTAAAATGCGGCGTACAACTTCCATCGCTCGTGAGCGTGACACGGTACTGGAGATATTGGTCACCGTTGTGATCGAAGTGAATCAATTCGCCAATTTCATCCGTAAAATAATCCGTCTCATCGAGATCTTCACCATCCGGTCCTTGCCAGAGCGCCGTTGCCAATGCTCCGGTCGTTACCGCGGAACGCACCTGCAAGGCGACCGTACCTGACACGCAGGCATTCTGATTTTCCGACCACTCAATCGTATTCCAATTCCCCATGGCGAGCGCATCGAGCACAGATGAGACGTAGGTTCCGGACGTCGAGTATGTTCCTCCCCCGCCGCCCCCGCCGCCGGTCAATTTGCCGATAATCGTGACTTCACCTGAGTTGTATTGGTCGGCGATGTAAATCGTGTCATTGGCAAAATACATGTCATTGATGAAGCCATTGAGCAGGTTGATGACGGAGCTGATTTCAATGGCCGTCACGGTGTTTGTATCAATGACTTTGAGCTCTTGCCCGTTTTTATTTACGCTCGAGAATGCAAACTCCTCGTTGTCATCCGCCACGACCGAGTAAGACGCCTGGCCGAGCGAGAGCGAATCGAGTAAGGTCGGCGACGTCGGTGTGGAAATATCATAGACGTACAGGCCATCACCCGTACCGGAATCCACCGCCACATACAGCTCCGTGCTTTTGATCCAAACCCCACGACCGTCAGAGGTACCGGAAATATTGATAGATGCTGCAATCGTCGGCGCGGCCGCAGAAATATTAATGATTTGCACCTCCGCGGAATTGTTCGCTGTCGCAACATAGGCGTACGTGGAACTATAGACTTCGATACGGTAACCGGTACCGCCGAGCGCAACGGAACCGGTTGAGGCAGGAAGAAGCGGGTTCGTGACGTTTACGTGATACAGCGTTGCGCCCTGCGTAAGCAAGATGAGCGATCCGCTAATGTTGATCGCTTGACCATCCGTATTCCCTGCCGCGTTAAACGTCCCGACAGAAACGGGAGCACTGGGAACAGCCAAACTCACCACGCGCATTTCCGCAGCATTCGCCGTCGTTGCGAGATACGCGTAGTTGCCAGACACAACCAAATCATTGACCGTATCGCCGACCTCCAATGATCCGATGAGTGTCGGGGTATACGGGTCCGAAACATCGTAGAGAAAAAATTCGTGTCCGCCTGTGTTATTGTTCGTTCCGATATAAAGAGTTGTTCCGACCACATACACGACGTTTGCCGTCGTATTTCCCGCTAGGTTGATCTCGGATTTCTGCTCCGGACACGACCAGTCAGCCGTGGCCAGCGTGCTCATGATCAAAAACTCCGCATCGTTATCCTGGCTGGCAACGTATAGATACGTCCCGTCCCAATACAAACCGTTGTAGCTGAAATTGGAAATTTTTTGACTCACTGCCACGGTCGGTGCCGTGGGGATCCCCGCATCCACGATCTGCAGCGTGCGCTGATTGGCCGTTGCGGTTCCGACGAACGCATTCGTTCCATCGAGCGCAATCGTAAGGGCGCCGTTGCCGAGATCCACGGATCCCTGCACATTCGGAAGCGTCGGGCTTGAAATATCGATCACAAAAAACTCGTCACCACCTGAGTTGTTGTCGGTTACCACATACGCCTTGCTACCGCCAATCGCGAGCTCTTGTCCGATGGTTGCTGGTGCCAAATCAACCGTGGCGGCGACCGTCGGGGTTGAATCCACCGAAATGTCCACGACTTTAAATTCCCCTGTCGTGTTGTCGGTCACCGCATAGGCATATAATCCGGACATGGCAACACCACGGCTCGTGGCCGCGAGATCGACCGAACCCAACACCACGGGAGAGGCCGGAGAGGTAATACTGATAGTAAAGAATTCCGAACCGCCGGCATTGTTGGCGCGCACCATGTATGCACGTGACCCTGAGGCAACGATGTCTAGTCCATCTTCCCTTCCCGTCATGTTGAGCGTCGCTACACTCGATGGAGCCGTCGGGGTAGTGATGTTGATGACCTGTAATTCACCCGTGTTCTGACTCGTAGCTAAATACGCATACTGTCCAACGATCGCGATCGCGTTTACGTCCGCGCCGATTTCCACACTTGCCACGGTCACGGGGTTTTCCGGGTCGGTCTTGTCGATCACCACAAACTCGCCTCCGGCCGCATTGTTAAGAGTTCCGAGGAACGCGTAGTTTCCTGAAATCGCCACATCGGTCCCTGGTTGCGAACCCGCGTTATCCACCACCCCCTCCACGCTCGCGCACGCCCAAATCCCAGCACTCTGTTGAAGCGCGATCGCGCCGTCGGGATCCACAGACGTGTTTCCGCTCGTGTCATCAAACGTGCCGTCCGAGAAATCGCTCGTCGTGTCCTCAAAAAATCGTGCGTGATCCCAATTCGTAAAATAGTCAACGAACGAAAGCGTTTTTGTGCCACCCTCAAAGGTCCAGGTAATGTTGGTGGTTGCCTTGCGCGTATGAATGTCGTTGGTGCCGCCACTAGTCACGATGTTCCCCGAGCCGTCACGCGACACCGCCTCCACGAGCACCTCGCGCGTAAACAGCCCGCTCGTATCAGACACTCCGGAGAATGCCCACGTTCCCCCGCCGTCGGAGAGTCCATAGGTTCCCGCGCGCAACCGATTGTAGGCGTGATGGCCGATCGACTTCACCCCTTCCCACGACTCTCGCGCATACGCAACCGCGCGCGTGCGCTGGCCGCCGATGAGCGTGCCGCGAAACGCGCTGGAGACGAGCAAAAGAATCGCTGTACCCGCAACAGCAAAAATCCCGATGGAGATGAGAAGCTCCACCAGGGTTTCGCCTCGTTGATGCCAAGCGGGCCGTTTCATATTATTGGAAATCCACGCGCCCGGCCGCGTTGATGTCGATGGTGTAAGAAAGTCCAGAATCCGGCCACGTCAACGTGATGGATCCCACGTCGGATGTTGTTCCCTCCACCTTGGTAAACGTCACGTCCGCATCCGGAACCGTGTAGCTCAACTCCAGGGAGTCCGGCAGAGTGTGCTCATCGTCGTAATCCAGATCACGCGAGGCAAAGGCGGAACCGCGATACAACGTAAAGCTGCCGCCCGCGCCGCTCATCAAACGCACGCTGTAAACAGAGTCCCCTTCGCTTTCCATCGAAAGTCGCTGGGCCATGCGCAGCACATGCGCGAGATCCTGCGCGCTCGCATCGAGCTGATACTTATTGAGAAAGTTCCAAAAGGAAGGCAGCGAGGCGGCCACAAGCAAAGACACCACGGCGAGCGTGATCAGGAGCTCCGGGATGGTGAATCCTCGCTGCATACGCTCCCCCTTGCGGGGCATTAACCGATCTCGCCGATGAAATGATAGATCGGGGTGATAATAGAGAGCGCCACGCTCGCCACAATGATGCCGATCGTGATAAGCATGGCCGGCTCAATGATCGTCGAAATGTTTTTAAGTGTGGTGTCGAGCTCGGTTTCGTAAAACTCGGAGAGATAGAACAACACTTCGTCCATTTTACCGGTTTGCTCACCGATCATGAGCATGCGCGTCAAAAACGGCGGAAAAATATCTTCCTCTTCGAGGATAGACGAAAGCGGCTCGCCGGTTTCCACGCGCGCGACTGCCTGCTCGAGCACGCGGCGGTAGTAGAAGTTGCTGAGCACGTTTGCCGTAATCCCCACCGCCATCGTAATGGGAATACCGCTCTTGAGAAGCGAACCCATCACCATCGAGAACCGCGCGAGATTCACGGTACGTGACACGTCGCGGACAATCGGCAGTTTTACATAGAGCCGATGCACAAACGGCGCCAATGCCGGCCGGCGCCACACCCACAGCCCCACCACGGCCGCGATCGACAACACGACAACGGTCGTAACACCATGCTCGGCCATGAATTGTGAAACCGCAATGAGGGCGCGGGTGTACCACGGAAGTTCAAAATCGAACGCACGAAACAGACCTGTGAGACGCGGTAACACGAACAAAGAAATGATGGCGCCAAGACCGACAGTCAACGCCAGCACGAGGGCTGGGTAGAGCATGGCGCTCTGCGCTTTCTGTCGGAGTTCAAAATCCTTGCCGAAGCGAACGGAGAGTTGTTCGAGGTTGTCGACCAAGTTGCCGGACTCCTCGCCCGCACGAATCATGTTGATGTAGTACGCATTGAACACGCGCGGATGGGCCGCAAGCGCATCGGAGAGCCGCATGCCGCCCTCCACGTCGCGCTGAACGAGGCGCAAAACATTTTTGAGACGCCCCTTGGCCTGCACTTCCAAAATGCGCAATGACTCGTCCAAACTAATGCCCGCGCGCAACATGATCGCCAGGTGCTTGGTGAGCACAACCTTTTGCAGAGCCGAAATGCCGCCGATGTAAATCACTCTTCCCTGCTCGACAGTGGTGAGCGATGTCACGACCAGTTTCTGTTCCTTAAGCGAACGCACCGCAGCCTGCCGCGAATCCGCCTCCATCTCGCCGCGGAGTTTTTTGCCGTTTTTGGCCGTGGCTGTGTACAGAAACTTCATACCTCCTTGCCTCCTCAGCGTGGTTTAGGAAATTTTTGCAACGCGCAAAACTTCTTCGATGGTTGTGACCCCTTCCACAACCTTTCGCAACCCATCTTCAAACATCGTCGTCATCCCTTCTTTCACGGCCTGCGCGGCGATTACACCCGCGTCGGCTCGCTGGACGATGAGTTCGCGGATGCTCGGCGTGACCTCGAGCACCTCAAAGATACCGACGCGCCCAACGAATCCAGTGTGATTGCAAATCGTGCACCCTTTGCCGACGTACTGCCGAATGGTTGCGCGAGCGTCAAAATATTTTTTGAACAAATCTTTTGGAATGGCGGATTTGATTTTTGCGGCATTGATCGAAACACTGCTAATGCACGATGCACAAATACGCCGCACCAGGCGCTGGGCCACCACAACGTTCACGGAGGATGCCACCAAAAACGGCTCCACATCCATATCAAGCAGACGCGGAATCGTGGTGGCCGCGTCGTTGGTGTGCAGAGTGGAGAGCACGAGGTGACCGGTCATGGCCGCGTTTACCGCAATGCCCGCGGTTTCCGCGTCGCGAATTTCGCCCACCATGATGATGTCCGGGTCCTGACGGACGATCGAGCGCAGCCCGGAGGCAAATGTCAAATTGGTGCGCAAATTGACCTGAATCTGGTTGACCCCCTCCATGTCGTATTCCACTGGATCTTCAATCGTCTGGATATTCACGTCGCGCGTATTGAGAATCTTGAGGAGCGCGTACATGGACGTGGTTTTTCCGCTTCCTGTCGGACCCGTTGCGAGAATCATGCCGTACGGCTTTTCGGCCGCGGCACGCACGCGCTTTTGGTCGGCCGGCGAAAATCCAAGTGTCTCGATGGTATACGTACGCCCTTTCTCGGAAAGAATGCGCCACACCGCCTTCTCTCCATCCACAATCGGCATGATGGACACGCGCACATCCACCATTTTGCCCTCCAGCCGCACGCGCAGTTTTCCGTCCTGTGCGGCATAGTGCTCGTCCGTGCGCAAGTTTGAGAGAATCTTTACGCGCGAAATAATCGCATCGTGAAGCGGCTTGGGAAAAGTAATGACGTCGTGCAGAAGACCGTCAATGCGATAGCGCACCAGGCTCTGTTTTTCCTGTGGCTCAATATGTACATCCGATGCGTTATTGTTGTAGCCGTACTGCAGCAACAGATCCACGATTTGCACCACAACATCCTGCCCCTCTTCCTCCCGAGCAGCGGCGGATTCTTTGCGTAATTCTTCAAACCTGACTGCGAGCTTTTGCATTTTTCCCACGATATCTTCTGCAAACGCGCGCAAAGAATCCTCCAAAAGCGCTGGCGTGGTGTAGCCGACCACTACTGGCATACCGGATTTTTTTTCGACAAACCCGGCAAACTCCACGTTGTGAGGGTCAACCATGGCCACAAACAGCTTCCCTTCGCGAATGGCGTATCCGATCGCCTCTTGTCTTTTGACGACCAGCTCCGGAATCACCTTAAAGGCCTCCGGGGCAATCGTCGTGCGCCCAAGATTCACAAACGGAACGCCGTAGGCATCCGCAACCAAACGGCCGATCTGATCGTTCGTAAATAATCCAATATCCACCAGAGCGGCCTCAAGGGCGCGACCGGCGTCATGCGAAACCTCGCGCGCGCGGGCAAAGTCCTCCTCTTTGATGAGCCCCGACTCGACAAGGATCTGATGATATGTGGCTTCCGGGAGGGCCATGCAGGTTGTTGCTATTTCATCACGGCGCTGACGTGCTCCTTCACTTTCTTGACCATCTCGGAAAGCGAGAAGTCGGCCTTCACGAGATATTCGCGCACACCAAGCTTTTCGATTTGATCGATATCTTCCTGCTGGCCGAGGTTGGAGAGCACGACGACCGGCAGTTTTGCGAACGCAGGCGTTTTGCGCAGATGCGCCAAAACTTCAAACCCGCTTAATTTTGGAAGAATCAAGTCCAGTAGGAGGAGGTTCGGCTTCACGCGAGCGGCATCCACAAGCGCGGCTTCCCCGTCGGTTGAAACCGAGACGTCAATCGCCTCGTCTCGCAAACGCTGACTCAAAACTTTATAGAGAAACGGATCGTCCTCCACGAGCAGTACTTTCGGTTGTTTGGAAGAGGCTTTAGGCACAGGCGTTAGATATGCTTTTCAATGGTGGCAAAGAGGATGTCGGGGGAAATGGAGGTTTTGACGAGGTAGGACCCCGCTCCGAGCGTCAGCCCCTGCTTCTGCTCAAAGTCCTGATCGAGGCTAGAGAGAATGATGACTGGAAGGTCTTGCGTCTTTGGATTGCGTCGGATCTCGCTCAAAACCTCAAAACCGTCTTTTTTGGGAAGAAGCACATCGAGCAATACGAGATCCGGCTTGTCGTGAAACGTCATTTCCACGGCGGTCAAACCGTTATCAGCCGTCTCGACTTCATATCCTCCGGCTTTCAGCCACGTGGCGTACATTTCACGCAGCGCTTGCTCGTCTTCGACAACGAGGATCCGGCGCTTAGCCTTGCTTGATCGTTTTTTCGTTGCCATAGCTTACAATTAAACCACCTTCGCGTTTGAGTATATCAGAAAATGGCTGGCAAGGAGAAACAGAAGGTGGAACCGTACCCGACCCGGCTCACAAACCAGATCTCGCCCCCGGACTGCTGGATAATGGCCTTGGCGAGCGTGAGACCGATTCCCCGGCCATCCACCCACACATCCCGAGCGTTGCTTCCGCGATAAAACGGTTGAAAGATATGGGATTGTTCCTCATGCGGGATCCCCATGCCTTCATCGCGAATACATAACGCGACGCAATTCCGCACGCTCCCGGGAAGATGAAGCGCTCGGGCTGTTTTCGCTTGCGGAGCTTCGTCGATCACGTGCGCGCTCACACGCACCGCATGGCCAGGCCGTGTGTAGTGAACCGCGTTATCCACCAATATACTAATTGCTTGGCGGATCCGACGCGGGTCGCATACCACATCCGGGAGAGCATCTGCTTCTTTCTCCCAAGCCAGACGAACGCGTTTGCGACGAGCGGCCACTGCCTTCTCCCCCATCACCTCTTCTACAATGGCCGGCAAACTGCACCGCCGACGCTTCATCGCCAACGGCTCCTGTCGAATCACAATGAGCGTGTCTTGCAACTCGTCTGCGACGCGCGAGAGGTTGATAGAGGAGTATTCAAGCTTGTCGAGCAACTCACGCTGGGCCTCCGTGATGTTGCCGGGCTCTTCATTTTTGAGCGTTTCCACCGTCCATCGAATCGCATTGAGCGGGGTGCGCAGGGTATGCGCGATGTTATACATGAAATTGCTCAAGATAAACGTGGCGTCGTTTACCTGCCCGTTGCATGCCGCGATCTCATACTGCAAGTTTTGCTGAAGCCGATCCACTTCCTCCACATAACGACGAAACGCTTGCGTCAATTCCAACGTTTCTTCGTTCATGGGCTCAAACGCCGTCACGACTTCGTGTCCACCAACCAATCCTCGACGAGTAACGGCTGACATGTGGCGAGAGAGCTGGCGTACATCACGCGTCATGTAGGACGCCACATGCCAACCACTCACCACCACCAGAAGGAGAATCAGCAACAAACTAAAAATGCCGGCCTGCCAGCTCGTGGACACCGCCATTATGAACGTGGCGAGCAAACAAAAAACCAGCCCGAACACGATGAAGATCGTGACGACGCGCGACCGAATGGACGGCAAGCGCCGAGCTGTCCCCTGATCCTCCATAACGCGCATATGGTAGCATATTTTTACATGACTGGCTTTCTCCTCATCGATAAACCCGACGGCCCCACCTCTCACGACGTCGTGAATACCGTTCGTCGTGCCACAGGCGAAAAGCGCGTGGGCCACGCTGGCACGCTCGACCCGTTTGCAACTGGGCTACTCCTTGTAGGCGTCGGCCGCGAAGCAACGCGTGAATTCCCGAAGCTGGTCGGTCTCGACAAAGAGTACGAGGCCGTGTTTGCGCTCGGGGCGACAAGCGACACAGACGACAGAACCGGACGAGTGGTGGCCACGGAAAACACACAGAACCCGACGGATGAGGATATCCAACGGGCCATGCAGACACTTGTAGGAGAGATCGAACAACTGCCGCCCAATTACTCCGCCATCAAGGTTGGAGGGAGAAAGGCGTATGACGCCGCGCGCAAAGGCGAAACGCTAGAGCTCAAGCCCCGCCGCGTCACCGTGCACTCCTTCGAGCTCCTCAAACCCATCACCCACACCCCGTCACCCACCCTCCACGTCCGCATCCACTGCTCCACCGGAACCTACATCCGAGCTCTTGCTCGCGATCTCGGTGCAAAGCTCGGCACGGGTGGTTACGTGCAGGAACTGCGCCGTACAACGATTGGTTCCTGGAAAATTGAGGAAGCAACGGTGTTGTCGGCGTTGAACAAAGAATCGGTTCAGGGCCGGCTCGTACCGGTCGAGACGTTCCTCTCACGGCTTGCTCGATGACCCTTGTTTTGTTAAGGTGGGCTCGGATGCAAGATAATTGACTTGGAGCATCCGGATGCCAACGCTTCTGTGAATTCCCCGTTTTGGACGCATTTCGAGCATTTTTTTGCGACGAACGCGCTTGCGAGCGCGGGCCGTCTCGTTTGATAACGTAGGACCAACAGAACCCGTTCGCGTCTCGGAGCTCCACTGAGACGTTTATGCAATTCATTATCATCGCGCTCGTTATCGGCGTCGCGGTGGGAGTCGGTGCGGGATACCTGATCCGCAAGACGCTTGCCAAGCAGTCGATGACCAACGCGGAATCGAAGGCGGAAAAACTGCTTTCGGAGGCAAAAGCAAAGCACGACGAGCTACTCACCGAAGCGAAAACCAAATCCCAAGAGGCCCAGCTTGAAGCCAAGGAGAAGGCACTCAAAATCATCGAGGACGCCAAGCGCGAGGAAGCCGCCCATCGCCAAGAAGTGACGGAGATTCAGAAGCGCTTGGAAAAACGCGAAACCATGTTCGATCAAAAATTGATCGACATCGAGGATAAGAAGACGAAACTGGAAGAGAAACAAAAGGAGATCGACGCTGTAAAGGAGGATATCAAGAAGCTGCGCGACGAGCAGGCGGTAAAGCTTCAAGAAGTGGCCGGACTCTCCAGAGAGGAAGCAGAACAGCGCTTGCTCAAACAGGTTGAGGAAGACAGCCGTGAAGCGCTCATGTCACGCATTCGCAAAATGGAGCAGGTGGAAGAAGAGGAGGTCGAGCGCCAGAGCCGCAAGCTGCTCTCGCTGGCCATCACCCGGTATGCATCCTCTCAGGCCGTAGATACCACCACGACGCACGTGGAACTGCCGTCGGACGAAATGAAGGGCCGTATCATCGGCAAGGAAGGCCGCAACATCAAAGCGATCGAGTTGCAGACCGGCGTGGAAATCGTCGTAGACGACACTCCGGGCGCCATCACGATCAGCGGGTTCTCCCCTATTCGCCGCCAGGTCGCCAAGCGCGCGCTCGAGGCACTCATCAAGGACGGCCGTATTCACCCGGCCCGCATCGAAGAAGCGGTTGCCGAAGCGAAGAAAGAGCTTTCAACCGAAATCCGCAAAGCCGGCGAGGACGCGCTCTATCAGCTCGGCATCCCGGTTTCCTCCATCGACCCCAAGCTCGTCTCGATCCTGGGACGCATGAAGTACCGCACGAGCTACGGGCAAAACGCGCTCCAGCACTCCATTGAAGTGGCCCAGCTCTCCGCCATGATGGCCGAAGAATTGGGTGCGGACGTGTTCGTGTGCAAGAAAGGCGGTCTCTTCCACGACATCGGCAAGGCTGTGGACCACGACATGCAGGGCGCTCACCCGGAGATCGGCTACAACATCATGAAGAAGTTCGGGTTCCCGGAGGAGATTTGCTACCAGTCGATCGCTCACCATGAGGATCGCCCGCGCACGGTCGAGGGCGCCATCGTAAAGGCGGCAGACGCCATCTCGGGCGCACGCCCGGGCGCGCGCAAGCAGAGCCTGGAGCAGTTCATCCAGCGCATGGAACAGCTCGAAGCCACGGCCAGCTCCTTCACGGGAGTCGAGAAGGCCTACGCCATCCAGGCCGGCCGCGAGGTGCGCGTGTTCATCTCCCCGCAAAAGGTAGATGATCTCTCCGCCTACCAGCTCGCCAAGGACATTGCCATGAAAATCGAGGCAGAGCTCACCTATCCAGGCGAGGTCAAAGTCACGGTGATCCGCGAAACGCGCGTCATCGAATACGCCAGGTAATCGCAAACAAAACAACGCCCCGCGGGGCGTTGTTTTGTTACGCGAGTCGGATGTACGGCAACGGATCAGGATAGAGCTTCGCGAGCTGAGCACGGTCGTTCACATGTCCGTAGCCATCGAGGTGATCCGGGTCTTTTTTAAACTGCGCGTAGCCCTCCTCACTCAATGCCTGCAGATGCAGATGCGGGAACCACCCACCGTTCTCCGTGCTCGGGCCGACCGATCCAATGATCGTGCCGTTCTCGATTGCATCGCCGACCTTCACGCGGATATCTCGCGACAGGTGGGCGTACAGCAAGTAAACGGGCGCGTGGGCAAGCTTTACCATCACATGCGGCCCCCATCCGCCTTCCCACGGGTGGTCATCGTCCACCAAAATGACTTGGGCATCATCGTCCACGGCAATCAGTGTGCCTTCCGGGGGATTCAAATCCACGCCCAGGTGCATAAAGATCTTTTCCTTCTCCAAATACGTCCCGGCAAGGATCGTTGAACGCTCCTCCAGCCAGCCGCCGTAAGAAAACACCAGGCCGGCCTCTTTGTGAAAGTCGTACACGAGCTCCGCATGCGCAACTACGTCCAAAAACGGATTGGGTGAACGCGGCGCGTCTGGATGTTTCTCGAGCCATGCCTTGGCCAAGAGATCGAAATTAACGTATCCACCTTGTTGACCTTTTAGCGTTGGGAAAATCATAATACATGCGTAATGAATAGTGATCGCATTATGGAGAACAGCCGCATGGACCGTCAATCGGGCGAGGCCCGCGAATTACCCAAGCCCATACACTCCGTTCACGACGCCATTGAGACGGTTCTCGCGCAGAGTGCGTACACGCGTGCTCCGCAGGGGGCGCCTGAATGCACCCTCACCGGTGAGCATGGCCGCTTTGAGGTTACCACCGTACAGGCCGAAGATCTGGAAACCATCAACGAAATGCAAACGTTTATTGGCGAATACCTCGATGCCTCGGAGGTTGACACCGTGGATGTTGTCCAAGCCGGCCTGCGCGGCGACCGGGCCGTTGGCAGTGAGCACGACAGTAAATACAGGATTTTCCTCGCGCGCGACGAGCAAGGAAACATCGCCTCGCTTTACTCCGGTGGCGTTGTTGAGTTTACCCCGCACAGCGAGCGCCCGGACGAAGCGATCTTCTTTGGGGCATATGGGATCACGAGCATGAGTGCCCGACGCAAAGGCCTCGTGCGGGAACTATACGCCTCTTCGCTCATGCAGGCAGAAGTTGACGCGAAGGCAAACGGAAAGAAACTCACGATGGTAGTTGGAGAAAGCTCGGACGAATCTGAACCGGCCTGGAACGCTTTTGGCCGAAAACGCGTGTACGTCCAAACGGGCCCCGACACATACACGGAAATTCCCTACGTCCAACCACCGCTCGACTTCGATCCGGACACCGGATTGCCCACCGAGGGCAACATCGACGTCCCGCTCCACCTGATGTTGCAATTTTTTGACGGCACCGCAGACAAAAAACGCATCTCCCTCGCCGTCGATGCTATCTACCGCTGGTGCAACATGCCTCCCGAGGACGAATTCAGCACACAAGAGGCGCTCCAAGCGCAGCGCGCGTACATCGCAAACCTGCAAAAGCAGTTTGACGACTTCCTGTTTGGCAACGGCGAGCTCAAATTATTCTCCGCAAACGAACGCGACGAGATGCGCAAGTCTGGGGCAAGCATTCTGGACGCAAAGTGATTTTTTTGCTAGACTGAGGCCAGATATCCACACATCTATGAACAAGGCAGAACTGGCGACAAAGATCGCCGAAAAGCTCGCGTTGTCCAAAAAGGTCGGGGAGGACATGATCGCCGCGTTCGAGGACATCGTCACAGAGACCCTCAAGGCCGGGGGCGAGGTGACGATCGCGGGATTTGGAACGTTTTCGGCCAAAGTCCGCGCGGGACGCATGGGGGTAAACCCACAAAACCCCACGGAGAAGATCCAGATCCCGAGCGTCACCGTGCCCAAGTTCAAGGCCGGTAAAGCGCTCAAGGATGCGCTCAAGGGAAAGGCATAAACAAGAGCGACTCGGCACAAACCGAGTCGCTTTTGTGATAGGATACGAACAATATGTTCCGCAACTTCCTCCAAAACGACGTATTTCTCCTGGCGATCGCGATCATCGTGCTCGTGGCGCTCATCGTGGTGCCGTGGCTCATCCGCGTGTACAACATGCTGGTCATGGGACGCAACCGCGTTCACGAAATGTGGTCGAATATCGAAGTCCAGCTCAA
>Ga0073934_10008268_pt1 | contig 13985 bp, 10 predicted proteins | sample LarsenN4metaG_FD_76834 | JGI IMG/M metagenome (GOLD analysis project Ga0073934, IMG submission 76834) | Hot spring sediment bacterial and archeal communities from British Columbia, Canada, to study Microbial Dark Matter (Phase II) - Larsen... ...
ACTGCACTTCGCCGGCCCTTCGGGGCCGAACGTGCTGACGATCACATGGCCGCCCGGTTTCATGGCCCTGGCCACCTGCCGCACGTAGGCGTGACGCTGGGCTGGATCGGTGAGGAAGTGGAAAACGGCGCGATCATGCCAGACGTCGTAGGCATGCGCGGGAAACTGCACGGTGTTGATGTCGCTTGCGATCCAGCAGACGCGTTGAGCATTCTCACCGAGTCGGGCCTGGGTGGCGGCGATCGCCTTGCTTGAGATATCGAGGACCGTAATGTCGGAGTAGCCGCGCTCCAGCAGGTCATCGACGAGCGTGGACTCGCCTCCGCCGACATCAATGATGCCCGCATCGAGCCAAGGCGCGGCGCGCTCGATAAGGCTCAATGAGATCTCCAAATGCGGGCGAAACCAGCTCACCTCATGAGCAGCCTTGGCGGTGTATACGTTGTCCCAATGGGATTGGGAGCTCATGGTCTCAATTATAGTGTTCCGGGCGATTGGCAGGTCAGTTTCCAGAACAGACGTGGCGGCCGAAACGTTCGGCGATTCGGCGCCGGCGCCGATCTCCCGCGTGGCGTCGACGCGCGTGGCATCGGTGGCGGAAACCGTTATGTTCTTTGTCGAGAAGGTGGAGACACCCTACTCTTGACGGTGCTCGGATAGATGCCGCCGGGCACTAAGGGGATGAGGAACTGTCCCGCTTCGTTTCTGCGAGTGGAGCGCGTATACCCGGTCCCGGTCTGACGGACGGTGACCTCGGCATCGGGAATGGCGGAGTCGACGGCATCCTCAACGGTGCCGGCAAGGGAACCGCAGAGGACCCGCCGGTGGGAGGCGTGACTGCTGACGAGGCCGTGAGGAGACCCAGCATGAAGGGGTTCCTGGAACCCTGCCTTTCGTGGGGCGCAACCTGTCATACAGATAAGAGCGCGTTCGCCGGAATGCCCATTCACTGTCAGCATTGCTGGACGATTTCACCTCCCCGTAGCTCCCACGTTGCGTACCATAGAGAATGGAGCGAAGGAAAGGCGATGCAGACCATCTTCCACGTCGACATGGACGCGTTCTTCGTTTCGGTGGAGGAGATTTTCGATCCGTCGCTGAAGGGGAAGGCGGTGGTGGTGGGCGGGCCGGCGAACGCCCGCGGCGTGGTGTCGGCTGCGTCGTATGAGGCGCGGAAGTTCGGGGTGCATTCGGCGATGCCGCTGCGCACGGCGTACCAGAAGTGCCCGCACGCGATCTTCCTCAATGGGCATCGCGAGCGTTATGTGGAGTATTCGCGGAAGGTGGAGCAGGAGTTGCGGGCGTTCACGCCGCTGGTGAACATGGCCTCGATCGATGAGGCGTATCTCGACGTAACGGGAACTGGCCGGCTGCATGGTCCTCCGCTGGCGGCCGGGCACAAATTGCATGAGCGCATCCGGCAGGCGACGGGGTTGAATTGCTCGATTGGGATTTCCACATCGCGGTTGGTGTCGAAGATCTGTTCGGATCAGGCCAAGCCGAACGGCGTGCTGTGGGTGGTGCCGGGGACGGAGGCTCGGTTCCTGGCGCCGCTCGATGTGCGTAAGATTCCCGGCGTCGGTAAGAAGACCGAGGAGGCGCTGCATCTGTGCGGCATCCGGAAGATCGGCGACCTGGCGAAGCTCGAGGAAGAGTTTCTCGAGAAGCGGTTCGGCAAGTGGGGGCTGGCGCTGGCGGGCAAGGCTCAGGGGTTGGACGCGGGTGGTTGGTTCGACACGTCGTTCATCGAGGCCGAGGATCCGAAGTCGATCAGCCACGAGCATACGTTTGACGAAGACACGGCCGACCGCGGGCGGCTGGTGGCGACGATCGCGCACTTGAGCGAAATGGTGGGGCGGCGGTTGCGCGACCACGGGTTCTACGCACGAACGGTGCAGATCAAGCTGCGCGACGAGGAGTTTCACACGATCACGCGGGCGCACACGCTCGCGCAGGCGTCGCAATTGGACACGGAGATCTTCGCCGAGGCGCGGGCGTTATTCGAGAAGAACTGGAATCGAAAGCCGGTGCGGTTGATCGGCGTGCACGCGTCGAACCTGGAGGAGAGCGAGGGACAAGCGAACCTGCTCGATCAGGAAACGAAGGATCGCTGGCGCGGGGCGCTTTCGGCGGCCGACCGTTTGCGCGAGAAGTTCGGCGAAGACAGCGTGTCGCTGGCGGCGGGGTTGCAGGGGCGGTTCCGCCGCCGTGTGGATGAGACATCCACGCAGCGGCTGGAACCGGAGAAGAAGGACAAGCCTGGAAGTTGACGCCTAAAAATTGACGATAGACGCGAAGCCTGTGGGATCGAGGCTGGCGCCGCCCACGAGCGTGCCGTCGATTTCCACCTGCGCCATGAGGCCCTTCACGTTATCGGGCTTCACGCTGCCGCCGTAGAGGATGCGCACGGCTTGGGCAGCGTCCTTGCCATACTTGGCTTCGACGAGCCCGCGCAGACAGCGATGGGCGTCGGCGGCCATTTCGGGCGTCGCCACTTTGCCCGTACCGATGGCCCACACGGGCTCATAGGCGATGACGATCTTGGCGAAGTCGGCGGGCGAGAGCGGGGCGATGCCGTCGGTGAATTGCGTGCGGAGCACATCCTCGGTCTTGCCCGATTCGCGCTCTTCGAGGCGTTCGCCAACGCAAACCACGGGCAGCAAGCCGGAAGCCAGCGCGGCCTGCGTACGCTTGAGCACCGTGGCATCGGTTTCGCCGAAGAACTGGCGGCGCTCGCTATGGCCGATGATGACGGCCGAACAGCCGGCGGCCTTGATCATGGGCGCCGACACTTCACCGGTGAAGGCGCCTTCCTTGGTTTCCCAGTAGCAGTTCTGCGCGCCGATGGCGACGTTGCTGCCGGCGGCGGCGCTGACGGCCGCGGCCAGGTCGACGAAGGGCGGGCAGATCAGCACATCGGCATGTGTGGAACCCGACACCAACGGCAGGAACTTTTCGAAGAACTCCGCCGTCTGGGCCGGGGTCTTGAACATCTTCCAATTGCCGGCCATCAGCGGTTTGCGTGCGCTCATTTTCTCTCCTTACATGTCAAAGCCCGCGCGCTGCATGCGCCGCAGGCTACTTATCTCTTCGGGAATTCCAGCCCCAGCACGGCGGCAAGGCGGCCGGCAATCGAAAGCATGTCGATCTCGGGCAGCCGCTCGCGCTTCACGCCCGGCCCCCACAACGCATACGTGGCGCGGTAGTCCTTGCGCAACGGCCAGTAACCATGTGCGCCGCTGACGGCGCGCGGCTCCGGTTTGCCGAACTGCACGTGCTCCATCGGCTCGAAGAGGAAGCTTCCTTTCATTGTCGGCCATAAGCGCTCGATTTCGCTGGAGGGGATCTCGCGGCCGATGCCATAAGCCGATTCGCCTGCATGGCGGCGGAGCAGGGCGGCGACGGCGGGGTCCTTCGTCCAGCCGAGCGTACCGCGCAGGGTCAGATCGCCGCTGAGGCCTTCGCGGGCGAGCAGTTCGCGGGGGTCGGCGAGGCGGTCGACGCGTTCGAAGCCGTGGTCGCTCACCAGAGCCAGGCACATATCCTTGGGCATGGCGTCCATCATCTGGCCGATGAGTTCGTCGGCGTATTCGACCTTGGCCCTGGCGCGCTTCGAGAAAGGCCCGGTGGCGTGCGCCTCTTCATCGTGATCGACGAGGTGGAGCAGGATAAGGCCGGGCTTCTCCCGCTTCAGAAGATAGAGCGTGGCGAGCGTTCGCGTACGGTCGTCCATCCATTCCTGTGGAAAGGACGGATACTCGGCGGCGATCTTGTCCATAAGGCCAGGCGTGGCGTGCTTTTCGTGGGCCTCCATGTCCATTCCCGCCCCGCGCTTTTCAAAAACCTCGGGTATGTTGAGATCGATGGCGGCATCGACCGTGACGGGCCATTCGACGGCCGCCGTCTTGATGCCTGCTTCGCGGGCGGCATCGTAGAGCGGCGTGGCCTTCAGGTATTTTCGGAACCAGTAGCGCCCGCCGCCGTCTTCCTTGGGCCGGTCGTTGTTCAAGATGCCGTGCGCATCGGAGGTGACGCCGGTGATGATCGTCGTGTGCGAGGGCCAGGTGACGGTGGGCACGACGCCGACCACGCCGTCTGCCCAGGCGCCTTCACTCGTGATCTTGCGCAGATTCGGAATCTTCAGTCCGAAACCATCGGCGTCGCGCAAGTAGCGGTGGTCGAGACCGTCGACGGAGACGACGAGCAACTTGCGCCGCTTCGCGGCGGCGCGGGCGGACGCGGCCGTGGAGGCGGCAAGGCCAAGGCGGAGCGCGCTACGGCGCGAGAGCGGGGAGGAGGCTGGTTCCATGTTCGATCCTGGTGCCGAAGTTGTCGGCCACGGTTTGGCCAATGTCGGCGAGGGTTTCGCGCGTGCCGAGCGCGGCGCCCGCCTTCACACGCGCACCATAGGCCAGCAGCGGCACATACTCGCGGCTGTGGTCGGTGGAAGGCGTGGTCGGGTCGCAGCCGTGGTCGGCGGTGAGGATCAGCAAGTCGTCCTCGCGCATGCGGGCGAGCAATTCGGGCAGCCAGGAGTCGAACTCCTCGAGCGCGTTGGCGTAGCCCTCGACGTTGTTGCGATGGCCGTAGAGCATGTCGAAGTCGACGAGATTCGTCCAGAGCAGCGCGGCGGTTTCTCCATTCAGTTCGTCGAGCGCTTCGAGGGTCTTCACCATGCCGTCGGCGTTGGTCTTGGTTTTGACATGCGGCCCGATGCCACGGCCGAGGAACACATCGTAGATCTTGCCGACGCTATAGACGACGGGCTTGGGATGGGCGTCGGCAAGCCGGTCGAGGAGCATGCCTGCGCGCGGGGGCGTGGCGAAGTCCTTGCGGTTGGCGGTTCGGGTGTAGGCTCCGCTGGAGCCGGTGAAGGGGCGGGCGATGACGCGGCCCACTTCATGCGGACCGGTAAGGATGGCGCGTGCGGCTTCGCACATGCGGTATAGCTCGGGGAGCGGAATCACCTCTTCATGCGCGGCGATTTGGAAGACGCTATCGGCAGAGGTATAGACGATGGGCTTGCCGGTGCGGACGTGTTCGTCACCGAGTTCGGCGATGATTTCGGTGCCGCTGGCGGGCTTGTTGGCGAGCCAGCCACGGCCGATGGCACGCTCGAAGGCGTCCATCACCTCGGGCGGGAAGCCGCGCGGATACATGGGCAGAGGCTGATCGAGCCAGATGCCGGCCATCTCCCAATGCCCAGTGGTCGTGTCCTTGCCGGGCGAACGGAGAGCAATCTTGCCGAAGGCGCCGGTGGGCGCGGCAGCGGGAGCGAGGCCTGCCATCGGCTTGATGTTGCCGAGGCCCAATCGGCAGAGGTTGGGCAGCGAGAGGCCGCGATCGCGGGCGATGTTGCCGAGCGTATCGCTGCCGGCATCGCCATACGCAGCGGCGTCGGGCATCTCGCCGATGCCGACGCTGTCGAGGACGATCCAGATGATCCGGCGGTGGGGCGCCATGTTGACCTACTTTTCGCCGAGCGCCTGTTGGATGCGGTCACTCAGCATCTCGGTGAACTTCTCCATGATGTAGCCGTTCATGCGCGCCGATACCTCGCCGCGCGCGTTGAAGACGACGGTGGTGGGAATCGAGCTGACGCGCAGCAGGCCGGCGAGGCCGTCGTCGAAGTACACGGTCTTCTTCCAGCCGTTCTTATCGAGGAAGGGCTTCACGAGGGAGCGGTCCTCGTCGGTGCTCAGGTTGAGGAAAACGACGTCCGGGTTGGACTCGTAGCGCTTCTTCACGGCTTCATACAGCGGCTGCTGGGCGCGGCAGGGTCCGCACCAGGTGGCCCAGAAGTCGATGACGACCACCTTGCCGCGCAGCTTCGCCAGCTCCAGCTTTTCGCCGCCGAGTCCGCTGATGGTGAACTCCATGGGTTCGCTGACGAAGACGTTGGGGTCGATGGCGCGCAGCCGCGTGCGCCGGTCGTCGATTGCCTTCTTCACCCGGTCATAGGCGGCCAGCAGTTGTTCGCCCAGCGCGGAATCGGACATTCCGGCCTTTTTCTGCCATTCGGCGAGGCGGGCGCGGTCGCGCGCGCGGCCCTCGGATTCGGTCTGCTCATTGCTAAGCATGAACGCATCGCAGAGATGGGGAATCGCTTCAGCGGTCTTCCCTACCCTGTCCAGCCAGCGGGCGATTTCACGGGCGGACTCGGCTGAAGGCGCTTCGGCGAAACTCTTGCGCGCCAGTTCGACGGCTTCCGCGGACTTGCCGAGGTTGCCCGTGGCGCGGCTCTGATAGACGAACGCCTTGCCGAGCAGGATCTGCCGCTGTTCCCATTGCGCGGCGGCGCCGGGTGTGCCGGGCTTTAATTCGGCCTGGGCGCGGACGGCGGATTCGAGTTTCTGGGCATAGTCGAGCGCGCGGCGGGCGTTGTCGGCGTCGTCGGTGGAGAGCAGTTGCCGCGCGACGCGTTCCAGCAGTTCCGTGTTGGTGGTTTCGCGAGCCAGCACGCGCTCGCCATACAGCACGGTGCGGCGGGCGTCGCGGATCTCCAGGGACGCCTTCACCAGCGCGCGCTCCAGTTCCGGCCGTTGGATCGTCTGCGGGTACTTTTGCAGGTGGCGCTCAATGGCGCGGATGAATTCGACCTGGCTCGAACCGGCCTCGCTCAGCCCCGCGCGCAGGTCGGCCTGTTCATTCGCCGGAACCTCCTGCGCCGTGAGGCGGGCCGCAAGCGCGCCCGCGAGCAGCGCTTTCGTCAACAGGCGCTTCATTCGGCCGCCTTCCCATTGGCGCGAATGGTGGCCGCGAGGCTGGCGGCGCGTTCCCGCGCCATGTTCAGGAACGATTCGTTCTTGGCCACGCGGTCCAGCCAGGGCAGGAATTGGTCGGAGGCCACCAGGCGTCCGCGCTCCATGGCCGATTGAAACTGCAGCAGCACCTTGTTGACTCCCAGCTTGTCGAAGCGCACGGCGCGTTCGAGCGAAATGACGTGCTGTTCGGTTTCGGAGATCTTCTCAAACCATTCCTGCAGGGCCTTGCCGTCGAGATCGGTGGTGAAGTTGAACTTCGTTTCGTGCTTGGTCGCGCCATCTTCCCAGCGGAAGGTCTTGTCGCCCATCCTGGCGACCTTGAGGCCGGACTCAAGCTCCCGCCTGAAGTGGTCGAGCTTGGCGGCGAGTTCGAAGATCTGTTTCGTGTCCGCTTCGGCGAGTTTGAACTGGAGGGGCTGCGGATCGTCTGGCGCTTCCTTATACACCACCGCGCCCGACTCCTCGAGCGAGATCTCGACAAAGGCCGGCGTGCTGCCCGGGAACGACTTCACAAAGACAATGCGCGGAGCGGCCGCGGCGAGTGTGGCGGCAAGCAGGAGCGTGACCAGTAGTTTCATGAGCGCACCGACAGTGTCTTCAGCCCGAGCGATTCAAACCGCGCCCGCGTGGCTTCGCACACGGCGACGGCCAGCGCGTCACAGGCGTCGGGAAGATTCACCGGCGTGGCCTCGCCGAGCAGCGACTTCATCATGAATTGCACCTGTTCCTTGGCGGCGTGGCCGTGGCCGACGACGCTCTTCTTCACTTCCAACGCCGAGTGCTCGCTCACGGCGAGGCCGGCTTCGGCCGCCACCAGAAGCGCCACGCCGCGCACCTGGGCCAGTTTCAGCGCGCTTTGCGAATTCGCGGCGTGGAACACCTCTTCGACGGCGGCGCGTTCGGGGGCGTGCGCGCCGATCACCTCGCGGAGTCCTTCGGCGATCCGGCGCAGGCGCATGGCCATGGCCTCGCGCGGGCTGGTGCGGATGGTGCCGGCGGCGACGAGCAGGTGGCGCACGCCGTCGGAGTCGATGACGCCGTAGCCGGTCCGTTCGGTTCCGCAGTCGATGCCCAGTACCCGCACCCTGGCCTCGGTTGAGTTAGTCCATGCCTTCGAGGTCGCTCTCGTCGATATCGAAGTTGGAGTAGACGTTCTGCACGTCGTCGTGGTCGTCGAGGGCTTCGTGCAGCTTGAGCATTGCCCTGGCCTGCGCGCCTTCAAGTTTCACGAGGTTTTCGGCGACGTAGGAAAGCTCGGCCGATTCGGTGGCGATGCCCGCCTTCTGCAGCGCGTCGACGACGGCCTGATGGCATTCCACGGGTGAGAGGATTTCGAATTGCCCGCCGTCGTTCAGGATGTCCTCGGCGCCAGCTTCCAGGCACACATCCATGAGTTTCTCTTCGGTGGCGTTCTCTTCGTTGATGAAGATCTGGCTACGGCGCTTGAACATCCAGGCGACGCTGCCGGGCTCGCCCATGTTGCCGCCGTTCTTGGAGAAGACGTGGCGGATTTCGCTGGCCGTTCGGTTGCGGTTGTCGGTGGCGATGGCCACCAGGACAGCCGCGCCGCCGGGGCCATAGCCCTCGTACATCATCTCTTCGATCTGGCCGCCTTCGAGTTCACCGGTGCCGCGCATGATGGCGCGCTTGATGTTGTCCGAAGGCATGGAAACGGCCTTGGCGGCGGTGATGGCGGTGCGGAGGCGGGCGTTTGAGTCGGGGTCGCCGCCGCTGCGGGCGGCGATGACGATTTCCTTGATCAAGCGTGTGAAGACCTTGCCGCGCTTGGAGTCGAGCGCGGCCTTCTTGTGCTTAATCGTGTGCCATTTGGAGTGTCCTGACATACCGGGTCTTTACGTAGGGAAATGAGTTGTCGCAGGGGTGCTGCTGAATCTTTCAAGATAACACGCGGCGGCGCGGAACCGGGCAAACCGCGCGGTGGAAACGGGAACGGCCCCGCCTCCCGTGGGAGACAGGGCCGTTCGGTTTCGCGGAGGCTCCCTAGAACACGAAGCGGGCGCCCAGCTGGATGAAGCGCGCGTTCTGGCCGACAGTCGTATACTGCCCGAAGTCCGGGGCGGTGATGACGCGGCTGACATCCTGGAAGGAAGTGTTATTGAACACGTTGTAGAACTCAGCGCGGAACTGGAAGCGGACCGACTCCGTGATGTTGAAGTTCTTGTAGACGTTCCAATCGAAGTTGCTCTCACCGTTCAGGCGAAGGACGTTGCGGCCCATGGTGCCGAAATTCCCCAGTAGAGGCTGAGAGAGGCCGACGCTGGTGGCGTAGGAAGAAACCGCCTGCACGCCGTCTGGGCTGGCGGTGCCGAAGGGGGCGCCAGCCGAGCGGGCCGGTTTCCACTCAATGTTCACCGGACCGCTGGCATTGGGGCGGACCTGGCCGCCGCCGCCGAGCACGGTGAGCGGGTTGAGGCCGCGGCGGACGCCGGCGTCAAGCGTAACCGGAAAGCCGGTGCGGAAGCTGGTGATGCCGGAGAAGCCCCAACCTGCGACAACAGTGCGGATGAAGCGGTTGCTCGAACCACGCAGCCACGGCAGCTCCCAGTTATGGGAAAAGACGAGGCGTTGATTCAAATCGAATTGAGAAACCGCGCGGTTGTCGCGATTGTTGCGTGGGTTTTGCTGGTTGGAGCTGTCGTTGATGAGCACGCCCAGAACGTCGCTGCCGTCGTCGATGGACTTGGCGAAGGTGTAGGAGGCCGACAGGGTGAGGTTGCTCATGCGCTTGCTCACCTCGAACTGGGCCGAATGGTAATTCGAGTTGGCCGAGCTGTCGACCCAGACGATGCCGTTGTAGCGGGGATCGATGCGATTGCTGACCGTCGTGGCGCCGCCGCTCTGGCCGGTGAACTGGCTCTGGAATGCGGCTAGCCGGGCGGTTTCGTCGGCGACACTGGTGGCCGGGGCCGCGGGGTTGGCGACCAGGTTGATGTCGCGCGAGCGCGGGAGGTAGTTGCCCTTGGTGCCGACGTAGTTAGCCTTCACGACGAGACCGTTAAGGATCTCGCGCTGGATGCCGACGTTGAACTGGTGCACCTGCGGGTTAGCCAGGCTCTGGTCGATGGCCGGGGAGATGGCGCCGAAGTTACGGACGGTTTGCGACAGCGAGCCCACCTGGGCCAGGGTTTCGCGCTGGATCTGGGCGGTGCCTCCGGCCAGGGCGGCGAAGTTGTTGGCGCCCGTGATACCTCCACCGGTGAGCGAGGCGGTGATCATGAGCGGCGGCAGGAAGCGCTGGTTGGTGATGGGGTTCAAGAAGATAAAGTCGTAGGCGATGCCGTAGCCGCCGCGGATGACGGTTTTCTGATCGCCGAAGGGGGTCCAGGCAAAGCCGAGGCGGGGGCCCCAGTTGTAGTTGCTCTGGAAGGAAGGCTTGCCCGACTCCATCAATCCGAACGGGCCGCCGCCGGCTGCGCCGTAGGCCGAGTTGTTATTCAGGTTGAGGTTCGAGATGCGGCCGTTCTTTTCGGTCGGGCCGCCTGCGAACTCCATGCGCAGACCGAGGTTCACGGTAAGATTGCGGCTCACCTTCCAGTCGTCCTGGATGTAGGCGAAGACGTTCTTTACGCGGTTGTTGCGATTCGAGTCGCCCAGCCGCTGCTGATAGACAGCGGGCGTGCCAGTTGCAAAAGTGGCAAATGAGGCGAACTGGAAGACGGGGCGGGCGAGGGCGTCGAACACGCTGTCGGCCTGGAGGTAGTAATACTGGCCGCCGAACTTCAAGTTGTGCGAGCCCTTGATGAGGGTGAAGTTGTCGGTGAACTCGTAGGTCTTCTGCTCACGTCCCTGGGGGAGGCCTTCCCAGACGCCAAGGCTTGTGACGCCGGCATCCTGGAAGATGAGGCGGACGCCAAGGGGATAGGGCGTATCGATCGGGAAGCCGGCATCGCTTTGCCCGAAGCCGAAGCGGAACTCATTGACCATGGTGGGCGAGAAGGTGTGCGTGTGAGCGGCCAGTGCCTGGCGAGGCGAGCCTGCGTTGGTGGCGCCGAAGCCGGGCAGGTTGGAGCCGACGAAGGTCAGGCTGGTGGACGCGGTGACCTGATCGGAGGGGTTGTAGCGTACCCACAGGGAGTCCTTAGCGGTGAGGTTGAAGTCGCCGCGGAGGTTCACCTTCCACACGTCGGAGACGTTGGGGGCGGCAGTGGTGATCTGGCCGCTGGGATCGGTGGGGACTTTGTACTGATCCAGCAGGGCCTTGGCGGTGGGGTCGGTCACCGCGGCCACCTGGGCCGGAGTGGGCACGCGGGCGATGCGGGTGGCGCCGGCGCCGCGCTGCTTCTGGCCTTCATAGGCCACGTTGAAGAAGGCCTTGTTGCGCAGATCGACTACTTTGGGAATGTAGACCGGGCCGCCGACCACGAAGCCGTATTGGTTGAAGCGGGTGATGTTGGTCTTGCCCGTGGTATCGAAGAAGGGGCGGGCGTTGAGCTTGTCGTTCTGGAAATACTCAAACAACTCGCCGTGCAAGGCGTTGCCGCCGTTCTTGGTGAGATAGAGCACCTGGGCGCTGGAGTTGCGGCCGTATTCGGCGCTGAAGTTGTTGGTGATCACCTTCACCTCGGCGATGGTGTTGAAGATGAGCGGGGTGAGCGCACCGCCCGTGCCCGTGACCGAAACGTCGGTGGTGGTGATGCCGTCGACGGTGATGTTGTTGCCACGACCGCGGCCGCCGTTGGAGTTGAAACTGCCGGAACTGAGGAAGGGATTATTCGAGGTGACCGGAGCCACGCCGGGCAGCAGGAGGGCGAACAGGTTGGGGTTGCGGTTCACCGGAATGTCCATCACCGCTTTACCTACCACCGCTGACTGGATTTGGGCATTCTGGGTGTCCAATTGTGCCACAGCGTCGGTGACGGTCACGGTTTCGGTGACCTGGCCAACTTCCAAGGTGAGGCGGAGGCTGGTGATTTCGCCGGCGCGAACGCTAGCTTGGGAGGTCGTGGCGCGGAAACCATTGGCTTCCGCCCTCACCTCGTATAATCCAATCCTGAGCAACGCAAACGTGAAGGCGCCTTCGGTGTTCACTCCGCCAGTGCGCACTTCACCCGTTTCGAGGCTCTTGAGGGTCACTTTGGCCTGGGAAACGGCTCCACCCTGACCGTCCAGTACGACGCCGCGCAAATCACCGGTGATCTGCGCCGAAGCTACCGTTGCGAATGCCAGGAGGGACGCCGTGAGGAGGGTTAATACTTGCTTTCTCATGTTGGTCCTTTCCCCATGATTGTGCCGAATGCACCAATATCGAGTGGGTTTCCTTCGCGGATGAAGCAATCCGTGTTCCAGATGCAAAACTCTTTCGTTTGCTAGGAGCTGAGATGGGCAAGGAAACGGTTTCCTACAGGTTTTAATAAGATTGCTACCGATTTAGGAATCACGAAACAGAGACGGCGGTGAGTCCCGCAGAACCCACCGCCATATTTTCGCCCACTCTTCGCTCACCATTGAACGCGGCAGAAACGGTACCCGGACGTTATTTGATCTCTCGGAGGGCAAACTGCCCTTTCCGCGAAAAGTCCAGCGAGTCGGCCAGCACGCGCAGGGATTCCCCTGGCGCGTGGAAGCCGGTGGAGTTCTCCGCTTCGACGAAATCGAGGTAGAACTGCGCCTTCCGCTGGAAGTTCCAGGCCGGGGCCAGTTGCGCATCGGTGGCGCCTTTCTCGCGAGCCGAACGGATGTCGGCGATCAAGGCAACCAGGGCGTCCATGGCCACGTTGCGGGTTTGGAAGAAACGGCTCTGGATCTCCTCGACGCGCCCTTTCATCTCCTGCTCGCTGAAGTGGTGGCACCCCTGGCAGGCGCGGTTGATGTTATTGAGCGGGCTGCGCACATGGTGGTCGCTGATTTTCTGGCCGCCTTCGCGCTTGTAGGGCATGTGACAGTCGGCGCAGGAGACGCCGGAACGGGCGTGCACGCCCTGGCTCCAGAGCTCAAACTCGGGGTGCTGCGCCTTGAGGACGGGCGCTCCCGTATCGCGGTGCACCCAGTCCTTGTGCTTCACTTCCTCGTAGTAGGAAACGATGTTTTCCACCTTCAGCCCCTTGTGCCAGGGGTAGGTGAGCCGCTTCTGGTCGCCCTTGAAGTAGTATTCGACGTGGCACTGGCCGCAGACGTAGCTGCGCATTTCCTGAGCGCTGGCCATGGTGTTGACGTCGTAGTTCTCCACGCCTTGTGCCGCCTTCAGATTCCGGATGCCCTCGATGAAGCCTGGGCGGGTCACGCGCAGTTGCATCGTTTGCGGCTCATGGCAGTCGATGCAACTCACCGGGTGCTTCACGTTCTTGGTGGCCTCGCCATAGGGCATGGCGTTGATCTTCTCGAACCCGGCGAACAGGTCGCCGCCGCCGAGCTTCTTCATGGCCACATAGGTGGAGGCATGGCAGTTCAGGCAGGTGCCCGGCTGCTTGAATTCGGTGACGCGGCGTGTGTTGCGCTGGTCGATCAGCATGTAGGCATGGCCGCGCTCCTCGCGGAAGTCGACGCCAAAGGCATAGCCGGCCCACATCGTCTTCAGGCGCGGATCCTCGTCGATCTTGCTCTGCGTCACCACCGAACGCGGGTCGGCCTGGCTGGGCACATGCGGCATCGCCTCGGATCCGCCGTAGCGGGTGCGCTCCATGTCCACCGTGCGTTTGTAGCCGTCGTACTGCAGCGGGAAGTTCTTGCCCCACACCGCCGGATCGTCGGTGTCGTCGGTCACCTCGACGACCCGGAAGAAGGTGTGTTTGCCCTCCTCCTTTCGCTCGACGATGTTCACCAGCAGGGCGCTGATGCCCACAGTGACCGCCGCCGTGATGAGGATGGTCAACGGCAGTATCTTGCCCCATCCCGATTTCGTTTCGCTCATCCTCTGCTCCTTACTGATGCCCAACCCGTGCGTGACAGCTGAGGCACGACACGCCCGCGCGGTGGTTCCGGGTGGATTGAATGCCGTCCACCAGTCCGGCATGGCATTTCATGCATGAGCTTTCCGCCACTTCGTGGTTGCGCCCGGTGATCTGGATCTCATCGGGGAAATGTCCGGTGGTGAAGGCCCAGGAATGCCAGAATCCGTTCAACGCCTTGGTGGCGTACTTGCCGGCGAATCCCGGAGGCGTATGGCAGTCGTTGCAGACAGCGACGCTGCGATGGCTGCCCTTCATCCAGGAGGCCATGTGCGACTTCATGACATGGCAGTTGGCGCAAGCCCGCGGATCGTTG
>Ga0073934_10008269_pt1 | contig 13983 bp, 10 predicted proteins | sample LarsenN4metaG_FD_76834 | JGI IMG/M metagenome (GOLD analysis project Ga0073934, IMG submission 76834) | Hot spring sediment bacterial and archeal communities from British Columbia, Canada, to study Microbial Dark Matter (Phase II) - Larsen... ...
AAACCATCTGGAGTAACGTGACCGGGGCGGAACGCCCGCGCTACTTTGCCCGGCAACTAATTACACCCGAAGACATGACCATGGAGCAAGATTATTTTCGCAACCGCATGCGGCTGCACAACCGCATGCTGCACGGCTGGGGGGTAGTCTGCGGCGCCTTGGTCGCCCCGATGCTAGCCCAAAATGGCAACGGCCGCCCTGAACCCTGGCTGGTGCGCGTCTGTCCGGGCTATGTGCTGGGACCGCTTGGCGATGAGATTCTCATCGCGTGCGAACACGAGTTTGATTTACGGCAAAACCGGGTGACGGGTACAGCGGCTGATCCTTGCGGCATGAGCCGTGATCCGTGGTGTAGCGATGTCCGGCCTCAGCGGCAGGCTAACACGATTTATTACATCGCTGTCCAGTACAAAGAAATCGCGGTGCGGCCGCAGCGGGTGCAGCCGGCCGGTTGTGGCTGTGACGATAACCGCTGCGAATTTTCCCGCTGGCGCGATGGTTACGAGATTGGCGTCCTGACCAGCGACGAGTATCAACAGCTCATCGTTGAGAATGAGACGCCACCTGCCTGGAATGCATTATTTCAACCTCCCAACCACGGCAATCCGGCCTGCTGGCCCGCTCCCACATCGCCGTGGGTAGTGCTGGCGATGGTTCAACTTGATGCCGAAGGTCGCCCCACCGCGATTGATAATTGTGGCCCGCGCCGGATGGTGGCGGCGTTCGGACATTTCTGGTGGACGTGCACGGCTGGCGCCTCGGTTACGATTAGTTCGGTTTCGGCTGTGTCCACCACCGGAGAAACAGCGGGTAACCAGCTCATACGGGGTCAAACTTACACAGTTAGGGTGGAAGGGACAGGTTTTCAGGATGGTCTGAGGGTCACCATGGGTCCTGATATTAGTGTGATAGATACCACACTTAACAAAGAGGAATTACCCACAGCTTTCAGCGTGAATGTGACCGTTGCGCAGGAAACCCTGATCGGCAACCGTGATGTGGTGGTGATCAATCCGGATTGTTCCATGGCCGTCCGCCCAGAGGCGCTTAGGGTCGTAAACCCGCCTAGACAAGCCCGGCCGCAACGGGGGAAAGAAACGCCAGAAGCCGAGGAGAAACCCAAGCGCTCCGGCAGGCGAGGGGACCAGTGAAACTATATCATCAAAAAAATCATCATAATCAATCCCTGATCTACCTACTGGGCTACTTGTTATACCCATTTTGAATGGTATAATCAACAATAGGAGCTAAGGATAAAATCATGGTACAGCAACGAGCAACCCAGGCTCGAAGGCCCGGCGCTAACCAGCGGCTGAACGCTGCTGTCACTCAGCGGCCACAGTCGCCTATGGCTGGACCGGCCCATCCACTCCTGCGCCTGCAACACACCATCGGCAATCGGGCTGTCCAGGGCCTGCTTCAGACCAAGCTCACCATTGGCCCACCCGGAGATGTCTATGAGCAAGAAGCGGATCGAGTGGCCGAGCAGATAGTAAGCTCCCCTGGTGTTGCCGGCTCGACCCGCTTGGTTGCTCCACAACGTATCCAGCGCAAATGCGCTGCCTGCGCCAGCGGCCACGGACAATGTGCCAAATGTGCGGCAGAGGAAGAGCTCCAGCGTAAACCTCTGACCTCACCCATCACCCCGCTCATCCAACGTCAGAGCAATGAGCCGCTTGAAGAGGAGGAAGAGGAACAACCTCTCCAAACCAAAGCTAGCTCCACTTCGTCGCCCAAAGCTCCACCAAACCGGGCAGCCCACCTCAAGGCCATCAAAGGCGGAGGCCAGCCGTTGCCAGCCGTGACCCGCACTTTCTTTGAGCCACGCTTTGGTTATGATTTCAGCCAGGTCCGGCTGCATACCGATGCCCGGGCGGCCCAGGCGGCTCAAGCGGTCAATGCCCGCGCTTTCACCATCGGTCAGGATGTTGTCTTTGGTCCTGGCCAGTATGCTCCCGAAACAGATCAGGGCCAGCGGCTGCTGGCTCACGAGCTGACCCACGTGGTCCAGCAAAGCTCGCTGTTGTCGCCTACAACCTCGACCCTGCAACGGCAAGCGGCGCCCACCAGTGCCGCCGCTGAAACAGCCCCTGAAACGGTCGAAGCAGTCGCCTCGCCCGGCTTGATTGTCGAAGACACCGCCCCAGACCTGAAACCAGGCCAGATGAAAAAGAGTGAGTTCCTGGCCAAGTTACGAGCCGAGGTCTGTAAGACGGCCGAGGCCGCCCTGGCCGGGACAGGTCAAACAACACAAGGCTGTCCTTATCTCAGCCGCTGGTTTGACTACTATCGTGATAAAGACAGCCAGCACATCGAACGGGCCATTCACAAGTATGTTCCTGAGACAGCACGGGCGACTACAGCAAGGCAGTATATTCCCATTGTAGCGGAACGGGTGCGCCATGGGGTGGAAAGGTGGGCCGAAACCGGCAAAATTACGGACGTGCCGGAAGACCTATTGAAGGCAATGCCGGGCGCCGGCCTAATGGGTGCATTGGGCAGCCTGACATCAGGCATTGGCGGGGCTGTATCTAGCCTGGTCGGAGGTCTGGGTCGAGGTCTATCAGCCCTGGGGGGTGTCTTTTTCAAGGGGCGTGAGGGCGGGGCTAGAGAAGTAGGCAACCCAAAAGTCATTCAGGGACAACTCGGTCCAGGAAGCTCCCTGGATAGCCGGGTGAAAGGGCAGATGGGGGCTGCCTTCGGGGTAGATTTTTCAAAGGTGCGGGTGCATACGGATGCCACAGCTCAAGCCTTGTCTGATCAGTTCAATGCCCGAGCCTTCACCATTGGCAATGACATCGCCTTTGGGGCGGGGCAGTATCAGCCGGGCACGCTGATAGGCGATGCCCTGATCGCCCATGAACTGGCCCATGTCGTGCAGCAAAATGGCGGGAATTCAACGACAGCGCCCATGCCAAAAGGTGAAACAGAATATAGCTCCCTTGAACAAGATGCAGATGTGGCAACAGTCCGTGCAGTGGCATCAGTGTGGGGAAGGCAAGGATCTCTGGTGAACATCGGCCAGAAGGTGATGCCGCGGCTAAGGTCTGGGCTGCGCCTGTCGCTGGGGAAGTGTGGGTCAGGTTCAGCTACACCCAAAACTCCTACGGCTAAAACACCTGTTACGACCGAATCTCCCCTAAAGGAACGGACAGAAGAACCACCAAAAGCATATTTTACCGCAGACGATACAGCGAAGGCAATCTTGGCCGCAGCAAAGGACGAAACTGTAGATAAGAAAATACGAGCCGTCAGAGCTGTCGAACAGATTATTGCTAATTACTACTCACCCCATAAAGAAAAGGTAACAAAGGTAGTCTACGATGATAAAGTGGAGGTTGGTCTTGAAGTCAAGCCCATTCTGGGAGTGGATAAGAAAACATATTATGGAGAGATCTATGTAGGTGAAGGGTTTCTGGAGAATATCAGCAATGGAAAACGTTTCCCCCATGAGGTTCTGCGTGTGGGACATGAGTTGGAACATATTGACCAATATAGACAGGGTATGGCCCCGCCAATACAAGGTAAAGACCAGAAAAAATTCGAAAGAGAATTTCTTGCTTTCTATCGTGAAGGAATTGCGATCGAGGTGCCTCATACCGGACGATTGTGGCGTCCGACCCGCGTACATATCATTGATTGTGCACTCCGTTACTACTATTGCCTCAAACTTGACGATCAGAAAAAATATATTGATTATAAGGACAAGTTGTTGAAAGTCCGCGAAAGTGAAATGAAAGCCATTAATGATCCTGCCAAGAATTTTCCTGAATCTTCCAAGCCGCCTGCTGCGCCACCAAGCTCTTGCACACTCTCTCCAGGTGCACAAACTTGTGAGCCTAAGGAAGAATAGTACTTCAAATAAATCTTGATAAATTATTCTGCAGCGCGTCATTGGCAATTTCATCTACCAAGAAACATTCCGTTTAAGTAGGAATAGGGATTAAATCCATCCCTAACTCTTTAGCTTTACGTTTCTTGCTAACGTATAGGGTAAGGATTTGACAAACAGAAAGGAGAGCCAATAGGATTAAGAGCAAAAGATAACCCGGAGGTAAAGCAATGAGTGACGCGGCTCGCTTATTTCAAACGGTGGCCCGGCTGGTCAACCAGTTCTTACCGACGCTGGCCGAAGAGCATCGAGTGACCTTGAGCTATCTGATGACTGGACTGCTCAAAGGTCAACAAGTCCATCTGAAAGAGATCGCTGATGCGGTCAAGTATCCGCACAAGAAGATGAGCCTGGTGGACCGGTTTCGGCGCTTTCTGCGCAACGACCAGATCGTGATCAAGAGCCACTATTTACCCTTTTTGGAGCTGATCCTGACGGCCTTGAGCCGAGAGCAACTGGTCTTGATGATCGATGTGACCCCGCTGGGCGGCAACTGTCAGTGCCTGATGGTCAGTGTGCTGTACAAGAGCCGAGCGCTGCCGTTGGCCTGGGTCATTGTCAAGGGCAAGAAAGGCCATACGGCGGTGGCGGTCCAATTGGCCCTGCTGGAGCAGGTCAAAGGTCTCTTGCCCGAAACGGCTCAAGTCGTCCTGTTAGGCGACGGAGAGTTTGATGCCAGCGAGTTGATCGAGTGGCTCCAGCACCAGCCGACCTGGTTGTACGTCTGCCGGACGGCGACCAAACTGCTCGTTCAGGTCGAGGGTGACTGGCGACCCCTGGCTGAGCATTGTCCGGTCCCTGAAAAGGACCGATTTCTGAGCCAGGTCTGGTTCACCAAGACCGACGCAGTGGGTCCGCTCAATATCCTGATCGCCTGGAATGCTCAAAAGCAAGCTCATTGGTGTTTTGTCACCAACTGTGCTACTCAAGCCGAAGCTCAAGGTTGGTACCAGAAGCGATTCACCATTGAAACCTTTTTCGCCGATCTCAAGAGCCGGGGCTTTCACTTGCACCGGACCCGACTGTTCAAGCCGGACCGGCTCAGTCGGCTGCTGTTGGCGGTGGTTCTGGCCTATCTGTTTCTGGTCTTTCTGGGTGTCGAACTGATTGTGGCTGGTCCCTTGGTTCAACTGGTTCGCGCCGATCGCTTTGAGCACAGCTTGTTCCGCTTAGGCCGGATTTATTTGAACCATTTACTCAACGAAGGGTTGCTCATCCCGCTCCTACAGCGGTTGCGCCCCCCTTCTTCTTTTGCTCATGTGGTCCTATAACTCTTTATTCTGTTGTCAATGTTCTTACCTATACGTTAGCGAGTTACGTTTTAGATTTTTGAGGACCCGCTCTCGGTATTGTTGTTCGTAATAATCCTGGCCCGGATCATGGTACGCTTGCCGATATTTAAGCAGATGATAAAAGATACGCGCCAATTTATGGGCCGTCGCGGTGGTGGCTTTGGGTGCGCCGTGCTTGGCCCGGAGCCGACGGTAATATCCACCTAAAGCACTCTGGCTGCGACTTAAACTTTGGGCCGCCATTTTGAAGGCTTGAGTTGCCCGATTGTGGGTCTTGTGAGTTCGACTGCTTAAGGTCTTACCGCCGGAGATGGCGTTAGCCGGCGCCAGATGGAGCCAAGAATTAAAGTGCTTGACGGTTGGCCAGTGGTTCATATCCAGCCCAACTTCGGACACAATCGTCTGGACCGAGACAGCCTCTAACCCATCACTCTGGGTCAGGTCGACCCCGGTCAACTGATACAGATAGCTGCGTAAGTAGAAATATATTCCCTAAATCGCTCGATTTTGTTTCTAAAGAAAGTCATTTGCATTCAATTAGTTTAACAATCCGGTCCCTTTTCCGTATAATTAGCCTGACGTGGACTTGGAGGTCTTTCTCTCATTACCGCTTTGACGGTCTTCAACGATCTACCGCAGGGCTGCCGGTGAATACGCCCCTACCCCAATCCGTGTGCCGTTCGCCAGGACAGAGGGTCAATAACAGATTACCCCTTAGAGGATCTTTGGGCAGCCCTAGTCCACAGCTCACACCGCCAATCGGTGGAGAGCGTTCCGAGAGAATTACGACTAGTTCTAGCCGGAAACCGTCGTGGACAATGGGCGTATCCCGAAGCAGATAACAGCGACCGCGCAAGTGTGGAGTAACGCACTCCCTTAAGAAAGCGTTTTTGCCCCTGCCCAATATGGGCCAGAGCGAGGGCCTTGGTAGACCCCCGACGGCGAGAGGCCCGGGAACTGAGGTCGAGCGGAAGGGAATTTCCGCTCACTCCTCTGAGGTTTCCTCGAACCGGCAAATTTCCCTCAATCCCCCTAAGGCTGGCGGTCAACCTCTGCCTGAGTCTGTCCGTGCCTTCTTTGAACCCCGCTTTGGTTATGATTTTAGCTAGGTCCGGCTGCATACCGATGCCCGGGCGGCCCAGGCGGCTCAAGCGGTCAATGCCCGCGCTTTCACCATCGGCCAGGATGTTGTCTTTGGTCCGGGTCAGTATGCTCCCGAAACCAGCCAGGGACAGCGGCTGCTGGCTCACGAGCTGACCCACGTGGTCCAGCAAAGTTCGCTGCTGTCGCCCGCAACCTCAACCCTGCAACGGCAAACGGCGCCCACCAGCACCGCCGCTGAAACAGCCCCTGAATAAGAAGGGAAATCATCCTGTGTCTCTAACTATTTCATCGTTAAATTGATCTATCCTTAATAAAAATCGTTTTATCCCGGTGAATGTAATTGAGGCTTGACACCAGGTCAACTTCAGCGTATCCTAACCGTAACACTCCATCGTTTTACTCGAATAGTCCCTCTTCATCCATATAACCCAGCCCCACCTCCAACCAGAGTATCTATCGCTACCCATCTGTCGCCTTTTTATAGGGCAGATAACAAACAAGGAATTTGTGGCCATGCAAAAAAGAACCCTATTGCGCCCGCCCAATCGGAAAGCTTCAGTGCTCCAAAGGCAAAGCCCGCCGGCCACTCGAGCAATGCCGTCCCATCCCCTGTTACACCTTCAGCGAACGGTAGGCAATCAGTTGGTTGGCCGGCTTGTCCAGACCCAATTGAAAGTGAGCCAGCCGGGAGATAAGGATGAACAAGAGGCTGACCAGGTAGCAGCAACGGTCATGCGCATGCCAGCGTCTTCCACTGTAGCCGGCAGGACCGTTTCCAGCCACACTCCTTTTCTTCGGCTTCAACGAGTTTGTGCTGAGTGTGAGGAGAAATTGCAGCGACAACCGGAGGAGGAAGAAGAACAAGCCATCTTCCAGCCCAAGGAAATTTCCGCTCACTCCTCTGAGGTTTCCTCGAACCGGCAAATTTCCCTCAATCCCCCTAAAGCTGGCGGTCAACCTCTGCCTGAGTCTGTCCGCGCCTTCTTTGAGCCACGCTTTGGTTATGATTTTAGCCAGGTCCGGCTGCATACCGATGCCCAGGCGGCGGACTCTGCCCGAGCGATGAAAGCGCGAGCCTTTACTGTAGGCCGGGATGTGGTTTTTGGAGCGGGTGAATATGCTCTGGAAACGGGCAAAGGACTGCAACTGCTGGCGCACGAGTTGACCTATGTCGTGCAGCAGAGCCAATCCTCCCAACTGGCAGCGGCAGGTAACAACCCTGCCATTGCTAAGATTCAACAAGTACCGGTAGGACCGAGGTTGCAGCGGGCAGGATTTGTGGAAACTATTTCTCGTTTTTTGGGAGGTGGAACCTTCTCTGATAAGGAGCTACAGGACTATCTGGCTTTCTTAAATAAAAACAAGCGCATCGAGAACAGTTACGACAGCGATAACAAAGCCCGTGAAATCGTCAAACGCTGGAAACAAGGCGACGCGGCTTTTTCCATCCTGCCTGTCATACCGACCCGGATCTTGCTGATCAAAGAAATGCTGTCGGGGTTTACCGGCAACGATGATGAAAGAGCAATTTTGGAGTTGTTACGTGACTCCCCTCCTAGAGAATTGGAGACTATTTTAGCGAGTGTAGGGGTGCAGACCTTAAGGGACAACTTCCATGGTGAAGAGCGAAAGCAACTCGAGGCCTTGCTCTTTGAGCATGAGGACGTTATTCCGGGGCCAGGAGGGGCCTGGACAGCCGCTGGGGTCATAGAAATATTACGTCGTCACGGCGATCAGCATGTGATTGAAAGCCTTATTAAAGAGGGCTATAAGGTCCTTCGCTTCACGGCCGCCTTTGATAAATGGAGATATGATGACGGCAGAGTAAAAGAGGAAGAAATAAAGGGGTTAAGAGGCAACACGTGCCGAGTCGTACAACCTCCTGGGTGTCCCCGTCCAAAAGAGATTCGGCTGCGGAAGAGCCTTTCTAACGAAGCCGCCGCGACAACTCTATTTCACGAAGTGGGGCATGTGACCGGTGGGGCTTCCAGGACACGCGAGGAGGCTTTGGAGCAGGAGATTAACGTTCGGATTGCCACCGAGGAATTTAGGCTGCGCCACGGGATGCCAGAGTCGCAGCCTGGGTATCGCAAGCCGGATGGAACTGTCAACAAGGAGTTCATCAGAAACCAAATCATGGCCTCGCCCCACTATAACCCAACCGGGCGCACTCGGATTGGGCGCAGATATGAAGGGGAGGAAGAAGTCACAGGTTGGCATCTTCCCGGGAAAAAGTAAGTCTAACGATATTTGATAAGAAGTAAACCGGAGAGAAGCTAGAGATGAGCCCTATGATCGAGATCGAAGCCGTAGTAACCAAATTTATACCCAACGCTATGTCTGATTATTACGATTCCGGAGATTTTGTTGTTTATGATGCCACCGTACTAGAAATTTTAGCGCCTGCCCATTTTCGAGGCAAAAAACTAACTATTTTTCACAATGAGCCTGTTGCCCCAGATAGCCCGTGGCGGGAAATCAACCGGAAACTGCGGTTCTCAATCGAAGAAGAATATCTCAATAGTGACAACCTTCTATTTGATGGGGCTCTACACCACTTGCGTACCTCCACCGGAGATGAAGGTTTTTAGTACAGTTTATGTCCTAGACCTAATCAAAAGCAAGACCAAGGAGTTTGTCGTCATGAGAAAAATGCCTTTATTGGGCCAATCCGCTCGAAAGCCTTCTGTACTCCCCAAGCAAAGGCAGCCAGCAGCCCATCTGCTCCATCCCGTACTGCACCTTCAGCACACGCTGGGCAATCAAGCGGTTAGCCGATTGGTCCAGGCCAAACTCAAAATTGGGCAGCCGGGAGATAGATATGAGCAAGAAGCGGACCGGGTAGCAGATACGGTCATGCGCCAACCTGTGGGGGGAGCGACGATCTTGGAGCGAAGGCGAGATCCGGTCATTATGCGCGCCTGTCCGAGTTGTGAGGAAGAACTGCCGCGGAGACAACGCCAGGGTAAGCCTTGCCCTGAATGTGAAGCGAACTTACCCGCAGATGAAAGGCGCCGGCTCAGGGAAGAGCGACAACAAATCAGGCAGGAACAGCAAGAACGGCGACGGGCGCTTCAACAGCAGCGAGAAGAAGAGCCTTTACAGCGCAAGGAACTTCCCGGCCAAGGCCATGAGCAGACGCCGAATTTGGATGATCAACTTAATGTTACCCTGAATAGCGGTGGGCAGGTGATCCCGGCAGCGACACGTACCTTCATGGAAGCCAACCTCGGTCATGAGTTTAGCGAAGTTCGGGTTCATACCGACGCACAGGCGGCTGAAGCCGCCCGGCAAGTGAGAGCCCGCGCCTTCACCCTCGGCAAAAATGTCGTATTTGGAGCTGGAGAATATACGCCGGAAACGGTCCAGGGCAGACGACTGTTGGCGCACGAGTTGACTCATGTGGTCCAGCAAGGACAATCGCGCCAGTTATCGCCCGCATCTCACCCTAACCCGGCTGCCAAGCTTCAACAAACACCCTCAGGCCCAAGCTTACAGCGGGTCGGGGTGGGAGAAAATATCGCCCGTTTTTTTGGCGGCGGGACCTTTTCAGAGGAGGAACTGCAAACCTATCTGGCATTTCTAAAAGCAAGGCGACATATTGAGGACAGCTTCGACAGCGACAACAAAGCCCGTGAAATTGTCAAACGTTGGAAACGAGGCGATAGCAAGTACGCCATTCTTCCTGTTGAGATTAAGATCTTGTTGATCCAAGAGATGCTAGCTGAATTTACCGGAGACGATGACGAAAGAGCTATTCTGGACCTTTTGCGGGGTTCCACCGATCCCGATTTGGCGACTATCTTGCGTAGAATTGGAGTAGAAACCTTAAACGAGAATTTTCACTTGGCCGAACAAGATGAACTGGATGAGTTGTTAGCTAAACGCAAGACAGGAATCGGGAGAAGCTCTCAACAAGAGAGAGATAGAACAAAACCGACGAGTCGCGGTGTTTTTTCCGAACAAAAAGCACAGGAAGCTCAAGAACGCTTTATGGAAAATGCTCTGCTGGGCGAGGCGCGGGCTCATTGCATCAAAATCATCCACGATGTGTTGCCTGGATTATTTGCTCACGATGCCCGCTTACAAGAGAGAGTTAGTCGAAGATTGAGGCAGCTCCGCCAGCGAGGAGAAACCTATACCATTGATGCCACCGGAGAAGCGCTCAGGGAATTGGGTTTAGCTTCGGGGGGAGCTGAGATTTACTTTACTGGCAATAAAAGCAATGGTCGAATTGAGCCCGGCGCCCTGGAATCCAGCGCCTGGGACACGATTATGGGAATGGTCGGTAATGAGGTCGGCTGGCACATTTTTGGGATGTCACTCTTTAATGGATATCACTCTGTGGCTGTTTTTGTCAACCATCGGCCCGATGGAAAGAAGCTGGTCTATTGGGCTGATCAATGGGCCATAGGCCCTGGAGAAGATTTCCACCAGGAAGCGGGTTCAGCTTCGGGCTTTCGGCGTTACGAAAGGACGGGTTTCGACCGCTTTATTACTGAATTCACCCATAGCCGGTGGTGTACCAAGAGCACTTGCGATGCGGCTCATTGGCGGGCCAGGCTGACCATCTGGAAGTTTTATACCAGACCTACACGATAGTAACAAGAAGAAATATGTAGAGGACCAAGCATTTGGCCCAGCAGAAACAGCTTGACATCAACTTCAACCTGCTGGACCCGACCCGGCGACAGGCACGGCCTCTCTGTGGTCAGTTAAGTGAGAGGTGGTCATAAATCGAAACAGTGAAAAAGAAAGCCTTAAGAACTCGATAAAAACGCCGTGCCCGGTTGGACAGGTAGCACTGCAATAAACCGTGATCAATGACCCCACTGCTCAACGAGACATAAAGTCTGTTTGGAGGGACGGCCACGTCGCTTGGGTGGGGTCCAAGGTGAGGGTGGCACCTTGAATTGGAACAACTCCCGAACCGTCCAACAGTGATCAGTCAAGCCAGCCGCGATAGCTGGGGTCCGGCGTAACCAACGCCGCCGGGTCTGAGACAAGTAAAGCGGGATCCGCAAACTCTGATGATAAGTACAAAAGTTGTACAGACAGCCAACAATATACATTCCGGCCAGCAAGGTGTCAGGTTGCTGAGCCAGACAGCGGGTCCGGCGGGCCAACGGGGCCAAGCGTTGGCGAAAGGTGGCGTTGAGCCGTTCAATGAAGGCGGTGTTAATGCCCCCCTGGCCTTGACTGGCCTGGATCAGCCGCTGGATCAGCTCCGCCCCGCCTTGAACCATCCGTCGCTCAATCGTCAGCGTTCCAGCCGTTCGCTGTTTAACCACCTGAACGATCGCCAACTCAGCCCAGGCTCGCCACTGACACCGCCCCGGTTGACCCAGCCGCGGCAGTTTGGACCGAAAGGCCTGTTGGAAGGCTTTGACATAGCTGGGCAAGCCATCGACGGCCACCAACAGCGGCCGACACAAAGCGCTGGCCCGAATTTGGTCAGCCAAGGCCTGGATCAACCGTCGGTCTCGCTGCGGACTGATCGCCCCGCCCAACCACAACCGGGTCGAGACCATGATCGCCAGCGCCAGCCAGATCGTCCCGCCTTGGAGCTTGACTTTGAGTTCGTCGGCTTGAGCCTGCTGCAGGTCAAGCTGGCTCTGGCCGACCGTGTGCTGATGCACTTTTTGACAATGCGCTCCGGCCCGCTGCCACCACTCTTTGACCGTCCGCTCATCAAAGCCATAGGCCGCCACAATCGCTTGGCGCGGACAGCCATGTGCCAGCAGGGTCAACACGATGATCACCAATTGGGCATCGGTCTTGAGCCGATAAAAGAGCGTGCCTTTACTGGCCGCAAAGGTACTCTGGCAGACGTTGCAGCCATAGCGCTGTTCCTGCTGGCTATGGACGCTGATGTTGCCAGCGCCGACTTGTCCTCTTGCCGGACAGTCAAGATTAGGGCAAAATATCTGCTGTGGGTTCATCACTCGCACTCCTGGTTTTGGTTTCGCAACTGGCCAGTATGCCTGATGAACCCACTTTTTTCAAATTCCGCCTTCCTTTCCCGTAATCACGGTTTTTTGCAGTGCTACCGTTGGACAAGGCACGGTGACCTTCATAGTATTTCAGTTACCACACATCAATACAGCCAGGCTGACTGAAATGATACGACAAGAACCGCTGTTTGTGATATTGGTCAAACTGGTTGACCAGTTTCCCGAGCCGGCCTTACCGGCCAAACGGCGACGAGGCCGACCTGATTGTTATTCTGATCGATTGATCGTCAAGGCGTTGATTATCATGATCATTCGCCGCTTGTACAGCGCCTACAGCTTGTTGGCCTTTCTGGATCAACCGACCGAGCTGACCCGGCGGCTGCGGGCGGAATTGACCCGCCCCACCGGTCGCTTTCCCAGCTGGCGAACCTGGGAGCGATGGCTGAAGCGGCTGCCGGATTGGCTGCCGGGCTTGATTGGAGCCTTAGGTCGCCATCTGGTCGTCTTGTTCCAGCCGTGGTACCAGTGCAGTCGAACCGCGGCGGTGGATAGCACCGCTTTATGAGCGAACGGTGGGGTCTGGCATAAAAAGCACCAGGACCAAGGGATTGTACCGCACTCCAGCATCGACACCGACGCCAACTGGTCCAAGTCCGGCTATCACGGCTGGTGGTATGGCTGGAAGTTGCATTTTGCCAGTGCCATGGCCGCCATCTGGATCCCATTAGCCGCCGAGCTGACTGTGGCCAACACCTATGATGCCGCGATCGCTCCAGCCCTGATCCGTGAACTGCCGCCGTAGGTGCGCTATGTGCTAGGTGACCGGCATTACAATGATGAGGCCGGTGAAGTCTCGACCTGCTGTCGCTTAAGTGCTCAGTGGTTCATACGCCCCAGCCGGGTCTATATCCTCATATCGATGAGGGTGTCGGTGTCCGCCCACTGTTCCATCGGCTCCGCCCTCAGACCATTGAACCGTTCAACGGCTTGTTCAAAAATATCTTTGAATGGCGCGGTCAGGTTCCGGTCAAGGAGTTGAACCGGGTCCGGTTAATTGTGTTGGATGCATCTTACTTTATCAGCTGGTCCTCCTGTATCAATTGGTGCTGTACCCAAAAAATTGGACTCGGTAATGTTGTGAAATTTGACCTCCACAAAGGCGGCATGCAAGATAACCCTTGAGGAGGTAAAAAATGAGTAAACGATATTCACCCAAAATCAAGTTCCAGGTGGTCCTGGAACTGTTGCAGGGCGATAAAACGCCCGCCCAAGTCGCCAAAGCTTACGCGGTTCATCCGAACACCGTCAACAATTGGAAACAAGCCTTTGTCGAAAACGGCTCAGAAATCTTCGCCAAGAATGGCGCCGTGGCCGAGTATGAAAAACGGATCGCTGATCTGGAACAACTGCTCGGCAAGAAGGAGGTCGAGATTGCGCTTTTAAAAAACTTCTTAGGCCAGAGCAGATGAGCACCACGACGAAGCTCAAGCTGGTGGCGGCGGTCCGAGACGAGTATGACCTGAAAGCAGCCCTGGCGGCCATCGAGTTACCCAAGTCAACCTGGTACTACCATCAGCATCAGCGCCAAAGTTACCAGGACAAGTATCAGCATCTGCGGCCGTTGTTGGAACAGATCATCGTTGAGCATCCCAGCTACGGCATCAGCCGGATCACCAAAGAACTGCAACAGACCTACCAGCAACCGGTTAATCACAAGGTCGTCCAGCGGCTGCTGAAAATC
>Ga0073934_10008270_pt1 | contig 13981 bp, 11 predicted proteins | sample LarsenN4metaG_FD_76834 | JGI IMG/M metagenome (GOLD analysis project Ga0073934, IMG submission 76834) | Hot spring sediment bacterial and archeal communities from British Columbia, Canada, to study Microbial Dark Matter (Phase II) - Larsen... ...
GACGAATCAGCGTTTGAAAAGCTTGGTTTTCGTCGCGGGCGCGGCTGATGGCGGCTTGGCGAAGCAAAACTTGCAGCCGGCTTTCCAAGCGATAGACATTGGTCTCCGCTGCAACTTCTTCCAACGTGATTTGGGCGGTGTCAATCTGCCTAGCCACCTCTTGATCCAGACGTTGGCGAATCGAGTCGGGGATCGAGAAATTCAGGTAAAACTTTTTGACCCGCTCGACAACTTCGGTTTTCTCAGCCTCGGTTTCGGCGAGCAAATACTGCTTCTGCAGCTCGGCCAGGGTGGTTCCATCTCGCAGCCACCAAACTGTGGCGGCGACTAAACCGGCGGCTATGAAGAATGCAATAAGATATTTTTTCACGACTCACTCCTCCCCTCACCCCGATCGACACTATTTTAACGAATCAGCTTGAGCAGGCGGTCGGTTAATCGTCGAGTCCGGCGGGACGACACCGTTTCCGACATCGGGTTTTGGCCTCTGATCCGGCACACTCAGCGCGCGCAGTCCCAAGCCCAGCAGCGTCACCAAAACGGCAATGGCAATGATCTCTTTATAATAAAACTTGATCCGATTCCAGGCAAAAACCGGAAACGTCACTACGGCAACGAAGTAATAATTCAAAAGCGCAACGATCAAATAGATCAAGCTCATTCCCGAATCGGGAATTTGCAGTGAATTGCCGAGCCGGGCTGCCGTTCGCCGCCGCGCATTCCAGAGGCGAACGCTGTCTTCGTATTCTCTTTTGTAAGGCCGCAGAATATCGTTGGCCTCCCGGCTCACTTGATCGATGAAATCTTTCGGGGTTGGCTCAGGATGTTGCGACGCAGGACCGGGATTTGACGGCTTATCGCGCCGCTTTCCGCTCAGCTCAACGTGATTGGCGGGCGGCCGCAAACTTTTTTCCAAAACGAGTTGGTGCCGGAATGCAATCAGGCTGTCGTAGCGGCTCAAATCTTCATCCAAAAGCTGAGGAATATTCCGGCGCACCAAACGGCGAAAAGACAAATGCAAAGAGGTCATTTTAGTTCTCCTCCATCCTTACTCGCGTAAATGATCAACGGCAATTCAAACTTATGCGTGTGGACGATTGAGTTTTGCAACCAAGCGATCGTACATAAAGCGGCTAATCAATTTATCAAAACGATACGGGCCAAATTCCCGATCCATAATGCAAGTCTCGCCCGGGCTATGCCGCGCCGGGAAATAGCCTGTCCAACCTTCCAGCGCCGAAGGATGAGTCAAATCAGAATGAAATATCACGCCGTTAAAACTGGCAAAAATTTCATGGACGTGAATGAATTTGCTGAGATCGGCGGGATCGGCTGGCTTAGCGCGCTGGATTCGATTGACGTAGAATGGCGCCGGCTCGGTGGGCGCATCGAAGTGGTGGCATTCGTCATGAACAAAAAACGGGTCCGTATATTCGTCGACAATCATGCCATGCGAGGTGGAAGACATGGCATGAGCAAACTCGTGAATAAAGGTTTTTCGGCGCGCGCCAAAAACGCTTAACGCCACCCGGCCAAAACGCTCGGAGAAGTCGTCGTGCGAGCAAAAATAAGGCGGCGTTCCGCAACGCGCCACGTTAATCTCGCCGCCCTTCTGATTTAGCGGATCGGGATCCGGATCGGGATTGTACTGAAACGGCTTGCCGGCGTTTGACTGATTTTTCGCAACATCATTTATCTCATCCAAATCCGCATAGTAGGCCGAGGACCGATCATGGGTATACGAAGCCGTCATGGCGAAAACGACATCGATATTGATATCGTTATCTCTTTCTAGTTTTTCCGGAATGACGATGCGAAAATTTTCATACGGCCGTGGGCCGACGATGTGATCGATCACTTGCTCATCGACGGCGTTGACTCTTTGAAACTCTTCGACGAGATCGGCATCTGCTTGCTGGTCAAAAATCGTCGCCACCCGAATGCGGCTCCAAATCTCAGGACGGCCCAACATTTCATCCCGTTCCAAACTCATCAACGCGCGGTCAACGGATTTCAGAAAAAGATCAAGATCATTGATGATGGGATCTTTTTGATAAGTCGGCGCAGCAGCCGGCGAGGCCGAACGCCGGCGAATCTTGGGATTGGCCACAAAGGCGATGGTATACGGCGCTGCCGGCGCCGCCTCCAAATGATAGTGATAGAGTTTTCGTTCTTTCAGTTTCAAATATTTTTCGGCGAGGGGATCGATTTGCTCTTCAACCAATTTTAGAGCCGTTGCATTTCCTGCCGCCAGCCGCTGTTGCAAAACATTCTCTTGCTCGTCAAAATTGCCACCGATTCCGGCGCTGTCGAGAATGCTTTTAAGACAATCGCGGTCGTGTTCGAACATCTTTCCACGAGCCTGGCGAATCCGCTCGACAAGCTTTCTCGCGTTCGCCTCCGGCGCCTCGCCGGCGCGAATTTTATTGACAAAAAACTGAATCGGCTTGAGAACCGCGAGCAGCGCCGCTTCTTCGCTTTCTATCGGCGATTTGATGATATTGAATTTCTCTCTAGTGTCATGCGCAAAAGCCAGCATAACGTGTTTTTTGCCGAAGATCCTGATATGAAGATAGATCAAGTCGTTGTAAAACGTCGCGAAAACAACGCCGAAGGCATAGCCGATAAAATACCACTCCGCAAGCCCGTGGAAGGTCGAATAAAAGGTTGATGTTGCCGGCGGGGTGTACGGCCAAAAGAATAAAATTGCGGAGAGAACCACGAAAGGCCCGCCGAGGTAGGTGCCAAAGGCAAAAATAAAAAAAAGCAGAATCGGCGTGAACCAGGCGAAATCCGCGGCTACCCTGCCGTAATCAAATCCAAGCAGGAGAACAGCGAGAACCAATCCGATGGTGAGACCAAAGAGATGCGCGCGCAGATTGGGGAGTGGAGGCATCCGCCAAATTCGAATAACTTTAAAAAAAGGGCGAAAAAGCAAACGAATCAAACTAACCATCTTACCCTCCGCAGCAGTTTTCCACCGTTATCGAAATCCGTTTAGCCGAACGTGAACAGGTTGCCTAAACGGCGCTATTGTTTTTCCTTCTGCAATTCATCGAGAACGTCCAGCGCGACATCGCGCCACTCGGGCTTCGTTTCGAGATTAATGTATTCATTAAAAAGGGCAAGCGCTTCAGCGGTCAAACCCATTTTGGCCTTGGTCAAAGCCAAGTTGTATCGCGCTTCGACGAGCTTGGGGTCGGCGTTGATCGCCGCCTCAAAATCACGGACCGCCGCCGTGAAGTCGTTCATCGCCAAATGGAGAACGCCCTGGTCGTTCAACAGGCTCGCCTCTTGCAGCGAGGCGGCCGGAATTTGTCGCAACACCGAATCAGCTTGAGAAAACGCGCCTTGCATGATAAACGTTTGCGCCAGCAGTTGCCTGGCTTGAACCGATTTTGTCTCATCCGCGGTCACGGCTTCCAAGCGCCGCCGGGAATCATCAAGACGTGATGAGGTCTCTTCTTCCGGCCCCATCAAAAAAAATCGCTCGGGCGCATATCCTCCCGACAAGCGCGGCGCGCTCACGGCATAATCCGAGGGATTGACGTAAATTTTGTGTTGTGTTTGCAATTTGCGTTCGATCGCGGCGAGTGTATCGGCGCTTTTATCAAACCGGCTCACGATGAATGGAATGCCGATGAACGAGGTGGCCGCGAGAATAAGGAGCAATGCCATCACGTAAGCAAACCGCGGCGCGAGCTGCGGCGAGGGCAGCCACGACCAAAGCTTTGGCCAGCCTCTTTTCTTCGTTTGCAGCACGAACGTATTGTCGATCACCTCGCGGACGGGATCCGGCGAGGGACCTTCGGCCTTGATATAATCGAATATTTTCTTGACCTGCTCTTCCGGCGTTAATTCCGGCAGCCGCGCCAGCTCGAATTTTTCCGCCTCGGTCGCCGGCGTGGACGCCATTCGGGCCAAGGCTGCAAAATCACTGAAACAAGCGCGACACGCATGCAGATGGCGTTCGACCAGGCGGCGTTCCTCCGCCGTCGCCAGGTTGTCGAGATAGCGGTAAAGCAGATCATCGTCAAGACACGCCTCTGCCGCCGTCGCTGCGGTGTTGTAACTCTTCCCTTGCATACTCAAATGCTCTCCAAGTTTTATGGAGCATGCAGCATTTTACAGATCATCGTGACGTGCGCTGTCAATAGCCTCTCGCGTGATTTTTAAACTCGTTTTCGTCTTGGCTATATTCTCCGTCCTGCAATTTGCTACAGACTCAGGTTCAAAACTTTTGTTGACGGTTTTTTACATGCGGACGAGTTGGCGCCCTTCCAGCAAGCTTGCCGGCCGCGGCTTGCGGTTACGGGCATCTTTTTAAAAAGAAGATTTCTACCAATCATCCTACATGATAAGACAGCAAAACCGGAAAAATTTCCCGAATTTTCAGAAAGCTTTTGATTTCGCGCTTTGCCGTGTCTCGATAATCTTTTGTTTTATCTCCGTAATAATGTTGCGGATTCTTTTTTCGGAGAGCGCGATGCCGCACTGTTCGGTAATCTGTTCGGGTGAAAATTCCTCATCGTGATGCAATTTATAAATCAAAATGTCGCGTTCTTTGCTCGCGCCGGTGACGATCTGTTCGAGAAGCAAATCGAGCTCCTGGCGTTCGCTTTCCGCCTCCAGGCTCGCGTCCGGGCTTGGTCCGGAATCCGGCACGACGTCGATCATTCGCAACTTGTCATTTTCCTGCGCGCCGGCCACGGGCGCTTCCAGCGAGATTAACTTGGCGCGCCGTTTCTTGGCCCCGACTTTCGTCAGATAACCGCGCACGGCGTTGCGGGCGATGATGGCGAGATATTTGTAAATCGAGTCTTCGGTCGAGGCCTTGTAATTCCGCAGCGCTTTGCAATTTTTCTGCACCAGCTTGAGATAAACGTCCTGCACCAAATCGCTAAAAATTTCTTCGAACTGGGATCGATTGGCGGTCAAATCCTTGCGCTTGCATTCTCGCAGGATGAACAAGCGAATCGAACGATCAAAGCGTTGATGGAACAACAACCAGGCTTGTCGATGATCCGGCGATTCCGCGCACAGCCTGATCAGTTGCGTATTCGGAAGATTTTGCAAATCCATAGGTACCAACTATGGGCGTAGCCCGATTTCCCAGCCCTGCAAATCGCAACTTCACTGTGCCGATAAAAGGTCGATTGCCATGCCCTTCAAGCTGTGGGTGCAATGGAGTCTCGTGCAATCGATGCAACAGGCGTTGGAAAAAGACTTTGATAAAAAGGCGAGAAGAAGCGCGTTCACGGCACGCCTTCATAATACAAAACTATCGATAGGAAGTCAAGTCTTTTTTGGGCGATAACTGCGATAACGCAACTTTCTTCAGCGCCATCAGCTTGGCAATCGTGACGGATTTGAGCGTGTGAAAGATCGAGCCTCGATTGCAGATGCCTTTATTTTTTCAATAAATAAGAATTTTTTCTCAAAAATTCTCACTAATGCAAAAAATCTTGTATTCTACTGGGGACATCCGGATGCCCGCAACCCTGTTAAAAATCAATTCTCTATTGCCATATCACATCTGCTGGCCGATTCTGGCACAAAAATTGAGATACCGATTGCCGTCCGAACAAGACAAAGACAATCTTCTTTCACTTCTTTTTGCGCGAGGCTTTTGTGCTGCAATTAACCATGGCAGGAGAATATACCGTGCGAGCCATGTTGCATTTGGCTTCCAAACCGCGCGGCACGGTCGTGCAAATTTATGACATCGCTCAACAATGGGGGATTCCGGAAAATTTCTTGCGCAAAATTGTGCAACTGCTGACCAAATCGAACCTGGTGCTGTCGCATCGCGGCGTTGGCGGCGGCATTGAATTGGCAAAGTCGGCGGAGGAAATTACACTTTTAGACGTCATCGAAGCCGCCGAAGGAAAATTGGCGTTGAACAAATGTTTAATCACCCCCGGCGTATGTTTTCGCGAGTCGTGGTGCGCCGTGCATCTCGTGTGGCATGAAGTTCAGGAAAAAATGAAAGAAATATTGCGGAGCCGGTCGATGGCAGATTTGGCCAAACAAACGCTGCGGCGCCAAAAGCAGGTCCGGGATTGCCCTCTGCACATCACATACGGCTGACCGCGGGCAAGGCTAAAATTTCCCGACAAGCATGTTTATGAAGCGGCGAGGACGATTGGCCGGCAGCGGTATGGGAAAAAATTTTGCCAAAAGCATGACACGCAGGTATCTCTTCGCCCTGGGTGTTTTGGCGCTCGTCGCCATCGTCTCCGATTATATTCTCCAAAAAAAAATCAATGCCGAGCTGAAGCGTGGCGCAATGATCAACACCAGCGGCCAACAACGCACGTTGTCGCAGCGCATCGCGTTTTACGCGATCCGGTTGGCCGACAGCCGGGCACCCGGCGAACGCCCGGCCTTGCGCCGCGAGCTGGCGGATGCCATCGCGCTCATGGAATCTTCCCTCGCCGGCTTGATCAGCGGCGATTCGACCTTGAATTTGCCCGGCCGGCCTTCACCCGAGGTGCAGGCGATTTATTTTTCGCCGCCGCATTTGTTGCATGATCAAGTACAAAAGTTTTTGGCGGCCTCCAAAAGCCTGTGCCAGGCGCCGGAGAGTGACCTGGCGTTGGACAATCCTCATTTGCAATATCTTTCCTCTGCCGCGACTGAGTTGCTGTCTCCACTGGACGAGCTGGTGAAACGGTATCAAAAGGAGAGCGAAGCCGGCATCGCAAGATTGCAGCGCCTGGAGCGCACCGTCATGGTCATCACCATCTTCGTGTTGGTGATGATGGCGTTGTTCATCTTCCGGCCCATGGTCGGGCGTATTCAAGTCTACTTCGTTGAGCGCCGGCAAGCCGAAGAGGAGCGCGAAAAGCTCATCACCGAGCTTCGCCAAGCGCTGGCGAATGTGAAAACCCTGAGCGGCCTGATTCCGATTTGCGCGTTCTGCAAAAAAATTCGTGATGACCGGGGTTATTGGAACATTCTCGAAGATTATATTGCCAGGCACTCCGAAGCGGATTTCACTCACGGCTTTTGCCCGGAGTGCAAGAAAAAATTTGATGATGAGGAATAACAAAGGTGTTGGGTTGTCGCCCGATATTCCGCTGCGCATTACTCTGGCAGATTCAGCCGCGAAACGGGATGTTATTTTAGAGGCGGCGATTCAACGGTTAAAATGATTTTTTTCGCAAAGTTAAGATTTTTTTTGCAAAGATGAGAAAAACGGTGTTATTTGTCCGCTCTCCTGAAAAGGATAACTCCCTTAAAAACAAATAACGCCTTCTTTGAATGTTTGCGGCATTGCATTTGCGTAATGTTGGATAATTTTTCGCTGCAAGCTTTTACAACGCGGTAGCAGCTCTAATTTCCAAGTCAACAAATTTCGCATGTGTTTTTTCCAACAATCGCTTCAAAGCAACTGAGGAGGATCGTTTTATGTTCGATTGGTTTCCCCAAAATATTTCAACCTACGGTGGAGACATCGACTCCGTATTTTGGTTGATTTTCTACATCGTCGGCGCCGGCTTCATTCTCGGCGAGGCGGTGATTCTTTACTTCACGATTCGCTATCGCCGCAAGGAAGGGCAGCGCGCCGCGTTCATCACCGGCGAGAAAATGTCCGAGCTGGCGTGGGTGCTCGTGCCGGCGGCGATCGTGTTGGTGCTGGATTTGGGAATCGATTTTGCCGGCGGCGAGGCGTGGAGCAAAGTCAAAGGCGAAACGCCGGAAAGCAACGTCAAAGTCATCGTCACCGGCAAGCAATTCAACTGGAATATGACTTATCCCGGCCCGGACGGCAAATTTGACACGAGCGACGATCTCACGTTGGAAAACGAGCTGCACGTGCCGGTGAAAAAAGTCGTTGATCTCGCGCTCAAATCCGAAGATGTGATTCACAGCTTCTTTGTGCCGGTGATGCGATTGAAGCAGGACTGCATCCCCGGCCGCAAAATTCCCGCATGGTTCGAGGCGACGGAGACCGGCCAATATGAAATCGGCTGCGCCGAGCTGTGCGGCTACGGACATTACACCATGCGCGGCTTTTTGCACGTGCATTCGGAGGAAGATTACGCCAAGTGGATTCTGGAGCGCTGGCCGCCGGCACCTGCCGCTGATTCGACCACTGTTGAACAATTGTAAATTGACAATTGACAATTAGCAATTGACAATTATTAATTGCCAATTGTGAATTGTGAATTTGAAAAACTTCGAGGAGGAAAATCGCATGTCATCCGCTGCAACCGCACACGCAACGCACGAAGAGAAGTTGAGTTTTTGGCGCAAATATATTTTCTCGGTCGATCACAAAGTCATCGCCAAGCAATATCTTTTTCTCGGCATGTTCATGGCTTTGGTCGGCGGCCTGCTCGCCTATTTGCTGCGCTGGCAGCTGGCTTGGCCGGAAACCGCGGTGCCCGGCACGAGTTGGGTTCCAGAGCCGACGATGTTTCAAGGCATCATTCCGCCGGAGTTTTACAACGCCATCGTCACGATGCACGGCACCATCATGGTTTTCTTCGTGGCCATGCCGATTTTGCTCGGCGCGTTCGGAAATTTTTTGATTCCGCTCATGGTCGGCGCGCCGGACATGGCGTTCCCGCGGCTGAACATGATGTCCTTCTGGACGATCTTCACGGCCTCGCTCGTAATGATCGCGTCGTTCTTCGTTCCCGGCGGCGCGGCTTCTGCGGGTTGGACGGGGTATCCGCCGCTCTCGGCTGAGGCAATTTACACCGGCGTGAATTGGGGCATTACGTTGTGGATTCTCGGCCTCGCGTTGGAATTTTCTTCATTCTTAATGGGCGGCGTCAACTTTCTCACCACGACCGTGAGCATGCGCGCGCCCGGCTTGAAGATGATGCGCCTGCCGCTGATGGTGTGGATGCAAATCACCGCCGCGATAATTTTTATGTTGTCGGTCGGCCCGCTCATTGCCGGCGCCGTTTTGCTCCTGCTCGATCGCACGGTTGGCACCAGCTTTTACGCCGTGCAAAAGGGCGGCGATCCGCTGTTGTGGCAGCATCTCTTTTGGTTCTTCGGCCACCCGGAAGTTTACGTGATTCTGTTGCCCGGCCTCGGCGCGGTGTTGGAAGTCCTGCCGGTTTTTTCGCGCAAGCCGATCTTTGGATACAAAGCCATCGTTTATTCCACCATCGTCGCCGGCGTGTTGAGTTTTATTGTGTGGGCGCATCACATGTTTGTGAGCGGCATGAATTTCAAGCTCGTGCTGCCGTTCAGCATCACGACAATTATGATCTCGGTGCCATTTACGATCATCTTGCTGGCGATGATTGCGACGCTGTGGAAAGGCTCGCATCGTTTCCCCACGCCGATGCTCTTTGCGGTGGGCACGTTGGGCGTGTTCATCGTCGGCGGCCTCACCGGCATCTTTCTCGGCACGGCGACGACGGATATTTATCTGCACGACACGTACTTTGTGGTCGCGCATTTTCATTATACGCTGATTTCGGCGACTTTTTTCGGCGGGTTTACCGCCATGTATTTTTGGTTTCCGAAAATGTTCGGGCGAATGATGAACGAGACGTGGAGCAAAATTCATTTTTGGCTGACGCTGATTTTTTTCAATCTGGTTTTTATCCCGTTGTTTAAAGTCGGCCTCGGCGGCGAAATGCGCCGGCTCTACAATCCGTTCGAATATGATTTTCTCAAGCCGCATCAGCCGCTGCACAAGTTTGCAACCATAGCGGCCATTCTTTTGTTCGCGTCGCAAATTCCTTTCCTCGTCAATTTCTTCTGGAGCATGTTCAAAGGAAAAATTGCCGACCGCAATCCGTGGCAGGCGAATACGCTCGAATGGACCGCGCCCTCGCCGCCGCCGCACGGCAATTTTGAAACCGCGCCGAAAGTTTATCATGGCCCGTACGTTTACAGCGCGCCGGAGATAAAAGACGATTGGCAGCCGCAACATCAACAATAAAAAGATTAGAAATTTTTTTGAACGCGGATAACACGGATGACGCGGATTTGCGCAGATAAAATCCGTGAGAATCAGCGTGATCCGCCTCATCCGTGTTCAAAAGCTTTTGGCGTTTTTTCAATAAAAGGAGACTCGAGAATGAGCAGCATTGCCGCAACGGAAAATTACTACGAAAAAGCCTTGCCGATCGGCAAAATGGGCATCTGGTGGTTTCTCGCTTCTGAAATTATGGTGTTCGGCGGGTTGATCGGCTCGTACATTTTGTATCGCATGGCGAGCGCCGGCGCCTGGGCCGAAATGGCGCATCACGTCAGCACCACGATCGGCGCGATCAACACGGTGGTGCTTTTGACGAGCAGCTTGACGATGGTGCTGGCGCACGCCGCGATTGAAGATGAAAACCGCCGGCGCGCCAGGCTCTATCTCGGCTTGACGGTTCTGGGCGGGCTACTGTTTTTGGGATTCAAGGCGATTGAGTACACCACCGAGATCAGCAATGGCTTCACGCCGATCTCCGGCACGTTTTGGGCGTTTTATTACACCATGACGGGCTTGCACGGCTTGCACGTGCTCGGCGGCATCATCGCCAATCTCGCGCTGTTTATCATGGCCCTTAAGGGCACGCTGTGGCCGAACACGCATCAGCGCGTCGAATACTGCGGCTTGTATTGGCATTTTGTGGATGTTGTTTGGATTTTCTTGTTTCCTTTACTTTATCTTTCTTACTGAAAATAATTTCGTAGTAGTGCCTCAGGCACCACGCGTGGAACTCAAAAGATAATTCAGTGCATACTCAGAATTTTGGTGTATTTTGTTGCATTTGCGCCTAAAGGCACTACTACGAAACGTTCCTATAAGGAGAACCTCATGTCAAACACCGCTCACCCTCGTCCCAATTACGTCGCGGTTTGGGCCTGGCTGGTCTTTTTGCTGCTCATCAGTCTCGCCGCAGTTTACTTGCCCTTTTCGCAAGCTGTGACGGTCATGATCATTTTTGTCGTGGCCGCCGTCAAAGCCTTTTTAGTCGTCGTTAATTTCATGCATCTCAAATTCGAGCAGCGCCTGGTGCATCTCATCGCCATCGTACCGGTCATCTTTTTCATCATCATGACGGTGACCCTGATTCCGGATATTGTTTACAATCGTTGAGAATAAAATGGAAAATACCATCACAAAAAATTTGTTCCAAGCAAGCAACGGCACGGGCAGCCGCGCCAGCGTCGAAGACGGCGCGCTCCCGAACGTGGAACTGCCGATCAACGGCTCGGTGTTGGGCTTGCTGATTTTTTTGGGCGCCGAGGCGATGTTCTTTGCCGGCTTGATCAGCGCGTTTCTCATTTTGCGCGCCGGCAGCGCGATGTGGCCGCCGGCGGATCAGCCGCGCCTGCCGATAGAAATCACGGCCATCAACACGTTCGTTCTGCTCATCAGCGCTTTCACGATGCATCGCGCCGTTCGCAGCATTCGTGCCGGACAACAAAAGTCACTCAAGAATTGGCTCGCCATCACCGGTGCGCTGGGAACGATTTTCCTCGGCGTGCAGGGCACGGAATGGATTCGTCTGGTGAGTTACGGCTTGACGTTCACGTCGAGCAATTACGGCGCGACGTTTTACACGCTGATCGGCGCGCACGGTTTGCACGTGCTCGCGGCGGTGATGGTTTTGGCCATCGTTTTCATGCGCGCGCTGAACAAAAAATATTCGGCGCAAAATTACAACGGCCTCGAGTTGTGTCGACTCTACTGGTTTTTTGTTGTGGGCATTTGGCCGGTGCTGTATGGACTGGTTTATCTCAATTGAATTTTGATAACTTCCAGAGAAGCTTCGCCTCAAACTCACAGGTTTTGAAAAAAAATCCCGCGGATTGAAGAACCCCGCTGATAAAGCGCTTTATCGGTGGGGTTCTTCAATCCGTGGGGCGATAAAACTTGTTCTGTTGGCTTTATCTTCTAATCAACATTCGATAACTCAGACTCATAGTATGCGAATAAAACGATATCTGCTCACGCTGCGAATTGTCTTGGTGATTTTTGTATTTCCCAATATAAGCATCGCTTGCCCCAAATGTTTTGGCGCTTCGGCGCAACAGGTGCTGAATGCTTATTACCTCAGCATCGCCTTCATGGCGCTGATTCCGTTCGGCATCATCGGCGCGATTTTGACGTGGATTCAGCGGCAGAGCCGTCGCCATCTTTTGGTGAATGACAAATCGAGTTGAACTTTTCCTCCATCAACCTTCGCAAAAATAAGAATAAATCGCTGAAAAATTCTCACTTTCAATAAAGCGCTCTTTCTCGGCCTCCTTTTTACAGTTTCTCCGACCTGTTTTATAAACATTTAACTTGCCGACTCAACTTCCGCCGCTGGCACTGCCTTTGCGATGGCAATTGGCAAATTCTTAACATTTTGTTTCAGAATGAAATTGTGTCATAGCATCTTTCATGAAGGAGGTGATTTTCTCCCCATTCTTTTTTCATAATAACCGAGGTTTTCGTTTTCAAATAATTAAAGTTAGGAGGAATGTCATGAAATGTTTTAGGTACAGCATGAATTGTGTGATAGGTCTCGTTATCATTCTCTCGGCAGGTGTGGCCTATCCTCAAGCAACCTATCTTGGCTCGCAAGCTTGCCAGCCTTGCCACGCGGGCGCGATTCCGCAGGCGGGCAACCAATACACGCCGTGGGCGAAATCTTTGCACTCGCAAATTCATTTGCTGCCCGATGCCAACACCGTCAAAGGCAATTTTACCCAAACCGTCAACATGGGCGCGGCGTATGGCAATGCGCAAATTATTTTGCGCACCGACGGCGGAAAGTATTTTGCCAAAGTCGGTGCGACCGGCAAGGAATATGAAATTGCTTATACCTACGGCGGCGGCTGGAAGCAACGCTATCTCGTCAAAATCAGCGACAGTTATTACATGCTGCCGATTCAGTGGAATCTCAACAAATATCTCGACAATTCGTCCGGCGCATGGGTATCTTACAATCCGCAAAACTGGTTTGATGCAGCGGGCACTCCCAAATCCACGAGTGTGAATTCGTTCCGCGCCAAATCGTGGGATAAGAACTGCTCCGGCTGTCACATTACCGGCAACAGCGTGCAGCGTATCATCGCCGGAAATGATACGTCGTATGTTTCCACCTGGCCGAATAACAGCAGCGCCGGCAACATCGTCGTCGGCTGCGAATCTTGCCACGGGCCGGGCAGCTTGCATCCGGCGAATGCGTTTCTCCCCGACAAAAAAATTCTCAATCCGGCCAAGCTCACGGATAATGACCGCAAATTAGAAGTGTGCGGCCAATGTCATTTTCGCGGATTCAGCAACAAAGGCACTTACGAATATCCGTGGGATGAGACGAATAATAAAGGCTATCTGCCGGGTGAGCCGTTGGCGGGTTTTCTCACCAACAAACCGGGCGTGTGGCCGGATGGCATTACGGCTAAACAACATCATCAACAGTATCAGGAGCTGTTGACTTCCAAGCACGTGACGAACCCGTTTGTGAAATTGAATTGCTTCACCTGCCACGATCCGCACAAAGCTCCTGGCGACCATCAAATCCGTGACTCGCTGGCAGTGGGATCGGATAAATTCAAAGTCGCCAACGATGACAACACGCTCTGCTTGGCTTGCCACGCCACGCACGGCCCTTTTGCGGCGATCAGCAAAGACATGATCAAAAATCCGGCTGCGAATCAGACCACAATTGCGGCAGTGGTCAGCGAGCACACGCGGCATAGTTACGATCCCAACAATACCAATTCCACCAGCGGTGCCAGCCGCTGCAGCAAGTGCCACATGCCCAAAACGGCGACCACCGCGAAGGCGTATGACATCCATAGCCATACTTTTAATACGGTACCGCCAACGAAAACTTTGGTGTATCAGTCGAAAGGCGGCATGCCCAATGGCTGCGCGGGCAGTTGCCACCGCAATGGCACGGGCAAAGTGCCGAACTTCGGAATCACTGATGCGAACCTTTCCGCGTGGAATGAGCAAACCGATGTTGATCTCGCCACTGCGCTAAAATTTTGGGATGAGAACATGTTCTTCAAAGAA
>Ga0073934_10008271_pt1 | contig 13980 bp, 11 predicted proteins | sample LarsenN4metaG_FD_76834 | JGI IMG/M metagenome (GOLD analysis project Ga0073934, IMG submission 76834) | Hot spring sediment bacterial and archeal communities from British Columbia, Canada, to study Microbial Dark Matter (Phase II) - Larsen... ...
CGGCGACCACGTCGTGGCCGTCCCTCTCGAGCCGCTCGACCAGGTGCGAGCCGAGGAACCCTCCGCCGCCGGTGACGAGGACGCGCACGCGGGCAGGGTACCGCGAGGCCCGGCCTCCGCCGGCCGCTCTAGCATCGGCCGACGTGAGAGGCGCAGGCCGTGTCGGCACCGCTGCCTCCGCCGCCCGCCGCCCGCAGGTGCTCCTCGCGCTCGGCGTGGTCGTCGCGGTGGCCGCGTTCCACTCGTGGATCACCCCCACGAACCCGCCCGGGTTCCACTGCGACGAGGCCTCCCTCGCCTACAACGCCTACTCGCTCTCGACGGGCCTGCGGGACGAGGACGGTGCCTTCCTGCCCCTCTTCTTCCGCTCGTTCGGCGACTACAAGAGCCCGCTCTACCCGTACGCGCTGGCAGGGGTGTTCGCCCTCACCGGGCCGAGCGCCCAGGTCGCGCGAGGGCTCTCGGCCGCGCTCGTCCTGGCCGCCGTCCTCCTGCTCGGGCTGCTCGCCCTCCGGCTCACGGGCAGCGCGCTCGCGGCGACGGCGGTGGTCGCGCTCGCAGGGCTGACGCCCTGGCTCTTCGAGCTGGGCCGGGTCGCGCTGGAGGCCTCCACCCAGCCCCTCCTGATCACCCTGCTCCTGCTCTCGCTCCTGCGCACGGCGCGCCGCGGCCGCTGGTCGGTCGGCGACGGGGCCGCCGCCGGGGCGCTGCTCGGGCTGCTGACGTACTCGTACACGGGCAGCCGCCTGCTCGGGCCGCTGCTCGCGGCCGCGCTCGCCGTCTTCGCCGGCCCGGGACGCGGACGCTGGCTGCTCTCCGCGTGGGGCACGTTCGCCGGGCTGCTCGTCCCCGCCGGCGTCTACGCCCTGCGCCATCCCGGGGCGCTGACGGCGCGCTACGAGGCGACGACGATCGCCGGGGAGGGAGCCTCCCTCCCGGCGGTCGTCGGCCAGGCTGTCTCGAACTGGGCCCACGATCTCAACCTCTGGCACTGGGCGACCTCCGGCGATCCCGCTCCGTACATCCACGTCTACGGCTACGGATCGATCTTCCTCGCGACTGCGGGCCTCGCCCTCGCGGGTGCCGCGCACGTCCTCGTCCGCTGCCGCGGCGACTTATGGTGGCGGTACGTCCTGCTCGCGACGCTGCTCGTGCCCGTGCCCGCCGCGCTGACGGTGGACCGCTTCAACGCGATCCGGCTCGCGGCGCTCCCGGTCCTGCTCTCCGTGCTCGCCATTCCGGCGCTCGCGAGCCTGCTCGCACTCGCCCGCGGGCGCTGGGCGGCGCGCGCGGCGCTCGCCGTGCTGGCGCTCTCGGTCGGCGTCCAGCTCGGCCAGTTCCTCGATCAGTACCGCTACCGCGGGCCCGCGCGCACCGCCCTCTTCGACGCGGGGGTCGGACCGCTGCTCGAGCGGGCGTTCGCAGGGGGCCAGGTCGTGTACATCGACTCGCGGGACCGCGTGGTCGTGCTGCCCGACGGGGGCGTCCCTCCCGTGGGGGCGACCGTCTTCCTCCGCTTCCAGGAGTGCGACTTCGCCTGCGAGGAGATCGCGCGCTGGGAGGACTACCGGGTCCTGCGTGCGGTCGGGCCGCCGCCTACGCCCTGAGCGGCGTGCCGGTCGGCAGCCAGTCCACGCGACCGATCCAGCGGGCGCGGTTCTCCGCGTACCAGCGGATCGTCTGCAGGAGGCCCTCTTCCCACGAGACCTTCGGCTCCCACCCGGTCTCGCGGGTGAGCTTCTCGTGCCCGACCCGGAGCGCGAGCACGTCGCTCGCCCCCGGCCGGAAACGGGTCGGCACCGAGACGATCCGCCGGTCGTCGGGCCAGAAGCCGTGCTCGGCCCCCAGCCGGAGGATCAGCTCCGCCCAGTCGCGCATGGCGATGTTCTCGCCCTGGCCGTACACGTAGACGTCGCCGGGAGTGCCCCGAGCCGCGACGACGAGGTGGCCGCGGACGCCGTCGGTGCAGTAGCAGAAGTCGCGCAGGGGCTCGAGGTTGCCCAGCTCCACCGTCTCGCGCTGGAGCGCCTGGGTGACGATCGTCCCGGTCACGTAGCGCGGGTTCTGGCGCGGGCCGTAGTTGTTGAACATGCGCGTCACGACCCCGGGGACGCCGAAGGCGTCGAAGTAGTTCATGGTCAGGAAGTCGGCGGCGACCTTGGAGGTGGCGTAGATCGACTTCGGGTTGATCGGCGAGCGCTCGTGCAGGATCAGCCCGCCGTCCGGGTCGAAGTCGTGGTGCTCGGCGACCGCCTCGCGCACGTTCCCGTACTCCTCGGACGTGCCCGCGGTGTCGAACTTCTCGACCTCGAGCTCCCAGTCCACGATCGCCTGCAGGAGGTTGAGCGTGCCGAGGACGTTGGCCGCCACCGTCTCATAGGGCCGGTGCCAGGACTCGCCCACGTGCGCCTGCGCGCCCAGGTGGAAGACGAAGGGGCGGTCCGGCGCCCGCTTCAGCTCGCGCACGAGGTAGTCGACCGAGGTCCGGTCGGTGAGGTCGGCGAAGTGCACCTTCAGCCGGTCGCGCAGGTGGGCGATGTTGTTCAGGGCCCCGCTCGAGTTCGCCCGCACGAAGGCGTGCACGGTCGCGCCGAGCTCGACGAGGGCGTCCGTCAGGTGCGAGCCCATGAAGCCGTCGGCTCCGGTGACGAGCACGGTGCGGCCCTCGTAGACGTTCCCCACCTCGCGGCGGAGGTCGTCCAGCGCGGCGCCTGTCCAGAGGCTGTCGTTCGGCATGGTGCGTACGCTTCCGCGTCGGTGAGCAAGCGTACAGCGTCACCCGGCCTGGGCTCTCTCGGGAGCGGCTTGCTCACCGCGGTCTCGACCCTCGTCGTCAGCGGCGCCGCAGCGGCGGTCGGCGTCGTGATCGCCCGGGAGTTTGGCCGGACCGACGAGACCGACGGCCTGCTGGCTTCATACGGCGTCTTTCTCGTGATCGCGATCGCCGCACAGGCGATCCGCATCGCCGTCCTCCCGCATCTAGCCCGGGCGCGGCTGAACCAGCGTCTCGCCGGGGAGGTGACCGCGTTCGCGCTTGCGCTCGCGGTTGTCTCGCTCCCGCTTGTGGTCGTGGTCGAGCTGTGGGCGCGGCCGCTCGGCGGACTTGTGACCGGAGGCGAGTCGGAGCTTGCTCGCGACACCGCCAGCGCGGCGCTCCAATGGATGGTGCCTGCGGGGGTGATGCACCTCTTCGCGGCGCTCGTTTCGAGCGGCCTCGCCGCACTCGACGACTACAGGACGCCGGCGCTCGGGTACGCGGCCGGAAGCGTGGCAGGCCTGGGGCTCATACTCGTCCGAGCGGAGCCGGACGGCATCGTCGCCGTCGCCTGGGGCGTGACCTTGAACGGTGCGGTCGCCCTGCTCGTACCCCTCCTCGGGCTCGCTCTGCACGCCGCGCGCACGGGCATGCCGACTGGCGCGCTGCGCCCGAGCGGACCTCCGCTCGGCGTGCGGCTCAGGACCTTCCTGGTCGCGAGCTCGCTACCCCTCGCGCTGCAGGCGCTCTACGTTGTCTGCCTGCCCTTCGCCGGCCGCGAGGGAACGGGAGCGGCCACGAGCTTTGTCTACGCCTACCTCGCGGCCTCTGCCCTGGTCACAGTGACCGCTTCCTCCCTGGCGCTTACTACGTCCGTGCCGCTCACCCGGAGCGGGCTCACCCCCGATCTCGTCACCCGACATGTGACCGCTGCGACCTGGCTCTCACTCGCCGTGCTCGGGGCCGTGTCCGGGAGCTTCATGGTTGCCGGCGCGGACATCGTCGGGGCGATCCTCGGCTCCGCATACGGGGCCGACGTCGGTGCCGAGATCGGCCGCATGGTCGTGCTGCTGGCACCCTGGACGGTCGCGGCAGTCGGCGTGGCCCTGACCTTTCCGCTCGTCTTCATTCGCGGAGCGACGGCATGGCTCCCCGCGATCGGCGGAACGGCGGTGCTGGCCCAGGCCCTCTTGGCGTTCGCTGCCAGCGCGCTCGCCGGCCTCGACGGCTTGGCGCTCTCGCTGGCCGGCCCAACGTGGCTGGTCCTGGTCGCGCTCCTCGTGCCGTTGCGGGCCCTCCGCCGGGCGCTACCTGAGCTTGTGCAGTCGTCGCTGCTCGTGGCGCTGCTCGCGGCGCTCGCGTTTGTCCCGGTCGGTCTCGCCTTCGACCGATACACGGCGGGGGCGGCAGGAGCGGTCCTCTACGTCGCGCTGCTCCTGATCGTGCGGCCGCGCGGGCTGCGAGCCAGCTGGCACCATCTCCGCGCCCTAGGCTGAGGCAGCGCCGACCGCTGCCGGTTACCGGGGCGTGCGCAGCCGCGAAACCAGCCAGACGCCAGCGGCCGTCGAGAAGAGCCGAGTGCGCACCGACGCCACGAGGCGACGGTGCCGAGGCAGGTACGAGAAACGCATGCGGCCGTGCGCCGCGAGCGCGTCGGCGTCGTCGGGAGGCGGCTCGTCGCGCAGCTTGCGAACGCAGGCCGTGCGGAAGCTCACCGGCTTCTCGAGCGCCCACGCGTCGCTCTCTCGGACGTAGTCGATGACAGCGGCCACGGCCGGCAGGTAGGCGTCGTCGAGCAGCATCCGGCCTCCCTTCTTCAGCCGCGGCGCGAGGTACCACCAGTCGAGGATGGGGTAGGGAAAGCCGTGTGCACCGTCGACGAGGACGAGGTCGAGGGGAGGCCCCGCGAGCAACGGCAGGACGTCGTGCGAGCGGCCGATGTGGAACGTCACCCGCGTGTCGTCGATGTGCCGCTCGGCGCAGGCGCGGCGAATGCGTCGCTCCTCGTCCGCGCTCGGAGTGACCACCTCGTGTCTCGCGCCGCGGGCGGCGAAGATCAGCGTGCTCGCTCCCGCTCCGGTCTCGAACGTCGCCATCCCGGCCTCGACGTTCCGCTCCAGCCAGGCCAGCGCCTCCCAGGCCAGGCCCCAGAATTCGCGCTCGCCGTGCAGGCTCGGAGGGACGCGCCGAAGCGACGCCGTCAGCGGTGTATCCACCGCCGTATCATCGCTGCCTCGCAGCGCGGCCCGCTACCCGCCGAAATCGGCGGCCAGGATGTGTCCAGATCTAGCGAGTGATCGTGCCGTAGACGTCGATGTGCGCGCGGGCGGTGGCCTCCCACGTGAACCCCGCTGCCCGTTCCGGGCCCCTCCGGGCGAGCTCGTTCGCTCGGGCAAGCGCCTCCCGCACGCCCGCCGCGATCGCGTCGGGATCGTCCGGGTCGAAGAGCACCGCGGCGTCGCCGCACACCTCGGGGAGTGCGCCGCGGCTCGAGGCGGCGACCGGGCAGCCGGAGGCCATAGCCTCGAGCGGCGGCAGCCCGAACCCCTCGTACAGGCTCGGGAAGACGAGGCAGGCCGCTCGGCGGTAGAGGTGCGCGAGCTCGTCCGCGGAGACGTTTCCGCGCCGCTCGACACCGTCGGGAAGCACCCCTAGGCGCTCGAGGCCGCCCCCGGTGAGGACGAGCCGGAGCTCGGGAAGCTCGCTGCGAAGGGCGCGAAAGGCTTGCAGCAAGCGGTCGTGGTTCTTGTGCGGCCACGGACGGGCCGGATAGAGGAGGAACGGCTCGCGTGCCTCCTCCTCTCCGGGGTGGAAGCGCTCGTGGTCGACGCCGAGCGGAATGGCGCGGACACGCCCTGGATCGAGTCCTAGCAGCTCGATCGCCCGCTCCCGCACGAACTCGCTGATCACGATCACCGCCTCGGCTCGACGGGCCGCGCGGTCGTAGGCGACCGCCCGGAAGGCGCGCGTCGCGGCTCCGAAGTACCCCGGGAGGTCGCGGTGCTGGAGGTCGTGGAGAGTGACGACGGTGGGGAGCCGCAGGCGCGGCACGGGAACCGTGAGCGGGTAGTGGACGGCATCGATCCCTGCATAGCTGCGCCGAGGCGGCCCTGGCCGGGCCGTTGCCAGGGCCAGCGCGAACGCTCGCCGCCAAGACGAGCGGCCGGCCCTGAACTGCGCCACGACCGTGGTCGGCAGCCCGTCTGCCGCGTCGGGGGCGAGTGCCGGTACGAACGCGTGCACGTCGACCTCTCCAAGCTCGGCGAGCGCCCTGGTCAGCTCGCGCACGTACGTCTCGCTGCCGCCGACCGCGCCCGGCACGAGCGTGAGCAGGGAGATCCCGACGCGCACCGGGCCGATCCTACCGCCGGGCTAGAATGGTCGGATGCCCGCCGGCGGCAGCGAAAATGCGGGATCTGCAGGGCTTTCCACGAGCGTCGAGGAGCTCTTCGAGCAGCTCAAGGAGGAGGTGCGGCGCTCCGGCTCCGATCCGGGGGCGGCGCCGGGGAGCCCGGACGAGCGGCGCGCGGCCCGCGCGGAGGCCGAGCGTCTCTGGCCCGTGTCGGCCGACCGCTCGCTCCGCCTGCGTCCCGGGTGGCGCGGCGGGCTCGGCACGCCGGTGAAGGCCGTGCTGCGGAAGCTCATGCGCTGGTACGTGGAGCCGCTCGCCTACGACCAGCGCTCGTTCAACGCCGCCGCGCTACGCCTGATCGACGACCTGCAGGAGCAGGTCGACCGGCTCCGGGCCGAGCTCGACGAGCTCCGAGCGCGGCGCTGATGCGGATCGCCGTCCTCAGGCCGCAGGTGCCGTTCGCCCGCGGCGGTGTGGAGATCTTCGCCGACCGGCTCGTGGAGGAGCTGCGCGCCCGCGGGCACGAGGCCGACCTCGTCACCGTGCCCTTCAAGTGGTACCCGGGGGCGCGTGTCCTCACGCAGGCCTTCCTCTGGCGCCTGCTCGACCTGGAGGAGGCGGACGGCCGCTCGATCGACGTGGTCGTGGCGACGAAGTTCCCCTCCTACCTCGTCCGCCACCCCGACAAGCGCGTCTGGCTCGTGCACCAGTTCCGCCAGGCATACGAGCTCGACCGGACCGAGCTGGGCCAGTTCGGCGAGTCGCCGGAGGACCGGGCGCTGCGGCGCAAGGTGCAGGTGCTCGACCGGGTTGCGCTCGGGGAGGCGACGCGGCTGTTCGCCATCTCCGGGAACGTAGCCCGGCGCCTGCAGGCCTCCACCGGCCTCGAGGCGGAGGTGCTCCCGCACCCGCCGCAGGAGCTCCCCTTCCGCTGCCAGGGCTACGGCGACTTCGTCCTCTCCGTCAATCGCCTCGACCGGGCGAAGCGGATCGACCTCCTGCTCGAGGCGGCGGCGCTCGACCCGTCCCTGGAGGTGGTCATCGCCGGCGAGGGTCCCGACCGCGAGCGCCTCGAGCGGCTCGCGCGAGAGCGGGGCCTGGACGGGCGCGCGCGCTTCGCCGGCCGGGTCTCGGAGGAGGAGCTCGCCGACCTCTACGCCCGCTGCCTCGCGGTCTACTACGCGCCCGTGGACGAGGACTACGGCATGGTCCCGCTCGAGGCCTTCCTCTCGGAGAAGCCCGTCCTGACCACGACGGATGCGGGAGGCCCGCTCGAGGTGGTCGCCGATGGCAGCACCGGGCTCGTCGTCCCGCCCGAAGCGGCGGCGATCGCGCGCGCCGCCGGCTGGCTGCGGGAGCATCGCGACGCCGCCGCCTCCTACGGGCGGGCGGGGAGAGACATCGCCCGCGAGATCACCTGGGACCGCGCGCTCGCGCGGCTGCTCGGATGAGGGCCCGGTGAAGGTCGCCTACTACTCGCCGCTGCCGCCCGAGCGGACGGGCGTCGCTGACTACAGCGCGCTCCTCCTGCCTGCGCTCCGCGAGCGACTCGACGTGGCCGTGGTGCGCCGGGGCCGCCGGCGCGCCCCCCGCGGGACCGACGTCGCCCTCTACCACGTCGGCAACAACCCGGACGCCCATGCCTGGATCGTGGATGCGCTGCGCCGCCGGCCCGGCGTCGTCGTCCTCCACGACTTCGTCCTCCACCACCTCGTCGCCGGGATGACGATCGGCCGCCGCGACGGCCACGGCTACCTGGACGCGATGGAGCGCGAGCACGGCGTGGTCGGGCGCCTGCTGGCGCACGGCGTCCTCGACAAGCGCATCCCGCCCCTGTGGGAGTCGCGTCCCGCCGACTTCCCGCTCGCCTGGTTCGTGCTCGAGCACGCGACCGGGCTGATCGTCCACTCGCGCACCGTGCACGACCTCGCCCGCGCCGCCGGCTACGAACGTCCGATCTGGGTCGTCCCTCACCCGGCCTGGCCGGTGCCGCCGGTCGAGCCCGAGCGCGTCGCCGCAGGGCCGGTCGCGGGCTGCATCGGGGTCGTCAACGCGAGCAAGCGCGTTCCCGAGCTGCTCGCCGCCTTCGCCCGCGTGCGCGCGCGCGTCCCGGAGGCGACCCTCCTCCTCGTCGGCCCCACCTCGCCCGGCTTCGACCTCGAGCGCCGGCTCCAGCGTCACGGCCTGGGCGGCGAGGGTCTCGTCCGCGAGGGGTGGGTGGACGAGGAGCGGCTGTGGCGGCTGCTCGCCGGCGTGGACGTGTCCGTGAACCTCCGCCACCCGACCATGGGCGAGACCTCCGGGAGCGCGATCCGCTCGCTCAGCCTCGGCAAGCCGCTCGTGGTCAGCGACGTGGGCTGGTTCTCGGAGCTGCCGGATGCGGTCGCCCTCAAGGTCCCGGTGGACGAGCACGAGGTGGACGTGCTCGCGGCCGCGCTCGAGCTGCTGCTGACGAGCGCCGAGGCGCGCGCCGCGATGGGGCGGGAGGCAGCGGAGCTGGCGCGCCGCGAGCACGAGCTGGGGCGGGTGGCGGAGCTGTACGCGGCCGCGCTCGAGGAGGCGGCCGGGGGCGGCGCGGTCGCCGACGCCGTGCTCGCAGAGGTGAGCCGGGCGGCGGCGGAGGCCGGGATCTCCGCGGGCTCGGACGAGGCGGGGGAGATCGCTCGGCGCCTGGCCGAGGTCGAGCTTGGCCGCTAGCGCGCGCCGGGTCCCCGTCTGGGCCTGGCTCGCCGCGATCGTCACCGCCTCCGCGTTCGCGCGGGCGCTGATGGGGCGCGGGATCGTGGCGCCCTTCGTGATGGTCGACGAGGTCATCTGGTCCGAGATCGCGCGCGGGCTCGCCGATACGGGACGCCCGCTCCTGCGCGGCGAGCCGGACCCCGGGTACAGCGTCGTCTACCCCCTGCTCCTGAGCCCGGTGTACGCGCTCTTCGACAACCTGGTCGACGCCTACGCCGCCGTGAAGGTGCTGAACGCCGTGGTCATGTCGCTGGCTGCGCTGCCTGCCTACGCGCTCGCCCGCCGGGTCGTGCGCCCGGGGCTCGCGCTCCTCGCGGCGCTGCTCGCGGTTGCGCTCCCGTCGCTTGCCTACACGGGCACGGTCATGACCGAGAACCTCTTCTACCCGCTCTTCCTGCTCGTCGCCTTCCAGCTCGTGCTCGTGCTCGAGCGACCGGCCGCCGGTCGCATCGCGCTGCTCGTCGCGCTCGTCGCCCTCGCCTTCGCGACGCGCGTGCAGGCCGTCGCCCTCGTTCCCGCCGTCCTCCTCGCGCCTGTGCTGCTCGGCCTGCTCGGGCCGGATGGGCTGCGCCGGACGCTGGCGCGCTTCCGCGTCCTCTACGGCACCCTCGCCGGCTTGGGCCTCGCCGGCGGGCTCGCGCTGCTCGCCGCGGGCAGGTCTCCCCGCGACCTGCTGGGCGCGTACGCGCCGGCGGGGGAGGCGAGCTACGACGCGGGGGAGGCGCTGCGCTACCTCGTCTGGCACCTCGCCGAGCTCGACCTCTACCTGCTCGTGCTCCCCGTCGCGGCGACGATCGTTCTCGCCGGGCGGGCGCGGGCGCTCGCCGAGCCCCGGCTCTCGGCCTTCCTGGCCGCGACCCTCGCGCTGACCGCCGCGCTCGTTCCCGTGGTCGCCATCTTCGCCTCGCGCTTCTCGGGCCGGATCGAGGAGCGGAACCTCTTCTACCTGGCCCCGCTCTTCGCCATCGCGCTCCTGGTCTGGGTCGAGCGCGGCGCCCCGCGCCCGCGGGCGCTGGCCGGCGTCGCGGCCGCCGCCTCCGCCTTGCTCGTGCTCGCGCTCCCCTTCGACCGCTTCCTGACCACCTCGGCGATCACCGACACGCTCATGCTGCTCCCCTTCTGGTCGCTCCGGGACCGGATCGGGGACGGCTGGATCGAGCCCGTCGCGCTCGCGCTGGCGGCCTGCCTCGCGCTCGCGTTCCTGGCCGTGCCGAGGCGGTACGCGGTCCTGCTCCCCCTGCTCCTGCTCGGGCTCTGGGGGGCGGCGCACAAGCCGGTCTGGTGGGGCAAGCACGGGTTCGAGCGCTTCTCGCGCGGCTCGCTCTTCCAGGGCATCCGCACGGCCGAGCGCGACTGGGTCGACCGCGCGCTGCCCGCCGGGGCCGAGGCCGCCTTCCTCTGGACGGGGCGCACCGACCGCCTGACCGTGAACCAGAACGAGTTCTTCAACCGCGCGGTCGGACCGGTCTACTACGTGGCCGCGCCGACCCCCGGCGGGCTGCCGGAGACGCGGGTCGCGATCGACCCCGGCACGGGAGCCGTCACCCTTCCCGACGGGAGCCCCGTGACCGACCGCTACCTGCTCGCCGACTCCTCCTTCGAGCCCGCCGGCACGCCGCTCGCGCGCGACCGGGGATGGGGGATCGTGCTCTGGCGGATCTCTCCGCCCCTCGTCTCGGCGCTGCGCATCGACGGCCTCTACCCGAACGACACCTGGTCGGGGCCGCAGGTGACCTACCTCCGCCGCCGCTGCGCCCCGGGCACCCTCACCGTCCGGCTCTCCAGCGATCCCGGGCTCTTCCTGGAGCCGCAGACCGTGGTCGCGCGCGTGTCGGGACGCGTCGTCGCGCGCGTCCGTTTGCGCGTGCAGGGGCGGACGCGGTTGCGCGTTCCCGTCCGGCCCGAGCCGGCGAGCGGCGACTGCCGCGTCGTCTTCCGGGTCGCGCCGACGGCCGTCCCGGCCGAGGTGACCGCGGGAGCGAACCCGGACCCGCGCGTGCTCGGCGCCCACTTCGAGCGTTTCCTCTACGAGCGACGGCCGTGAGGATCGCCTTCGACGTCAGCCCGCTCTCCCATCCCCTGCTCGGGATCGGGAACTACCTCCGAGGGTCGCTGGCGGGGCTCGCCGAGGCGGCCGGGGGCGAGCACGAGATCGTCGCCTTCGCCCCGACCAGCCTGCGCGGCCCCGCGCGCATCAGGGCCGCGCTCGAGGGGATCGAGGTCGAGCTGCGGACCTGGCGGCTGCCGTACTCGCACGCGCTGCGCACGGCGTGGAGCATGGCCGGCCGGCCTGCCGCGGAGCGCCTCCTCGGCCGCTTCGACGTCCTCCACTTCTCGGACTGGATGTACCCACCGCAGCGGGCGGGCGTGCGGGCGACGACCATCCACGATCTCGTCCCGCTCCACTTCCCGGAGTGGGTCACGCCGCGGACCCGGGCGATGCACACGCGCAAGTACCGGAACGCGGCCGCCACCTGCGACGTCGTCTTCTGCAACTCCGCGTTCACCGCGCGCGACGTGACGGAGACGCTGGGCGTGCCCGCCGAGCGCGTCCGCGTCGCGCGACCGGCGCCCAAGGCCGTGTTCCGGCCGGACGGGCCCGCGACCGATCTCGGGGCGCCGTACGTGCTCACCGTGGCCACGCTCGAGCCGCGCAAGAACCTGCAGGCCCTCGTCGAGGCGCACCGGCTGCTCGGAGGCGACCTCCTCCTCGCCGTGGCCGGCGCCGAGGGCTGGGGAGAGCAGCCCGCGCTCGAGGACCCGCGCATCCGCCGCCTCGGCTACGTCTCCGACGAGGAGCTCGCGCGGCTCTACCGGGGGGCGGCCGCGGTCGTCTACCCGTCCCGGTTCGAGGGCTTCGGGATGCCGATCCTGGAGGCGATGGCGTGCGGCGCCCCCGTGGTCGCGTCTGCCCACCCGTCCCTGGACGAGGCGAGCGGGCAGGCGGCGCTGCGGGCCGATCCCGAGGATCCCGCCGCGCTCGCGGCCGCGGTCGAGCGCGCGCTCGCCGAGCGGGAGCGCCTGGCCGCGGCCGGGCGCGAGCATGCGCGCACGTTCACCTGGCGGGCGGTCGGCGAGGCCTTCCTCGCCGGCTACCGGGAGGCGGGCGGGTGGACGCGGTGAGCCGGGCGCCGAGAGGCCTGGAGGAGGTGCTGATCGTCGTGCACCGTCCCGGGCCGGAGTTCCTCGTCCTCCTCCGCGTGCCCGAGCGCGGCGGGTACTGGCACCTGGTCGCGGGTGGCGTCGAGCAGGGGGAGACGCCCGAGGAGGCGGCCGCCCGGGAGCTGGCCGAGGAGACCGGGCCCCTCCGCTCGCCGAAGCTCCGGCCGATCCCGCTCCGGCTCGGCTACGAGGCGCCCCGGGGCCCGATCCGGCTCCATCCCTTCTCGGCCCAGGCTCCGGCCGGCTGGGAGCCGGTGCTGAACGAGGAGCACGTCGAGTACCGCTGGTGCTCCGCGGCCGGCGCGCAGCGGCTGCTCGCCTACCCCGAGCCGAGAGCGGCGCTGGCGTGGGTCGCGCGGAGGCTGGAGGCTGCGACGTGAGGGTCGCCTTCGACACCTCGTCGCTCGTGCAGACGCGCGCCGGCACCGCCCGGCACGTGCGCGGCCTCCTCGCCGCGCTCCGCGACCGGCCCGGGCTCGAGCTCGGGCTCGTCTCCTTCGGCAGCCCCGGACGCGCGGCGAGCGTCGTCCGCGACGCGTTCTGGTACCCGCTCGGCCTCCCCCGCCGCGCGCGCGGGAGCGACCTCCTCCACTGCCCGACCTTCCGCGGCCCGCCGCGGGCGCCTGTGCCGGTCGTGCTGACCGTGCACGACCTCGCCATCCTGCGCACGCCGGAGGCCTTCCCGCGCTGGCACCGCCTCTACGGGAGGGCCGGGCTGCGCCGCGTCCTGCGCGCGGCCGACGCCGTGGTCGCGGTCTCCGAGTTCACGAAGGCCGAGGTGGAGGCGTTGGCCGGCGTCCCGGCCGCGCGGATCCGGGTCGTCCGAAACGGGGTCGATCCCGCCTTCACGCCCGACGGGCCCGCCGAGGAGGGTGACTACGTCCTCGCCGTGGCCACCCTCGAGCCGCGCAAGAACCTCCACCGCGCGGTCGAGGCCGCCCGGCTCGCGGGCGCCGAGCTGCGCGTCGTGGGCGCGCGCGGGTGGGGCGGCGTGGACGTCCCGGGCTGGCTGGGCGAGGTTCCGGACTCGCGGCTCGCGGCGCTCTACCGCGGCGCCCGCTGCCTGCTCTACCCGTCGCTGTACGAGGGGTTCGGGCTGCCGGTGCTGGAGGCGATGGCGTGCGGGACGCCCGTCGTCACCTCCCGCGGGACGGCGATGGAGGAGGTCGCGGCCGGCGCCGCGGTGCTGGCCGACCCCCTCGATGCGGCCTCGCTCGCGGCCGGCATCGCCGAGGCCGAGCGGCGCCGCGACGAGCTCGTGTCCCGCGGGCTCGCCCGCGCGCGGGAGCTGACCTGGGACCGCGCCGCAGACGCCGTCGAGGCGCTCTGGCGGGAGCTCGCATGAGCCGGCTCGTCGTCTTCGACGCGGACGTGCTCGGCCGCCGGCGCACGGGGGACGAGACCTACGCGCTGAACCTGCTCCGCGAGCTCGGCTCCCTCGCTCCGGAGGCAGGGATCCGCCTCGCCGCCGTCACCCGCCGTCCCGACCTCGTGCCGGCGGGCGTCGAGCCGGTCGAGCTGCGAGTCCGCCCGCAGGAGCTGCGCCTGGCGCTCGCGCTCCCGCGCCTCCTGCGCCGGCGGGGAGCCGCGCTCTGCCATACGCAGCACGCGCTGCCCCTGCGCCCGCCCTGCCCTTGCGTCGTCACCGTCCACGACCTCTCCTTCGAGCGCCGCCCCGAGCTGATGGGCTGGAAAGACCGGTTCGTCTTCCGCCGGGCGGTCCCCCGCGCCGCCCGCCGCGCCGCCCGCGTGCTCACCGTCTCCGAGCGCACCAAGCGGGACCTGGTCGAGCTCTACGGGGTGCCGGCTGAGCGGATCGAGGTCACGCCGAACGGCGTCGACCCGGCGTTCCATCCGTTCGACCCGTCCCGTCCCTCCGACCCAGGCGCCGACCTCCCAGGTGCTTCGTTCGACCCGTCCCGTCCCTCCGACCCAGGCGCCGACCTCCCAGGTGCTTCGTTCGACCCGTCCC
>Ga0073934_10008272_pt1 | contig 13977 bp, 11 predicted proteins | sample LarsenN4metaG_FD_76834 | JGI IMG/M metagenome (GOLD analysis project Ga0073934, IMG submission 76834) | Hot spring sediment bacterial and archeal communities from British Columbia, Canada, to study Microbial Dark Matter (Phase II) - Larsen... ...
AGGCGAGGTGCCGCCTCGGATTATTGTCAGCACAACTCCCGCCGAACTGGTGATGACCACCGACCTGCCGGATTTCCGGCCTATCCGGGGGACGTCACTGCAATATGCGGCGGACTCGGATAGCCAGCTTTTTTACCACAGCGCTGAGCGGCAGGCTTACCTGCTCGTTTCGGGAAGATGGTTCAGGGCCAAGTCTCTGAATGGACCGTGGAGTTACGTTGCCCCCAGTGATCTGCCGAGAGACTTCGCCAAGATCCCGCCGAGCTCACCCCAAGGTCTGGTGCTGGCATCGGTCCCGGATACGCCGCAGGCTGACCTGGCCGTGTTGGCCAACTCTGTGCCGACAACGGCGACCGTAAAGCGACGTGAGGCCACAATCCGGATTGCCTACGACGGGGAGCCGCAGTTTCAGCCGATCGAGGGAACGGAGCTTGCCTACGCGGTCAATGCGGATCTTCCAGTCATCAAGGCAGGAGGCAGGTTTTATGCGCTGGATGACGGCGTGTGGTTTGTGGCGGCCTCCGGCAACGGTCCGTGGGAGGTGGCTGCCGAGGTGCCCGAGGAGATCTACACTATCCCGCCCAACTCCCCAGTCTATTATGCGACTTTTGCGCGCGTATATGAGGCCACCGAGGATGAGGTTGAAGTGGGCTACACTGCCGGATACCAGGGCGCATACGAAAACGAAGGCACGGTCGTTTACGGCACGGGCTGGAATTATCAGCCTTGGTACGGGAACGAATACTACGGGTGGGGTTGGACGTGGGGATATGGCTATGTGTACGTCCCTTGGTATCAGTGGTGGGTGTGGCGTCCGTGGTGGAACCCGCCGGGTGGTCTTCGCGCGGCGCTCATCGAAAACGTTTACGAGCGATGGCAAAACCGCGGCCGGGTAGTCCACTACGATGGTTCGGCGCTCAGAGCTCCTTCGGCCCCGCGCGCGCCATCTGCGCCCTCCGCAGGGACAAGCCCATCCGCCCCTCGAGTGGCGGCCGCGCCAGGAGCACCCTCTGCGGAGAGGGCTCCCTCGGCTCCGCGCGCACTGCCGGCAGAACGAGCTCCGTCGGCGGGGCTTGCCGGATATCCGGCGCTTTACGGCCGGTTCCGCGGAAGTGGTGATGCAGCGCCGCTCTCTCCTCCCCCGAATACTCTCGCAGTCAATCCGTATTCCCGGCCAACCGCCTCGACAAGCGCGGGCGAGATTCCGCGTGGCGCTCAGCTCCTGTCTGCGGTTCAACAGGCTCCCGAGGGCGGACGCGATTTGTACGCTTCACCGGACGGGAATATTTATCGGCGCAAGAGCGATGGCTGGTATCGACGTGAGGTTGGGAACCGCTGGAGCTATTACGCCCCCGTGCAGGGCCGGTTCGAGCGCAGCCAATCGGGAGCAGTCCGCGGAGCGCAGGGCTCGGCAACCTCGGTTCAACGGCCGGTTCCGGCAACCGGAGCCAAACGGGGTGTCGGGCGTGTGCCTGACAGCGGCCTGCGTGCCAGGGCGCCGGAGGTCGCTGCCCTGGAGCGTCAGTATTACGCCCGAGCCCTATCGCAGATACGCGCCACGAACTGGCGCCCCTCAGGCGGCTTTTCCCGGCCGATTGCCCGCCGCAGGTAAGTTTTGTCGCCACCCTCAATACCCACATCACAAATGAAAATCACAATTGTTGGAGCCGCGGGCGGTGAAGTCACCGGCTCGGCGTATCACGTCACTACCAAGCGAGCCAGTGTGCTCATCGATTGCGGCCTTTTTCAGGGCGGCAGAAAATCCGAGGCGCTCAACCGGCCGCCCACGGGGCCCAGGCAAAAGCTGGACGCCGTTCTCCTGACGCACGGGCATTTGGATCACACAGGGCGCCTGCCTCTGCTTAGCAAGCGCGGTCACCAGGCGCCCGTTTACGCGACGCCAGCGACGATCGAAATGACTGCGCTCATCCTGCGCGATTCGGCGCGAATCCAGGCCGCTGACGCCGATCGTCAAAACCGCAAGCGCCAGCGCTCGGGCGAGGCACCCATCGAACCGCTTTACGACCCGGCGGATGCCGAGGAGGCGATTCAGCGCATGCAGCCGGTGCCATACTGCGAGCCAGTGCCCGTGGCCCCGGGCATTCGCGCCGCGTGGTTTGAGTCCGGCCATATGCTGGGTTCCGCGAGCATCCAACTGCTGGTGCAGGAAGATGGCCGCGAAAAGAGAATCGTTTTCTCGGGGGACCTGGGGCCCAGAGGAGTGCCGATCCTGCGCGATTTCGAGCCAATCAGGCAGGCTGACCTGGTGTTTCTGGAATCCACTTATGGGGACCACGATCATCGGCCGTTTAGCGAAACGGTTGAGGAGTTTACCACCATCGTGAAGAACGCTGTCGAGAATCGCGGCAAGATCCTGGTGCCCACTTTTGCAGTGGGCCGGGCGCAGTTGTTGACGGGACTTTTGGGCTGGATGTTCCGCAAGAGAAAGGTTCGCCCGTTCCCCATTTTTTTGGACAGCCCAATGGCCATCGAGGCGACGAAGATCTACATGTCCCACAGGGAACTCTTCGATGACGGCATGTTGAAGTTCGTGAAGGAGAAACCTCTGCGGGAAGACCTCAAGACGATGAAGCTCTGTGTGACAGCGGAGGACTCGATGAAAATCAACGACGAACCCGGACCTTGCCTGGTCATGGCGGGCGCGGGCATGTGCAACGCCGGCCGGATTCTTCATCACCTCAAGGCGAACCTGTGGAAGCCGGAGACGCATGTGTTGATCGTAGGCTACCAAAGTCACGAATCGCTTGGGCGCCGGCTGGTCGAAGGCGAGAAGGTGGTTCGCATTCACGGTGAGAAGATCGCGGTCAAAGCCAAAGTGCACACCCTCGGTGGGTTTAGCGCACATGCCGGGCAAAAAGATCTCTTGAACTGGTTTGAGGCTCTGGCACCTTCAACACCTCGGGTAGTCCTGACTCATGGCGAGGATGGTCCGCGGGAAGCTTTGGCGAAGTTGATCTGGCAGAAACATCGCATTCGTCCGGTTCTGCCTCAGATGAAAGACAGTGTGGAGATCTGATCCAGGCTGGCCGCCAAAAGACGGGATGCCGACCGTGGGGCTGTGTGTCGTCCTCACGTCCGAACGCGGCGGCGAGGCCCGGTCTTGTTGCATGACAGAAGTCCGTTTATTGACAATAGCTTGCGGCGGCGCTTCGACGCGTCCTGGACTGATGGCACGGCTCTCGCATTTGTCGCCATCGCGCATGCACGCGTGTTTTCAAAATGCGAGTCTGCTGCCTTTGTTTTGCGCCGCCGGGTTTGCTGTGCTGGCAGGTTGCGCAACGCGCGACCCTGACAATGTCCGGCCCCCGAAACCTGGGAGCGGGGTGAAGGAGTATGCTGCGCTCGTAGCGGAGGCTGAATCCGATATTCAGGGTTCCCTGCGCTGCCTGGAAAATATCCGCGCGCAAAAGGGCCGATGTCGCCCCGGCCTGGTCCGCGATCTTGGGGATGAAGTTGATCGGCTGCACGTAGACTCGATCCGGGTGCGGGCCCGGGTTCAAGTCATCCAGGCCCGAGGCGACGCCTATCTGGAGGCCTGGACGAATAACGCCGGGCTCATGCGTGAATCTCCGCTTCGCCTTTCGCCGGAGTCCCTGCCTCAGATCCAGGAAGCCTTCAGTCGCATCAAGCAGAAATCGCAGCAGACGGGCGATGTGTTTCGGCCGTATTTTGCGGGGCTTCGCAAGCTTCGGGTGGAACTTGAGAAGGATCCGGGCGCCAACCAGACCGAGCAGGGGCAACAGCTAATCCAAACCATGCGTGAGGAAGGAGTTGAGGTTTTGCGGAATCTGCGCGCCCTTGGGGATGAGCTGCAGTCTTTTGAGCGGTTGCTGGCAACTGCGAAGGCAGCCGGGAATTCATAACATGAAATCTTTCTCCAGGCCGGTTGGATTCCTGAGCGGTCTTTGTGCAACCGCGATGCTCAGCGCCCTGTTCGCTCTGCCGGCAGCCGGTCAGTGGCCATTTCCTGTGCCGGCGACTCCCGGGGCTCAGCGAAATGCGCTCGCCGCGGTCCGTGCCGAGGCAAAGCGGGTTGACAACGCCGCCCGGGTGGCGCCCAACTATGGCGCGCAGGGCTGGGGAAATGTCTGGCAGTCATTTCAGGGACTTCGTCAGGCGTACAGCGCCCTGAAAAGCACAATGGACCCAAGACAATTGGCGGCCGGCGCCAACGAACTTGCCGAGCTTGATGTGGGGTTGGACATTATCCAGGAGGCGTTCGCCAACTATCAGGAAAACCTCGCCGCAGGCCAGCCTGAGCGGATGGCCGTCAGAAGCTTGTGCCGCGTCGTGCAGGAAGGCTCTGCCTTATGGCTGCAGGAGTTGAACAAGGTGTGTGGCCGGCTCCATGTGGGTTGGGGGGCCTGAACCCGGAATGCGTCTGACCAGCGGCGGAGTAATTTGGATTCAAAGTGACCCACCAGTTAACCGCGAGTTCATGCCTGGTGCTGCTGACTTTCCTGTCGGCTGTGGATTCAGGACGTGCGGATGTTCTGATTGGCGTTAACGGCGAACGCTTTGTGGGAAAAGTCGTTGAAAGCTCGGCGGAGGTGGTGATTTTCCAGTCTGAAATCGGCGGCCGTCTGACCATTCCGCGGCGTCAGGTTCGCGAACTTCAGCTCGGGGAGAGTTCTGTGAACTCCGCGACCAACTCTCACGCGTTGCCTCTCTCTCAATCCGGGAGTGCCAGCGCGCCAGAGGCGAAAGCCTGGCAGCCTCCGGGTCTTGGCAAGGATGGCTTCGACTGGCTCATGCTGAAAACACAGGAGTGGCTGCGGGGCCATTTGAGGTACGTGCAGGACAAAAAGGTCAGCTTCGAGAGCGATAAGTTGGAGGAACTCACGTTCGACCTTAAGGACGTGCACTATTTGTATTCAGGGAAGCCAATGTTCACCAAGTTCGACGGGAAAGAGCAGGTCTACGGCACGGTGATGCTCACCACGAACCTGGTGGAGGTTATCGGCCCCGAGCAGGTGGAATTGGCGCGGGATCGGCTCACAGGCATTACACCCGGAGGCAAACGAGAAATCCAATTTTGGTCCGGCAAGTTGAATGTGGGGCTAAACTTTCAATCCGGAAACACGAAGCAAACGTCGATCAATGCCAGCGGCGAACTGGCGCGTCGAACCCCGGCGACCCAATTTCTTCTGGACTACATGGGGAACTACGGCGAGGTGGAAGAAGTTCAGAATGCCAACAATCATCGCATCAGTTTAAGTTACGACGTGAGGTTGAGCCGGAAGTGGTTTGTCCGCCCAGTGCAAGCTGAATACTACCGGGACCCTCTGGCCAACATCGCGCACCGCGGCACTGTTGGCAGCGGCTTCGGTCATTACGTGTTCGATGAGGACGCCCTGCAATGGAAGGTTGCCGCGGGCCCAGGCTATCAGCTTACCCGGTTTGAGACAGTTGAGGCAGGCGAGGACGACTCGGCTTCGACTGCCGCCGGCATTCTGTCGTCTTCATTTGAGGCGGACATCACTTCGCGGTTGACGTTCATCCACACATTCGCCGCTACTTTGGCCAGCCCGGAGGCGGGGCTGTACAGCCATCACTTCGTGGCCACTCTCGAATTTGAAGTGAAGAAGTCGCTCGATCTCAATGTTTCTTTTGTCTGGGACTACCTGCAGAATCCACAAACCGACGCGAGTGGAGATGTTCCAAAGCATAGCGACCTGCGCCTGACGGTGGGCCTCGGTGTAAAATTTTGATTCGCGAATTTCCAGTTAACAAACAACCAACAACGATACCAGAATCCGACTCAACTCCCTGCAACCATGAGCAAACAACTTTTCTTCATGCTTAGTCTCTCCGCTTGCGCCTTTCTTTCCGCCTGTTCATCCGTAAAAACCCATGTCGACGAAGGCCCGGTGCGCGCCGGGACTTTCTCGTTTCTGAATACCGGTTCCCGGCAAGCCCCGGCCTTCGCCGAAGAAAGCAGGAAGGCTCACGAACTTGTCCAACAGGCGCTGATCAAGAATTTTGCGGCCAAGGGTGTCAAACACCTTCCTTCCGGAGGTGAAGTGATCGTTGCCTATTTAATCGTGGTTGGCAACAACAGCACGACGACTTCGCTGAACGACTACTTTGGCTACACCGACGCGCGCGAGGCCTTCGTGAAGAAGGTCCACGCGGAGCAGACCGGCCGGGATTCCCGGAATTATTTCGAAGCCGGGACTTTGGTCATCGATTTGGTTGACCGGGGAGGGCAGAAGCTTCTCCAGCGACGTTCCATTCAGGCGGAAGTTCTGCGCAAGTTGCCGATGGAAGAGCGGGCCGCGCGCGTGCAATCTCTGGTTGACCGGGCACTGAAGGACCTTCCACTTTCTCCGTAACCGCGGAGGTGCCGCGGGCGGTCCCGGCTCAAGCCCATGGGTGTGCCTGGGCCGGTGACTGCCGGATGAAAGATTCACCCTATGAGAGAGATTCTCCGCTGGCTGACAGGAATTGGGGTCGTGGTGATCGCCGGGTGCGTCAGCCCTCAGGTCAACCCGAAGGTGGCGCGTGGGGACACGGGCTATGTGGATTTCTACACGGACTCCGATATGGAACTTAGCTGGTGGGTTGAACGGGAAGGGGAGTCAGACCAAAAAATGCGAACGGTCTTCTCTGAGTTTAAACCGATCGCCGGGAACATCCTTAGGTTAGCCACGCCGGCGGGCAAACACCGGTTTGAAGTGTGGTTCAGCAACCAGGTCACCACGGGGCCCCAGGCTGTCATAGTGGAGGTGGCCAATGGCAAAGTCACTCCTGTGCACGTTACCCTCACGTCGGCGGGGGCATCCTCGGTTCAAAGCCAAACCTTCGAGTACCGTCCCACTCCGCGAGCTACCCGCAGGATGACCAGAACCACGGCCACGCCTCAGAGCGCATTCCACATTGGTGCCGTCGCTCAAACGCCGAGAGACTATCAGCCAAAGGAGCGAATGCCTTATTTCAAGGATTAGCAGCCAGCCACAGGGGTTTGGCTGCTCAAGCTTGTGGTTTGCGGGGCCGGACCAGTTTGATGATGGTTGACCACCTGGCGCCGCACAGGATCAGGACCCCGCCGGCCAGGGTGCACAATAAGTCCTCATAGGTGATGAGCACCGGACCCAGCCCGAGATTCAGCTGGGTGACGTGAGCGACGATGCCGCCAAGGAAGGCCCCCACCAAACCAAGAAGGACGCTCACCAGTTGGTTGCACTTGCTGAACCGGTGCAACAAACCGCCCGTGAGCAACCCCATGATCGCCCACGCCACCAGTTCGTCACGGGTCCGGTTTTTCAAACGGCGTTCGTCAATCTTCTTCCACACCTCTTCCATTTTGGTCGTGGCTGCGTCGCTCGCCTCTTTGATCACTTGCCCGGCATCGCTCGCGGCGAACACGGCTAGCGGCTCTTGCGTTCGCGCAAAGCTCCTGGCTTCAATGGCCAGTATTCCTGTGCCCAGGATAAGCGCCAGGACCCGGCAAAGCGCCGCCGGCCAATGAACCTGCCGATTGCGTTTGCTCAATTCGCTCATGTTCTGGATTTGGAAATCGGGAAATCGGAAGCGTGCGGTTCCAATTCTCTCCAACTAAGAGGTTAATTGCTGTTCCACGCGGGACCGTGGAGTTGGTCGTGGCGCCGCGTCGCCTCAATCCACTCAAGTCCTTTCGTCTGCGTGCAGCAGTAGAACATCACTTCGGGCTGCTTCCGGGAGAGTTCCATGGCCGCCAGCAGCCGCCGGTACAAATCCGACCTGATGTGAGCCTGCAGCGTCTCTTCGGACTCCCACTGCTCGGCATAACTGATATGGCTTTGCAGGAAATCCTCCTCCGCCAGCCAGCAGCCCACGCACCCGGGGATGGGTCGCGCGAGGTCCTGGACGGAGCGCAGGAGCTCAAGAACCTGAGCCCGCTGCTTGGGCCTTGGAAATATCCTTATAACGGAAAAGACCACGCTTGCCTCCAAGTGCCAAAACCGTGCCATTCCCAGCAGGATTCTCCCGATCGAAAGAAGGGGCTTGGAAGCAACGTCTTACATCGTTGCCCCTGGTGTGTTGGAGTGGTGAGAGGCCTGAGAACAAGGTCGGCTATTGAACCCTAAGGCGATATCCCGTCCCTGGTCATCGACGCTGGAAACTTGCTTAACAAGGGGTGTGACATTGCCTCCTTTTGCCGCCGGTGCGGGACGCCAAGCTTCTGCATCCGCGAGTAAAGCGTGCTCGGTTGCACGTCCAGGCGCGCGGCGGCGCCATGCGGCCCTTTGATGCGCCAACTGGTGCTTTCCAGCGTCTTCAAGATGAGTTCCCGCTCGGCCTCGGCCAGGGTCAGCGACTGGGATTCACGAGCAGGCGTCGTTCTGAGGCCGCTGAGCTTGAGGGTGTCTCCGGATGTCAGGATGACACTATGCTCGATGACGTTGCGCAATTCCCGGATGTTTCCCGGCCAGGGATGATTCTGCAGAATCTCCAAGGCCCGATGGGGTACCCGGCTCACCTTCTTGCCCATGCGCGTCGAAAACTCTTCCAGGAAGGCAAAAACCAGCGAGGGAATGTCCTCCCGCCGATCGCGCAACGGCGGCACGTTGATTGGGAACACGCTCAACCGATAATAAAGGTCTTCACGAAACCGGCCCTTTCGGATTTCTTCGGCCAAATCCCGGTTCGTCGCCGCGATCACGCGGACATTCACTTTGTGCGTCTTGGGACTGCCCAACCGTTGAAACTGTCCGTGCTGCAAGACATGCAGGAGTTTGGCCTGGACCTCCACGGACAGTTCGCCAACCTCATCCAGGAAAATCGTCGAACCTTCCGCCATTTCAAAGCGGCCCACCTGGCTGGTGAGCGCCCCGGTGTAGGCGCCGCGCTCGCGCCCGAAGAGTTCGCTCTCGACGAGGGCGGATGGCAGGGCGGCGCAGTTGACGAGCACCATCAAACGGGCGTGGCGACTGCTCAGCCGATGGATTTCCTGCGCGATAAGCTCCTTGCCGGTTCCCGTTTCCCCGGTGAGGAGAACCGGGCAATCCGCCCGAGCGACCTGCTCCACGTCATGCAGCACTCGCTTAATGCCCTGGCCGCCGCCGATGATGTGCCCGTGAGCCTGGTTGACTTTGATCTCCGCTTTCAGGTAGTCGCTCTCGGTTTGCAGCCGATCCTTTAGCTCCTTTATCTCTTCATAGGACCTGAGCAGTGCATCCTGGGCGGTTTTCCGTTCCGTGATGTCCCGCACGATGGCCCACGTGCCGCTGGGTTGGCCGGCTTCGTCGCGGAGGAGGAAAGCTCGCAGTTCCACCGGGAACACAGCCCCGTCTTTCCGGCGGTACTCCATTTCGAACACGTCAGAGTAGCCGCGCTCCAGTACTTGTTTCTGAATGATCTCATCTTCGAACGCGTGCCAGCGTTCGGGAGTGATGTCCCGGTAGTTCAACTTCAGCAGTTCATTCTCCGTGTAGCCCACCAACTGCTGGTAAGCTGAGTTGGCCTCGAGGATCCGCCCGGTCAGGTCAACGCTCACGTAGGCATCTCGCATGCTCTCGTACAGACTGCGCAGTTTCTGTTCCGATCGGCGCAACGCCACGTCCGCGCGTTTGCGGACCAGCACATTCGCGAACATATCGGCGACGAAACGGAAGCGTCTCAATTCCACTCCAGTCCAATGCCTGTTCGCGGTTACCGTCGCAAAACTGATGCACCCCAGCGGTTTTCCTTCACTGAGCAAAGGCAGGATCACAGTGGAGCGCGTGCCGAACCGGCGAAAGCTCTCCCGGTCCCGGTCGGCCTCTTCCGGCAAGTCCGCGAGGCTGCGGATCACCACGGGTTCTCCGCATCGGGTCTGCCGGTACACCCACGGAAACATCGAACCCGCCTCGAATCGCTTGTACGCTCCCTTGGACACAGGGTCGTCCCCGACCCAGTAGACGTATGTTCCGAGTTTTGGGTCGAGTCGTTTCTCGGCCGACCTTCGAGCCAACGCCTCTTCTCCTCGTTCATACACGTGCGTGAGCAACAGTGACTCGGGCTCTCCGGGCAGGAACTGGGCCAAACTGGAACGTTCAACCCCCAAATATTCGCAAAAAAACTTCTGAGCATCTTCAATGGCCTCGTCAACCTGCTCAGCCGGAAGGTTGACAAACCGGAGAGACAACTCGGCCAGGAAGTCTTCATAGCTCATCCAGGGCTGCTCCTGCGTGTTCTGCGCACCCGGGACTGTTTCGAGTGACGAGTTCATAGAATTAAACCCATGGACCCCGGCCACGAGCTTCCAAATCGGACCTCATTCGGGTGAATGCAGTGATTACAAGACTTTTGGTGCCTGTTTCCTCCCTTTGAGGCCGATGCGGAATGCCGCGTGCTTTCATGCGGGAGTTAAGAGTGCCGGGTTGCATGTCCAGCCGTGCGGCCGCCCCAGTTGGCCCTTTGACTCCCGAACGACCCGGGCAAGAAAGCGCGGAGCAGAGGCTCAAGCTCGTGCGCCCGTTGCGAGAGACAACTCTCGTCAACAGTGTCTGAAACGTTTGTCATGTCCCTTCCCGTGTCTTCGTGGCGGTGTAACGTCCATTCCCAAGAACCAATAAAGGACGAAAAGTCGACTTTGTCCAATGTAATTGCCGAAAATAGCCCTTCATTTCCAGCTTTCGGATCATGTCCCCCCAGCGTGGTTGAGAACCAACCAAAATCCTTGCATTAAATCCTTGCATTAAAGCTGATCATTGCAGCAGCGCAGGACGTTATTTCGCACCAAGGGTCGACAGGTCGTCCCTTGTGGCTGAGCGCTCGCAGAAACAAGCGCATGGTTCGACCGCGCAACGACCGCCAATTCTGGTAGTTGCAGCGGCGAAGAACAGTCGGCCCAGGGCTTGGCATCATGTGTGCAATCACCAGCGAGTCAAACCGCTATCGATGAACTTCTCTCTTTGCGCCATCCCGCGCGCCTTCGGACTTCGAGGCGGGACTTTGGATGTGCTGGGTATTGGACGCCGGATGGGGGCCAGCCGACGTCTGTCAAACCTTCAAGGCCTGAAGGCTGGCGCTGGCGTGGGGGGTCGGCGGTTGCTTCGACTCCGTCCGGACCGGGCGAATGAGAAACGGACCGCACGCCTGGTGGCGTCATTGTTGATGGGCGTCGCCCTGGCCGTGCCGCTTTTCCTTGGGTCGGGGTGCGTGGCGCCGATCGGCGCCGACAAAGTCAGCACCCGCCAAGCCTATGCGGAGGTTGAGGCAAACGCGCTCCGTACGCGTCGGCCCAGCGCCACTACGGTCTTTGTCCTTCACCGCCACGGTTTGAGTGAAGTGGCACAACGGCAACCCGAGGTGGCAGTAGAGCAACTGCACCAGAAGGCCCTGGATTCCGAAGATCGCAGCCTGCTTTTTGCGTTGTCTGAATTGAGTTATGTCGCGGCCGAAAAGATCCGCCGCAGCGTGAAGCCATGGGACCCCCGGGACGCGCGCGATTACTACCTCGGGTCTGCTGTCTACGCGTGGCTGTTTCTTTTTGCCGACGGGAAGCCATCGGTGCCGGGCCCTTTCGATCGCCGCTTTCGCGTGGCCTGCGATTTCTACAACTACAGCCTCGGATTGGCCCTTGCTGATTCGCGGAAGGATGGCGGGGGCGTTGAGTTGCGGAATGGGCGGCGCCGGCTGCCTGTAGGTGAAATCCAGCTTCAGCTCAATGCGGCGAGCTTTCCGGCGCCATTGAAGGAGTTCGAAAGCATTCTGCTGGCCGACCAGTTTCGGTTGCGTGGCTTGAGCGTGCGAAACCGGGAGCCTGGCATTGGCACGCCGCTGATTTGCGTCAGGTCGTTGCATCCCCAGTTCGGGATCCGTCCGGCCACGCCGGCCACCGTGCTGCTGCGGGGGCCGGCCTCGCTGGAGGAGCTGGCCTCCGGAAGCAAGGTTCTCTCACTTGAGCTGTATTCCTCGCTCGATGAGGCGACCGTCGCCATAGGGGAAAAGCAGGTGCCGCTCGAAACTGACCTGACGGCATATCGCGCGTACACACTGACGCAGTCCCGGGTCTGGAAACTGGGGAGACTGGACTTTTTGGCGCCCGCAGAGCGTTTTCCCAGCCAGCTGATTCTGAACCAACCGTATCAATCCAGCCGCATTCCTTTGGTCTTGGTGCATGGCACTTTTTCCAGCCCCGTCACATGGGCGGAGATGGCAAATTCCTTAACGGCGGATCCCACTTTGCGACAACGATACCAGGTGTGGAACTTCATCTACGGCAGCGGCAACCCGCTGGTGCAATCCGTGGCGGATCTGCGCTCTGCGCTAACGGCGAAAGTGAAGCAATTGGACCCGCAAGGCACCAATGCGTGGTTGCGGCGGATGGTGATCATCGGCCACAGCCAGGGAGGTTTGCTCACCAAAGGGACGGCCATCGATGCCGGAGACCGGCTCTGGCGCGTGTTCTGCACTAACAGCCTGGAGCAGTTGGGTGTGAGCGAGGAGCGGCGAGACGAACTCAGGCGCTATCTGTTTCTGGAACCCCTGCCATTCGTCAAACGGGTTGTCTTCATTGCGACCCCCCATCGCGGCAGTTACTTGGCCGGAGGCTTTGCGCGCCGGCTTGCTCGGCGACTGGTCTCGTTGCCATCGGACCTCGTCTCAAACTCCAAGGAGACCTTGAGGTTCGCGGAAGGGTCCGAGGCAGGCTATTTCCTGCGGGGGAACCTGCCAACGAGCCTGGATGGCATGTCGCCAAAGAATCCCGGTCTGCTCGCCATGGCGGAGATTCCGATCTCGCCCGGGATCAAGGCACACTCCATTATACCGGTGTTGGACAAGAACGATTACCGCCAGGGGCGCGACGGTTTGGTGACATACGCCAGCGCGCATATGGACGGAGTGGAGTCCGAATTCATCGTGCTCAGCAAGCATAGTTGCCTCAACCACCCTTCGACCATCGAAGAAGTCCGGCGAATTCTGCATGAGCACCTGGGGGACCCTCCGCCCGAGGCGACATTTCGCGCTGAGGACGCCCGGACGTCTTATTGAGTTGGGGTTCAGTCGACAGCAGGCCAGCATGTTCATTTCCATAAGCTATTTCCAACTAAATGCTTACAGATTCAGATGATCCTCATTTGGGTGTTGGCATTGGGCCTGCCACGGGCGAAGGCGAACCAAACTGAATGACGAATGAGCGCGGGAAATGCTGACATTGGCCAACCCGGCGTGGAAGCCAGTGGTGATGGCCGACCGGGGGCGCCAACGGGCACCCTGCCAGAGGCCATCGAGGCAACCTCCTCCAAGCGTGTGCTGGAACCGATCGAACGGATTTCGGAGGTGTTGTTCGGGCTGATCATGGTGCTGACCTTCACCTGTACCTTGAGCGTTGCGGAGGCGGGGCGCGCCGACATTCGCGCCATGCTGCTGGGGGCACTTGGCTGCAACCTGGCGTGGGGATTTATTGACGCAATCATGTACCTGATGGGCTGCCTGGCGGAAAAGGCGCGCTCTCTTTCAACATTGCGGCGCATCCGGGCGGTGAAAGATCCTCAGAGAGGTCAAGCTCTGATCGTCGAGGCTTTGTCCGGGCCAATTGCTGCCGCCTTGCGGCAGGAGCAACTCGAGAGCATTCGCCAGCATCTGCAAGAGTTGCCTGAGCCTCCGTCTCACCCGCGACTCTCCAGGAGTAATTGGCTCGGCGCCGTTGCCGTTTTCATCCTCGTGGTGTTGTCCACATGCCCGGTTGTTCTTCCGTTCGCGCTCATGCAGAATGCCATGCGGGCCCAACGCCTATCCAATGCGATCGCGGTCGGCATGCTGTTCCTCACCGGTTATGCTTTTGGTCGTTGCACAGGATACCATCCCAAAGGTATGGGGCTGGCCATGGTCCTGCTGGGTGGCGCGCTGGTTGGCCTCACGATCCTGTTGGGAGGATGAAAACCGCTCTCCCAATCCTGGTGGCGGTTGTGCTGCTGGTCGCTGGCCCTTCCGGAGCAGAAGACCTGGCTGGCAGCGAAGTTGCAACCGCCCAGCCCGAAGAGGACG
>Ga0073934_10008273_pt1 | contig 13971 bp, 15 predicted proteins | sample LarsenN4metaG_FD_76834 | JGI IMG/M metagenome (GOLD analysis project Ga0073934, IMG submission 76834) | Hot spring sediment bacterial and archeal communities from British Columbia, Canada, to study Microbial Dark Matter (Phase II) - Larsen... ...
TGCGAGTCCGACCAATCGGGCTAACTTCCTTACCCACCCGGAACTGATACCAATACCAACGCTCAGGTTCTAGTCCGCGCACATCAACGTGTACTGAGTGGGCTAGTTCAGGAGTTGCTAAGGTTTGACCACTTCTGACTATCTTGGTCATGTTTTTGTCAACGGCAACCGACCACCGCACTATAATGTTTTCTGGTGGCATTCCCCCACCATTAAGTGGGTCGATCGCTAGACGTGTCCATAACACCACACTATTAGGTAATGGATCACCAGAGGCTACACCAAGACTGAATGGATAACTAGAAAACCTGGGCTGTGCCAATACTGGACGCCATTGACTAGTTACTGCTAAGCCTGTGAAAAATCCTGCACCCAGTAAAAAATTTCGCCGTCTGCACCGGATTGATAGCAAGCGATCGCCATCCATCAGTTTCATATTGCCCCACTTGGTAGTATTAATTAATTCGTTTCTCAGTAATTTGACCATGCAAAACGAACATACCAATCCATAACCAAATGGGGATTAAGGTAATGTTAAAGTTGATCTATAAATTAGTAATTCACCGTAATTTTACTAGTAGTGGGAAAATTTAATCATGAATTGCTTACTAAGTGGTGGCAGTTGCTCCAATCTTTTGCAGTAGAACAAACTGCTGCTGAGGACGTCTTTTCGCAACTAGTTGCAGCTTATTCGACTCCAGGTCGCTATTATCACACTTTAGAACACATCTACCATGTACTCTCTACTATAGAGACATTACAAAACCAGGTTCAAGATTTACCTGCTATTCAACTTGCTGCCTGGTTTCATGATGTTGTATATGATACTCAGGCACAAGATAATGAACAACAGAGTGCTAGCTATGCTGTTGAAATTTTAAGTTCGCTGCAAATTCCTCACAGTATTATTACTAGAGTCGCAAGTCTAATTTTAGGCACAAAGCATCATCAAGTTGAACCAGATGATTTTGATGCTCAGGTGTTCTTGGATGCAGATTTAGAAATTCTAGGTAGCAATCCCCAACGCTACCATCAATATGCACTTTCGATTCGTCAAGAATATTTGTGGATGCCAAATGTAGAGTATGTTACAGGAAGAAAGCAAGTTTTGCACCAGTTTTTACACAGAGATCGCATTTACTTAACAAATTTGATGTTTCATAAATTTGAATCATCTGCTCGCCAAAACCTGCAAGCAGAAATTATGAGGCTCGAACAGATTTCTCCAGCAAATCAATCATAGTATCAATAATGCGATCGCCTTTCATTGGTATAATATTTTCACCATGCAGCACTTCCTGCGTAATATGGAAATGCACTAAAGATCCAAGTAAAATTCTCGCCATTGCCTCTGGATCTCTTATTTTCAGTTCTGGATGAGACGCTAAATATTTCTTGAGAGCCACCAGGGTTGGTTTGATCATGGAATTGACACAAATTTGAGCTAACTCTGGAAAGCGACCAGATTCCCCAATTAACACGCGCATAAATGCAGAATGTTCTTGGTCAGTACTCATCTGTTCTAAAGCTCTAGTTCCTACCTGGCGCAAAACTTCCAGTGGCTCGCCTTCCAAAGGTTCACTACCAAATATCAACTGAAACTTCTTGCGTGCTAGTCGCTCGATTAATGCTTTAAATAGCCCCTCTTTATCTGCAAAGTGGCTGTAAACAGTAGCTTTAGAAACACCCGCTGCTGCTGCTACCCTATCCATACTTGTACCAGCAAAGCCATGGGCCAGAAACTCCTGCATTGCTCCTTGGAGAATTTGTTCTACTTTCTCAGGTGAACTCTCACGCTCCATTTCATTTGTTTTTACACGTATCATTTTTGCTGATTCCTGCTATCTACCAGAAGTATTGGGGTAGGGGTAAAGGGTAGTCTAAAGGAAAATTTCATTCCTGTTAGCTGCATCCCGACTTCTGTAAGAGACACTATGAACGGAGTTCACAATCAAGAAGCAAGATTTCTCTTCCCCTACACCCTTACACCCTTTCTTCCTTATATCTTTACACCCTAAACCCTTCGTACCTTATTTTTTCTATAAGTTTTTGTCTATAGATTGTAATGCTCAAAGAGAGAAACACGCACACGACAATATTATTTCTGGAGAAGCCAGAGGTTAGCCCTTAACTTTTCCCTAAATATTTGCCGTGCCGTGTTTGTCAAGAAACTGCAAGGAATATAACTAAACGATACAGTTTAGTTTATTTACATTATAGTGCTTGCCAAACTAAACTGTTCTGTTTAGTTTAGTTATATTATAAAACTAAACAGTTTAGTTTTTGAGCAAGGGTACTATGCTGCAAAACTTCAAAGAGAGTTCTTTCTTACCACAATCGATATTTCGTCCGTCAATTGCGATCGCAGCAGTTGTAACTTTTACTGTGGGTGGGATCAGTGTTTACGCGCTTCAGCAGTCTCGGAGTGCTGAACAACAGAAAGCACAACAACAGCTAGTGCAACTACCAGAAGTCAAAACAGTCACAGCCTTGGGTAGACTAGAGCCAAAGGGAGAAGTAATCAAACTGTCTGCACCTGCTTCCTCAGAAGGAAGTCGGGTAGAACAATTGTTGGTGAAAGAGGGAGATACAGTCAAAACAGGACAAGTAGTCGCAATTTTAGACAGTCGCGATCGCCTAGCAGCTGCGTTGGAAGAAGCCAAAGAAGCAGTACAAGTAGCCCAAGCAAAGCTACAGCAAGTTAAAGCAGGCGCAAAGCAAGGTGAAATAGCAGCCCAGACAGCAGAGATTGATCGCCTGCAAGTAGAAAGAGAAACCCAAATCACAGCCCAAAAAGCCACGATCGCCCGTTTGGAAGCAGAAAAAAACACGCAAATCGAAGCCCAAAAAGCCACAATTGCACAGTTGCAAGCACAGCTAGATAATGCCCAAGCCGAATATCAACGCCATCAAAGTTTGTATCAACAGGGAGCGATTTCGGCATCCTCCCAGGATAGCAAACGCCTGACTTTGCAAACAGCCCAACAACAACTAGCACAGGCCAAAGCCAACCTCAAGCGCATAGAAGAATCGTTACAAGAACAATTAGCAGAAGCAAGAGCAAACCTGACACGCATTCAAGCATCTGGAGAAAAACAAATCGAATCAGGTAAAGCTACCCTCAATCGCATCGCCGAAGTTCGTCCTGTGGATATAGCAGCCGCCCAAGCGGAAGTCAACAAAGCGATCGCATCCATGAAAAGAGCAGAAGCCAACTTAAAACAAGCTTACGTGCGATCGCCCCAAGACGGTCAAGTTTTCAAACTATATACCCGTCCGGGTGAATTAATATCTAATGACGGCATTGCCGAAATAGGACAAACAAACCAAATGTATGCAGTAATAGAAGTTTACCAAAGTGATATCAGTAAAGTACATCCCGGGCAAAAAGTCCGCTTAGAGAGTGACTCCATCCCTGGTCAATTGTACGCAACCGTAGAAAGAATAGGCTGGCAAATCCAACGGCAAAACGTCATCAACAGCGATCCCTCCAGCAATATCGACGCCAGAGTCGTAGAAGTCCACGCCCAGTTAGACAAAGCCTCTAGTCAGAAAGCAGCAAAATTTACCAACCTGCAAGTCAAAGCAGTCATCGAACAATAAACTAAAAATGCACCTCGATAAACCCATCCGTGTTATCCGTGTTCATCCGTGTGCATCGGTGTTCGATATTAATTAATGACTTAAAGCAAAGCAATCATGATTGGATTTATTCAGCAATTACAGCGACGCACACCCTTAGGATGGCTGCAACTCAACCGTCATAAAAGTCGTTTTCTAGTAGCATTATCAGGCATTGCCTTCGCGGATCTGTTAATTTTCATGCAAACAGGCTTCCAAGCAGCCTTATACAACAGTAATACCAGATTACATCGCAGCTTAGAAGCAGACATTGTCTTAATTAATCCCCAAGCGCGTAACATCGCCAACTTATCAACATTTACCCGACGGCGACTATTCCAAACAATGGACGTACCAGGGGTGAAGTCAGCAGAACCGATGTACATTAACACCGTCTCTTGGAAGAATCCCCAAACTCGCAAAGAGACAATGGTTTTGGTGATCGGCTTCAATCCAGATAAACCAGCATTTAATTTACCAGAAGTCAATAGCCAACTAGACAAAATTAAATTACCAGATACCGTCTTATTTGATCGTGGTTCTAGGGGAGACTACCAAGAAGCGATCACGCAAATTGAACAAGGTAAAACCGTCACTACTGAAATCGAACGCCGGACAATAACCGTCAGCGGGTTATTTAAAATCGGTGCTTCCTTCATCGCTGATGGTAGTTTAATTACTAGCGACCAGAACTTTTTGCGGTTATTTCCGAGACGAGAACCAGGTAGCGTTAATTTAGGATTAATTCAAGTTCAACCAGGCTACGACCCGCAACAAGTAGCGACAGCTTTGCAAAAACATCTAGCTAATGAGCAAGACGTCAAAGTTTTAACTAAAGAAGAATTTGTCAAATTTGAGGAACATTACTGGCAAACCAACACTGCGATCGGCTTTATCTTCAGTTTGGGTGTATCAATGGGATTTATTGTCGGGGTGATTATCGTTTATCAAGTCCTGTCTACCGACGTCAACGCCCATATGAAAGAATACGCCACCTTCAGAGCTATGGGTTATCAAAATAGATACTTGTTGAGTGTGGTATTTGAAGAAGCCATCATTATGGCAATGTTCGGTTTTTTACCTGGATTTGCCATATCTACAGGACTTTATGCCCTCACCCGGAGCGCGACAAATTTGCCACTATACATGACTTTAGCCAGAGCAGTACAAGTATTAATTATGACAATAATTATGTGTATGATTTCGGGGGCGATCGCTACTCGTAAAGTCTTAGCTGCTGACCCCGCAGATATGTTTTAACTTAATTTGTTGTTTGGAGAAACAACCAACTAATGTACAGACGTGCCATGGCGCGTCTCTAAAACCAACAATCAACCACCAACCACCAACAATTATGGTTATTTCTGTTAAAAATCTGAATCACTACTTTGGTAAAGGACAACTCCGCAAACAAGCGTTATTTGATATTAATTTAGAGATTAACGCTGGTGAAATTGTGATCATGACAGGTCCTTCTGGTTCTGGCAAAACTACCCTACTAACCTTAGTTGGTGGGTTGCGTTCTGCTCAAGAAGGGAGTTTGCGGGTGTTGGGAAGAGAACTGTGCGGTGCAAATGACAAAGCACTGACGCTGGCGCGACGTAATAATGGTTATATCTTCCAAGCGCATAATTTGCATGGTAGTTTGACAGCTGTGCAGAACGTCAAGATGGGTTTAGAACTGCACAATGGACTTTCCCCAAAAGCAATGTACACTCGCGCCGTCGAGATGTTAGAGATGGTAGGATTGGGTAATCGTCTGAATTATTACCCCGATGATTTATCGGGAGGACAAAAACAACGAGTAGCGATCGCTCGTGCTTTAGTGAGTCATCCGAAAATAGTCCTTGCGGATGAACCTACAGCAGCCTTGGATAGTAAATCTGGTCGAGATGTGGTTAATCTAATGCAGAAGCTAGCCAAAGAGCAGGGTTGTACTATTGTTTTAGTAACTCACGACAACCGGATTTTAGACATAGCTGATCGCATTGTTTATATGGAAGATGGCAGGTTAGCAAATGCTCCTGTGGCAGCATGAATTGTAGATTTAGAGGGTAAACCAAAAAGAGGATTGGCGTTGCATGTTTACGCATCACGACGTTTGGGAAAATGGTAGAAGTCCTGAAGTTGCAACTAGTGAGAACAGGGAAAAAGCAGGTCAGCCAAAGTTAAGCGTGGAAGACCTGGTGCGTGATAGCAAAGCCATAACGTACCCTTCCCAATTTCCCAATTTTTAGAGACACGCTGTTTGAAGCGTCTCTACATATGTGCTGACTTACTTAAATCCCTAAACAATCTCAAACTCTATCTGTCGACTCGTCAAAAAATCATGAGTGAAATGATCCACTACATTCGTATCACTCAATTCTAAATTGTAAAAATCCACACTCTCATGCTCAAAATATGGCCCTGCGTGCCAAGTTCCCACTTCTAACTTGATAAAACAATTCCCCGGAATACGGAAAGCTGCAATGTTTTCTAAATCTGGTTCATTCATATCATTATTAGGAGGACAAACCGCAATTAACCAGTCTTTACCTTCTAATGAACCCAGACATTGAGTGCATTGGAGGTGGCGAGTGATTTTGTGAAATTTCCGTCCGCGACCTTCCAAATGCATAATGTAAAAACGAGGTGTGCCTTGATCTAGTTTTAATTGAGCATCTTCTGTGTCGAAGGTTTTACCATCTTGACTAGGAAAAATTACCTGTCCATAACGGGCAAAGTTTTCTGGTGTTATCAATTGGGCTTGTAATTGTTTTACTATTTTTGATGTATTCATATCCATGATAAAAATACTATTTAAGTCTCCGAATCCAAGCTCTAAATTCTTTCATAGTCCTATTTCTGCCAAAAGTTTTACTTCTGTTTAAATAGTCAGGAATTATTTCATTAATTGGCAAGTTAGGAAAAATAAGACTCGTATCTGATTCAATATATTTATTATCAATCAGTAGATTAATTTCTAGTTTTTTACCATTTCAATGCCATAGCTCAGGTACTCCTTGCGTTTATATGTTTGCCAAGAGACATCTTTGATTAATAATTGATGTCCAGGAGGAATAATTAATTGTTGGAGTGCTAGCTGCATGTTTACAACTCCTGCTAATGATGAAGTTGATTTAACCCGAGTATGACTTAGTTTTGATAGCGATCGCTGTCTATAACTCTGCTCTTTTTTTGATATTAAAACAAGTTACTTTTCCTGAGTTGCATATACATATATCGATTCAAATGTCTTTGTACTTAAAAAGTACTAGTAAAAATGATTACATTGATATCATGGATTTTACTATTGAGTCATAAGAATAACTAATACATTTCATAGCAAAGCTCTCTGCTAGCGAGATTCACATCTGCTGAGTTTGCTAGCTAATGTTTGCTCTGGGTTTAAAATCAAACCTACGATAGATGTTTTAGTATTAATACCCAAATACAAATTTTTTGGTAGCATTTTCGTCATTATGTTACCTGAGATTAACGCTTCCATTACCACGTTTGCTAGTAGAATCGAGTTATTAAGTTTTATTGCCTGTTTTCAGCAATCTAAATCAGTAAACAGTGAACAGTTATTAATGAACAGGCATATCGTAACGCTTAGATAAGCGCTACCAACGCTTTCGACCAATTGGTCAGGGACTTAAACCCAAGCGAAGATGTGTCCTTCACAGATAACTGACAACTGTTACAAGCAGCTGAACACTTAGTTATTTATTTTCCGAAGCTTCAGCAGAAGCTCTAAACTGGATAACGGTAAAGAGAGGATTTCACAAAATGGCATTTACACAGCCCCCCCTTCCTTTTGCATTTGATGCTTTAGAGCCATACGGTATGAAAGCTGAAACTTTCGAGTACCACTATGGTAAGCATCACAAAGCTTATGTAGATAACCTCAACAAACTCACTGAAGGTACAGAGCTTGCTGATAAGTCCTTGGAAGAAGTAATCCAGCTTTCTTTTAAAGATTCCTCCAAAACAGGCGTTTTTAACAATGCTGCCCAAGTTTGGAATCATACCTTTTTCTGGAACTGTCTGAAGCCAGCAGGTGGCGGCGCACCTACAGGTGATTTAGCTACCAAAATTGAAAAAGATTTTGGTAGCTTTGATAAGTTCAAAGAAGAGTTTTCTAATGCCGCAGCGACTCAATTCGGTAGCGGTTGGGCTTGGTTAATCGATGATGGTGGCACCTTGAAGGTGATGAAGACACCCAATGCTGAGAATCCTCTTGCTCACGGTAAGAAGGCACTCTTAACCCTAGATGTTTGGGAACATGCCTACTACATCGATTTTCGCAATGCTCGTCCAGCATTTATCAAGAACTTTTTGGATCAATTGGTGAACTGGGACTTTGTAGCTGAACAATACGCTACAGCTTAAATCAGTGTAGACACGTAGCGGCTTGCCGCAGGCTACAGTTATCAGTTAAAAGTGTCAAAAACTATAACTGACAACTGATAACTAATTAATTGCCGAAATATCAATTGGTTCACTAAAACTTAAGACAGTCACGATTTTGATCGTGACTGTTTTTGATTCATCATTGTATTAAAGCAACTTATATATTCAACAATTGAGAAACAAAAGACATGGATAGCAAAGACTTAGCCCAGTACATGGAAGCAACTGACAGCATTGCCAAACCCTGGTTGATGGTACAACTGCGACTGAAGAAACTGCAAGAACTGCGCGAAGCACTTTCAGAAAATGAATACGCTGATACATTGGCTGATATTCACCAAGATTTAATGAATTTAGGTGAATGGTGGCGTGGTAGAGAAGATGAGGTGTTTTAACTTAGTCATTGGTCATTGGTCATTGATTAATAGTTAGCACTCATTACAAATGACAAACAACAAAGGACTAATGACTAGTGATCACACAAGGCGTCCAACGTGATAATCTAGGTGGTTGGGGCATTGATAACGGTGTTGTAAGTAATGGATTATAAAGAGGCAGGAGTTGATGTTGAGGCTGGCCGAGCTTTTGTAACTCAGATTCGGAATTTGGTTCATAGCACTTTTAGACCAGAAGTGTTGGGTGGATTGGGAGGCTTTAGTGGCTACTTTCAGTTACCAACTAGTTTGCAGGAACCAGTTTTAGTTTCTGGTACTGATGGTGTAGGTACAAAACTTAAAATTGCTCACACTCTCAACATCCATGACACCGTTGGGGTCGATTTGGTAGCGATGTGCGTTAATGATGTGTTGACATCTGGCGCGGAACCACTATTTTTTTTGGATTATCTGGCAACTGGTAAGTTAGAGAAAGAGCAGTTAACCCAAGTCGTGGCGGGTATAGCTTCTGGTTGTAAACAAGCTGGTTGTGCTTTATTGGGGGGAGAAACAGCAGAAATGCCTGGTTTCTACCAAACAGGTGAATATGACTTGGCTGGTTTTTGTGTGGGAGTTGTAGAAAAAAGCCAACTACTTGATGGTTCGCAAGTACAAGTAGGAGATGTGGCGATCGCACTCGCTAGTGCAGGTGTCCATAGTAATGGCTATAGTTTGGTTAGGAAGATTATCTCTGATCGTGGGTTGGCTTGGGAGCAGCGCCCAGAATTACTTGGTGGGAAAACTTTAGGAGAAATTTTCCTTACACCTACCCGCATCTATGTCAAACCTGTTCTCGCTGCACGCCAAGCAGGTTTAGAAATTCACGGTATGGCTCATATTACTGGTGGTGGTTTACCAGAAAATTTACCTAGATGCTTAGGACAAGGACAAGCAATTAAAATTAACCCTGACGGTTGGTCTATTCCTCCTGTATTTCAATGGTTAGCCCAGATTGGTTCAGTCAGTCCTCAAGTGATGTATAACACTTTTAACATGGGTATAGGTTTTGTCTTACTTGTACCTCCGCAACAAGCTCAACAAGCAATACATCATTTTGAGTCACAAAATATTGCAACCTATACGATTGGTGAAGTCATTACTGGCTCCGGTGAATTATTAGGTTTACCAGAGTAAATGACAAAATTAATACATTTGAGTATCCCGCCAATGAATAAATTCCAAGGCTAATAACACAAGTCCGTTTCAACGAACTCAAAGACTTTCTTAGTCAGATTTATCTGACTTTAACTATTAGCCAATAAATTTATTTATTGGCGCTGTGAAAATCTGGTGCAAGATATCAGATTACCAATTACCAATCACCAATGATATGAATGTTCGAGTGGACATGAGATGACTCAATAAGTATCTTAATCGTTATTTCTATATCTACTCTTGTGGGAAAAACTGAGATTTTGAGCAATATTTATTACTTTTATTGAGGTTGGCAATCGAAAATACTCATGACCGACTGCGTTTGAATTTGCTAACGTAGTCTTAACATATTGAAAAATATTACTAACCAAGCTTACAAAAAGTCTGCTAGCACTATATAGAAGTGTTGGTATTTTCAGAGCTATAGATAGTTGTGTTGGAGTGTTAACTATCACTCATGACAAAAAAGAGGGGGTTATGACTGTCAATTTTATTCGGACTGCTTTTGCCTCTAGAGAATTCTTAGAAGAAGTATTTCAAAACATCAATGTTCAAAGTTGTCCGAAGTGCTTCAACTTTCACATGCACACCGTCTACTCTGATGGGAAATTGCATCCTTGTGGGTTAATGGAACAGGCGATCGCTATCGGTTTAGAAGGGCTAGCCATTACCGATCATCATAGTATATCTGGCTACCAAGTAGCAAAACAGTGGTTGGAAGATTGGCAATGGAGCAATCCAGGTGTACGTATTCCTCACCTGTGGAGTGGTGTAGAAATTAATGCCAACCTCCTGGGTATAGAAGTTCATATTTTGGCTTATGCCTTTGATACTACACATCCAAGTATCAAGCCATACATTCAAAGAAGAGTTACCACAGGTGAAGAATATCAAGCAGCTAACGTCATTACTGCTATCCAAAAAGCAGGTGGATTAGCTGTACTTGCTCACCCAGCACGTTATAGAAAATCCCATTTAGAATTGATTCCTGCTGCTGCTGAACTAGGTATTAATGGTGTGGAAACTTTCTACGCCTACAACAACCCAAAGCCTTGGCAACCTAGTATGACAGAATCACAACAAATCCAACAGTTAGCTGCTGAATACGGACTCTATAACACCTGTGGTACTGATACTCATGGTTTAAGTCTATTACAGCGATTGTAAACACAGGAAAAATTGTGAATTCTGAATTCTGAAATTTCCAGCATTCATCATTTTGTACTTACCCTATATCCCGTTGTGAGAATAAATTCTCGACAAGTCTGTTTAAACGAACTCAAAGACTTTCCTAGTCAGATTTATCTGACTTTTGCTATGAGCCAAGAAATTTATTTCTTGGCGGTACGAAAAGTTGGTGCAAGATATGAACTGACACCCCTACTCTGTTCCTAATGAATTTTGAATTTTTAATTGCTTTCTCCCAATCTCCCCATCCCTTGTGTCACCTTCCAATGTGGCACAGCACCGAAATGACTACAAGGTGATTGTTGCTACCATTGTGCATACAATATAACTATAATTTCTGCGTTGGAGGGCTTCTATGGATAAACGTTGCCCCCGACTTCTCTTAAGAGGGGGTTGGATTTTAGCTATACTGTTATTTATTTCCCCCGCACTTATATCAGCAAATACATCTAACTTTGGTAAAATTACTTTATCACCCAACTTTGAAGCAGCAGAAGGGACAGTAACAGGTTATACAGGTGGCTCTTATTCTCTATCAGCAATTAGCAATCGCGATCGCCACAAAAATGCCTGTATTGGCTTTGCCGATCCAACTCCAGATCACATCTTAATTTTGAAAGAAAACTTTCCCCGCCTGAAAATAATCGTCAACAGTGGCGGTTACGATACCACTCTACTCATTCAAGGGCCAGACAATAACACTATTCGCTGTGGTGATGATACAGGTAACAGTAAAGATGCCAGTATTGACGACAAAGACTGGAAAGCAGGAACTTATAAAGTTTGGGTAGCAACCTTTAACTCTCAAGTCAAAAAGAACTACACACTTTCTGTTGAGGAGTAGGGATCGGGGTGGCGAAAGGGGAAAGGGAAAAATACTAACCACTAACGACTAACTACTAACAACTAACAAACAACAACCAACAAATATTAAGATAGAGTGTAGCTTGTTTGGCAAAACAGAGGGTACATAGAGCGTGCTGTCTACACTCCTTGCTGATTTTCGCATTATTTTTGAACGTGACCCAGCTGCCCGTAACTGGTTGGAAGTATTGTTTTGCTACCCTGGTTTACAAGCTTTGCTATTTCATCGGCTGGCTCATTGGCTGCATCATGTTGGTATCCCCTTTATTCCCCGTTTGATCTCCCATTTTGCCCGGTTTTTGACCGGAATCGAAATTCACCCCGGTGCTGTGATTGGTAAAAGTGTATTTATTGATCATGGGATGGGGGTAGTAATTGGCGAAACAGCGATTGTGGGAGATTATGCGCTGATTTATCAAGGCGTTACTCTGGGTGGTACTGGTAAAGAAAGCGGTAAACGCCACCCGACTTTGGGTGAAAATGTTGTAGTTGGTGCAGGTGCAAAAGTATTAGGTAATATCCAAATTGGTAATAATGTTCGTATTGGTGCTGGCTCAGTTGTTTTGAGGGATGTACCTTCTAATTGCACTGTTGTTGGTATACCCGGTCGCATTATTTATCGTTCTGGTGTGCGAGTCGCTCCATTGGAACACAATAATTTACCAGACTCGGAAGCAGAAGTAATTCGCGCTTTAGTAGACCGAATTGAATTGTTAGAACAACAAATACAAAGCCTACAGCAGAATCAATCTGACACCAAAACTCTTGTTTTTGTAAATCAATTGCCCGCTAACAAAGAAAGTGAAAAATTACAAGATGGTCTGTCTTGCAATCTCAGAGATAAGGCTATTCAAGAGTTTCTGGATGGAGCTGGAATTTGAGACTTTGTTGGTAGTTGAAAAGATTATTCCATTAGTCTACTTAAAGTAGTCAGGACTTACGCAAAACATAACTAGTACTGAACCATATTGATTTTCATAGGCTGTCAAATCCCCGACTTTTAAAAAAAGTCGGGGATCTTGCTTAATTCGATAATATTTATCAAATTCATACCAATTTGGAAAAAGAATGCAACACATGAATAGTATCAGACCCCTCCCCAACCCTAAGCGAGAGCGAGGAGGGTGGCGTCAGGCGGGTGGGGTTATCTGTTGCAAACATTTTTGGAATTAGCATCACATTAAATTATGGACATATAGTTGACATACTCACCGACGTTCAACGTCGGTGAATATGTCAATTCCACCTGATCTCTTGCCACTGATCCAAGGAATTTTACCAGGGTGCGGCGATGCTGTTTTAGACCTCCAAGCCATTATTCATTGCCCTCTATGGAAAAAACATCAGGAGAGAGAGACGTAAATTCTCCAATTGCACGATTCATGAGGCAACTCATGAAAAATAATACCCAAGATAACCAAGAAATTACTGAGCACTCAGAAAGTTTAACCCTGGATGTCAACTCACTAGATGCATATCAAATAGACGACGTAAATCAAAATGCAACTATGCAGAACTTAGAGCAATCTGAATCAAGATTCAATCCTGTTATTTTTGGTAACTCATCATTTATGAAGTGGGAACAGTAGTGATGGCGGGGGATGCAGCCATTGATCGCACCGTTGATGAGATGGAAGACATCCGAGAAACAGTCATGGAAACCAACCAGCGACTGCTGCGCCTTTGTGAATCTTCCCAGAAGATTTCCAGAGTCGTCAACTTGATTAGCAACTTTACGACCCAAACCCAACTTTTGGCTTTAAATGCATCGATAGAAGCCACACGCGCCGGAGAATTTGGACGTGGTTTTGGCGTTGTAGCCGATGAAGTGCGATCGCTTGCTCGTCAGTCTGCCAATGCAGCCACGGATTTATTTTTTGCCCGTTAGTGTATTTTCATCCAGAATGAGTATAAAGTTTTTAAACCCAGAGGAACGCAGAGTTTCGCTAGGGATTGATAGCTTGGATGAACCACTCTTTTTGTTGATCATCGTAACAATAAAGCCAGCGATTTTGCGGTTCACCACGCAATTCTAAGTGGTCTACCTTAACCGGATCGAGTAGCAACAAACAAAAATTTGCTAATGGCTGCATCGGATCAGGTTGGGGAAGAATAAAGGTTTTTTGTTCTTCCATTCTCCTGGGTTTACCAGGATGAGGCCAAGCAAACTGTATGCGTGCAGCATCACTAAGTTCTTGCCATGTTGTAGTGCGGGATTGTTGTAACACTGGGTCAAAATTATCCCATCCCACCAGAGTCAAGCAGCCACTGATGCGGAATTGTTCACGTGTACTAGGAAAATACCAACAAA
>Ga0073934_10008274_pt1 | contig 13970 bp, 9 predicted proteins | sample LarsenN4metaG_FD_76834 | JGI IMG/M metagenome (GOLD analysis project Ga0073934, IMG submission 76834) | Hot spring sediment bacterial and archeal communities from British Columbia, Canada, to study Microbial Dark Matter (Phase II) - Larsen... ...
GCAGTATCATCCGCAGGCGGAGATGCCCGAGCGGGCCATTGCCTCGTTCCGTCGCGTGCAGGAACAGCACCTGGCCGGCGACTTCACCCTGATCTACCTGTATCTGCTGCCGGAGGGGCGCAAGCCGGTGCGCTTCAGCGTGGGCGGCCAGAAAGTCCGCGACATCCCCGACGTGCCCCAGGAGTGAAGGACGCGGGGCCGCGGCCTTCGGCTAATCGCCGTAGTCGTCCGGCGGCGGATCGGGAATGGGCGTCTCCCGGCCCTGAGTCGTCCATCCCATCCACTGCTGGAAGGCCACAAAGTCCAGGCCGTCCACGTCGCCGTCCTCGTCGTAGTCGGCCCACTCGCAGCCGTCGGCGAAGGCGGCGTTCGTGCCGCTGTAGCAGACCTGGAAGCGGGCGAAGTCGACGATGTCGATGTCCCCGTCGGCGTCGTAGTCGAACGGTGTCGAACCCCCACCCAGCTCAAAAACGTCACGCGAGACGTTCACCCCGGTCTGTTCAAAGATCCGCCGGTTCATCGGCCAGGGCCACAGATGCACGGCCGTGTCGTCGCCGTGCTCGTCGACCTCCCACATGATGTGCGCCCCCATGGGCGTGGCCCCCGGCGGCCGCAGGGCCGGGTTGGTGCGGGCGCGGAGCAGGCTGAAGGGCGCCCGCAGCCGGGGGTCGGTCCCCCGGCCCCGCTGCGCGGCGTCGAACTCCGGACCGGGATGGGCCGACGGGTTGGTGCAGCACCCCGCCGGTTTCACGCAGGGCGAGCCGGCGTGGTCCGGGCTGTGCACGTAGTCGGGCGTGTTGTAACAGAGCAGAGCGGACCCCAGCGTGCCGAAGTTGGCCCAGTCCGTCCCCGTCGGATAGTTGTCGTAGAACCAGACGTCGCGGATGTTGTCCCCGCGCCGACCGACGGCCGAAGGATGGTCCGTGTCCCCGTCGTCCCGTGTCTGCAAGATCAGCAACCCATTCAGCGCCCAGTCGGCGCAGCCGTCGTTGAAGTCGCCGCTCAGGCCGACGCCCCCGTAGACCGTCAGACGCGATCCGGCGAAGGCATCCGGCCTGCCGGTGGGCCCCAGGGTCATGGTGGAGACATAGGCGGAGTAGCCCCGCTCGGTTTCGACGTAGGCCAGACAGTTCTTCAGGCGATGCCCGCGGGCGTCGCTCCCGCAGCTATAGACGTGCCCGGGGAACGTGTCCTGCCGCCCCTTCAGGTAGCCGATGCAGCCGTACAGTTTGCCCTCGTCCAGTCCCCCGGGGCAGGCGGCGCAGCCTTCGCGCAGAAACAGAGCGTAGGGATTGACCAGCGTCTGCGGGTCGGCCCGGGCCTGCCACGTGGAGACGCAGTTCTCCAGATGCGTGTCCCAGGCGTCGTAATTGTAGCTGTAGGTCTCGCCGTGGCCGCCGCCCCAGCCGGGGCCGTTCTCCTGGTTGCGGCCCCAGAACTCCCAGCGCCCCCAGCAGCGTCGCATCACGTTGTTATGCGACCAGTTTTCCGGATCCTCGAGCCCGGTGTCCAGGATGTTGCCGAAGACGCTGAAGATTTTCCGACCTCGGCCCCAGCCGGCACAGTCAGACAGCAGGTTGTCGCGACAGCGGAAGAGTGAAAAGATGTGTTCATTGAAGCCCGAGGCGTCCCACGCGCAGACGCGATGCAACACGCATTTCTCACACAACCTCAGGGCGACGACTGTGCCGCCGGAGTTGCAGGCGTTCACGCCGACGATCTTGACCCATTGGTACAGGCGGTTGGGAAAGTCTTCCTGACTTCCCTCCATCCGGAGCGGAACCCTCGTGCCGCCCCCGTCGAAGGTGACCGCTCCGTCGTTTTCCGCGCGGATGAGGATCGGCTCCGTCTCCGTGCCCCGCAGGATCACTCCTTCGCTGGCCAGGGCGCTGAGCAGGTCCTGCGGGTCCGCGTATTCGCCGTCCAGCAGGATCAGCGTGTCGCCGGGCCGGGGAGCGCGAAGCTTGAGAAACGCCCCCACCGTCGTCGGGCGGCTGCGGTCGGTCCCCCAGTTCTCCGCCCGTCCGACCGGCACCGGTGCCGCGTAGTAGGTCGTGCCCGCCGTCAGCGCCCGGGGAACCGCGAGGCCCACCGCGCAGCAGACAACGCAGGCAACGGTTCCGCAGGGGCGGAACCACACCCCGCCTGCCCCCCTAGAAACGGCGCGCATCAGCTTGAAGTGCGGAAGCGACGGTGAGGCCCGCGAACCGGGATCAGCGACCTCTTGACGGTCCGCAACATTCCCTTTCCCTTATTTGCCGCCGTCGCCATCCTTCCTGATGGTCATATACGATACGGGACCGGGAAGCGCCAAAGCGGCAGGTGAATGCCGCCTCCGTCCGCCAACCCCTCAACAAACCTCCGCCCCGGTAACGGGCCGCGGCGGGTCAGATCGACGGCCTTATCAGTCCTTAAGAGCGTCCAACAATACTGATTCCATATGATCCTGGCCATGAACCCCCTCCCTTTCAGGGAGGGGTTGGGGGAGGGTCAGGCTTGAACAGTCTCCCCCCTCACCCCACCCTCTCCCCCAAGTACGTGTTTAGCGTTTTCCAGTGCAGGTGGCAGTCATGCTGAGAAGAGCGAAGCATCTCAAACCCCGATTCAGCAGGGTGAGATTCTTCGGTCGCCTGCGGCGACCTCAGAATGACGCCCGGGACCGCTAAACACATGCTCCACCAAAGGGGAGAGGGGTTTTGATAAAAGCTTTAAGAACTCGCCGTCGCGGACCTTGCCACTGCGGAGGACCTGGGTGAGGCGAGCGCGTGCCCTGTAGACTCAGCACGTGGCCGCATGAGGCGGCCTGGTCGCCGTGGCGTTGATCCCGTTGGGACCCGGGCGGACGAAGATGTCGCACAGACCGGCTTCCTCGCACCAGGCCCGCACCGCTTCAAGCATCTGCGGGTTGTCGTACTCCGGCGAATACATGTCGAACGTGTCCAGGATCTCCCACTCCCGAATCTGCTCACGTGTCAGGCGTTCGGCCAGCGAGGACAGCGATTCCCGGTAGCAGGCGATGGGCAGCAGAAGGTGAAGGTAATAACCGATCACCGGAATGCGGTACACCGCGGCCCGCAGCGGCGACAGGACGGGTACCAGCAGCCGGCAGGCCCGGTAGAGCATGCTTTTGGGCAGTCGCTTGGTCAGCGGCCGGAGCAGGTACTTGGGGATGAACGGCGTCCTGCGTGTCCGGCGGTACACGTCCACGGCGATCTGCCCGCCGGGCTTGACGAAGCGGACGAGGTTCAGGAACGCTCCCTTCACGTCCGGGGTGTGCTGCAGGACGCCCAGACAGAACACCTTGTCGAAGGTCTCTTCTTCCAACGGGACGTCATAGACGCTGGCCTGGAAGAGGGTGAAGTTCTCCCGCATCCCGTTGTTGGCCAGATTGGCGTCGACCGCGCTGCTCAAATCAAAGGAAAACAGTTCGGCTCCAGCGTCCAGGACCACCTCGCTGAATCGCCCGGCCCCGCACCCGGCCTCCAGAACGCGCTGCCCGTTCAGATTCTCCGGCCAGCGGGTCGTCTCCCGGAAGCGGTCGCGGGTGATCGGCCGGCCGCTGAACTTGTCAAGCTGCGTCCGGGCGTGCACGTTCCACTCGAAGCCGAAAGAAGATGCGTAGCTCTCGCCGGTGACGAAATGGTGGATGTAGTTGCGGATCTCATAGGACCTGCGACATGCCGGGCACGCCAATCTTCCCTCCTTGATCTGACCGGCCGGTCCCTCGAGGATGGCGGCCTCGAGCGTCACCCCTCCCCCCCCGCGACAGGATGGACAACGGAAGTATTGAACGGCCCCTGCCCACATGGCATGAGCATACGTAAGCCAAGAATTCCTGCCAAGACGAGGACGACGAGACCCGATCACGGGTTCCGATGGCGAATCGTGTCATTCTGAGGTCGCCGCAGGCGACCCAAGAATCTCACCGAGCCCGCCGAAGCGTTCTATTCTGCGTCGGATGCACTCGCAGATGCTTCGTTGCGCTCAGCATGACCAGCGGAGTCGGGCGCGGCGGAGGGCGTCTGTCAGCCCTGCGACACCAAAGAAAACGACCAGACCCATGACGGGAACCAGGTAGCGCAGGCAGGACAGCGTCACCGTGGCGATGCCCCAATGATAAACAATGCAGGCCGCGCTCAACACCCACAAGGCCCGCCAGGTCGGCCGCCGCCAGGCCGCGTACGCCCCCCAGACGGCCGGCATCAGGTACACAAGCTGCACCAGCAAGATCGGGCGCTGATACAGACCGGAGTCCGTCCCGTACCAGGACAGGCCGATCTTGTACAGGTAGACGCCGATGGTCTCGGCCGGGTGGTCGCGCAACTGCTCCCGCAGAAAGCGCCCGAAGTCGGCGACCGAATCGAGCACTTGGTACTGGGCTTCGCGCTGCTGGGCGCGGCGGGCGATGTCCCAGCCCGGCAGACTGTGCAAGCCGTCCCAGAATACGAAGGCCCTGGCACCACGCATGAGCACCAACTCGTCCCGCCCCCGGTTGGACAGATACAGCCACGGCAGCAGGGCCAGCACATACGCGGCGAGCATGATCAGCGCTCCCCCGGCCCGCGGACGCCACGACTTGAGCGCGAGCACGACCAGCACCAGGAACAGCGGCAGATACAGGACAAAAGGCCGAATCAGTGAACCCCATCCGAAGACCAGGCCCGAGGCGGCGAAAAGCCACCACGACCCGCCGGCCAGACCGCGATGGAAAAGCAGCACAGCGAGCATGAAGAACGGTGTATAGAAGCATTCGTAGTCCGCGCGGGCGGCGCTGAAGAGGAAGAACGGGTAGGTGGCCAGACCCAGCGAAGCGGCCAAGGCCCAGCCCCCGCCGCACGCGGAACGGATCAGCAGGTAGAACGGAATCAGCGTCAGCCACATGAGCACGCGCTGTGCCCAAACGGCGGCCGGCTGCCGGGGATCGAGCGAACCCGTCAGGCGGTAGACCGTGGCCAGCAGCAGCGGGTATCCCGGCGGACGATGAACCAGCACCGTGCCGTCCGGCTGGAAGAACGTGCCCCGCACCATGGCCTCGGCCATCGGGTGGTAGGCGTCCAGCAGGTCCGTGGGGCGCTGATTCATGGCCGTGGTGTTGCGGGCGGCCCAGCGCAGGGCCAGGGTGCCGGCGGCGGCGACGGCCAGCACCGCGGGCAGCACCAGCCACTCGCGCTGCCACAAAGGTCTGGCAGGGACACTCGCGGTCGGGTTCACCTGATGCTTTCGTCGTCCAGCGCCCGAGCCGCGACCTTCAGATCGCGCGGAGGGCCGCGCAGGCGCCAAGCTGCGGCTCGCAGCGGTTGTTTCCATGCCCCTCGGAGCTTACGCATCCCGAGCGATTTCCTTGCGGAGCTGAAACAACTCCTTGAAGGCCCGCAGGATGACCTTCAGGTTGGCCCCGGACTGCTCGCCGGCCAGCCGCGGATAGTGGTGGACGCCGACCTGACCGATGGTGTAGCCCTTGCGTTGGGCCCGGGCCAGGACCTCCGCGTCGATCAGGGCTCCTTCAGACTTCATGACGATCCGGTCAAAGATTTCCCGCCGGTAGAGCTTGAACGCGCAGTCGATGTCCCGGAGGCGGAGACCCAGAGTCAGCCGCATGAGCCAGCCCCATGCCGCCGCGTTGATCTTTCTTGTCAGCGGGTCCTGCCGGTTGAGGCGGTAGGCGCTGACGATGTCGTAGGAGCTGATCAGCGGCAGGAGCAGGTCGATCTCCTTGATGTCGAACTGCCCGTCGCCGTCGGTGTAGAACACGAACTGCTTGCGGGCGTTGCGGAAGCCGCTCTGAAGGGCCCCGCCGTAGCCGCGGTTGGGGCTGTGGTGTACGACCTCCACTTCCGGATTCTCCCGGGCCAGACGGTCGGCGATCTGGCCCGTCCGGTCCGTGCTCCCGTCGTCCACGATGATCACCTGAAGGTCGTCGCTGACCCGCCGCCCCACCTCCAGCGCCTGGCCCGTCACCCGCTCCACGTTGGCCTCCTCGTTGTGGCAGGGGAAAAAGATGGTCAGCGGAATCTTGTCGGGCATGGGCCGTCTCTGCCGTCCGATGAGTACCTCTTCGTCCTGTGCCCGCCGGCGGATCATCCACAACGCGCGGGAGGCTGCTAATCTTGTATCATCCCCGTTTTCGGCGTCTATGGGGCTCCGCCCCTCCCTGGACGCGGGCGACAGCGACCGCTAGAATCGCCCTGCACTGGCCGGCGAGCGCGGCGCGAAGGAGCGGCCGGACGATTCTCCTCTCCGCAAGGGCGCGGACATGAGACCGGAACTGTTCACCATTCCTCTGCTCGGCTGGACGATCAAAGGCTACGGCCTGATGCTGATGATCGGCTTTCTGAGCGGCATCTGGCTGGCGGCCCGGCGGGCAGCCAAGGTCAAGGCCGACCCGGACCTGATCATCAACATGGGCTTCATCGCCCTGATCTTCGGGGTGATCGGGGCCAGGGCTTTCTACGTCATCCATTACTGGGAGTCCAGCTTCGCCCGGCAGCCCAACATCTTCTGGGCGGTGGTCAACCTGACCAGCGGCGGGCTGGAGTTCTACGGCGGGGTGATCGGCGCTTTGCCCGCCCTTCTCGCCTATCTGGTCTACAAACGTGTCTCCGTGCGGATGTACGTCGACATCATGGCCCCGTCGCTGATGTGGGGGCTGGCTTTCGGGCGCATGGGCTGCTTCCTCAACGGCTGCTGCTGGGGAGGCGTCTGTGCCACCGAAGACGGCCGCAAGGCCCTGCCCTGGGCCGTCTCCTTCCCCTACGGCAGTCCGGCCATGGCCAGCCAGTGGCTCAGCCGCCAGATGACCCTGCCGGCCGAACTGATCTACGTGGGCGCCGCTGGTGAAGCCTCGCCCATCCCGCGGGACCTCATGTTCATGTCCCAGGAGAAGCTGTTCGGGCCCGTCCGGGCTTTTGAAAAGGCTCAGGAGGCCCTCAAACAGGCCAGAGACAGCCAAGCCGACGCCAAGACAATCGAGCGACTGAAGAGCCGGGCCAAGCGGGCAGAGGAGGCCCTGCAAAGGCACAAGGCCAACCTCGGCATCCTCCAGACCAAGGCCGATCCCTTCGGCCAGGAGGCCGGCAAGATGACGCTTTCGGAGCTGTCCGACCTGGCCCGCACTTTTCGGTCGCTGCCGGTGCATCCGGCCCAGCTTTACGCGTCGATCAACGCCCTGCTGCTGTCCGGCCTGCTCAGCGCCGTCTTCGTCTTCCGCAAGCGGCACGGCATCGTCTTGTGCCTGATGCTCATCCTCAAAGGTGCCTCGCGCATCGTGCTGGAGAACGTCCGCGTGGACAACCCGCTGGACACGGCCGGCCTGACCATCTCAGGAGCGCTCAGCGCGGCCATGATCGTCCTGGGGATCATCGGCATCATGATCCTCTACCGCCTGCCGCTCAGGTCCCCGCGGGCCGTCGCTTACGTGCCTGCCCCCATGCCGCAGAAGCAGTGAACCGGTGGCCTCCGCCCAATCCGTGATCCGATTCACCCTCTGGCTTGGCTGGCTGTCAACGACGCCGGCCGCCTCGACCGAACCCGTTGTCCTGCGGCACGGCCTGGAGGCCGGCTCTCTGAACGTCTACGAGCTGGTGGCGGAGACGACGCGGACGCGCTGCGGGCCGACGGAAGACAGCCAGCTTGCCAGCCGGCAGGAGGGACGGCTGGTCGTGTACCTTCTGGAGACCGTGAGTGGTCGCACACGCCGCGTGCAGATGTTGTCGCTGCGGGCCGCCCAGGTTCGCGAATACTCACGCCAGCGCCTGCCCGTACACCCGCTGCCCAGCTCCGCCGACCTGGGCCTGGACCCCGGCGGCGTCTACATGACCATCGACGAACTGACGCCGGCGGCCGCCCCGCCCTTCATCGCCCCGCCGCCCGATTCGGCTCGGCCGGCGTTTTGGCTGCTTCTTGGTGAGCTGCGCTGGCCGGAAGAAGGTCTACGGGTGGGCCAGAGCTGGTCCCTGCCCGCCGCCCGTGAAAGCCTGGAGGGCGGGTGGCATTGGACGCTGCGGCGAGTGGAGGCCACGCCCACGAACAGGACGGGCTTGCTTGGGTGGCGATTGGAGCCGGCTTCGACCCGCCTCCAGTCTTCTCAGTTTGAGGCCGCCACGGCGGAGCTGATCTGGGACCTTGAGGCCGGTCGGCTGGTCCGCTTTAGCGGCATGGGGGTCTTCCGCGAGCGGCGACCGGAATTCGACGAGCGCTCGCAAGTCCGGCCGACCCTATCGTTAGGCGAGTCGCGAGCACAGTCGCCGGCCGAGCAACGCCGGACCCGCTCGGCGCTTCAGGTGTTGGCCGACGCCGTCGCCGCCGAGCGGCAGGGGTCGGTGGAAGCGGCCCTGCAGAAAGCCCGCGACTACCTGGCCCGCTGGCCGGAAAGCCCCTGGCGGCCGGTGGCCGATCAGCTCGTGGAGCGGCTGACGGCCCGGCCGGAGCGGCCCTCACAGGATGCAACGGTCCCCGATGACTCTTCCTTGCAGCAGCAACTGGCGGCCGCCGTCGAGCAATGGCAGGCGGCTACGCGCGACCAGGACGGAGCGGTTCTGCGGCAACTGCGAACCTGGTTCGAGCAGACGGCGGCGGCCAACCATGACAAAGTCATGTCACTGCTGGGTGGCGAAGACCCCGGACCGCGGGCCGTGGCCGTCTTTGCCCTGGCCTTCTCCGGAGAGGGTCTTGATCTGATTGCCCTTCAGGGCGCGGCCGCCGACCGGGATGGCCGCGTCCGCGCCTGGGTGGCGTATGCCCTGGCCACCCGCGCCGACCCGCGGACGGAGTTTCGCACGCTCGCCGCCCTGGCCGGCGACGAGGATCCCAACGTCCGCGCCCGGGCCTGTGAGGCCGTTGGCGCGTGCGTGACCCCGGATTCGCCCCGCGCCCGCCCGGCCCGCATGCTCCTGCTGGCCAGACTGCGGGACGACTTCGACGGCGTGCGCCTGCAAGCCGGTCTGGCCCTGCTTCGCCTGGCCACGCCCGAAGACCGGCCTCAAATTGAAGCCGTCCGCAATGCGGAGACACAGCCGGCCGTCGAAGACGTGCTGGACCGACTGGTGGAAAGACTTCGAGTAGCTCAAACCGGAACCAAATGACAACCCGTGCATTTGCGTCTAGCCGATCGAACGACCGGGTTGAAATGCTTCCGGACCGGGTCAGTGGCCGCTTACGGCCCGAGTCGGCCGCACATCCTCGCGTCGGTTGTGCTCAACCCAACGCAAGAGGCTGGGAATGACGGATAGAACTGGGCGGGTTCGATGCCGCTCCGAATAAGCATACCTCCCTCAGCAAAGCCGCCGGGTTTATCCCGGCGGGAGCGCAACGAAGACTGTCTGGTGCGGCCGTTTTCGAGACCGTCGGCCTTTCGGAGGTCTGCCGCGGGGATGAACCGCCGCGGCTTTGGCATCAGATGGCCGCCGTAGGCGGAGAATGAGCGCTTGGAACGGCCGAGGTGCGGGACAGACGCTTGCTCCATTACCATAGGCAATTCCCTGTAGTCTTGTGCGTAAAGCTCAGGCTTACGATCTCGGATAAGGACCCGGGGGCAAGTCCTCGTATAGTCGGAGCACTTCGACTGCCTTGCCGTACAGCTCGCGGCAGCGTTGGGCCAGCTTCTCTTCCAAGCGGTCGGAGGAGACGAGAATGCGGCGGCATGGAGGCCGGCCGCAAAGGGGCTGGGTCACCGGATGATCCAGCAGCGTCTGGCCGGGCTTGGCCGCGTCGTCCAGGATATACACCACCGGCGGACCGGGCACGTCCCAGACGGTCTGGAGCAGCCAGTGGGTGTGGCCGCCGGCGCCGAAGATGGCCAGCGGCTCGCCTCGCTCTCCCAGCCGGCGCCAAAGCTCGCGGAGGTACTTTTTGCGAAAAGGACCGGCCAACGAGGCGGGCGCCGGCGGGCGGGCCGGACGCACGCCCACCGCGGGTTGGTTCGCCCGCTCTGAAATCAGGGGCGGGCCGAACGCGACCAAGGTAGACGTTCCTGATCCCGAAGGTAGGCTACAGACCTCGGACAAGACCCCTCTCCCCGTTCCCCTTGGGCGGAGAGGGCAGGGTGTGGGGGAAGCGCGCAAGCCGGCACCCTCCCCCGGCCCCTCCCTGGAAGGGAGGGGGGTTGGAGAAGTGGCTCGTCCCCTGCGCCTCGCGTCAGGGATGGAGACGAATCCTCGGCAGCGAACGACCGGGCGCACACTCGATTCGCTGGGATCGCTTCCCGCCAGCGCCGCCCGGGCCTGGCCCACCACGGAGGGCACGGCTATGTCCTCGATGCAATGCACGCGCGGGAATGGGCACCGCCAGTTGCAATGGTAGCAGTCCAGCGGCAAATGCGCGGTGCGATGGCGGCGCGGATCGCCCCAGGGATAGAAACGCCCGAAGTGCCCGCCGCCCATAATGCCCACCGCCGGCACGCCCAGGGCCACCGCCGCGTGCAGCACCCACGTCTCGGTGCTGACGAGCAGGTGGCAGCGCCGAAGGCATTCGGCCGTCTGCCGCAGCGTGGTCCGCCCCGCCAGATCGACCACCTCCACGCCCGGACACGTGGCCTCCAGCGAGCCGCGCAAGAGGCTCAGGTCGCGCCGGTTTTCGCCGCCCCCCAAGATCACCACGCGACCGACACCCTCCAGCGAACGGATCACGGGGGCGTAATTCCCCACCGGCCAGACCCGGCACGGGTGATTGGCTTCGGGTATCAGGCCGATGGTCAGCCCGCGGCCGTCTTCGGGGATTCGCTCCGCGGCGAAGGCCTCGTCCTGCGGGGCGGTCCAGAGCTCCGGGGCGGGTGCTTCACCGGCAGGCAGGTCGCAGTTCAGGAAACGCAGGAAGTCGGCGGTGACGCCCAACTCGTGGCGCCAGCGCTGCTCCGGCGGGACGGTGAACCGCCGCGTGTACCAGGCCTCGGCGGCCCGGTCCTGCTCCGGAGTCTGGTTGTTGAAGTCCCCGGCCATGCCGTACTTTTCGGCGGCCGGCGTGTCGCGGATGTCGGCGTGCATGGCCGGCGTCGGCGAGCGGACCGGCAGAATGACCACGCCGCCGCGCCAATACTCCGGGTCACCGGCTTCGTCGTCCACGCCACCACCTCCTCCGCCGACCAAATCCTCATAGGCGACGACCCGATCCACGTGCGGGCACAGCTCCACCAGGTTCAGTACGTGCGAGCGGACGGCCAGCGTGATCTGGTACTCCGGCCACCGCCGCGAAATGAACCGCAGGGCCCCGGAGAACAGCAGCACGTCTCCGATGTTGTCCGACCGCAGAACGAGAAGTCGCCGCATACCTGGCTCAACGCTGTCTCAAAGAGGGCGCTCCGCATGAGGTTATCGGCCATTCGTCGCTATGCGGGCGACTGATTGCCCGCGAATCAGGCGGCAACCCGCCGCCAGACCGCGATACGTCTCCCACGAAGAGGCGGAGTGGATCAAGGTCGTGCACAACGCCTTCATGTGCCTGAAGGTCGCTTTCGCCAACGAGGCGGGGGCGCTCTGCGAATACCACCGAGTGGACGGCCGCCGCGGAGGGCAAGCTCTGGCCGCCTTGCTGCCGCGCAGCACGCTGCATCCTGCCTCCGGCGCGGATTTCTTCTGCTTCCGCCCGCGGTTGCTGCCGGAAGGCATCCCCGATCTGGTCATCGGCCGGACGGCCTGGGACAACTGGTTGATGTGGATGGCCTGCAACCACGCCCGCCCGCCCATCGACGCTACCGAGAGCATCGTGACCTACCATCCCAACCACGGCCACGAAGCCCTGATGAGCGAGGCCGGCCGGCCGGGGGCCCCCAAGCCGAGAGCGCATTGGCCGGACGCCCCCGCGGTGCTGCATAACCGCCGTCTGGTCGGCGACCGCATCGGCGACATGTCCGATCCTCGTTGGATGCGCTGTTGAGTCAGTGGCTTCAGCCGGTGGCCGCGGGAGAGGCACTTCCGCCGTCGGCCAATCGCCGGAAATGGGCCCCCAGGGCCCCCAGCAGCTCCCGCATCAGGCCCTCGTAGGTGTACAGCGACAGCACCCGCTCGCGCAGCCGGCGGGTGATCTCATGGGCGCCTTGTCGGTCGGCGAGGTAGCGCTCCGCCTGGTGGAAGAACTCCTCGCGGTCCTTGAAGGTGATCATCTCCAAGTCGGGGAAGACGCCGGAAGCCACGCTCCGCCTGGCCACCCGTTCGTTCAGGATGGTTGTCTGGAAGCGATCCTGGGTCACCTCATACTCCAGGGGATACGCGTCCAGCTCGAAGGCCGCCGGGTAAGCATCGAAGGAAGCCACCAGGGTGGGGTGTTCGCTCAGCCGAAAAGAACCCGGAATCCGCCCGCCCACCGTTCGCATCCATTCCAGTCTCCGGCGAAGCGGCTCGTACATGAAGTCGGCCACGTTGTAGCGCACAAGAAAGAACCCGCCGGCGCTCAGGCCGTCCAGCAGACGCTGATGCACCGCCCCGTGAAGGTTGCAGTGCAGGTTGATCCCCGCCGCCTGATACAACCGTCTGAGCGGCTCGCCGTTCTCGATCGGCCCCCGTGCGTAGCGGGCCAGTCGCTGGTGCCGCTCCCATCCCCGCCCGTAAAGCTGCAACGTCCGGCCCGTCTGCTCCACCCAGTCGGCCACCCTCTCCAGCGTCTGAAAGCGGTACATCCGGTCCGCGACCACCGACACGTAGGTGGTCTCCAACTGGGCGGACGTCTCGGCCGACGGTTGAACGCCGCCGGCGGCGGCCGCTTCCTCCAGCACCCTTCCCAGTTGCCGGTGCCGCCGGCCGGGAGTGGCCTCCATCAGCTCCGCCAGCAGCTCATAGGCGATCTCCAGGACCCTGCGGCAGGCCTCGTTGGGTGAGTGCAGGCGCAGGAAATCCTCGTGCACCTGGCGCGGACTGGCCGAGCCTGTGCCCACGTAGGCCAAATCGCATCGATAGGGGGCCAGGTCTTCGTCGCCGCAGGGCTCCCCGCTGAAGGTGCGTTCATCCGTCGGCACCTGACAGGGCAGGAACTGCTCCGCCGGATAGCCGAAACTCCGAACGCACTCCGCCAGACCGTGACCCATCACATAATCGAACCGCCCGATGCTTTCGCCGGCCCGCTTCTGCGTGAGGTTGGGCAGCATGTCCTGTATCCAGGTGACCAGGGGAAGCTGGGGCGGGAAAACGCCCGGATACTCGTACCGCAGGTGGTCGATCAGCAGCACCAGGTCCGGCTCAAAGGAAGAGATCGTCTCGAACAGGCCGCGACGCGAGAGCGTGGTGAAGTCGCTGCCCTCCTTCAAGGTGCTCACTTCACAACCCAAACCCTCGAAAGCGCGGGCGATGTCGCGGGCCGAGTACTGCAAAAAAGTGGTGAAGCGGCTGGTGACCAGCAGGACTCGGACCGGCCAGCGGCCTGCGGCGGCGGCCTCGAAGCGGTCGGCCCAGTGGGATGCTCCCCGCCCCTGGTAGCAACGGCGCGCCTCAGCGTGCCCCTTGCCCGCGGCGCGATCTCGCGCTTCCACGATCCGTCCCAGCAGCTCCTCCTCCAGCGGCGGCGCCGTCGGAGGGCCCCACCGCAGCGGGCGGATCACCGGCCCGGGCATGCGAAGGTCGTCTTGAGCGATCATCGTTTCCGCCCAGCGCCGCGCGGCCCCCGCTCCGGTGAACAGGAGAACCCGAGGGTCGCTCAGCAGTCCGGCCCAGTCCCGCAGGTGCATGGCCACGGCCACGCAGATGGCCTCAGGCTCGACGACATAGATCGCGGGGCTGTAGCTGAGGAAGGTGTTCTTGGTGGACTGCCAGATCCGCGTCAGCAGCCCGCCGAGCTGCACGCCTTCGATCAGGTAGGGCGGCGGCATGGACTGCGGGCGAACCTCCGGCAGCTCCGTGGCCGCCACGACGCGTTGATGGTCCAGGAGCCTGGGCAGCCAGGCGCGGCGACCCTGGTCATCCACACGGCACACCTGGTAGTTGCCGTCGGAGCAGCGATACAGCTCCAGCCGCTCCTGCCCCGTCCGCCACGCCCGCTCCACGGTCCCGGCC
>Ga0073934_10008275_pt1 | contig 13970 bp, 17 predicted proteins | sample LarsenN4metaG_FD_76834 | JGI IMG/M metagenome (GOLD analysis project Ga0073934, IMG submission 76834) | Hot spring sediment bacterial and archeal communities from British Columbia, Canada, to study Microbial Dark Matter (Phase II) - Larsen... ...
AGGTCCTTTCGCTTTGGCATACTTAAAGGTTTATAACGACCCGGTAAAGGCTAGAGAAATCCTCGAACCCATGTCACAACACTTGCTTACTCACTGTGTAGGAAGCATGAGTGAAATCTTTGATGGAGACGCCCCTTTTACTCCGCGCGGCTGTATCGCCCAGGCATGGACCGTGGCGGAGGTTCTCAGAGCATGGATAGAGACGGGGAAAGGATAGTTAAATTTTTATCTGTAATGCCCTCCTCCGGTTTAGCTGGAGAGTGCACTCACTCTTTTTATCATCCCCGAAATCTTTAATTGGGGGTCCATACTTAAGAACTGGGTCTCCTATCCTTGAATACTCCTTTACTAGTGTGGGTACAAGTATACAAATAACAGTACTTTTAACCTGCGATGAAAAAAGGTTCTATCCCAAAAGTCTCTCTTAAATTCCTGGGCTGTGGTATATTTTCTCTTTTTATATAAGTTATGATAGGTCAAGGGAGGCTGACGTTAAATAATAGTAAACGAGGTGCCAATCATGAATACAGAATCTAAACCGACGATAGAAAAGATTTATGATTTGTTGTCAAACGACATGCTGGAGCAGGCGGTTGAGTGCGGAAGGGAAATAAGTGATGACCCGAAAGACGTGATAACGGCGCTAGAGACTAAATACGGCCGGGTATGGGCCTGGAAATATAGTATTTTTTATTACTATTATTTCAAAGTCGGTTCAGAAATGCTGATAGGCTAATAGGAATAACTCAAGTTGAAATACGGAAGTAGTTCTATAATTACCTCACCCACCCGGCAATCTTTTTCTATTTTCCATTACGAGCTTCTTTAACTTGGACCTTTCTAGTGTCATTCCCGCACGTATTAAGCGGGAATCCAAAAAGTTCGTGGATCCCCGATAAAAGATTTCGGGGATGACAGAGAGGGTGGATTCCCGATTAAGCTTGTCCTCCCGCGTATGAAGAGGTGAACGTTCGGGATTGATCTCCCTCAGATTAATCGGGGGGCGGGGGTGATATTCATTGTGCTTCTTTTCCACTTTCCAAGAATCAATATTCAAGAACTGGCTTCCCGCCTAATGGAAGCTGAAGCATCTCGGATAAAAGCACACGAATGACCGCCTTTGAATCCGCGCCGAAAAAGGTGACGTTTCCTTTCATCCCGCCCGCTTTCAATCTACAGGATAAAACCACTTCTCCGGGGCCTGTCTCAAGACACCGCCGAAATATTGGTCGTCTAAGCTCTTGAGTGTCCATGATCGCCACGAATCCGGCGTGAGACTAATAATCACTTCTCCCGCTGTTGTAAATATAGGCCCTACCGTCGAGTCCTCTAGCCCGGCTTTTGTGACATATCGCTTCAGGATTTTCGCATAAATCTCCTCGGACTGTATCCCGCGTATGATTTCCGCAGTCCCCGACGTGCTTACCCACCGTTCGTCCCCCTGCCTTCGCCGGCTGTCCACCAGGATTGAAGTCTGCGGTCGGGACAGGATGTTCCTGACCTTGCGTCCTTTCGATGAAGTCGAGACGAAAAAACGCTCGTCCTCAAACAGGTACCACACCGGGGTCAGATGGATCAAGCCATCATCATTGAGCGTGGCTAAAGTAGCATAGTGACGCCCGTTCAGAAACTCTCTTATTGAATCGTTTAGATTTGTCATGGTTACCCTCCAACGATTGATTCGAAAAATACATAACATTTGAGTTAAGTCCGTAGACCGTCAGGGACCCCGGTCTTCGATGAGTTATTAGCCCAGGCGTTCAATACTGGGTGTAATGCTCTAGGTCAATAGCTTATTAAAAAACTAGGGCAGACGTAGTTTGCAGTCAAGTGGAAAGGACGGGAGTCCAGTTCGAATTGCTGCACCTAACTTTTAAGGCGAAATGCGAACCTCCACCGAGTTAATAAACCATTGAAAGTTGGACCGGCTGTGCAGTTCCATATCATTCGCCCTAGCAATATCGAACGTCCTGGTTCCAATAGTAACCACAACGGACTGCCCCGCCGGCACCGGCCCGGAGCTGAACAGGTGGGCAAAGTAGTGCTGGCCGCGGGTCAGGTTTTCCCTGTTTGCACTCAAGTCGTCGCCATCAGTCTCCCGATAAAGATTGGACATCAGGGACAGCGAAGGCTCGGGGACATTCGGATGAAGAACGTTCATCATGAGGTAGTTATTTTGATTACACCAGGCATTCGAGAATCCGAACTCGTCCTCAATTTCCAGGCGGTGAGTGCCGATTGTGCTCTGGGCGTCGATGAGTACTTCTAAAAGACCGGTTTTGGGCGGTACGAATCCAAACGCTATCTGGGCCTCGGCAGTTACCGAAGCGTAGTCAAAATCTCCGGCATCGCCGCAATCCATGGTGGCCTCATTGCCTACCAACCCGGCTTGCGGGTTCAGAAAGAGTTGTCGGTCCACCCGGAAGTTACTGCTGGCTTGGGGAACGAACCGGAACAGGAACCCGAAAAACGGCGGCCTGAATAAGAACCACCGATGAGGGTCAGACGGGTCATCATCCGTGGCGATTACGCCCCAGGGAAGCGGAAACCTATGGAGTGGAGACAACCTCATCCATTTGTCGAGATTATTAGGCAGGTTATAGCCCGGAACCACCTTGCCGTCAGCGGCTGACAGTATCTTCTCAAGCCTTTCCTGGAACTCTCTGCCGATTCTCTCCAGTCTCTCGGGGTTGGCTCCAAGCCTGCGAATTAGTGCGCCGATTTTCCGTTTGCTCGCCCTCTTTTGTCTTTTGTAGTCACGATCCAAACCCTTGGGGGGCTGAAAGAGGTCGCTGAGGGCGAGGCGTTCGCGTTTAATTGCCTCCCTGAGTTCAGCCGATTTCTTCGCTCCCAGAAGATTGTGTAATCGGCGGCGAAGACCTTCGGTGAACTCATCGGCCTTTTGACCGCGCGAGTTAATAGCCTTCCGCCGTTGTTCTTCCTGCTGGTTGAACCCTCTTTCCGCCAACTGACGCTCCTTTGTGGAGAAGTCCGTCAGAAATGGCAATGTACGAGTTGTGTAGCAACAATCTGGCATTTGGGTGCTCCTAACGGGTAATTAGACTACAAAGTGCAATTGCCCTGATACTACGACAGACTTAGTATCTAGTCAATAGGTATCGTCAACTATTGATAACCGAGGCCTCATAAGTGTTAAGCTGATCCCAACCCGATACGAATGTGTGATTGGTTCGATCTGTCCCTTCATCGCTCATGTTGTCGGTTTGATGTTTGCGTTGAGACGAAAGAAATTAGTCGGATCAAACTTTTTCTTCAGGGCTACCAGTTGCGCGTAGTTGTCCCCATAGGCAGCTCTAACCCGGTCTTCCTCTTCTTCTCCCAAGTTATTCACGTACTCGCCACCGGTTGAGAATGGCTTCATCGTATCCCAGAACTTGCGTACCCAATCCATCTGTTTTTCTGATTCCGTAGGGTCGGTCCAAATCGACGTAGGGATAAAGTCGTATTGTGCCTCGCGGTGGCTGAAGGCGGTGGCGAACCTACCGACGCGACTCACCGCGCCTCCATATTGCTGAAAGACCACAATAGACCGTGGAGAGGGGATAGTGGCGAAGTAATACACTGTGGCATCGATGGCTTCATCACTGATCTCTGTCATGAAGTGTGTCTTCCAGTAGTAGTGGAGGCCTATCGGAAAGAAAGCGTCGCCCGCGGCTTGGAGTGTGGTGTAAGCGATGGGGCCAATCTGGTCAGCTAAGGGCGGTCCCAGACGCCTGAGCGGCTGGAGGACGCGCTCTCCTTCCTCAAAGGAACCAATGTAACAGATGGAAATCGCTATTGCCCTCTCTCCCTGTGGCAAGGTCAGGAGGATAGCATCAGCGGCTAGCTCATCGGGAGCCATGCGTGAGTACTCGGAATAGAACTTGAGGGCTTCTCTAGCTTTTTCGAAAGGATGAATCACTACCCCGCCAAGAACTACTGGACCGACAGGATGGAGCTGATACTCAAGAGCGGTGACGATGCCAAAGTTTCCCCCGCCACCCTTTAACCCCCAGAACAGGTCCGGGTTCTCCGTGGTGCTAGCTCTAAGGAATTGGCCACTGGCAATAACAATATCAACTGAGAGGAGATTGTCGCAGGCCAAGCCGTATTTCCGTCCAATCCGGCCGATACCGCCGCCGAGTGTAAGTCCCGCCATGCCAGTATGGGTGACAACACCCGTGGTGGTTGCCAAGCCGAAGGCCTGCGTCTCATGGTCGAGGTCTCCCAAGGTCACACCACCCTCCACGCGGGCTGTCTTCTTAACCGGGTCAACATGGACGCTCCTCATCCGCGAGAGGTCGATCATCAGTCCGCCGTTGCACACAGCCTTGCCGGCGATGTTATGACCACCGCCACGCACAGAGACAAGCAGGTCATGATCGCGGGCAAATTTGACTGTATTGATAACATCGGCCACGCCAGCACAGCGGACGATCAGTGCTGGGCGCTTGCGGATCATGCCATTCCAGACCTTGCGGGTTTCATCGTAGCTGGCATCGCTGGGAAGGAGCAGCTCACCACGCAAGCTTGCCTTTAGTTTCTGAACAGCGGCTTCTTCGAGGATGGTGTGTCCACCAGTAGTAGTGGTCGCTTGTAAAGCTGACATAACCCCCTCCCGTGTTCAGTCTAGGCAAACTTGACATTATGTAACGTAGTGCCGAGCTAACTCTATGAAAATTTTTTACATAATCACCTAGTAGGGCATTATGCGGAAATCCTTCATACATAATACACAAACCATCAAATCATCTCACGTACCTCAAGAATCTCTTTCTATTTTATCTTACTTTCTTCGTCAATAAAAAGGTGCGTCCCCTTTTTTCACTTCTAGTGGATGTAAATCCGCTCATTCCTTCGTTGCGCTCAGTACAGGCTCTGAACAGGGTCGAAGGATAATTAAATATGTGGTGTTCGTTTTTCGACTCGGGTGGGGATTGCTCGTCACTTCGAAGGTTGTGGGTATATGTTTCTTTGTACGGAACGCTGATCTTTCGTCAAGCCTGTCCTGAGCAAAGTCGAATGGCTCAGAACAGGTATTCGTTCCCTACTTTTTCCGTGCGATGATGCGTTGAAGGTTACTTCAGGCTATTCCGATTCAGCGTTGCGACGGAGGAAACACAGAACTGCTCCCAAAAAATGGATGCAGTGAACTGCGGACACCTTTGAATGAAGTTAGATGACTAAGTTCAGCTTTTGTCTTTCCATACACTTATTTTCGAGTATTCTTTTGATATGGACAAAATAACCAATCCTCATCGGAGAAAGCAAATTGAAGAGTTTGTTGATGATAATCACCCTTCAGTGATGAGTGAGTATTATGATGTGCTTGACCGGGATTTAAGCCCGATACGGCTCAAGAAGGTAATGAATAAGTTAATCAAAAAAGACCCGCTCTTTTTTGATCCCTATCTTATTCTTGCCGATATTCTTTATTCCGAGAATAAGCCAGAAGAAGCACGCGAGCTTCTTTCAAATGCATACGTGCGAGCGGTAAAAAGAATTGCGGATAAGGATGGCAACTGGCCAAAGCGTATGGAATGGGGCTGGCTTGAAAATAGACACATTATGCGATTTATCGTTAGGTATGCTTATCTGTGTTGGGAAGAAGGAGGAACTGAAGAAGCGCTGGATATCTTCAGAAATCTTCTTCGAGCTAATCCAGACGATAACCAGGGTGTCCGTTATGCGATTTTAGCTATTAAATTAGGACTCGGCCCGGATTGGGATGATGAATTTCTGGTTACAAAAGGACCAATGGCAGGTGAAGCTCTTGATGCAAGAAAGGTAATGGATTGGTTTGAAAAACATGCAAGGCGATTTCCCGAAGAATTTGATTGGCTTTTCGAGGAATGGAAAAGGCGGGGATATGATTGACATGCAATGAACGATAATTACGCTTAAATTTGGCCTTTCGGTTAGCTGCTTTAGATTTTACTGAATCTCCCAGTTTTTCATCCATGACATTTTCATAGGCATATTTCTTGTTATTGCATATCATTGCCGAAACGACGAGATTAGGATTAAATTATTAGAGGTACCGATGAAATTAGAACACGTAGAATGCTATTCTGGTTATAAAGCTAATGAGCGTCCCCTGGGCTTTTCACTCGGTGATAGAAAATTCACCGTCAAAGAGCTATTAGACCAATGGTATGGTATTGACTATACCTACTTCAAAGTAAGGGCTGATGATGAGAATATTTATATTCTAAAGTATGATGAGCATAGGGATGAATGGAGCTTAGAGTTTTTCAAAGCAAGGGAGAAAACATAGAAACGGGAATCTAGTTTAAAAAGATGGATTCCCGATTAAAACATTCGGGAATGACAACCGGAGGGAATCCCCGATTGATCCTCCGATTTAACCGGGGGACGGGGGTGACAAAAAGTGAAGCAAATGCGACCCGAAGCTAGCGACTACTTTTTTGTAACGACCGCTTGTACAGGGTCTCTGAAGCATACTGAGAACGAGAATTGCTGTTGACCCGACAACCCCGCTTTGCACACCATGATAAGAACTCCATCAAGTCACATTCGACCTTTACAGCATCGACACCTCGGCGCCGGAGGTCGGATAACCCCTTCTCCGCTTCGGCCAGCCACTCAGCGTAACCATCGGGGAGGGTGTCCCTGTCTTCGGAGACCACTAGAAATAGGCTGTACTGCTCCGGCTTGTACCAAAAGAACCCGACTTTTACAGACACTTGGTACCTCCTCAACTTTGATGTCTAACCTCAAAGCTCAGCCATGTCCAATAAGAAATATTGTGCAAACTGGTGTCCCTCTATGAACTGAATACTTCTTATGCTATGGGCTAGACATTTCCTTCGTTAGATTCAAGGGGAAGGGGTGTACTTTGCCTACTTTCCTTGCTCATTAATCCCGACCTGTCGCCATATGAGCTAAGAAAATTCGAAGCGACCTTACAAATTCACCTGGACGCTGTATGGAAATCGCCTCGGTGGCAGGTTTATAATGACGGGTGTTGAACGTCAGTAGAAAGCGACATCCGTACTTCAAAGCAGAGACCAGGATCGGCAGGTCGGTGGAATCGGCTTGTCCTTTGTATGGCACTAGTTCTTCGGGTTTTAGGTCAGACACGACTGGGTGACTGCGGCTTATTACCAATCTTAGTTCGGGCAGCTTGCCTGGTAGCTTTTTCTCAAAATTTCTTTCAAGTTCGGTAACAACCTGTACTGAAGTTATACAATCAATGAGTCTGACTTCTCCCAGTTCGAGAACGATGTTACTTGCGCTGTGTTCAGTTGGTGCAGCGGTGCCGGCAAAGATGACATCCGCATCCAGAAATACAGCCAGTTTATTCATTTGCGCTTTCGACTGTACTTCTCTTTGACGTAGCGCTCGCGCTGTTCGCGTAAGGACTTTAGCATTTCATCGACACTCAGCCCTGCCTCGATCCTGGCACGTTCTATCTCCCGTGCCAGTTCGGGAACCATAGGAACCATGGACGTAAGCACCAGAATTCCGTCCAGGTCTATGATTCTAAAGGTATCGCCGGGCTTAATGTTATAGCGCTCTCTGAGTTCGGCTGGCAACGTGAATGTGCCTCTCTGCCTTACCTGAACAGTTGTATCCATAAAACACCTCTTGGTTGAATAAATGAGTTACTCAGTTTTTCTGTCGTTACTGATTTTCTGATATAGCCTATCTATTATAAGTGCTGTTTTCAAGTGGCTTGTACAAGCTAGCATAAGTAGAGACACAAAATGCAGCGTCTCTACTTTAAGAGTGATTCTACTATGAGATTTTGGTTTTCTTCACGACAGCTTTCCCATCTTTAATAGCCGGTTCTTCGATGCCCCAGCTCCATTTCACCTCGGGTTTGATTCGGATATATTCTCCGGCACCGGCATATCCTCCACGAGTAACGACCTCGGCAACTCCGTGAATCTTGATGCCTCGCGGCTTCCAGGGATTTATGCTCTCAAGGTCGTCGATAACTAATGAGACCTTTGGATTCTCAAGAACATTCTTGTACTTTAATGTTTTGGCGAGATTTAATCCACCGATGTAGAAGTATGTGCCGTCAAAATCGAAACCCACTGGGGCGACATCAGGCTGTAATCCCTTTGATACGGTGGCGATTCTGGCCAGCCGTTGAGACCTCAGGTAATTAATCTCTCTTTCTGAAAACATGGGTCGCCTCCTTTTAACCTGTAGAGATTATACACTTAACCAAGTAATCACACTTATCGTAGAGACTACCCGCCGGGCCGTCTCTACCAGTCTCCTGAAATTCACTTATATCTTAGGTTTCAAAAGGTCTCAACCAAGAAAACCAAAATCATATTTTAAACGTATATGCGGTGTTTATATCAGATACAGTTAAAGACTGAAATTGTCATTCTGGACCGTTTGCCATGTTCAGGATAAGCATAGGGAGGAATTCAGAGTGTCCGATGCTTCGCTGAGTTTACACTGAGTGTAACGAACGTGCTCAGCATGAAAGGTGGGCGGGTATTTCATGAGTCGTGCAGCAATTATCCTATTTTCAATTGGTCAAACATGAATCAAGCAGGAATAGTTTGTTCAGCGCTGTTAATACTTCTTACTGCATGCGGAGGGACCGAATACAGAATCCCTGACCTGGGCGGTCTTTACACCCGGGCGGCTATGTCTTCAGACCTCTACAAAAACCCGGTCATACTCATTCCGGGCATACTGGGTTCAAAGCTGGTCGACGAAGAATCGGGGCGCATTGTGTGGGGCGCCTTCGACGGGACCTACGCCGACCCGGAGAAGCCCGACGGGGCGAGGTTAATAGCGCTTCCCATGAAAAAGGGAGCGCCCCTCAGCGAGCTGACTGATGATGTATATCCCAACGGCGCACTGGACCGGGTGAAGGTGAGGCTCCTCGGAATTTCCTTTCTACTCGGCGCCTATGTGAACATACTAAGCACCCTCGGTGTGGGCGGGTATCGCGATGAGTCCCTGGGCACTGCCGGACAGGTGGTCTATGGCAACGAGCATTTTACCTGCTTCCAGTTTGCTTATGACTGGAGGCGCGATAACGCCGAGAATGCCAAACGGCTGCACGAGTTTATTTTGGAGAAGCGTGCGTACGTTCAGGAAGAGTTCAAGAAGAGATACGGCGTCGAGAATTATGATGTGAAGTTCGATATCGTGGCGCACTCGATGGGCGGGCTTGTCACCAGGTATTACCTCCGTTACGGCAGCGCACAACTGGCCGACGACGGTTCCTTGCCGGAGGTTACCTGGGAGGGGGCCAAATACGTGGATAAAGCCATCCTGGTCGGTACGCCCAACGCCGGCTCTGTCCATGCGATTGAGTATATGATAAACGGGAAAGAGATTGGTCCTTTTCTCCCCAAATACGAGGCGGCGATTTTGGGCACTATGCCGTCTGTGTATCAACTCTTTACCAGAACCAGGCACAAAACTCTACTCGATGAGTCGGTAGGAGTACTGGATGTTATGGACCCGGAGCTGTGGATAGAGATGGGGTGGGGGCTTGTCGACCCCGGACAGGATAAGGTTCTTAGTTATCTTCTTCCCGATGTATCTAATCCGGAAGAGAGACGGGAGATAGCACTCGACCAACTGAGAAAATCCCTAAAACGAGCGGAGCAATTCCACAGGGCAATCGATATTTCTGTCGAGCCTCCTCCGGGATTAAGGATGTACCTAATTGCCGGTGATGCCGTCCCGACCGATTCGGTGCTCTCCGTGAAGAAAGGCACTGGGGAAATAAAAGTAAGTGAGAAGTCTCCAGGAGACGGTACGGTAACCCGGTCAAGCGCTTTGATGGATGAGAGGGTAGGGCAAGGGGAATGGACGCCTAATCTGGTGACCCCGATTGTCTGGTCAAATGTTATGTTTCTTTTCACCGACCATCTGGGAATAACCAAGGACCCGGCTTTCACCGACAATGTGCTTTTCCTGCTTTTAGAAAAGCCTGGGTGAGAGTAGATAATCTTAATTTTGGATTGGCTTTTTGAGGGTTCAAACTCGCCCGCTTTTACAAAAGGGTTTCTCCGTTGTTTATGCCTCCTGCTTCTCCATCATGCCCCCTTTCATATCTCATGGGGGAGAAATCTAAAGAAAGATTCCTCGTTTCGGAATGACAGTGTCTGGACCCGGAATGACAGCTTCTATCGGATTGCCCTATTGCTCGGGATAAATTCAACGACCGAAGCGGTCCCCTGTCCGAAAATAAGATGTTCCTCGTGGAGAAGAGTTCCACAGTTTGATTTTGTTTTCAATTACTTGAACGACGTGGTGGGGAAAGTGGCAACATCAGGTGGGAACACCATCCACTTATGGGCTGACCTGGTCCACACGTGCCGGTCGATGCGGATCCAATTAGGGTCGTCAAACGTTCCGCCGGCGATGGCTCGACGACCGGGTTGAAATTCAGCCGTCCAAGTTACGGTTGTGCCACAGGTCTCACAGAACTCGGTTTGTACCCAGCGGCCGCTCTCGTCCGAGCGGAATTTGTAGGGTTTGAGCGAGCCGCTTATGAATTCGATTCTGTCGGCTTCAAAATAAACAGCAATACCAAAAGCGCTTCCGGTTCGAAGTTGACAGAACTTACAATGGCAGGCTGCGGCTATAGCCGGGTCACCTTTAACCCGGTACCGAACCGAGCCGCAAAGACAGCCGCCTTCATTTATTTTATCCATAAACAAACTCCTTATTTAGGTGTACACTCACAATTGATTATATAAAACCCTCCTACAAAATCAACCGACTTGGAAGTCGTGTTTCTACATCAGCAAATAATGTGACGAGCCCCCAATTCCCAATGGCATTAAGTGACATCCCAACGACGCTATGCCCTTAACTTAATCGCATTACCCCCAATTCCTAGTGATGAAGGGCTTAGTACATCCGAAACTGGTTGAAGAACCCAAGGCGAATGTCACGACTGGCCACTTGTCAAAGTGTGGAAGTTAAAGATGTGATATAATTAGATTCCTTGAATATTACTCAGTTGTTTATACAACTGAATGATCCAGACCGCTTTAAATTGAGGACAATTATTTTGGAGGAATAGAAATGATTGATTTATATACCGCAGCGACTCCGAACGGTAGAAAAATCTCCATAATGTTGGAAGAGATTGAGCTTCCCTACCAGGTGCACCATCTCAATCTGAGTGAGATGCAGCAAAAAGAAGATTGGTATCTCAAAATTAACCCGAACGGCAGAATCCCGGCTATCGTTGACAGGGATGAGGAGGATTTTGCCGTTTTTGAATCCGGGGCAATCCTCATCTATCTGGCTGAGAAAACGGGAAAGCTCCTTCCTTCCGATGCGAAAGGACGCTCTACTGTGATTCAGTGGCTTATGTTTCAGATGGCCGGCATAGGTCCGATGCAGGGGCAGGCGCACGTTTTCTACCGCTATGCTCCGGAGAAGATTGATTATGCAATAGAACGTTATCAAAGGGAGACAAAGCGACTTTACAAGGTACTTGATACCCGCCTGAAGGACAATGAGTACCTGGCCGGGGACTTCTATTCCATAGCTGACATCGCCACCTTTCCTTGGGTTACTGCTCACCGCTGGGCCGGAGTGGGAACGGAAGACCTTCCCAATCTAATGCGCTGGCATAAGACCGTGAGGCAGCGTCCGGCTGTAAAGCGAGGGATGGAGATCCCGAAAGAAAAGATAAAGGATGAGTCCGAGGCTGTGGAGAGAGGAAGGAAGCTTTTAGTTTAATGATTGTTTTAGTACCGTCTTGGCGGGGCGATTTACGGACCGTTACCGCGCCGATTTTACGTTTATTAAATCTACTTGTTGAGTACCTCACAAGAAGGGGAGCAAAGGCACGCATGCGCCCCCTTTACTCTTTAAACGACCAACCACAAAACAGTTAGAAACCTTATTCCCAAAAATTCATCTTATGTATTAAAACCAAAATCGAATTTTTTTCGTATGTTTAGAATAATCGAGGATTACCTTATCTTCTGAAAAACCAATTTGCGGGAAAACTTATTGAGTATGGTAAGGGTCGAGTGTTTAATCGTTGCAATGTTGCTTTATGGACTGTTTATTACATCTGTAGGAGCAGGGGAATTCGACCATTCTCACAAACCATATAACAATGTTATCAAGCAATTCGTCAAAGACGGCCTGGTTGATTATTCCGGGCTTAAATTAAATCCAAAGGATTTGAGCTTATATCTTGACGAGGCTGCCGCGGTGTCGGAGGCTAATTTTAAAAGTTGGACTAAGGAGCAACAGCTAGCATTTCTAATTAATCTATACAATGCGGAGACCCTCCGTCTAATAATTGACCATTACTCGGTCAGGAGCATAAAAGATATCGCCGCCAACTCTGAAGGTCCGTGGGAGCTTCCGGTTGTTTCACTCTTCGGCAAAAAAATTACTTTAAACCACCTGGAGCATGGAATAATAAGAAAAAATTATGATGAACCGCGCATCCACTTCGCCCTCGTTTGTGCCGCTTTAGGTTGCCTTCCTCTTCGGAGTGACCCATATACTGCGGAAAAACTAAATCAGCAGCTCGAAGAACAGGGCAGGAGGTTTATTTCAGATTCAACAAAGAACCGGGTAGACCTGGAGAATAGAATCGTTTATTTGTCCCCTATCTTTCAGTGGTTTCCCCAAGATTTTGTCAAAAGGTCCGGCTCGGTCCTGGTATTTGTCGAAGCGTATTTCCCGGGCAAGGTTTCCAACGAGCTAAGAAAGTGGAACTTCAAGATTGAGTATACCAATTACGATTGGTCTCTGAATGATTTTTCATCGAAGAGAAGTTAGTGTGAATGAACTTGATTAAATAATGTCAGCTTATAGTTGCCGGAGCTTCGCAGACAAGTGAAGGAGCAAATGACTTTCAATAGGGTTCAAGGAAAAGCAGCTCTTGGATTTTTTCTACTCATCGCCGTTTTCTTATTTGCCTTTGCCTACTCTCAAGAAAAGTTGTCCTCCCACGGTCTTGAATATTCAGTAACGGAGGTCCGCCCGGGTGATCACTGCATCGTATCCGGCAAGCCGCTCGGCCCAAATGATCTCTGCCTCATGGTAGAAGGCCGGCGCGTTCCGCTGAAGAGAGAAGCCCTCGACGTATTCTTGCAAAATCCGGAGAAGTATTTTGCGAAATTGCAGCCGAAGAGTGCCCTTTTTACCGAGGACATGGGACAAGGAAAGCCGCTTAACCTGAGCTGGTTTTTCTTTGGAGTGTATGTACTGGCCGGTCTCGTTTTCGCCGCCCTCACCGCCCACGCCGCCGTGGCTAAGGGGCTTTACCCCATTCCCTGGTTTTTCGCCGGGCTTCTGATAAACGTCTTCGGATACCTGGCGGTTTTGACCAGGAAGTCGGAGAGCGCACAGGAGGTACCGGAAGGTTTGACCAAGGTGCCGGTTACCGCCCAACCGGTAAATTGCGTCAAATGCGGTTACGAGAATCATCCATCGGCTAAAACATGCTCTGCCTGTGGCAGTGCCATTGCGCCTCAGGTCATATCCGAGGCTGAGCGCGCTGGGCTCAGATAGCAAACTAGGTTAAGAAGTTATCACCCCTTAAATTGGAAAAATCTGGAGGTTATATGCTGAGGAAGTTAAAAGAGAGAATAGACGGGGTTCTCAGCTCCGGCACCGGGGAAAGACAGCGTCCGCAAATCAAAAAAAATTACGAGAGCAACGTGCCCGGGCTTTACATCATCGGTGATTTGGCTGGCGCGCCGGTTATTAAGCTGGCGATGGAGCAGGGATATAACCTGATTGACCACATCAACTCCCTGCCCGACGCCAAATCCGGCAGTGTCGGTGTTTATGACCTGATAATAGTAGGAGCCGGGGCAGCCGGACTTAATGCAGCCCTTCAGGCTAAGGAAAAGGGCTTAAACTGCATCGTGCTTGAAAAAAATAGGATCGCCAACACCATCGAGAATTTTCCGGAGGGAAAATGGGTATATGCCGAGCCCGACCAAACACCTCCAAAAGGTAAGCTATGGCTC
>Ga0073934_10008276_pt1 | contig 13969 bp, 14 predicted proteins | sample LarsenN4metaG_FD_76834 | JGI IMG/M metagenome (GOLD analysis project Ga0073934, IMG submission 76834) | Hot spring sediment bacterial and archeal communities from British Columbia, Canada, to study Microbial Dark Matter (Phase II) - Larsen... ...
ACCGCCGCGTGAGTTCTTTGACGAAGACAAGTGGCTGTATTTCTTCGTCAGTTTTTCATCACAGCGCCGAGTTTCCAAATCCGAAATCGGCAAAGAACTGATCCGGCTGGCCGACGATTGGGTCGCGACCATCCGGAAACTGCCGCTTCACGTGCATGAGGCTCAGGCCGTATAAGCCATGTCGTCAAAGCGGACTATCCTCGATACGTCGATTCTCATCACTTTCTGGAATAAACAACGCGGCGATCGCTCCTGGGATCAAATTGATGCAACGGATGTCCAAGCATGGGCGGAAAAGCTGACGTCGCTTCGCCGCAGCAAGAGAATTGTCACGCCCGTTTACATTGAATTCATCGCTGGTGTTACCAATGGACGCGAAATGGAATTAGCCCGCGAGTACCTGGCGGCCTTCGACATCATCGACGAAGGGCACATCCTCGACGAAGACTGGAAACACGCGCGCCGTCTTGCAAGTCGCATTCCGCGCGATAGGAAACCACGGCAGCTCGGCGATTGCCTCGTGCGAGCAATCGCCGATCGGCTGCGATTGGACGTGGACACGCTCGATAGTTCGTTTCCTGTCTAGAAAAGGGACGACGCAATGCTTCGAAAGTTCGCGACTGCTGCGGCGGTCGTCTGCATCGCATTTTGTGCGCACGCCGCCGAGCTCGATTCCGCCCTCGCGGCGATCAAGGCGGTCCAGCGCGAAGGCGCCGGCAACGAGCAGGCTGCGGCGCGATGGAAGGAACTCGTGAACGCCGGCCCGGAGGCAGTGACCGCCATCTTGCAGGGATTCGACGGCGCCGATCCGACGGTCGCCAATTGGCTGCGAACGGCGATCGACGCCATTTGCGATACGGAACTCGCGGCGGGCCGCAAGCTACCGGCGGATCGACTCGAATCGTTTATCAAGGAAACCAGGGGCGATCCACGCGCCCGCACGCTGGCGCTCGAATGGCTGCTGCGCGTCGATGCCGGCGCCAAGAAACGGCTGCTGCCCGGCATGGTCGACGATCCCAGTGCCGGCGTCCGCCGCGAGGCGATCGCATTTGCGATGGAACTCGGCAAAGCGCTCGGCACGAATAGCGGCGACGATCAGCGAGAGTATTTCAAGAAACTCTTTTCGTCCGCCCGAGACGTCGACCAGGTCGAAGCCATCGCCAAGACCATCAAGGAAATCGGCGGCGGCGAAGTCGATGTCATCGGCCATCTCGGCTTGATTACTCGCTGGGAGCTGGCCGGCCCGTTCGACAACTCCGGCCTGAAAGGTTTTGCCGCACCGTTGCCCAAGGTCGAAGCGTGGAAGGAATATGCAACCGCCTACCCGCGGGCGACCGTCGAGCTCTACCAGGCGCTCGGCAAGGAGAAAGGCGTCAAGAACGGCAAGAAGGACGCCGTTTACGCACTGGCAAGAACCGTGATCGAGTCTCCAACCGATCGGCCCGCCGAGATCCGCGCCGCCAGCGCCAACGCGATCAAGATTTACGTGAACGGCGAGGAAGTTTTTGCCCGTGATGAGTACCACCATGGCGACAAGCTGGATCAGCACCGCGCCAAGGTCGCGTTGAAAGCCGGCAAGAACGAAATCATCCTGAAAGTTCTGCAAGACGCCTGGACCTACGACTGGACGGTCAATTGGCAGTTTCAGTGCCGCGTGTGCGATTCGATCGGCGGCGCCATTCCGATGAAGGTCCTGACCTCGCCGAATGCCGTTCCGATGAAACCGGTCCCGCCCAAGCCGAAAAAGGAGTCGAAATGAAGTCTCAGTACATCGTCCGCGCCGTCAGTGCGGCCGGCTTGATGCTCTTTGCGGCGCTGTCGAATGCGGCCGACTGGACGCAGTTCCGCGGCGTCCGCGGCAGCGGCGTATCCAATGACAGCGGTTTGCCGGTCAAGTGGAGCAAGACCGAAAACCTGAAATGGAAGTCGGAACTGCCCGGCAAAGGACTCTCCTGCCCGGTGGTGGCCGACGGCCGGGTTTTCGTCACCGCCTGCGACGGGCCGGAACAAACGCGCCTGCTGGTTCTGTGCTTTGACGCGGCCAACGGCAAGAAACTCTGGCAGCGGTCGATTTGGGCGACCGGCAACACGCTTTGTCATCCGAAGACGAACATGGCGGCGCCGACGCCGGCGACTGACGGCAAAGCCGTTTATGCCCTGTTTGCCACGGCCGACCTCGTCGCCTACGACCGCGACGGCAATCTCTTGTGGTACCGCTCGCTCGTCGGCGATTATCCGACCATCACGAACCAGGTCGGCATGGCCTCGTCGCCGGTGCTGGCCGGCGAGACGCTCGTCGTGCCGATGGACAATTCCGGCGAATCGTTCGTCGCCGGCATCGATCGCAAAACCGGCAAGAACAAGTGGAAGATCGACCGGCCTCGCGACATCAACTGGGTCACGCCCGCCGTGCGCCACGACGGCAAGCAGACCGAGATTATCTTCCCAAGTCAAAGGAACTCGTTGCCTATGACTCGGCCACCGGCCAAAAGCGCTGGGCCTTTGCCGGCGAGAGCAACATTTCGACGATTCCGTCGGCCATCGTCGGCGAGAAGAACGAAGTGCTCGTGCCTGCCGGCGACCTGGTCGCCCTCAAACCCGGCGCCGAAGGCGAGTCGCCGGCCGTCCTCTGGAAATCGAATCGCCTCAAGATCGGCGGCTACGCCACACCGCTGTACTATCGCGATCACGTTTACACGCTGAACTCGGCCGGCGTCCTGATTTGCGGCGATGCCAACACCGGCAAGATGGTCTGGGACTTGCGCTTGAAAGGCCCGTTCTCGGCGTCGCCGGTGGCGGCAGACGGCCGGCTCTACATCGTCAACGAAAAAGGACTGACGCAGGTGGTCAAACTCGGCGACAAGCCGGAAATCGAAGCGAGCAACGATTTGGCCGACGACATGCTGGCCACGCCCGCCATCGCCGCCGACTGCATCTTCCTGCGCTCCGACGGCTGGCTGTACTGCATCGGGAAATAGCCGAGCGCCGCGCAAGTGAGCACGCAGCGACAGCAAGTGCGCAAGTTGAAATGCACTTGCTGGCGCTGCGTGCTCACATTTTATGCGTGCTCACGTTACCACTTCCCACGCCGGCGCTCTTTTTGCGGCAGCACTTCAAGGCATGTCGTCCACCACCCGGTCGTGATCGTTTGCACAAACTCCTCGGGCAGTCGCTCGGAACGCATTTCCTCGGCGAGCCGGCGATGGTCGTACTCGACCGGCACGAACTGGACGCGGAATTCCGGTCGAGCGTCGATCAGGGCGTACCAAACATTGGTTCGGCCGTCGTTTTCGGGCCGGCCGAGAACGCCGACGTTGACAAAGTGCCGGCCACTGGACAGTTCGCGATGCCACTTGATGCCGGTATGCGTGGCAAGGATCACGTCGGCGTCGGACTCCTCGGCGAGTTGATCCAAAAATGCCGACGACGTGGTCGATTCCCAGAGAAACTCGTTGGTTCGTCGCGGGCTGCCGTGGCACATCAACACGCGGCGTGATCCAAGCTGGATTCGCCTTTGGGCCGGCAGCGCTTTCATCCAGTCGCGATTTTCCGCGGAGGTATGGGCAAGCGTGTACGCATAACTGATCCGGGCAAAATGATTGTCGCGAGGGTCGGTGTAGCCGCATTGACAGTCCGCAAGCCCGTTGCCGATCGAATGGTCGTAATTCCCCTGGATGCACAGAACGTTCGCCTCGCGCAAGAGCGGGAAGACCTTGTCCGGATGCGGTCCGAAGGCGCCCAGGTCGCCGAGGCAAAATATCGCATCGGCGCCGCGCCGGCGGATGTCGGCGAGCGCCGCTTCCAGCGCCAGGTGGTTGCTGTAGACCCCGCCGAAGACCGCGATGCGATTTCGTTCAAGCATCGTGCAGCCCTGCCGATGGGTTCGAACAGATCGTGCCGTATTGCCAGCAGGTGTAGCAGGCGTGATGGCGAAGCGCGAACGGAATCGATGCATCGGCCAGCGAGTCGCCGAGCAGCGAATCGGGCGCTTCGATCAGGATCGGACAGACGTGTACGCCGCGATCGCTGACGATTCGACTGAAGCTGCACAAGAGCAGGCCGTCGTCGAAATCCGTCAGCATCTCGCGGGTCACGCGCTCGTCGTCGCGATAGCCGCGAGCCCGTTCGGCTTCGGCGCCGATGCGAAGCGCCGGCAGGATTTTGACGCGCGGCCGGGCGTAGCCGATGTTTTTTAATGCGGCGACCATGTCGGCAAACAACTGGTCGGCGCTTTCGTCGCCGTTCATCTGGGCCACGGTCACAATCGGCAAAAAGTCGAACGCGAGCAACTTGCGAATGCCCTCCATGGCGCGGGAAAATGTTCCTTCGCCGCGAATCGGGTCGTTCTGTTGCGGCGATGCACCGTCGACGGAAACGCGGAACTCGAGGCTGTAAGGCGAGCGCTCCTCGGCCGCGCGGAGGCGCTGCAGCCATTCGTCCTTCAGGACGGTTCCGTTCGTCAACACCGACGCGGGTCCGAATTCGAGCGTCCGCTCGAGGATGGCGGCCATGTCCGGATTGAGAAACGGCTCGCCGCCGGTGAAGTAGTATTCCTTGACGCCGAGGCGCAATGATTCCGCCAGCCAGCGTTCGACGTTTTGCAAGCGCAAAAAGCCGAATTCATGGTTGTGCGGGCTGCACGAGATGAAACAATGCCGGCAGGTCAGGTTGCACAGCGTTCCGCCGGCCTGGAACCAGAGCTGATCCAGATGCCGAAGCGGAACCGTGGGAGCGTCGTGTCCGGTGATGGGCAATGGAATCATCGCGCGTTTTGTCTTCAATCAGTGCGGGGGCACTCGTAAGAATATCGCGCCCCCGGCCGGTGTGTCTTGATTTGATTCTGCGGCACGGAGTATGCTCTCGGTTTACAGGCACGGAGTTCGCCCTATGGGATTGGAAATGACCAACCAGCCTCGCCTGCCGCTGTGGCTCAAAATTGGCTACACGGCATGGCTGTTGATTTGGCTGCCGGCCTATGTCGCGACGCATGCGCCGATCGAGTTCCTCTGGTTTTGCCACATCGGCAACGTCGTCATCCTCTTCGGCATCTGGAGCGAAAACTCGCTGTTGATCTCCTGGCAGGCAGTTTCCTTGTTGCTCCTGCAATCGGCGTGGACACTCGACTTCTTCGGCCGGCTTGTGTTCGGCTTCCATTTCTTCGGCGCGACCACCTACATGTTTCGCGACGATTTCCCCTGGTATCAATGGCTGCTTTCCTCCTACCACATTCCATTTCCGTTTCTGCTCGGCTACGTGCTCTGGCGGCTCGGCTACGACCGGCGCGCCTTCGCGTTGCAGGCGATTGCATCCGTCCTCATCATGGCGGCGAGCTTCGCGCTGGATTTTCGCGAACCGAAATGGAACATCAACTGGGTCTATGGCCTGGCAGCGAAGCGGCAAACCTGGGCCAACGATTACCTGTACCTTGTGCTGTCGATCATCGGCTACAACATCGTCGTCTACTTGCCGTCGCATCTGCTGTTTCGCTGGTTGATCCCGTCGCGGCGCCATACGCCGACGAAGACGCCAGGCCATTCCGCATCCAGGGACGAAAGCAACGAACCGGTCCAGGCCAACGCGTAAAGGAGAAGCCATGCGCCCGCTGCAGGAGATTTCGTCCACGAAGGCAGCTCAGGGAGTTTTTTCGTTGGCCGCCGAGTTCCGCAAATTCGCATTCAAGGGCAACGTCATCGATCTGGCGGTCGGCGTCATTATTGGCGCGACGTTTCAAAAGATTGTCGATTCGCTGGTCAAGCACATCATCATGCCGGCGATCAGCCTGCTGATGCCTAGCAATCTCAACTATTCCGAGTGGAAATTCGTCGTCGGCTCGAAAGAAATCCTTTATGGCCAGTTCCTGGGCGAAGTGCTCAATTTCCTGATCGTTTCTTTTGTCCTGTTTCTTTTCGTCGTCAAGTTTCTTGGCTGGGTCATGAAGAACCGAAAGGCCGAAGCCGCCGCTCCGCCGCCGCCAACCCGTGAGCAGGAGCTGCTGATGGAGATCCGCGACCTCTTGAAGAACCGGCCGATCACTCCGTAGCGGAATTCGCCAGAATTCCGGCCGTAACCGGAGCAGACGCGCTGAGCTCTCTAACTTGCAAACTTGCGCCGGCCTCGCGCAACTTGCGCGCTCAAACGCCAACTTGCGCGCTCAAACAGGCAACTTGCGCCCTCAAACGGGCAACTTGCGCGCTCGGATGCTAACTTGCGCGCTCAAATGGGCAGGGGGTAGAGGTGCGCAAGTTAGTTGTTCGACAGCCGGTCAGGCCAGAATTCCGCGTACCACGTTGCCGTGCACGTCGGTTAATCGGAAATCCCGCCCGGCATGCCGATAGGTCAATTTCGTATGGTCGAAACCGAGCAAGTGCAGGATCGTCGCATGCAGGTCGTGCACGTGAACCTTGTTTTCGACGGCCCGGTAGCCGAACTCGTCGGTCGCGCCGTAGACCGTGCCGCCCTTGACCCCGCCGCCCGCCAGCCAGACGGTAAAGCCCCAGTGATTGTGATCGCGGCCCATCGCCGGCTTGCCGTTGGCGAGTTCGACTGCCGGCGTTCGCCCGAATTCACCGCCGCAAATCACCAGCGTTTCTTCAAATAATCCGAGCCGCTTCAGGTCGGTGAGCAACGCGGCAATGGGGCCATCGCATTGGGACGCGAGGCTGCGATGGTTTTTCTCGATGTGGTCGTGGCTGTCCCATGGCTGGACGTCGCCGTGGTAGCATTGCACGAAGCGCACGCCGCGCTCGACGAGCCGGCGGGCGAGGAGCAGTTGCCGGCCATGGACGCTCTCGCCGTACATGGAGCGAATATTGGCCGGCTCGCGCGTCAGATCGAACGCCTCCTGGGCGGCCGTCTGCATGCGAAATGCCAGTTCGAACGACTGGATTCGCGCCTCCAGCGCCGCGTCTTCGGGCCGCTGCTGTTGATATTGCCGGTTCAGCTCCGCCAACAGGTCGAGCTGCCGGCGTTGATCGCCGGCGGTGACGGCCGAGTTGCGAATGTTTTCGATCAGTTCCTCGACCTTGGTTTTTCGCGTATCGAGGTGCGTGCCCTGATAGATGCCGGGCAAAAACGCCGACCGCCAGTTGGAAACGTCGGCGACCGGCAAGCCGGGGCACATGACGATGAATCCGGGCAGGTTGACATTTTCGCTGCCCATGCCGTAGGTGACCCAGGCGCCCATGCTCGGCCGCGACAGCCGTTCGTCGCCGCAGTTCATGAGCCGCATCGATTGTTCGTGGTTCGGCGTGTTCGCGTGCATCGAGCGGATGAAGCAGATGTCGTCCACGTGCTGTGCGGTGCGTTCGAAGATTTCGCTGATCTCGATGCCGCTCTGGCCGTATTGGCGGAACTTGAACGGCGAAGGCAGGGCGGCGCCGGTCGGCCGCTCGGTGGTCAAATTGCCCTGCGGCAGTTTCTTGCCGTCGTACTTCTTGAGCAGCGGCTTCGGATCAAAGGTGTCAATCTGCGACGGCCCGCCGTTCAGATAAACGTGAATCACATGCTTGACTCGCCCCGGAAAGTGCGGCGCCCTGGCGGCCAGCGGCGTATCGGCGGCGTGCGACTCCTGTAAAAGTGTCGCCAGTCCAAGCAACCCCAGCCCCGTACCGGTGCGAGCAAGCAATTGACGGCGAGTAAGCATAAGCAACCTCAAGTGCGATATTTGAGTGTATCAGCGCTTCCAGTCATCGTGTCCACGATGATATGATCCACTTATGACAACGATTAAAATTCATGACATCGAACGTGACCCGCATACCTATTTGAGCCGAGTCGAAGCGGGTGAGACATTTATCTTGGTTCGCGACGACCGTCCGGTAGCCGAAATAAAACCCATTCCCCGCCCACTGCAGAAACCGCGTCCCTATGCCATTGCGGCCGGCGAGTTCAAAGTACCGGCTGATTTTGACGATCCGTTGCCGCATGATATCCTGTCAGAGTTTGAAGGCTCATGAAGCTCCTACTGGATACGCATATTTTCCTCTGGTACATCACCGGCGATCCGAAATTGCCGTCAGAGATTCTTGCTGCATGCCAGGATCCGTTGAACGAAGTTTATCTCAGTGTTGCATCGGTTTGGGAGGCGGTAATCAAGTTCGCGCTTGGAAAATTGCCGTTGCCAGCGCCACCTGAAACATATCTCCCTCTGCAGCGCACCTTACACGAAATCGACAGCCTGCCAATTGAAGAGCCGGCATTGGTATATTTGGCCAAACTTCCCCTTTGCATCGGGATCCGTTTGATCGCATCATGATTGCCCAGGCTCAACAACTCGATCTAACCATGGCAACGGTTGATCCGCTCATCCAGCAATATCAAGTGCCGCTCTTAACTGGATAGTGCACAAACCGGCTTTTCAAGCTTACTCCACAAACTGCGCTTCATTCGTCAGTAAAAGCACCTGCGCTAGCTGTGCCCAGCCATTCAGCGAAGACTGGCTGTTGGTCGTTCGCGCAAACGCCCCTGCCAGCCGTCGTTCTGCATCGGTGGGGCTTCGGCCCAATATGCGGCGATACAGCGCCGTGATTTTTGCGGTTTCGTCTTTCTCGTTTGCCGCTATCGCCGCGACTGCCTTTGCTTGCTCGAGCACAAACGGCGAATTCATGGCGAAGAGCGCCTGCTGCGGCACCGTCGTCATCGGCCGGCGCTCGACGGTGTGGTCGGGGCTGGCGAAATCGAATGCGCGAAATAAGGCCGGCAAGCTCTGGCGATCGACGAGGCCATACACGGTTCGCCGGCGATTGCGCGGATCGCTGGCGACATCGACCGGCCGGTCATGCATCGTGCGATCCAGCCGGCCGGCGACCGCCAGCATCGAATCGCGCATCGCTTCCAGATCGAGCCGGCGGCGATTCGCCCGCCAAACGAGGCGATTGTCGGCGTCAAGTAATTGCGGATTGCGGATTGCGGATTGCGGACTGATTTTCGAATCCGAAATCCGAAATCCGAAATCCGAAATGGAACTGCTTTGCCCATACGCGGCGCTAAGCACGATCATGCGATGCAGCTTCTTCAGCGACCATCCGTTTTGCTGCAGCGCGCCCGCCAGAAAATCGAGCAGGTCGGCATGGGCCGGTTTCGGCGTACGAACTCCGAAGTCGCTCGGATTCTCGACCAGCGGTTCGCCGAAATGATGCATCCAAACGCGATTGACGAATACGCGGGCGAACAGCGGGTGATCCGTGATCGCCTGCGCCAGGTCGAGCCGGCCGCTGCCGTGCGAAAACGGTTTGCGGTCCGAGTTGGACAACACCGTCAAGAACTGCCGCGGCACGCGCTCGCCGGCCGCCGCCGGATTGCCGCGCTGAAAGATGCGCGGTTCGTGGATCTGCTCGGTATCGACGACGGCCATCGCACGCGCGGGGGCATTCGCAGCCTTCACTGCCATGCGATCGAGTTCCTGCAGCTTGCCGCCGAATGCATCCTTTTCGCCGCGCGACATGTAGTCGCGCGTGCGGTTCTTGGCGAAGTAAAGCGGACTGTCGACGCCGGAAACCAGATCGAGCAACTGTTGGCGTGCCTTCGCTTCGAGCAGCGCCTCGGGCGTCGCTCCCGCGGAAACACCTGGCGATGTCGGCGGCGATTTCTTCGACTCGTCGTAGACCTTCTTGAGCAAGTCGCCATAAACTCGAGCGAACTCGACGCGAGTCGTCGGCTTGGCACTCGCCAGCGCCTTGCGCACCAGCGGGTTGACCTGGCCGGCTTCAATGCCGGCGGATTTCGCTTCCCATTTGCTTTTTTGCTCGGAGAAGGTGCGAGCGATCTCGCCATCCTTTGCCGGCATCACCGCATGCCACGGTGCAAAAACCGGGTCGTCGGCCGTCCCGCGCTGCGCGAGCAGGCGACGCCAGCGCGCGACGATTTGCGGCCGCAGGTCGGTCGGCGCCAGCGATAGAAAGAAAATCGCGGTTTCCAAAGGGTCGGGCTCGGTGGTCGCGGCATGCACCAGGTAATCGACGACGCGTTGCCGGGCCGTTTCCAGAAGCAGGGTGTACTGACTGTCCAAAAACTTGCGGATCTCTTCGCGCTTGGCGGCTGCCTGCTTTTCAAACTCGGCCGACGGCGAGCCGGCAACGACGGGCTCCAGAAGCGGCAACTCGATCGGGACCTCGCAATTGCTGAAAACCCCATAGAAGGAGTAATAGTCCGCTGTCGGAATCGGGTCGTACTTGTGGTCGTGGCAGCGAGCGCAACTGACTGTCAGGCCGAGCAGCCCGCGCGTCACGGTGTCGATGCGGTCGTCGATGATGTCGTAGATGTTGTTGTCGAACATCCGGCCCAGCGTCAGGAATCCCAGCGCCGCCATTTGCCTCGGGGCGACTTTCGGCTGAATCTGGTCGGCTGCGAGCTGTTCGTGAACAAATCGGTTGATCGGCAAATCGTCATTCAGCGCCCGAATCACATAATCGCGGTACGTGTAAGCGTAAGGACGGACGCGGTCGTCGCCGTACATCAGGACGCCGTCCTTCGTGTCGGCGTACCGGGCCACGTCGAGCCAGTGCCGGCCCCAGCGCTCGCCATAGTGCGGCGAAGCGAGAAGGCGATCGACCAGCTTTTCGATTGCGGATTGCGGATTGTGGACTGCGGATTGGTAGTCCGCAACAAACGCTTCGATTTCCTCGGCGGTCGGCGGGAGGCCGATCAAATCGAAGTAAAGCCGCCGAATGAGCACCTGCGGCGGCGCCTTCGGCGCGGGCGATAAACCGCGCTCCTCGAGTTTGGCGAGGATGAATCGATCCATCGGCGTCTGCGGCCAGGCGTTGTCCTTGACCGCCGGAAGCGGGCCCGTTCGCAACGGCTGAAACGCCCAGTGCCGACGAGCGGCCTGCATGTCGATGTCGCCGGCGAGTGCCGATGACGCGAGGACCAAGAACGCAGCCAATGTGGTCAGGCGTGGAATCATGCGATTTTTGCCCTTGCCGGTGCTGCGGGCTAACAAGTCGATTCGTCAGGCGGGATTTCTTCTGTACAACGTACTCGAATTCGCTCGAATTGGGAACGACTGTTTGAATTTCGATCATGACGATTCCGCGTGTTGTGCTGAAACCGAAACGCGCCCAGCCGTTCTTCGGCCGGCATCCATGGGTTTTCGCGGGCGCTATCGCTGCGGTCACCGGCGAGCCGGCCGACGGCGCCGAGGTCGATCTCCATTCGAGTGCCGGCAATTTCGTGGCTCGCGGGCTCTTCAACAGTCAAAGCAAGATTCGCGTGCGCCTTTATTCCTGGCAGCCGGACGTACCGCTCGATCGAGCCTTTTTTCAGCAGCGCCTGGAAAGCGCCTGGCGATTTCGCCGCGACGTGCTCAAGCTCGAAACTGCCTGCCGCGTCGTTTTCAGCGAGTCGGACGGACTCTCCGGCATGGTGGTGGACCGATTCGGCGACTGGCTCGTGCTGCAGTTCACGTCGCTGGCGCTGGCGCAGCGCCGTGACATGATCGCCGACGTTGTCACCGACATCTTTCAGCCAAAAGGCATCTACGTTCGCACCGAAAAGGGCATCGGCAAGCTCGAAGGGTTGGTGTTGCACGACGGACTTTTGCGAGGCGAGGAACCAGCCGAGGATGTCATTTTGGACGAAGGCGGAGTTCGATTTCGCGTCAACCTGCGCGAAGGCCAGAAGACCGGCTTTTACCTCGATCAACGCGAAAACCGGCAGGCGGTCGCAAAATACGCAGCCGGCCGAAAGGTGCTGGACGCATTCTGTTACAGCGGCGGCTTCGGCCTGCACGCCGCTCGCGCCGGCGCTGCGGAAGTAGTGGGCGTCGATGCATCGGATAGCGCCATCGCCCTGGCGCGAGCGAACGCCGAACTGAACGGGCTTACGATCGATTATCAACAGGGCGACGTTTTCGATCGGCTCGCGGAGTTCCAGTCGGCGGGCCGAACGTTCGACCTGGTCGTGCTCGATCCGCCGAAGTTCGCTCGCGCTCAACATGCCGTGCCCGACGCCCTGAAGGGCTATCGCCGGCTGCAAACGCTCGCGGTTCGCCTGCTCAATCCGGATGGCCTCATGGTCATGTGCTGCTGCACCGGGCTGATTACCTTTGACATGCTCGAAGAACAGATGGCGCAGGTTTCGGCCAAGGAGAACCGCGAGATTCAGATCCTTGAACGCCGCGGCCAGGCGCCCGATCATCCGATTTCAGTTTCGTGCCTCGAATCGGCATATCTGAAGTGCCTGATCGCCCGAGTCGTGTAAAATGCGAGAAACCCGCCGAAAGCGGACGGCCACAAGATACGAGGATCATCCATGCGGCTGTGCAATTTGCTGGTCGAACCGAGAACCGATCATTCAAGCTATTCTCGGTCGTTGTTCCTCGATACTCCGTTTGCCGGTTGTGTTCGCGCGCTTTCCAGCCGTCTAAGTTTGTTGATCCTCTTTTTTCTGCTCGTAGCGGGGACAGTGCAGGCGGCGGACGTGGACCCGCAGTGGCCAAACGATACGGAGGTGGTCGTTTCGTTTAACGTCGAGCAAGCACTGGCCTCGCCGATCGGGCGGCGCTACTTGCGCGGGTTTCTGGAACAATCGCTCAAGTCGAACGAGCAGGCGGCAGCGCTTCTCAAAGAGGTCGAGTTCGACCCGGCAAAAGACATCAGCCGGATCGTGCTGGCGTTGTCGGTGAGCGACGGAGACAAATCGCTGGTCATCATTCGCGGCAAGTTCAAAACGGAGAAGATCGCCCAGGCTGCCGCCAGGTTGGCCGCCGATCAGAAAGACAAATTGAAGATTCATCGAATTGCCGGTCAAAACATGTACGAGTTCCCAGGCGACAAGGAGTCGACCTTTGCCGCTTTCGTTTCGGATTCCAGCCTGGTGCTGTCGCCGCAGCGGGCGACCGTCGTCGCCTTTTTGGAAAAAGCGACGGACAAGTTCGGCAAGGTGAAGCCGGAACTGGCCAGGTTGGTTGCGAAAGTGGATGGCAAACAAGCGGCCTGGCTGGCAGCGCTTCCCGGTTTCTTGAAAAAGGACCTGCCGATCCCGCAGGATACGCCGCAGCAGAAACAGGCGATGGAAAAGATTCAGGGCGCGACCGGTACGGTTCGCATCGAGAACGACATTCGCTTTTACTTCACGTTGTTCGCCGCCGATGCCGCCAGCACGCAACAGATTGCGGGCATGGTGGACGGCGTGATCAAGCTGCTGCTCTTTCTGGCGCCCGGCATCGTCAAGGAAAAACCGGAACTCGCGCCGCTGCAGGATGTGCTGGCGACGCTGCGCAGCCAGAGCAAAGGGCAGAATGTCACCGTCACGGCCGAACTGACCGCGAAAACGCTCGAGAAGATGATCCAGGCCGTGAAGCCATGACCCGGTTGGTTTCGAAACATGCACATCGTGGCTGACATTGGCAACACTCGGATGAAATGGGGGCAGACGGCCCCGTCGGGAATCAGCCGAATGGCCGCCATGGCGCCGGAGGATCCCGACGCATGGCGAACGCAACTGAGCGCCTGGAGAGCAGGCTCCAATTGTTCCTGGACGCTTGCCGGCTCGCATCCGGGCCGCCGCGATCGATTCGCCGACTGGCTTCGCCAGCGTGGCGACACGGTGCAGGTGCTTGCGCATCACTCGCAGATTCCGATTGCGGTGAAGCTGCCGCAACCGGATCGCGTGGGGATCGACCGGCTGGTGAATGCATTGGCCGCTAGGGCGATCGTCCCGGCGGGATCGCCGGCGATTGTCGTCGACGCCGGCTCGGCCGTGACCGTGGACTTGCTCGACGACACCGGCGCATTCGCCGGGGGGGCGATCTTTCCCGGTTTTCGTTTGATGGCCCAGTCGCTGCATGACCACACGGCGGTGTTGCCCGTGGTCGAACCGCCGTCGATGGCGCCGCCGGTTCCGGGCTGCGATACGGAAGCGGCGATCCAGGCAGGAGTTTTCTGGGCCGTGGCCGGCGGCATTGCCGCGCTTGCGAAGGCAACCGCGCTGATCGCCCCTTCGATCGACCCGACGCGCGTGATCGTGACAG
>Ga0073934_10008277_pt1 | contig 13966 bp, 11 predicted proteins | sample LarsenN4metaG_FD_76834 | JGI IMG/M metagenome (GOLD analysis project Ga0073934, IMG submission 76834) | Hot spring sediment bacterial and archeal communities from British Columbia, Canada, to study Microbial Dark Matter (Phase II) - Larsen... ...
CCTGCAGACCGCCTTCCTGTCGCCGCCGGTGGCGATGGCGGCCTTCTACCTCAAGGGCGTGAGCCCGCCGCACGTCACGCTGAACCAGATCTTCGCGGGCATGCTGCCGTTCATGGGCATCCAGGTCCTCGCGATCTTCCTGCTGTACATGTTCCCGCAGATCGGTCTGTGGCTGCCGGAGGTGCTCTACAAGTGATGGCCTGAAGCTGCGTCAAGTCGGGCGGGGGCGGATCGCGCCAGAATGCGCGCATGGATGCAGCCCCCTCCGACCGCGCGCGGCTGGCCGCGCGGGTGGCCCGGCTCGAAGCCGGACTGCTCGGGCGAGACACGGCCGTGCGGCTGGCGCTGCTGGCCGCACTGGCCGGCGAGCACGTGCTGCTGATCGGCCCGCCCGGCACGGCCAAGAGCGAGCTGGCGCGGCGCCTGCACCGCGCCTTCGAGAGCGCGCGCTACTTCGAGCGGTTGCTCACCCGCTTCTCCACTCCCGAGGAACTGTTCGGCCCGCTGTCGCTGAAGGCGCTGGAGCACGACCGCTACGAGCGGCTCGTCGACGGCTACCTGCCCACCGCCAGCATCGGCTTCCTCGACGAGGTGTTCAAGGCCAATTCGGCCATCCTCAATGCCCTGCTCACGCTGCTCAACGAGCGCGAGTTCGACAATGGCAGCGCGCGGCTGCGCGTGCCGCTGATCAGCGTGGTCGGCGCCACCAACGAGGTGCCGGCCGAAGAGGCGCTGATGGCCTTCTACGACCGCTTCCTGCTGCGCGTGCCGGTGGCGCCGGTCAGCGACGCCTCGTTCGCCGCGCTGCTGGCGCTGCCCGCCGAGGCCACCGCCGACACCGGCGCGGCCGAGCCGGTCACTGCTGCGGAACTGCAGCATCTGCTTGCCGCGCGCGAGCAGGTCGCCTTGCCGGCCGAGGTGACGGCCGCGCTGGCCGCGCTGCGCGGCTTCGCGCAGTCGCAGGGCATCGCGGTGTCCGACCGGCGCTGGCGGCAGCTCGTCGCGCTGCTGCGCAGCGCCGCGCTGACCGAAGGCCGCGACGCGGTCGATGCGCTCGACCTCTGGCTGGTGCCGTACGTGGTGGCCGCGCAGCCGGCGCAGATCGACGCGCTGCACGGCTGGTTCGTGCGCGAGGTCGCCCAGGCCGAGCCGCAGGAGGCGCCCTGGCTGACGCGCGCCGTCGAGGCCTTCGAGAAGCAACTGGAGATCGAACTGTCGATGCCCGCCGAGGGCGGCGACGATGCCGCCGGCAAGCTGGCACTGGCGCGAGCTATCGGCGGCGCGAGCGAAGGCGGCATGCTGCGCATCGTCTCGGCCTCGCTCGAAGACGCGATGCGCCGGCGCTGGAGCCCGGTGCACGTGGCGGCGCGGCTGGCGCAGCTCGACGAGGTGACGGCGCGCGCCATCGAGCCGCTGCCGGCGCTGCGCGAATCGCTGGCCGAAATGGAACGTGCGCTCGACGGGCGCGTCTGGCTCCCGCCGTCGCTCGCGGCGAGCTTGAGAGCCAACCGCGGCGCCACCATCGCGTTGCTCGAATCGCTGCTCGCGCGGCTCGCAACCGTGCGCGAAGGCTTTGCCGCGCTGCCGGTGGACGAGGCGCTGCCGGCCGCCCTGCCCGAGCCGATCGCCCTCGGCGCCTGACTCGGGCGGCCAGATGCAGCCGCTGGACGCGCCCTACGACCGCCTCGCCGCACTGCCGCGCGAGCTGTGGCTGCCGGGACTGGTCACGGCCTGTGGCGACAGCGCCGCCCGCCTGGCCGACCTGCGCGCCTGGCTCGATGCCCTCGACGCCGGCCGCCTGCCCGACGCAGCGCACGACTTCGGCGACGCGCAAGCCCTCGCGCCGATGCGCGCAGCCGTCGGCGAGCTCGAGCTGCCATCGCTTGCGCGCGGCGTGCCGGCACTGGCCCAGCAGGTGCTGCGCACGATGTGCTGGCACCTCGACCGCATCGTCGACCTGCAGCCGCGCCGCAGCCGCGACGAGGCCATCGCCGAGTGCGCCAGCGGCTTCCGGCAGGAGTGGGAGATCGAGAAGAGCGGCTGGGAAGAAGCGCTCGCGCTGATGCAGGGCCTGGGCGACCTTGCCCACCTGCGCTGGGACGAACTGCGCGGCCGCCTGACCTCCCGCGAGTGGCGCGAGGCGCAGCGGCTGTCGGCGCTGCTCGCCCACCTGCAACCGCTGGCCGAGCTGATCCGCGGCCTGGGCCGCGCACACCATCATCCGGCGCGGCCGCCAGCGCCGGTGGCCCGACCCGTGCCCGACGACAGCCCGCTGCCGCTGACCGAGCGCGAGACGCGCCTGCCCGACGCGCCGGGCGAGCTGATGGGCATCCGCCATTCCGACCGGCTGGAGCGCATGCTCGGCAGCGAGGCGATGCAGATCCGCCACCCGGTGCTGCACAAGCTGTGGCGCGCGAAACTGGCCGAGAGCCGGCTGCTCACCTACCAGAGCGAGGCGGTGCTGCTCGACCTCGTGCCCGACCCGCACGGCCGCGCGCGGCAGCGCAGCGCGCCGCAGCCGGACCGGCTGGAGCGAGGCCCGATCATCCTCGCGGTCGACACCTCGGGCTCGATGCAGGGCGCGCCGGAGAACATCGCCAAGGCGGTGGTGCTGGAAGCGCTGCGCACCGCGCACCGCGAGCGGCGCGGCTGCCTGCTGATCGCCTTCGGCGGGCCCGACGAGATCGTCGAGCGCGACCTGCGGCCCGCCGGGCGTCCGCAAGAGGGCCTCGATGCGCTGTTCGCCCTGCTCGGCCAGAGCTTCGACGGCGGCACCGACGTGCAGGCGCCGATCGAGCGCGCCGTGCAGCGCGTTCGCGAGGCACGCTGGAGCAGTGCCGACCTGCTGATCGTCAGCGACGGCGAGTTCGGCTGCACGCCGGCCACGCTCGAGCACCTGGAGGAAGCGCGCGGCGAGCTGGGCCTGCGGGTGCAAGGCGTGCTGGTCGGCGACCGCGAGACGCTCGGCCTGCTGCAGACCTGCGACGATATCTTCTGGCTGCGCGACTGGCGGCGCTTCGCCGGCGACACGCCGCAGCGCGAGGCCTTCGTGCCGGTGCACACCGCCAGCCTGACGGCGCTGTACTTCCCGAATGCGCTGAACGCCCGGGCCACGGCCACGGCCGCACGGAAGGCGGCGTCTCGGCCGAACGACGAGCTGTGACAAGCTGATGCGGCGCCCCGCCGGCGTCACGTTTGGACACCGGCATGGCACGCCCCTGCGGCATCGTTCGCGCCACAGGCCGCATCCACGACGGCCGAGGGAGTGTCATGCGCAAGACCCTGGAGGCCGCCGCTTCGCTGCGCGGCTTGTTCGCCGCGGCGGGTGCGGCCGCGCTGCTGGCCGCCTGCGGTGGCGGCGGCGGATCCGACGCCGCGGCGCCGCCATCGGCCGGCTCGCCTTCCCCGGCCCCTGCGCCTGCGCCGGCACCCGCCCCCGCGCCTGCGCCGGCACCCGCCCCAGGGCCAGCTCCGGCCCCTGCGCCGGGCCCGGCACCCGCACCCACGCCGTCTCTCGCCCCCGCGCCGACACCGTCGCCGGCCCCCGCACCGGTGAGCGCGCGCGACGCCTGGCGCCTGGCCGACCAGTCCACCTTCGGCGCCACCGAGGCGCTGGTCAGCGAGATCCGCACCCAGGGCCGCGCCGCGTGGCTCGCCGGCCAGATGAGCCTCTCGGCCTCGCGCTACACCTCGGGCAACGGCGACGCGATCCACAAGAACACCAGCAACACCGGCTTCTGCGACCAGGCCGCCTACGCGGGCCCCAACTGCTGGCGCGACTGGTATTCGAGCCAGCCGCTGGTGTGGGACTTCTACCGCAACGCCACGCAGAACGCCGACCAGCTTCGCCAGCGCGTGGCGTTCGCGCTGCAGCAGATCCTGGTCGTCAACAACCTCGACGTCGAGGGCACCTACGGCCTGCGCAACTACCACAACACGCTGCTGGACAACGCCTTCGGCAACTACCGGCAGCTGCTGAAGAAGGTGACGCTGTCGCCGGTGATGGGCGACTTCCTCAACAACGCCAACAACGACAAGGCGGCGCCGAACGAGAACTTCGCGCGCGAACTGCTGCAGCTGTTCTCGATCGGCACCTGCGAGCTCAACGCCGACGGTACGCTCAAGGGCGGCACCTGCGCGCCCACCTACAGCAACGAGACGGTGCGCAACTACGCCTACGCGCTGACCGGCTGGACCTACCCGGCCGGCGGCGCCACGCCCTACGGCTGCTGGCCCACCGGGGCGAACTGCCAGTACTACGGCGGCGACATGGTGCCGGTGGCGCGCTACCACGACGCCGGCACGCGCCCGCTGCTCATGGGGCAGAGCAAGCCTGCCTCCAGCACCCCGGCCAGCGCGCTGGAGACGGTGCTCGACAGCGTGATGACGCATCCGAACACCGCGCCCTTCATCGCGAAGCAGCTGATCCAGCACCTGGTCAGCAGCAACCCCAGCCCGGCCTACGTGCAGCGCGTGGCCAGCGCTTTCGTCGCCGGCAGCTACAGCGCCGAAGGGCGCAGTTTCGGCGCCGGCCAGCGCGGTGACCTGGCCGCCACGGTGGCGGCGATCCTTCTCGATGCCGAGGCGCGCACCGAGACGCCCGCGCGCAGCGCCGGCAAGCTGCGCGAGCCCACGCTGATGTTCACCGCCACGCTGCGCGCGCTCAACGGCCGCAGCGACGGCGAGGCGCTGGCCTGGTGGTGGGGCGAGACGCTGCGCCAGCACGTGTTCCGCCCCCCGTCGGTGTTCAACTTCTACCCACCCGACTACCCGGTGCCGGGCAAGCCGTCCATGGTCGGCCCGCAGTTCGGCATCCACAACGCCAACGCGGCGCTGGAGCGCCTGAACTTCCTGACCTACCTGCTCTACTGGGGCGGCTCGGCGCCGGCCGCCAACGTGCCCGGCGCCTTCGGCACGCGCATCGACACCACGCCCTTCGAGGCCGACGCCGCCGACGCCGGCAAGCTGGTCGACCGCCTCTCGGTGCTGGCCACCGGTGCGGTGCTGCCCGCCGGCACGCGCGGGCGCATCGTGACGGCCGTGGAAGCCTTCAATTCGTCGACGAGCAGCACCTGGCAGAGCGAACGTGCCAAGCAGGCCGCCTACCTCGTGTTCGCCACCCCGGCCTTCCAGGTGCAGCGATGAACAACGACCGCATGAACCTCTCCCGCCGCCACTGGCTCAAGGCAGCCGGCCTCGTGGGCGCCAGCGCCGGGCTGGGCACGCTCGGCAACCTGTTGCTGCCGGCCACGCCGGCGCGCGCCGCCGACTACAAGGCGCTGGTCTGCATCTTCCTGTACGGCGGCAACGATGGCCTGAACACCATCGTGCCGACCGACGCCACCCGCTACGGGCAGTACGCCGCCGTGCGCAAAGGCCTGGCGCTGCCGCAGACCAGCCTCGTGCCGCTGGGCACCAGCGGCTACGGCCTGCATCCGGCGCTCTCGGCTCTGGAGCCGATCTGGACCGAGGGCCGGCTGGCGCCGGTGTTCAACGTCGGGCCGCTGTACCAGCCGCTCACCAAGGCACAGTTCCGCGCCGCGCCGCAGAGCTCGGACCTGGTGCCCGACAGCCTGTTCTCGCACAGCGACCAGCAGGTGCTGTGGGAGGCCTCGAGCACCGACGCGCTCACACGCACCGGCTGGGGCGGCCGGGCCGCCGAGGTGCTCGCCACGGCCAACCCGGTGATCTCGGTCGGCGGCAACGGGCGCTTCGGGCTGTCGTCGCTGTCGGCGCCGCTGGTGCTGCCCGACCCGGGCGCCACCTTCGGCACCTACGAGCTCGGCACCGAGAGCTGGCGCACCGGTTATGCGCCGCTGGTGGCGCGCGCCACGGCGCTGCGCGGCATCTACACCGAGGCGCAGGACACGGACCTCGCCGACGTCTACGCCCAGATGCAGCGCGACGCCTTCGCCGTCTCCGACCGGCTGGCCGCGCTGATCAAGGTGACGCCCGGCCAGCCGGGCTCGGTGGCGGCGATCGACAACGCCTTCGCGCCGCTGATCAGCAACGGCACGGTGGCCAATGGCCTGCCGCGCCAGCTCTACCAGATCGCCAAGCTGATCGCCGGCAACGCCACCGTGCAGGGCAACCGGCAGATCTTCTTCGCGCAGCTCGGCGGCTTCGACACCCACGGCAACCAGATCGGCGGCAGCGTGCTCACCGGCAACCACGCCACGCTGCTCAAGGAGGTGGGCGATTCGCTGGCCTGCTTCCACAACGCGATGAAGGCGCTGGCGCTGGCCGATGCGGTGACCGCCTTCACGCAGAGCGACTTCGGCCGCACCTTCACGCCGAACAACAGCAGCGGCACCGACCACGCCTGGGGCAACCATCACCTGGTGGTCGGCGGCGCGGTGCGCGGCGGCACCACCTACGGCAGCTACCCGACGCTGGTGCTGGGCGGGCCGGACGACGTCGGCGTCGACAGCTGGGAACTGCAGGGGCGCTGGATCCCGACGCTGTCGGTCGACCAGTACGCCGCCACGCTGCTGGGCTGGTTCGGCGCCAGCCCGGCGCAGCTCGACGCGGTGCTGCCGAACCTGAAGAACTTCGGCAGCGCGCGCTCGATCGGCTTCCTGTAGTCGGGCGGCGACCGGCCTGTCGGCCGCCGGCGCAGCCTGTCGCGCCGGCGTGCGGGGCCATCGCATGGCACTCGCCGGGCGGGCGTGCGGCCCGTACAGTCGCGGCCAGTTCCCACAGGCCCGCGCACCATGTCCACGCACCAGCCGCCGACCCCGCCCGCACCGCCGGTGCCCCCGCTGCCGCCCACCCCGCCGCGCCCAAGCCGGTGGTCGGAATTCGGCGACGCCATCGTCCGCGGCTACCACGCCTACGGCAGCTGGCTGGTCGGCATCGGCTGGGCCAAGTTCTTCGCGCTGTCGCTGCTGCTGCTGATCATCAGCGGCGTGCTGCAGAACGTGCCGCCGTTCAGCCTGACCTGGTCGACCTGGGAGCCGGTGCCGGTCAAGCGCAAGGAACCGGTGGTGAAGATCGAATCGGCCAAGCCGCCGGCGGGTGGTGCCAGCGCACCCCATGCGGGCGTGGAGATCAGCGTGACCGAGAACGGCATCCGCATCGTGCGCGGCGTCCCGCCGGCGGCGGCCGCCAGCGCGCCCGGCGCGGCGGCTTCGGGCGCGGCCGACCAGCTCGAGATCGGCCCCGAAGGGATCCAGATCAAGGTGCCGCCCGGCGCCGACAGCGAGACCGTGCGCGAGGCGGTGCGCGAAGCACGCGACCAGATCAAGCAGGCGATCGAGGATGCCCGCGAGGCCGCCGAGGAGGCCGCTGCCGAGGCGAAGGATCGCATTCCGGAAATCCGGCCGTTCGACGGCGGGCCGCCGATGCGACTGCGCCGCACCAGCCTCGGCGAGGGCCTGCCGGAGCTGGCCTTCCTGTGGATCGCGATGTCGGCGATCCTGAAGATCACCTACAAGGGCCGGATGCAGGCCGAGGTGAAGGCCGCGCAGGCCACCGAGACCGCCGAGGCCGAGCAGCTCAAGCGCCAGGTGGTGGAAGCGCGCATGGCCGCCATGCAGGCTCAGGTGGAGCCGCACTTCCTGTTCAACACGCTGGCCTCGATCGACCACCTGATCGAGACCGATCCGAAGCGCGCCTCGGCGATGCAGAAGAACCTGATCGCGCTGCTGCGCGCCAGCATGCCGACGATGCGCGAGGCCAACGGCAACGGCAACGGCGTGCGCGACCTCGGCCGCGAGATGGCGGTGATCCAGCCCTACCTCGAGATCCTCAAGGTGCGCATGGAAGACCGCTTGATGACCGAGATCGACGTGCCCGAGGGCCTGCGCTCGGCGGAGTTCCCGCCGATGATGATCCAGAGCCTGGTGGAGAACGCCATCAAGCACGGCCTCGAGCCCAAGCCCGAAGGCGGGCTGCTGTCGGTAAAGGCGCAGATCGTGCACGGCAAGCTGGCGGTGAGCGTGGCCGACACCGGCGTCGGCTTCGGCAAGGCCGCCACCGCCGGCACCGGCATCGGGCTGAACAACATCCGCGAGCGGCTGAAGCTGCTGTACGGCAACAAGGCTGCGCTCACCGTCGCCGAGAACCCGCCCGGTGGCACCCGCGTGACCATCACCGTGCCCTACGTGGCGCAGGCGGGCGACGACGCTACGATGCCGGCATGAACGACAGCACGCGGACCCTACGTGCCGTGATCGCCGACGACGAGCGGCTGATGCGCGACCAGCTGCGCACGCGCCTGGCGGAGGCCTGGCCGGCGCTCGAGATCGTGGCCGAGGCGAAGAACGGCGCCGAGGCGGTGCAGTTCGTCGAGCAGCACCATCCCGACGTCGTCTTCCTCGACATCCGCATGCCCGGCATGACCGGCGTGGAGGCGGCGCGTGCGATCGCGCAGCTGCCCTGTGGCGACGAGGCCGCCGACGGCTGGCCCGGCTGCGAAGTGGTCTTCATCACCGCCTACGACGAATATGCGGTCGAGGCCTTCGAGCAGGGCGCGGCCGACTACGTGCTCAAGCCGGCCGAGCGCGAGCGACTGGCGCGCACGGCCGAGCGCATCGGCAAGCGCATTGCCCAGCGCGCGCAAGGCGAGGGCCCGGCGCTCGGCGGCATGCAGCAGCTGCTGCAGAAGCTCTCGGCGCACATGAACCCGGCGGGCGCGGCCAAGTTGAAGTGGATCCAGGCCACCGTCGGCCAGAGCATCCAGATGATCCCGGTCGAGGACGTGCTCTTCTTCATCTCCGACGAGAAGTACACCCGGGTACAGACCGCCAGCACCGAGGCGCTGATCCGCAAGCCGATCAAGGAGCTGGTGGAGGAGCTCGACGCCGAGCTGTTCTGGCAGATCCACCGCTCGACGCTGGTCAACGTCAAGGCCATCGCCGGCGTCAGCCGCGACCTGCGCGGCCGCCAGCTGGTCAGCGTGAAGGGTCACCCGGAGAAGCTGGAGGTCTCGCGCAGCTTCACGGGCCTCTTCAAGGGGATGTAGGGCCGGCCCGCTCGCGCAGCGAGCCGGCGATGCACCACTGCGCCGCCCAGTAACTCGCGAGCACCCACAGCGAGGCCCACGGCAGCGGCTCGGCGAACCTGTTGGTGGCCAGCAGCGCATCCGACAGCACGAACAGGGCCCCGCCGATCGCGCCCGACCACGCGCCTGGCGCGCCCGGCGTGCCGCGCAGCGCCAGCCAGACCACACCGGCCTGCGCCGCCATCGCCGCCAGGCACACCACGTACAGCGCCACCGGCACGCGCAGGCCGGCGGGCACGCCCGGCCACAGCGAGGCGAGCACCAGCGCGGCCACAGCGCCGTAGAGAAGGAAGGGCGCCAGCCGCGACAGCAGCCGCGCGCGCGACGCGAACGCCGCGATGTAGGCCAGGTGCGCGAGCAGGAAGGCGATCAGGCCGGGCAGGAAGCCTTCCTTCGGCCACAGCAGCGCCACGTCCCCGGCGAGAGAGAGCACCAGGCCGGCGAGGATCCAGCGCCGGGCGACGGGCTCGTCGTGCCCGCGCTGCGCGGCGTGCACGATGATCAGCACGGTAGCGAGCGGCTTGGCGAGGAAGAGCACCGCCGGCGGCAGCAGGCCCACACCCGCCGCGATGGCCAGCGCCACCGCCAGCAGCAGCGCGAAGCGCATCACCGGGCTCATGGCTCCACCTTCGCCGCACCGGCCTGCGCCGCGCGTGCGGCCGCCGCCTCGCGCAAGGCCTTCAACCTGGCGCGCGGGTCTTCCTTCTGCTGCACTTCGTGCAGCTTCATCTCGGCGATGAAGCGGCTGGGCACGCCGGCCACCGTGTCGCGGCCGCGCTTGCGCCGGCGCAGCGTGCTGATCGCCAACGTAGTGCGCGCGCGGGTGATGCCGACGTACATCAGCCGGCGCTCCTCCTCGAGCCGCTGCGGCGTCATCTCGTCGTCCTCGCTGCGGAAGGGCAGCAGGCCTTCGTTGACGCCGGCCAGCACCACGTGCGGCCACTCCAGGCCCTTGGCCGCATGCAGCGTCGACAGCGTGACCACGTCCTGCTCGTCGCCGCGCTCGGCCAGGCTGATGATCACCGAGATGGTCTGCGCCACCTCGAGCACGCTCTTCTTCTCGGTCTCCACCGACAGGCCGCCGTCGTTCTCGATCTCGCCACCGCAGCGCTTCGCCACCCAATCCACGAAGTCCATGACGTTCGACCAGCGCGCCGCAGCGAGCTTCTCGCTGTCTTCGCCCTCGTGGAGGTGCTTCTCGTAGTCGATGTCCTTCAGCCAGCCCATCAGCAGCGCCTTGGCATCCTCGGCGCCGGTGGTGTGGCGGGCTCGGTACTCGAGGTCGTTCACGTAGCGGCCGAACTCGTGCAGCGAGCCGATCGCGCGCGCGTTGACCACGCTGCCCAGGCTCTCGGCGAACAGCGCCTCGTACAGGCTGGTCTTCCACTTCGCCGCGAACTCCCCCAGGCTGGCCAGCGTCTGGTGGCCGATGCCGCGCTTGGGCGTGGTGACGGCGCGCAGGAAGGCCGGGTCGTCGTCGTTGTTGACCAGCAGGCGCAGCCAGGCGCACAAGTCCTTGATCTCGGCGCGGTCGAAGAAGCTCTGCCCGCCCGAGACCTTGTAGGGGATGTTCGCGCGGCGCAGTGCCTTCTCGAACACCTTGGCCTGGTGGTTGGCGCGGTAGAGCACGGCGAAATCCTTGAACGCCACCTGGCCACCCTGGCCGCGCTGCGCCTGGATGAAGGCCACTGCACGTTCGGCCTCGTGTTCCTCGCCGTCGCACTCGACCACGCGCACCGGCTCGCCGTCGCCGAAGGCGCTCCAAAGCTTCTTCTCGAACAGCTTGGGGTTGTGGCCGATCACCGCGTTGGCCGCGCGCAGGATGTGCCCGGTGGAGCGATAGTTCTGCTCCAGCGGAATCACCTTGAGCTGCGGGTACTCGGCCGGCAGGCGGCGCAGGTTGTCGATCGTGGCGCCTCGCCAGCCGTAGATGCTCTGGTCGTCGTCGCCCACCGCGGTGAACATCGCCCGCTCGCCGGCCAGCAGCTTGAGCATCTCGTACTGCACGGCGTTGGTGTCCTGGTACTCGTCGACCAGCAGGTAGCGCAGCGCGCCCTGCCATTTGGCGCGCGCCTCGTCGTCGCGGCGCAGCAGCGCCACCGGCAGGCCGATCAGGTCGTCGAAGTCGACCGCCTGGTAGGCCGCGAGGCGTTCCTCGTAGCGCTGCATCACGCGCTGCGCGACGCGCTCGTCGTCGTTGGCTGGCTCCACCTGGGCGCTGGACAGGCCCTGGTTCTTCCACAGGCTGATCGCCCACTGCCAGCGGCGCGCCAGCGCGTTATCGTTGCTGCCGCCGGCATCCTTCAGGATGGACAGCACGTCGTCGCTGTCGAGGATGCTGAACTGCGGCTTCAGGCCGACGCGCTGGCCATCCTCGCGCAGCATGCGCACACCCAGCGAGTGAAAGGTGCTCACCACCAGCGGCTTGGCCGCGCGCGCGCCGATCAGCGCCTTGGCGCGCTCGCGCATTTCGGCCGCCGCCTTGTTGGTGAAGGTGATGGCGGCGATCTGCGAGGGGGCGTAGCCGGCCTGCAGCAGCCGCGCGATCTTGTGCGTGATCACCCGCGTCTTGCCCGAGCCGGCGCCCGCCAGCACCAGGCAGGGCCCGCCGAGGTGGTGCACCGCCTCCATCTGGGCCGGGTTGAGCGAGGCGGGTTCGGACACGGGAGAGGGCAGGCGCTGCGAGGGGCGCGCCATGATAGCGGCGGCGTTCGCCCCCTTCCCGGCCGCGACCGGCGCGCGGGCAAAAGTCACACCGGCGTCGGGCGGACCGCAACGCGCAGGCGCGGTGTTCGGTTGTTTTCGTTGCCTTTCGGGTTCGCTTTGTTCACGGCTCTTTTCGTTTGAGTGCGGCTTGGGCACAGTTCGCCTCGCCAACCCGGCTCCCGCGCCACCTGCGCCAGCCCCACGAAGGCCGCCGCGACAACGACATGCCACGAACCGTCATGCCCTCGCCCTCCGACACCCGCTGGAAGCGGGCCCTCGACAGCGTCCTGCGCCTGGCCCGGCTCGACCGGCCCGCTCCCGACGAAAACGAACACGACCTGCTCTTCCTGCGCCGCCTGATCAGCTCGCTGGTTCAGGACCTGCCGGCACAACCGCGCTGCGCGCTCGATGTGCGCATCCTGCAGGCGCGCAGCCGCGGCGAACTGTGGCACCTGCGTTCCCACCTGTTCGGCGCGATCTCACTGCAGTTCGGCGAACACGAGGCGCGCGAGCGCCTGCAGCGGCTGGACGCGCACTGGGACTGAACGGCCGCCCCCACCTGCCGCTGCGATACTCGCGGCCATGCAGGAGATCCTGGCCGTCACGTTTCCGTTCTTCGCACTGGTTCTCCTCGGTTATGTCGCCGTTCAACGCGGCTACCTGCCGGAATCCGCGATCCCCGGCCTGAACGGCTTCGTGCTGTTCTTCGCGCTGCCGTGCATGCTGTTCCGCTTCGGTGCCAGCATGCCGTTCGCGCAGCTGATCGATCCGGTGCTGATCGCCATCTGGGGCGGGAGCGCGCTGCTGATGGTGGTGTTCACCATCGCGCTGACGCTGCGCCGCACGCCCGACGGCCCCGGCGTCTCGATGAAGGATGCCGCCTTCGGCGCACTCGTGGCCGCCTTCCCGAACTCGGGCTTCATGGGTTTTCCGCTGCTGATCGGGCTGCTCGGCGAGAAGAGCGCCGGCCCGCTGATCGGCTGCATCCTGATCGACATCGTGTTCACCAGCTCGCTGTGCCTGGCGCTGGCGCAGCTGCGCCCGGCCAGCGAGACGGCGACCAAGCACGGCCTGCTCGCGCCGTTCGGCCGCGCGCTGCGCGGCGCGCTGAGCAACCCGCTGCCGTGGGCGATCGCGCTGGGCGCCCTGGTGGCCGCCACCGGCATCCCGCAGCCCGGCCCGGTGAAGGACATCCTGCGCATGCTCGGCGACGCGGCCACGCCGGTGGCGCTGTTCACCATCGGCGCGGTGCTGTGGCGCGCCCAGCAGCATGTGCACACGCGCACGCCGGTGCGCGAGTACCTGCCGGTGGCGCTGGTCAAGCTGTTCGTGCACCCGCTGCTGGTGCTCAGCGGCGGCGTGATCGCCAACGCGGCGGGCGCCAGCGTGTCGCACTTCGCGCTTCTGGTGCTGGTGCTCAACGCGGCGTTGCCCAGCGCCAGCAACGTGGCCATCCTGGCCGAGCGCTACGGCGCCGACAACGGGCGCGTGACGCGCATCATCATGGTCAGCACCGCGCTGGCCTTCGTCAGCTTCTCGGCGATCGCCTGGATCTTCGGCGTCCGCAAGGACTGACCGCCGCCAAAGAAAAACCCGCCGGGCGCTGCCGCCGGGCGGGTCGTTCGCGGAGCCTGCGGCGCTTACTTGCGGCGCAGCTTCTGGATCGCGGCGAGCTGCGCGGCCATGGTCGCGAACTCGCTCTGCGCGGCGGCGAAGTCGATGTCGCTCTTGGCGTTCTTCATCGCCTCCTCGGCCAGCTTCTTCGCTTCCGTGGCCTTGGCCTCGTCGAGGTCGTGGCCACGGATCGCGGTGTCGGCGAGCACCGTCACGCAGTGCGGCTGCACCTCGAGGATACCGCCGGCGACGAAGACGAACTCCTCCTCGCCGTTGTCGGCCCGCTCGATGCGCACCGCGCCGGGCTTGATGCGGGTGATCAGCGGCGTGTGGCGCGGCAGGATGCCGAGCTCGCCGCCTTCACCCGGCAGCGCGACGAACTTCGCCTCGCCGGAGAAGATGCTCTCTTCCGCGGAGACGACGTCGACGTGGATGGTGGCCATCGTGGCTCCTTATTGGATCTTCTTGGCCTTCTCGAAGGCCTCGTCGATCGTGCCGACCATGTAGAAGGCCTGCTCGGGCAGCGCGTCGCACTCGCCGTTGACGATCATCTTGAAGCCGCGGATGGTCTCCTTCAGCGGCACGTACTTGCCCGGCGTGCCGGTGAACACCTCGGCGACGTGGAACGGCTGCGACAGGAAG